>Ga0247727_10001594_pt1 | contig 53422 bp, 40 predicted proteins | sample WisWelCaveWW1625_FD_202498 | JGI IMG/M metagenome (GOLD analysis project Ga0247727, IMG submission 202498) | Biofilm microbial communities from Wishing Well Cave, Virginia, United States - WW16-25 | ecosystem: Environmental > Aquatic > Deep subsurface > Groundwater > Cave microbial mat | place... | reverse complement strand
CTTCACATCCGTGACCGTGTGGCCTCGGTGCAAATACTCGCGCATGAATGCCCCCTCGGGACTCCATGCTACATGCTAAAAGCAAATCGGCTAAAGCCGATGGCTTATATCCCAGCTCTTGGGAAGTTAACTGCGCTCGGGCACAGCCAAGGATGGGAAGACACGCGTAAAGATCAGATAGACGAGTACAAAGGCGCCGAGGAAACCAGCCGCGATACCGAGCTGGATGGGACCGACCCAAGCCACCGGATCGTCCGGCACGAGCGACGGCCACACCAGCACGTTGCGCTCGAGCCAGAAACCGAGAAGCACGATCAGCGCCACGCCTCCCAAGATGGCCGGGGTGCGCTTGGGCCGCTGTCCGAGCAGAACCCAGAACGGAATGATCCAATTACAGAGCCAGACGAAGAGTGTCAGTTCAGCATAGGGTTCAGCACGGATGCGTTGCAGCGAAAAATCGAAACCTTCGAAAAGCCAGCGCGTACCGACTTGGCCTTTGTCCTGCAGGAACTGCGGTCCCAAGCGCAGGTCCAGGAAGCCCGTCTCCTCGGGCAGGTTACCGAACCAGATGACGAGATACTGCGACCAGAACAAGTACATCCAAAAGATCGAAAACGCGAAGATCATCTTGCCGAGATCGTGCATGCGGCCCGCGTGGATCTCCCCTTCCAAACCGGGCGCGCGGCGGTGCAGCAGGGACAACAAAGTCGTCGCTGCGATCGCTGACAAAAAACAGCCCCAGGCGAAATAACCCCCGAAGAGGTTGGAAAACCACAGCGGATCGATGGACATCACCTGATCGAAGCCCACCAAGCTGTAGCCGACTGCGAAGATCAAGCAAATGATGGGAGCGAGACGGCGCAGACGGCGCTCGGAAGCTTCGCGTTCCGCCGCTTCACCTCGCCAGCCTTGGGTCCATTTCCGGAACAAGCCTTTAGCGGCCGACGCGCGCTCGGCGGCAGCGTGCAACGTCGGCCGCACGGATGCGCGCAACCAAACCAGCGCGAGCAGAGCCAACACGCCGAAGATCGCGAGCTGCGTCACGTAAAAGCGCGTCGGATTCAACCACGCGGCCTTAACGGCGATCGGATGTTCCAGCCACGGGAACAGATGGTGACCGCCGAAATAACCGATCACGGCGAGCACAAAGGAGACCGGGATCCAAGCCGCCAGCCCCTCTGCGATGCGCCGGATCGGACCCGGCCACACCGCCCCCACGATGACGAAGATGCAGGACAACACCAGGCCGCCCTGAGCGATGCCGGCGTAATAGAGGAAGTTCACGTGGAAGGCGCGCCACGCCGTCTCAGGGTGCTCGGAAAGCAGGCCCGCCGCGAACGCCAATACGCCGACCGCAATCAAGGCGGCGCACACAACGGCGAGCGGCCGCGGCAAGCCGCGCGGGTTGGCGCGCTCGACGGGAGCAGGACCCGTCTTCACGGTCGCCCTTCTTTCTGATCCAAGTAACGCACGTAGTTCACGATGTCCCAGCGATCCCGGTCCGGAATGCGCTTATAACTCGGCATGCGCCGGCGCCCATAGCGGATGGTCGCGTAGATGTGTCCGTCGCTGCGCGCCCGCACCACACCGACCAGCGGCAGCACACCGAGAAATTTCTGGGCAACGGGGCCGTCGGCCAAACCGGTGACACCGTGGCACGGCGCGCAAAACACCTTGTACTGATCGCGCCCGTTTTCCAGCGAAGCCAGATCTGCCGGGCGCGGATTCTGGAGCTGATCCGCTTCGGCTTCGATCTCCTTGCCAAGAGGCGGAACACCTCCGTCTATGGGCACCGATCCCTCGGGTGGAGTAAAGCCCTCGAGCTGTTCCCGATGCCCAATCGCCTCGAAAGCCTGCGTCACCTGCTGGCGTTTCATCTGAGGAAACCATTTGCCGTCGTCAATCTGTTCCCAACAACCCAAACCGCTAGCGAGCAAGAGAGCGGTGCAAGCGAGTCGTAGTCGGCGTGCGCTACTTCTCGACAAGCGTCACCTCCACGGCTGCGTGGGAACGCAGCAGCGCCTCCACCTCGCGCACATCCCGCTCCGAACAGGCAACGGCTACACCGATGTCTTCCGCCGAGAAGCGGCTGCTGTAGGCAGCGTCGAACTTCGGCTTCGGCAAGCGTCCCACGACGAGCAAGCCGAGCAAGGTGCCCAGGCCACCCAGGAGAACGTTGAGCTCGAAGGCAATGATGGTGTAAGGGGGAATAGAAGCGAAGGGCTTACCGCCGACTACGAGCGGCCAATCGAGGGACATCCAAATCGTCATGGCGTAGGCCAAAGTGGCACCCGTGAGCCCGCCTACGAGGGTGAAAAATCGCACGCGGCTCGGTTTGGCATCCAGCGCACCATCCAGTTCCGGAAACGGCGCCGGCGAATAAATTTCGAGCTTGCGAAAACCGCGGCCCTGCAGTTGGCACACAACGGCTGCGACGTCTCCCGGGCGCTCAAAGACTCCGACCAGCGTCGCCATCAGTGCGCCCCGGCGTGAGCCTTCTCGTGGATGGCGAGTTCCTTGACCTCCGCAATCGCCACCACCGGGAAGAGCTTGATAAAGATCAAAAAGAACATGCTGAACCAGGAGAAACTTCCGACCAAAATCGAGAGCTCGACTGCGCTGGGGATGTAGAGACCCCACACCGCCGGAATGTACTCGCGCGACAGCGATGTGATGATGATGACGTAGCGCTCAAACCACATTCCGATGTTGATCAAGACCGAAAGCACGAAGAGAAACGGGACGCAGGTGCGCAATTTCTTGAACCACAGAAGCTGAGGGAAGATCGCGTTGCAACTGATCATGATCCAAGTGGAGAGCCAATACGGACCGAAGGCGCGCAACCAGAAGGATGTGCGTTCGGCTTCCACGCCGCTGTACCAGGCGATGAAATACTCCGCACCATAAGCGTAGCCCACGATCAGAGAGGTCAGCAGGATGAAACGGGACATCATCTCGAAGTGATAGTTGGTGATGTAGCTCTCAAGACCGAAGATGCGGCGCACCGGAATCATCACCGTGAGCACCATGGCGAAACCCGAAAAGATGGCTCCCGCGACGAAATACGGCGCGAAAATGGTGGCATGCCAGCCGGGCACGATGGAAATCGCGAAGTCCCACGACACTACGCTGTGCACCGAAAGCACGAGCGGTGTCGCCAGACCGGAGAGATGAAGAACGGTGCGGTTGTGCGCCTTCCACTGTTTGGAAGTGCCCTGCCAACCGAGGGCGAGGACCGTGTAGAGCAACTTGCGCCAACCCGTCGAACGATCGCGGGCAATCGCGATGTCGGGAATCAGCCCGACGTAGAAAAAGACGATCGAGATCGTCATGTAGGTGTTGACCGCAAACACGTCCCACAGGAGCGGGCTTTTGAAATTCACCCACAGACCACGCTGGTTGGGATAGGGAAGCAAGAAGTAAAACTTCCAAACCCTGCCGAGGTGAATCAGAGGAAAAAGTGCTGCCGTGAGCACGGCGAACACCGTCATGGCCTCGGCGCCGCGATTGATGGCGTTGCGCCACTTGGCGCGGAAGAGGTAGAGGATGGCGGAGATCAGCGTGCCAGCGTGCGCGATACCGACCCAGAACACGAAGGTGACGATGTAGACGCCCCAAAAGATCGGATGGCGATAACCGGCGACGCCGAGCCCCTCGTAGGTCTGCCACGCGAAAACCACCAAGGCCTGTGCCACGCCAAGCAGCGCCGCGGCGAGCAGCAACCAGTAGCGCGCGCCCGGCCGCTCCATCACCGACAACAGGTCGCGGTTGACCGCGGAATCCCGCACTGGGACCGAGGGGCGCATCAGGTCAGCGGCTGCAACGCTGGACGGTGGCGGCGTCATACGGGTTCCTCAGAGCTTCCGCGTTTCACCTGTTTCAAGTAGGTAATCGCGGGGCGGGTGTTGAGCTCGTGGAGCGCGTGATAACCGCGGATCGGATCACCGGATTTCTTCGCGACGCGGCTCTGCGCATCGCGCAGGTTACCAAAGGTGATGGCACGTGAAGCGCACGCCTGCTCGCAAGCGGTAGTCACTTCTCCGTCGCGGATCACCCGCTTCTCGTCCTTGGCCACTTGGCGCGCCGCGTGGATGCGCTGCACGCAGAAGGTGCACTTCTCCATCACGCCCTGCTGGCGCAGCGTGACGTCCGGATTGAGCATGAGGTGCATGAGTCCCGGCCAATTTTCACGCGCGTAGTCGCGGTAGTTGAAGCGCCTTACTTTGTAAGGGCAGTTGTTGGAGCAGTAACGCGTGCCAACGCAGCGATTGTAAACCATCCCATTCAGGCCTTCGTCGTTGTGATAGGTCGCCAAGACAGGACAAACCGATTCACAGGGAGCCGCGCCACACTGCTGACACAACATGGGACTGTGTCGGACATCGACCTCACCGAAACGCTCGCTGTCGGGGCGCAACTGGCGGCTGCTCCCGCCTTCCCGATCGCCCTCCCCCACGTAGCGCTCAATGCGAAGCCAGTTCATCTGGCGGGACTTAAGCGTGTCCTTCTCGCCTATGACCGGGATACTGTTCTCGACGTTGCAGGCGACGACGCACGCGTTGCAACCGGTGCAGCGGTCGAGATCGATGCTCATGCCCCAGCGGTAGGGACTGCGCTCGTGAGCATCGTCGGCCGGTTTGTACGACTGGAGCATTTCGTGATGCTCGCCGGCGGAACCGCCGCCGTGCACCGCAGCCTGCTCGTGGGCGGCGGCATGCGGCGCCCCCCCTGCGGCACCGGCTGCGACGGCAGCCAGCGGCACAACCTCGGCCAGCATGCGCCCGCGCTTGTTGTCGCTCGCCTGCACGAAGGGAAGCCGGCGCCGCTCTCCCGTGGCACGGACCGCGGCCTTGGTGGAAAACCAGGCGCGCCCGCCCATTTCATCCGTCGCCGCAGGCAGTGCGGCGATCACGTTCGCGCCGCGGGCCTCTCCGAGCCGGCCGTCGCCCGCCAGAGAAGCGTAGTAACCGACCGTGTGGCCTTGGCCGATCGGAATGGCAATTACGTCGTCGCGGATACCGCCGCGGGGTAAGACGGGCACGCGCAAAAGACCGGCGGTCGTCTCGATCTCCACCACGTCCCCGGTCTCCACCTCCAAGCGCTGTGCTGTAGCGTGACTCATCTCCACCCACGATTGCCAAGCCACCTTCGTCACGGGATCGCCGACTTCCTGCAGCCAACCGAGGTTGGCACTGCGACCGTCATAGAAAAGCGGCGACGGATAGGCCAACAGGAAGACGTCGCCTTCTCCCTCGAGCAGGGGCTCCGCCACTTCGAGGCGTGCCGCGTCGGCCTGCAATATCGCCGGCGCGAGCGGCATCTCAGAAAAGTGACCTCCGCGGGCTAGGGCTTGCCGAAAATCCACGCCGCTCCAGGCGCGCTCGAGCAAGCCGCGGAAATTTCCCTCCGGAAGTTTGGCAGCGACGTCTTCGCCCATGGCACGCGCTGCATCGAAGAGCGTGTCCACCAGAGCGCGCGTGTCGTAGAGCGGCCGCAGCGTCGGCTGCACGAGAGAGCGTGCGCCGGGACGCGTTTCCAAGTCGCCCCACGACTCGAGCGGCGTGTGGTCCGGGAGAATCAAATGGGCGCGCTCGGAAAATTCGTCGGCGAGCGGAGCCGTGGAAACAATGAAGGGAACGCGCTCGAGCGCTTCGGCAAAGCCGCTGGCGGCGGGCAATGAGTAGAGTGGATTGGCGTCGTGGACCAAGAGCACCTTCACCTTGCCCGCCTTCATCGCCTCGATGAGCGCCAGCACGTCGCGGTAGCTCGTGCGCGGCCGCGAGCTGTTCTCGCGCGGAATCCGCAAGCGGCTGCCCGGCGCAGCGAGGACGGCGTTGAGCAATAGGACAGCGGCCGCTGTCGCCGTGGCACGGCGGCTCGCGAGCGCCGCGCCCGGTGGCAAGGCCACGGCGGCCTTGGCCTGGGCCGCGGTTTTACCAAGGCGCTCGATGGTCACCGCCGGAACGCCGGTCTTGGCGGCGGCGGTCTCGACGTCGAATTTTTCCACTGCGCCGGCGAGCGCCGCGCGCACGTCGGCACCCGCTCCGTGCGCCAGCGCCACCCGCGCAACAGCCAGCGCCAGAATGCCCTCCGTTCCCGGCTTCGCGGGGATCCACTCATCGGCATTGGACGCCGTCATCGACAAACGGGGACCGATGTACACCAAGCGCGCGCCGCCGTCCGCACGCGCGGCGATGTCGCGCGCCTGCGCGAACTGCGCCGTGTGCTCCGTCGGTGAAGAGCCGCTTTCCAAAAAGTCAGAACCGAAATCGAAAATCCAATCCGCGCCCGACACGTCGAAGAGCGGCTCGGCCTCGACGCCGAACACAACCTTCGTCGCCGCGCGCAACGCCTCGGGCGCGAAGGGTTCGTACACCAGGCGCCCCCCACCAACGACCGCAGCCAGCCAGCGGTCGAGCAAGTCGCTGGCCGTCGGGCCCGGATCACCGCCGAGCACAAAGGTGCCTGCACCGGCCGCTTTCACCTGGGAGGCCAACAGCGAGAGCGCCGTATCCCAGTCCGTGTCTCGCCACGTGCCGTCGGCACCGCGCTGCCGCGGGCCGGGGTAGCGATCGGGGTGATAGCTGCGAGTGATGCTGACCTGCCCGCGCGCGCACAGCGCCCCGCGGTTCACGGGGTGCTCTGGATTGCCCTCGAGTTTGATCGGACGCCCCTCCCGCGTCCGGACGTGGATGCCACAGCCGGAGGGACACTCGCGACAGGTGGAGGCGTAAATCACCGGAATGCCTGGCGTGATCTCCTCGGGTTGGATCACGTAGGGAATCAACTTCTCCACCGGATCGCCGCAACCCGCGCTGAGCGCAACCCCGGCGCTGGCTCCGGTAAGTTTCAAAAAATCGCGGCGGTCGAGTTCAGGCATCCCTTAGACCTTTAACTCTAGTAGTGGCACGTAAGGCAATCTTGCGATGCCTCGTTCGCACGATGACACTTCACACACCAACCCATTTCGAGTTTCTTTGTCGGCAGGCCGTACACCCACCACTGGGTATCCGGCACCAGATAGACCTTGTCCATCTCCTGTACAGGCCCGTGGCAGGTTTGGCACGCCACTCCGGCGGAGATGTGGCGGTTGTGGCGAAACTTCACGTGCTCCGGCAAGCGGTGGATTTGCACCCACTCGATCGGCTTTTTCTCATCCCAGTACTGCTTCAGCAACTTCACACCCTCGAGCTCGGTGGCGACGTGCGTATGGCACCCCATGCACAATTCAACGGACGGCACACCCGCCACGCGCGAGCGATCGGTTCCGGTGTGACAGTAGAGACAATCCATCTGATACGTGCCGGCGTGGAGCGCATGACTGAAGGGAATGGGCTGGAGCGGCCCTGGTGAGTTTTCATCCCAGGCCAGCTCCTGCGCTGCCTTCGCCGCGTCGGAAGGCGGAGCTTGGGCGCGAACCTCATCTGGGCTGGGCAATGCCAAAACCAGGGCTGTGAGCCCACCGGCGGCGATAGCAACGCCCGCAAAGCGGCGCTTCTCTCTAGCCCACATTGCTAACCGAGATCGCGTTACGAGAGCACCCCGCGTGGCTACCAACCGCCATACTCCGAGACGAATCCCCCCCGTTGACATCCCTTTGCGCCAACTGCGCGCAGCCACGCGTTTACCAAGAACGAATGCGCTTCACAGCGACGACGAGGGTGCCTAACCACCCCGGCGAAGAACGCCGGCGCCGGTTGATTAGGACGGAAGCTGCGCCCCGTCAAGATCCAAAGGGGCGCGTGGAATCGAGAATCACCCCAAAATATCTCTGAATCGAGCCACGTTTCCGCACGGAACCCTGCATACTGACCCAAATATTTTCAAGACCCGTAGCAGTTCAATTTTATAAAATATTGTTTTAATATACTTCGCAGCTGTGGTCGACTTCAGCAAGCGCGGCAGTACTGCTACGCTTCTTTTTTCTCATCGCTACAGCGAGGTCAACCCACATGGCCGTCGAACAAGAACTCCTCGAGATCCTGATCTGCCCGGAAACCAAACAATCGCTTGCTCTGGCTCCTCCGGAGTTGCTCCAAAAACTCAACGAACGTATTCGTACCGGTGCACTGCGCAACCGCGGCGGCGAAGCAATCGAAAAACCACTCGAGGAAGCGTTGCTCCGCGAAGACGGCCGCGTCCTCTATCCCGTCGACGATGGAATCCCTGTCATGTTGATCGAGGAATCGATCCAGATTTCCTAGTGCAGCAACTGCAAAAACAACGAAGACTCGTCTCTCTCGTATTCACACTGATTCTCTTCACCGCGAACAGCGGAAGCGCCGAATTGCCGCCGGAAAACACCTGCTCGACGGCAGCGAGCGGTGCACACGGCGAGGGAGAAACCGATGCCTCCACGCCGCGCTTGCGCGAGGGAATGATCCTGGCGCTGAACGATCTGCTCGCCTTGAGATCTCTGATCCCCGAAGAAGTCTGGGAGCAGCACGAGGTGTTCTTCTACGAAGGCATGCAGCTCGAGATCGGACCCTGTCACCGTCGCTACCCCGTGCCCGAAAACTTCCGCAAAGCCACCGAAACGTTTGCCGGCCGCGCGCGGCTCGATGCCGAAGGCAATCTGCGCGACTACGTCGCCGGACTTCCCTTCCCACCGCCAATGCTCGACGCTTCCGACGCCGGCACGCGCTGGGCCTGGAACGCGGAACTTCGCCACCGCGCCTTCGGCCCCGTCGGCAGCTTCCGCATCGTGGACATGCCGAGCCGCATCGGCGCTCCTGAAATCTATTTGGGCCGGTTCTTCTTCGTGCGCACCGGCTACCGCGCCGACCTCGCAAGCTCCGGCTACTTCGAAGCGCAGGACGACAAACATTGGTGGGTGGCGGGAGGAAATTTCGAAGAACCATTCGCGGCCCGACACCTGGCTTGGCGGCAGTTTCGCAAGCGCCGTGCTCTGGAACGCAGCGCAGAACCCGACGACACCTTCGTCTACGTGCCGACGATGCGTAAACCTCGCAGAGCGGCGTCGGCCTGGGTCGATGGCGTCTTCACCCCGCGCTACCGCGTCTCCGGCGACGCCGGCGGTGGTTCCATTCCCTTCGGCAGCAGCGAAGGCGGCCCGACGGGTTCGATTCAGCCCACTGCCGGCGTCTCCATCGCCGTAACGGAACACATCCGCCGCGGTTTCCTGGGACTAGCGCTGCGCCCCAACGCCTACGTTTGGCAGTACCTCGGAGCGCGCGAAGTGCTGGCGCCGATCAACGCGACACACGTCGGTTATCCTGGAAATCCGGACCGCAACTTCGGCGAGAGCGGTCTATCGGTGGCCAGCGACCGCTGGGATCTGCGCTACGCCGTCGTCATCGAAGGCACGCCCCGCCTGCCGATCGAGAACGTCGGCAGTCTTAAACTCTACATCGACTACCAAACCCAGCAGCCGCTCTACTTCATTACGCGGCGCAAGAACGGACTCCTGCTCGAAGTGGGCATCCTGGTGTCGCGCTTCAGCGGCGATACCCAGGGCTATCCTGAATTCTCAGAAAACACGCCCGCTCACGTGTTCGATCCCGTGGCGGCCGTCTTCTATTCCAGCGAGGGCGGCGGCACGGGCTGGCGGCGGGAATCCTACGATCTGCGCTCCGTGCCTGTAGATCCGAAAGCGCTGCGGGACATGACCTCGTCCATCGGTCTCGTCCGCGGCCGCTGAACAAACTCCGATCCGACAGATTCTGGCTCTGGCGCTTCTATCGACTGGCGCTTGGAGAAGGTCGCAGCGACGAGCTAAACAAATCTGCGAGGAGCTGCGACCTTCTCCAAGCGCCAGTCGATAGAAGTCGCGCGAATTTCTCGAATCGGAAACCCATCCCCGCGGCCAAGGCTCTCTGTGCAAGAGCAACGTTCGAGCTGTAACGCAAGCGCGCATCGGTTGCACGCACCCACAATTTCAAACGTGCCAATTCGCTAAAACGTATAGCGGATGCGCAAGAATGCTTCGTCGCGGTCGCGCACCGGCGATAGCCCGTTCTCCACGAAGGAACGGTAGGTGTCGCGACCAGCTTGATTGGAGATCAACCCCAGCGGAATAATCGCCTGGGTGCGGCGGTCAAAGCGCCCGAAGAAAAAAGCCACGCCGAACTGGGCCGAGAAGTTTTCCGTAAAGCGGTAGGTGATCGACGGCAGCACCGCTCCCGAGCGGGACTGAAAATCGTAGACCAAAGTCGCCGTCGGCAGCAGCCGGTCCTGGAAGTAACCGGTCTGCACGGTGAAGGTGGCGAGGACGTTGAGGGGTCCGTGGCTCGGGAAGCTGTTTTCGTACCCGCGCAGCCACTGGAAGAACCATTGAGTGTTGATGAGAAAAGTGCGGTTCTGGTTCAAGAAATTGATGAAGGTGGGCCGGTCCACCGACACCGTGAGGTTGAATTGATCGACGTCGGTGAGGCCATCGAACTCATTGTTGTCCGTGGTGGGCATACCCTCGATCCAGGCGAACTCGAGGCTCCAGTTCGACTTGGTCATGTCCTCGGCAAAATCGAGTGAGATCCCGAAAACATTGCGCTTCTCGTAGCGCAACACGCCGGCGGCCCCGCCCTGCCACGCCCAGTCGCGGCGACCGAAGGTACCGTTGCCACCGGCGCGCACGATGTTGCGCTGCACGCCCGTCAGCGTGAGCAGCGTACCCACGTTGGAGCAGAAAGAAGGGTTGCGGAACGAACACTTGCCCTCAGCGAAGGGATTCGCCGGATCGAAGACGTTGATCAGTGACTTGTCGTCTTCACCCAGGCCCGACAGCGCCACTAAACCCATGAGGGCGTTCCAAGAGACGCCAGCTATTTCGTTCTTGAAGAGTTGGTTGGTGAATGGGTGGCGGATTTGATTGTTACTTAGCACGCCGAACGCTGAAGCAGCCATACCAACAACCGAACCATCAACGTTCGGATCGTAATCCTTATCGCCCGGACCGCGGCAGCCGGGTAGGATGAAGGTTTTGCCGTTCTCGTAGCGGGTGCAAACTGGCCCGCCTTCATCGAAACCGACCGTCCCTGGTTGAGAGCGGCCGTCGTCAAAAGTATCAAGAATTTCCCTCCCCGCGCCCTCGAATACAGACCACGCTTGCATGAGAGCACTAGCCTCAGCGTTGAAGAGATCAACGCCTCCCGGAGAGAGATCGCAACTGGTTCCAAAAAGTGGACCGCAACCGAGCAGCGCTTCCTGTTCGTCCGTGAGATAACGCGACATGGCTACTTGTAGAAACACATCTCCTAACGGTAATACACCTGTCGTTCCGGAGATCCTCGGTCCTATACCTGCTGGATCACATGTCGGTAGCACACAATCCATCGGATCTTGGTTCAGACGCACGAGCACTTGATTGCCGATGGTTGGGTCTGTAGTGCCGAGTAAACCGGCTAGCGCTAATGCACCATTGAGATTAAGAGGGCTCGTTTGCGGACCTGCCAAAAGTGCCGAAACTGCCGTCACAACAGGCACTACCGGCCCCAGAGCAGCACTCGTAACAACATTCCCGCTATTAAAGATCGTAAGCCCGCACGCCGTTGGATCGATCGAGGTGGAGAAACCCAAACTCGAGGCACAAATCACGTCGAAGAGTTGAAGGTTCGAGGAGTGGTGTGTCAGCGCTTCGTCACCAGATCGTAGGCAAGAGTCCTCTAAACCCGTCACGCACTCGCCGTGCATGAACGCCCGGCGCGGCCGCCCCGTCTCCGGATCTACGTTGCGTTCATAGGTAAAAAAACGATCCACATAGGGCAGGTCGTTGTAGCCGTAAAAATCGCTGATCTGCACGCTGAAGCGGCTCCAGCGGAACTCCATCCGTGCACCGATTTCCAGACCTTCCCAACTGCTCCACGGATTTTCCGGCCGGATCTCCCCCGCCAAGCCCACCCCCCCAGCTCCGTGGAAGGCGAGACCGATGGTCTTATCGCACACCGGGTTGGGCGAGAACGGTTCACCGCAGCGGCCGATGTCAGTGGGTTCAAACTGGTCGAAGTTCACGGCCAGCTCCAGGCGCACGTCCTCGAGCGGTCCTACGTCCCAGAAGGAATAGACCATGCGCAGCGCCCACAAGGCGATGCGAGATTCCTCGAGGCTCGGAAGCGACGCCAAGGCGAGATCCTGAGGGTTAAACTGATCCGTGGTGCGGAAGAGTTCCGTCTTTCCCCAGACGATGTTCTGCTTGCCGCCGCGGATCCAGAGCCGGCCGTCCAGCGCCTCGACGTCGAAATAAATTTCCTTGAGTTCTTTCTCGTCCTGCTGACTGGCGCCGCGGTTCCACTCCAATTCTTCTTGACGAAAGTTCTGGTCGAAATTGTCGAACTCGTCGTCCTTCAGGAATTGCACCAAGCGAAAGTTCGGGATGTAGAGACCGCGGGAAACCAGGTTGTTCGTGTTCGCATCAAAATCGGCCTCGGGAACTGGACGGAAGGGCAGCGCACCGGACCCCGGAATACCAAATTCCGGATGAATGTCGCCGGGCCGGCGCGGATTGGCACGGTCTGCCAACACAGCGATGGGAATGATTTTGTTGTGCGGCAACCACGGCCCTAGTACCTGCACGCCGTTGCCGTCGACATTTCCCTTCACTTTGCGGATGGCAAAGCGGTACTTGTTCTTCTCACTGCCGTTGGGATCAAAAAAGTGATTGAAGACGTAGAGCGCCGGATCGTCTTCCGTGCTGACCTCACCGTCAAATCCACTTTGATTGTAGAGAGAGTTCAAGCCGGGCAGCATGAAGGCGTAGGCCGGATCGCGGCTACCGCCGACCGGCGTATTGCGGTCTCGAAAATCGAGCTCGTCGCGCTGCAGGCTGTGGAGCCGGCGGCGCTCTCCCGTTTCCTGGACCCCGGTAAAACCACCGCTGCGCCCACCGACCAAGCGCTTGGGTAGATGATCCGCGCGATCGCCGAAGGTATCAACACTGTCGAAAAGGCCGCAGCCGCCCCGCCACACACAGTCATAGCGCCCTTCCACCCGCGCGTACGCCGACACCAAACTGAAGGGCCCAAAACCGTTCGGAGCGATATCCCATTCAATCTCGAGGTTTAAGATGTTGTACCACTGGGCGAGATCCCAGTCGTCGGAAGCCTCCCAATCGCTGGCGAGGCCGCGCATTTGAACCTCGCCGTAGCCGTGGACCTGAAGCCTGCCATCGAAGGCTTCAAAGGCTTTTGCGACGGACGCCGCGACCAAAACTCCAAAAATCAGGAAAAAACAGCAAAAGAACCGGCCCCCCCTGGAGCGTCCACACATACCCTCTCCTGCCCTTCGCGGTCCAGCGTCACCGCGGACAACGGTCATGGTGCCTGCTCTTTATACCGTTCACATCCCCGGGCTGACAACGCAAAAGTTCAATGAGCTTTCTTATTGGGGGGAAACTTTGTCTTTGGCCGCCTTCTTGCGGAGGATCACTTTGCGCGCCGGCGGCACCGAAGCTTCGGGAACCGCCACCGCCACAACTTTTTTCTTTTTTCCGTCTGAAGCTTTACGCTTTTTTCCAGGCGCGCCACCGCGTTGAGCTTTTTCAGAGGACTCCGCCTTGTCACGAGGTGTAGTCTTTTCGCCTCTCTCTCGGGGTGGAAACTCAAACCGGTGCCGTCCTGTGTCGCGCAGGACGAGTATCGCCGAGAAGGGACGCCCAAAGCGCGAAGTAAAATCCGTGAGCAGCTCCGTGCGCCCGTTTTGGATGTAGACGATCGCCTCGCCGCGCGAAATCTCTCGCTTACACACGGTACGCGGAAAAACAAAACTGCACGCCGGTTTGCCGCGCTGACCGACTTCCGGCGCTTCCTCTTCCTCTCTCAGCCGGCTCTCACAGACGAACTGCGTAGGTGTCTCGACCACGTCGTGTTCGCTGCACACGGGACAGCGCCCCAGCGGCTCGGGGTTCACCTCGTACTCGGGCTCTTCGCTTACCGCCTCATCAGAGCTCCCGGCCGAACGCACGACCACCTTGAACTCCTGGCGATCGAGTTCCAGCACGCCCTTATAGACGCGCCCATTGCGCGCGGTGAAACCGTCGAGCACGCCCGAGTTCCCTTCCCGCAACAGCCTCTCCACCGAACGCCGGTCGATGTAGCGGCCCGAGGTGTCCTTCCAGATCAAGAGCGGACAGCCCGGATTGGGACAGTTGGGATCGGCCTTCGCTTCCTGCGGGAGGTCCGCGTCCTTCTGACAGGTATAGAACCAGGCGCGCTCCACCACCTGCCGTCCGCCGAAGGGACAATTGCCGAGCGGCGGCTCGTGATCGTAGAGATCCTCGTATTCAAAATTCTTGGCGCGTTCGACGATTTCCGAGGTGTATCTCTCAATCTCCGCCATGAAGTCGTCCGCACCGCGCTGTCCACGCTCTACCTGCAAGAGGTGGTACTCCAAATCACCGGTTAATTCGGGTGAATACAGCCGATCGACGCGAATACGCCGCAACGTGTCGATGAAGCGGATGCCCTTCACCGTCGGACGCAGCGCCTTGCCGACGCGCACCACGTAACCCTTGGAGATCAGGTTCTCGATGATCTCGGCACGCGTGGCCGGCGTGCCGATGCCCTTCTCGTGCAAAACGGCAGCGCGGTCTTCGTCGTCGATCTGCTTGCCCGCGTTCTCCATTAGGGAGAGCAGGCGCGCCTCGGTAACACGCGCCGGCGGCTTGGTCTCTTCGGCCACGGACTGAACTTCCGCAGTCATCACCGCCACGCCGCTCACCTCCGACTGCCCAGCCACCAGCGGCGCCAGTGTGCCGCCCTCTTCGCCTTCGCTGGGAGGCAACACAAAGCGCCAGCCCGGCTCTTGCAGCGAACGCGCCCGCGTTCGGAAGTGCTCGCCCGCGACTTCGGTGACGCGCTCCACGCGCTCCCACACGGCGGGCGGGTAGAAAGCGCTCAAGAAACGCCGCGCCACTAGGTCGAACAATTTCTGGTCGTCACCCGACAGTCGATCGCCCGGCAGTACACCGGTGGGAATGATCGCGAAGTGATCCGAAACGCCGGAATCGTCGAAGATGCGGCCCTGGTTCTCCAAGCCATGCTCTTTTAACCGGCGAGCCGCATCGGCATAGGGTGAGCCCTCGGCGAAGCGGTCGATCACCGAGTGTACCGTGGCGCGGTAATCACTGGGCAAACAACGAGAGTCGGTGCGCGGATACGTGAGGAGCTTGTGCCCATCGTAACAGCGCTGGGCCGCCGAGAGCGCCCGGCGCGCGGACCAGCCGAAACGGCGGTTGGCCTCGCGTTGCAAACTCGTCAAATCGAAGAGCGGCGGCGCCGATTCGCGCGAAGGCTTGCGCGTCTCAGCGACCGTTCCACTCTGCCCGCGCACCGCCACCACGATGGCTTCGGCACGGGCGGCATCGAAGAGGCGGTCATCCTTTTGCTCGCTGTCGGCTTCTCCGTGGAAATCCGGAGCGAACCAACTCGCGTTGTAGCGCTCTCGGGCGTGCTCGAAGACCGCCGCCACGCGCCAAAACGGTTTGGACTCGTGAGCCAGGATCTCGAACTCGCGTCCGACGAGAATGGCCAGAGTCGGCGTCTGCACGCGACCCGCCGACCAAGCCGTGCGCTCCTTCCGACTCTTGAGTCGCTTGGTCAGCGCACGCGTAGCGTTCATACCGATGAGCCAGTCGGAGTAAGCCCGGCATTCCGCGGCGGCGGCCAGACCCGCGAGCTCCTCTCCTGGCCGCAGAGATCGGAAGCCGTTGCGAATCGCCTCCGTCGTCATGGATTGCAGCCACAGTCGGCGGATCGGCTTCGTAACGCTGAAATGTTTCACGATTTCGCGGAAGATCAGCTCGCCCTCGCGCCCGGCGTCGCAAGCGTTGATGAGATCAGCGACGTCTGTGCGTTCGATCAACTTTTTGATGGTGCGGATGCGCTCACTCTGACCCGATTTGGGCTTGAGCTTGAACTCCTCGGGGATGATGGGGAGGTTCGCGAGCGTCCAGCGCTTATAGGAGGGATCCAGTTCTTCCGGCTCGAGCAGCTCGAAAATGTGGCCCACCGCGAAGGTAACGATGGTTGCGTCGTTCTCGAAGTAACCTTCGCCTTCGCTGAACCCACCCAGCGCAGCGCAGATGTCCCGCGCGACACTGGGTTTCTCCGTGATGACGAGCGCCTTCCCCATTCCTTTAAGCCTCTCAACCCCTCTCGAGCGCTTTGCCGAAGAGTCCGGCCCGCGCAAAGGCCGCGACCATTAGCCCGGGCCTGGGACACTGACAAGCGGCGCCTCTGTTTCCCCCTTGGGGCTTCTCTATGTCTGATAAACCCGAATCTCCTGGTCAGAGGAACCTGATTTCAACTCAGGAGGGGGGCCTTGATTCACGGGTCAGGCTTCCTCCCGATCTACTTCGGGCAGAGCCCGATCCAAGGGGTCAGAACCCGACCTGTTGGTCGGGTTCTCCTAAGAAAACTTGAGTTTCTTTGCCTGGCTAACCCCTGCGATTGCGCGCCCCCCGCCAGTCCGGCACGCTGTTTAGCACGCGCAAAACCGCGGTAACACAGGCCTTTGAGCACTCGATGAGCAACGCCCAACCTATTACAGGCTGCCGCCCCGGAGACGTAGCGGAACACGTGTTCCTGTGTGGGGATCCCGCCCGCATCGACCGCATCGCCAGGGCTTGGGGGTCGGTGCAGGAAGTTTGTCACGTCCGCGAATACCGCATCGTCACCGGGAACTGGAAGGGATTGCAACTCAGTGCAGCTTCCACCGGTATCGGCGCACCCAGTACCGCCGTGCTCTTGGAAGAGCTCATGAAGATCGGAGCGCACAGCTTCCTACGAATCGGCAACAGCGGAGGCCTCGCCCCCGACCTGGAACTGGGCCAGCTCGTCATCACCACCGGCGCTGTGCGCGACGACGGCACCTCCAAGAGCTACGTGGTACCCGAGTTTCCCGCCGTGGCGGACTACCGCGTCGTGGCCGCGCTCACGCAGGCCGCCGAACAGCACAAGGCGCGTTGGCGCACCGGTATCACCTGGTCACTGGACGCCTTCTACGCGCGCAACGCCGTCCTGGCTGAGCGCGGCGAGTTGCGTTCGCTGAGCGTGAACGGCTACTGGCCCAGCCACTTCGCGGCGCGCATCCGCGATATGCAAGCCGCGGGCGTTGTGAACTGCGAGATGGAGAGCGGCATTCTGCTCACGCTGGCGGCCCTCTTCGGCGCACGTGCCGGCTGCATCTGCGTGGTTTCGGATCGCACACCGTGGCGGGGGCCGTCGGAGCTCGACCTCGACCGAAATATGGAGACCTGTATCGCCGTGGCCCACACCGCAATGCAGACGTTGGCGGCCGCGAAAAATTAGTGGGCAAGGAGGAACAACGAAGCATGAGCGACACGATCTTCGGCAAAATCGCGCGTGGAGAACTGCAAGCGGACAAAGTCTACGAAGACGACCGCGCCGTTGTCTTCCGGGACATCAACCCCCAAGCCCCGACCCATCTGCTCGTCATCCCGCGCAAAGCAATCGCGACTCTCGCCGCTGCCGATGACAGCGACGCCGAACTCCTCGGCCACCTGCTGCTTGTGGCGCGCCGAGTAGCCGCGGAACAAGGATTCAAAGACTTCCGGCTCGTGGTCAACAACGGCGCCGGCGCGGGGCAAACCGTCTTTCATTTGCACCTGCACCTACTGGCGGGGCGTTCTTTCCAATGGCCGCCGGGATAGGCACTCGCCGCGTTGAGTACTGGAGTTGGAACTCTGACCCGACGCACCATCATCAGCAAATCGCGAGACACGATCTTGTCCGGATTAGTTTTTCTAGCCCGGATTATTCATGAAGCACCTACTGCGACTGCATATCTGCTCGACCTGGTGAACGATTTTCGCGTTTGTCTCCTCGACGTACTGGGAAGTCAGCCTCCGGTGCCAAACGCTGAAATCGTTCACCATTTCGGGCATCTCCGCAGTCTCGCTACGGCGCTTCATGAATAATCCGGGCTAGGACTCACAATCCTTCGCAAATGACAACGGCGCAAAGAAAACAACCGCGATCCAATAAAAGTTGGATCAAATTGCGGGATGAATTCACGCCCTTGAAGTAGACATCATGCAAACGGATTATTTTTGCCCACGCAGAAGCTCTAGCGGCACTGCCTCCAAATTCCAGGTCAAAGCCGCGCCGGGAATCTCGCGGCGGTAGATCACTTCCTTTGAGATTTCTTCTTTCTTCCAGGTGTAGCGGCGGACTTCGCCCTGATCGTCACCGGCCACGTAGAGTTCGCTCACGCCGTCGCCGTCGAGGTCTGCGAGCAAGGAGGCGTGTTCGAAACCGGAAGAGGTACGGTCGATAGAAGTCACAGACCATGCACCGCCGGCCGCGCGCGGCGGGCGCAGCAGCCAAAGCCCGCTCTTGAAAGTGGCCGCCACCAGTTCTCGATGTCCGTCGCCATCGACGTCGCCGGCCGTGAGAAAACGGCACAGGCGATCGTCGATCTCGGCGATCACGCGCCCCGCGTCGGGCGCGGTGTCGGCGTCGTAGCGCCGAATCTCCACGGGCTCCACGAGCTGCGCGGAAGTTTCTCCGCCCTTTGTCTTGCCCTCCACAGCGACGTAGAGCTCGTCCACGCCGTCGCCGTCGAGATCCGTCACCAGGATTTCCTTGGCGTGGCGGTCGCCTAAATCGGCGGCGATCTCCGGTTCGCCTCCGCGCGCCGGCACATAGCGCTTCACCACGCCGCGCTGCGACGCACCGGAAAGCCGGTTCGGTTCGCTCGGAGTGGCGTAGACCTCGGGCACACCGTCGCGATCGAGGTCGCCGATTTCAATTTCGTGCACGAAGGTGTCCAGCGCCCTGTCCAATTCCACGACGGTAAATTCGCTCGGATCGGCGCGGATCCAGGCGACCACGCCTTGATCGTGGGTCGCCACGGCGAGGTCCTGATCACCATCGCCGTCGAGATCCGCGGCCTCTGCGTCGCGCATGCGGCTGAAACGCCCGCCGAAGTCGGCCGACCACAACGTCTCAAAGCCGACGAACCCCACGTCGAAATGCCACAGCTTGAGATGAGCCCCCGAACCACCCAGCGTGAGAATTCCCGGCGGCTGCGTGCCCGGCGCATAAGCCATCGCCTTGTGGAAAACGTTGCTGTTGGAGTCGTCCATACTCCACTCTTGCCACTTTCCCCCTGTGTTCCACAACGCCAAGATCCGCGCGTGGCCCGGCTTGGGGAGCACCCGGCCTCCAGAAACTTGAAAGGGAGACAACGCCAGCAAGAGAGCATGTGGAACTCGCGGTGCTGCGGGTATCGCAGCGCGCTCTGGAACCGCCGGGGATTCTGTAGCCGAATCGCCCGTCCGAGTCGCCTCGTCGGTCCCGAAAGTGCCGGCCTCTTCCCGCCCGCCGCAGGCGGCGCACACAGTGAGCAGAACAACCAGCGCTAACCCGCGTTTCTCACTAGAACGCACCGCGAGGGCTCGCCAACACCGCATCGCCATCATGGCCTCGCTCCTCCTCTCCCACCTTGTAGCAAGACTCGCCGCGCCACTGCTAGCCCGAATGATTCATGAAGCACCGTCACAAGGCTGTGCAGATTCGCAGGATGACTGCTCCCCCGGCAAAGCCGGGTGGACTCCCAATTTGGCTAGCGCAGTCCCGCCGCTGAAAATGTGAAATACTGCCAGCCGGAGTCTAACCCAAGATGGAGTGCGGCGATCCAGTATGAGCGACGACGAGCTGCGGGCGCCGCGCGGAACGCGCGATTTCTATCCGGAAGAGCTGCGCCTGCGCAGTTGGCTCTTCGGCCACTTCCGCGAGGTGGCCCGCCGCTTCGGCTTCGAAGAGATCGACGCACCCATCGTCGAGCACGCCGAGCTCTTCACGCGCAAGGCCGGCGAAGAACTGATGGAGCAGCTCTACCACTTCGAGCTGCACGGCCGCCGCCTAGCGCTACGACCGGAAATGACCCCCTCCGTCGCCCGCATGGTATTGGCGCGCGCGGGCGCCCTGCGCTTTCCCCTGCGCTGGTTCTGCATCACCCAGAACTGGCGCTACGAGCGCATGACGCGGGGCCGCAAGCGCGAGCACTACCAGTGGAACATGGACATCTGGGGCGAGCCGGACGTCACCGCTGAAGCGGAACTGATCGCGGCGATCTTCAGTACCCTCGCGACCATCGGCGTTCCCGACGACGGCGTTCGAATGCGCGTCAACAGCCGCAAGCTGCTCGAGGAAACGCTGCGCCTCGGCCCGCTGAAAAAACACCCGGAGGCCTTCGGGCCGCTGTGCGTCAGCATCGACAAGCTCGAGAAAATCGGTCGTGAAGCCGTGCTCGAGCAGCTCTGCGATCCAGCGGGTCCCGTGCGCCTCTCGCGCGGAGAGGCTGCGGCCGTGCTCGAGGCGCTCTCCGCGCGCAGCTTAGACGAGGCGCGGCGTCACGCCGGCGGCGCGAGCGAAGGACTAAACGAACTCACGCGCTTGTTCGACTGGCTCGCGGCCTACGGCCTCGCCGAGCGCGTGGCTTTCGACGCCTCGGTGGTGCGCGGTCTGGCCTACTACACGGGAGTCGTCTTCGAAGCCTTCGATACGGCCGAAGCCTTGCGCGCCGTCTGTGGCGGCGGTCGCTACGACCGCCTGACGGAAACCCTGGGCGGACGCCCCCTCCCCGCTGTGGGCTTCGGCTTCGGCGACGTTGTCATCCTCGAACTGCTTTCGGACTTGAAGCGTCTGCCGGAACTGCCGCGCGGCCTGCAGGACGTGGTCTTCGCCTTCTCCGATGCCGAGCGCCCCACCGCCATCCGCCTAGCCAGCCACCTGCGCGCTCAGGGACGCGCAGTAGAGCTCGTGCTGGGAGCTCCACGCTTGAAGCGCGTGCTCTCCGACGCCGACCGCGCGGGCGCCGAGCGCGCCTTCCTAGTGGGGCCCGATGAACTGGCGCGCAGCGCGGTCCGGGTGAGAGATCTGAAGAGCGGCGAAGAACACGATGAGGCACTGCCAATCCAAACCACCGGCTAGACCGCCCTTACTCCACCAGGGCACGTCACGCGGTCGCCGCAGCGGCTGAGTAAAGAAACGAAGCGCCCCTCAAATCTCGAAAAAAACAGCGAAAAACGTGGGTTACTCCGATGGGGCGCGCTATTTATAACGCGGGATCGATTCCTTACGAGCAACAGGGCGGAGGAGTTTTCCAATGCGCGGTTGGACGACGAGCGACAGCCTCGAACTCTACGGCGTGCCCCAATGGGGCGCTGGATTTTTCACCGTCAATGAACGGGGGCACGTCGAGGTGCGCCCGCGTGACGGCGACGACAAGGCGCGCGTCGATCTGATCGAGCTGGTGCGAGAATTGAAGCGCCGCGGCCTGCGCACGCCGCTCTTGGTGCGCTTCTCGGACATCCTGGCCAGCCGCGTGGCTGGTCTTGCCAACACCTTCCAGCGCGCCATCAACGAATACGGGTACAAGGGCCGCTTCCGCGGCGTCTATCCCATCAAGGTGAACCAACAGCGACACGTGGTCGAAGAGATTGTGCGCTACGGGGCACCCTACGGCATCGGGCTCGAGGCCGGCAGCAAACCCGAACTTCTGGTGGCACTGGCCCTGCTCGATACGCCGGACGCTCTCATCGTCTGCAACGGTTATAAAGACCGCGCCTACATCGAGACGGCACTGCTTGCCCAGCGCCTGGGCCGCACGCCGATCATCGTGATCGACCGCTTCCGCGAAATCGATCTCGTCATCAAGACGGCGCGCGAGCTGGACATCCGCCCGCACATCGGTGTGCGCGCGCGGCTCACCACCAAGGGCGCCGGCAAGTGGGTGGAATCAACCGGCGACCGCTCCAAGTTCGGTCTCTCCGCCATGGAGATCGTAGAAGCGGTAGACCGCCTGCGCGCGGAGGACATGCTCGACTGCATTGAACTCCTCCACTTCCACATCGGCTCTCAGATCACCGCCATCCGCGCCCACAAAGACGCGCTGCGCGAGGCCAGCCGCATTCTCATCGGCCTGCACCAGATGGGCGCCAAACCGCGCATGCTCGACGTGGGTGGAGGCCTGGGCGTCGACTACGACGGTTCCCAGACCAATTTCCACTCCTCGATGAACTACTCCGTGCAGGAATACGCCAACGACGTCGTCACTTCCGTGCAAGAGGCCTGCGATGACGTCGGCGTGCCTCACCCCGATATCATCACCGAATCCGGTCGCGCCATGGTGGCCCACCACTCGGTCTTGATCTTCGATGTCCTGGGTGTGAACGAAATGCGCTCCGGACGCCCGCCGGAAAGCGTGGATGAAGACGATCCGAAAGTATTGCGCGATCTCGCCGAGATCTGGAACAGCGCCTCGCGCAAGAACGTGCGCGAGGCCTACCACGATGCCCTGCAACTCAAGGAAGAAGCGTCTTCTCTCTTTTCGCTCGGCTATCTCGACCTGCGCGACCGCGGCCGCGTCGAGCGCTTATTCTGGAACTGCTGCGAAAAAATTCTGCGCATCGTGCAGGACCTGCCGACGGTGCCGGAAGACCTGGGCGATCTCGAAAAGGGCCTGGCCGACACTTACTACGGCAACTTCTCCGTCTTCCAGTCGGCGCCGGACCACTGGGCGGTGCGGCAGCTCTTCCCCGTGATGCCGATCCACCGCCTGGATGAAAAACCCCTGAGGCGCGGCGTCTTCGCCGACCTCACCTGTGACAGCGACGGCAAGATCGACAAGTTCATCGACCAACACGACGTGAAAGACGTACTGGAATTGCACCCCTGGAACGACCAGCCCTACTACATCGGCGTGTTCCTGGTGGGTGCCTACCAAGAAATTCTGGGTGACCTCCACAACCTCTTCGGCGACACTGACGCCGTGCACGTGCGGCTTCACGACGACGGCAGCTACAGCGTGGACCACGTGGTGGAGGGCGACGATGTCTCCGACGTGCTCCAGTACGTGCAGTACGACAGCCGCATACTGGCCGAACGCGTGCGGCGCACCATCGAAGAGGCACTCCAGCGCGGGCAGATCAGCCTCGAGGAATCCGCCATGCTGCGCAGCCATTACAAGCAAGGGCTCGAGGAGTACACCTACCTTGCCGGCAACGACTAAGCGGAAGGCGGAAACTTCCCGCAGCTCCGGGAAAAACCGCAATGCACTTCGAATTCTCTCCTGGAACGTGAACGGCCTGCGCGCCTGCGCCAAGAAAGATTTCGCGCGCTGGCTTGCGAACTGCGGCGCTGATATCGTCGGCCTGCAGGAAGTGCGGGCGCTGCCCGAGGAGTTACCCGACGAGCTGCGCACGCCCAAGAGCTGGCACGTACATTTCACACCGGCGGAGCGCCGTGGCTACAGCGGCGTGGCGCTCTACTCCAAAAACCTGCCCGACAAAATCGAAACCGACCTGGGCGAAGAGCGCTTCGACTGCGAAGGCAGACTCCAAATCGCGCGCTTCGGCAAGCTCGCGCTGGCGAACGTCTATTTTCCAAAAGGCAGCGGCAAAGATCGCGACAACAGTCGCGTGCCTTTCAAGCTCGATTTCTACGCGGCGCTCTTCGAGCGCGTGCAGAAACTGCGCAAAGCCGGGCTGCGCGTGCTGGTGATGGGCGACTTCAATACAGCCCACCAGGAAATCGACCTGGCGCGGCCCAAGGAAAACGAAAAAGAGAGCGGCTTCCTACCCGAGGAACGCGCCGAAATCGACCGCTGGCTCGCGGCCGGTTGGATCGACACGTTCCGCCAATTTGAAAAGGCTCCTGGACACTATACGTGGTGGAGCCAGCGCGGCGGCGCCAGAACCCGCAACGTAGGCTGGCGCATTGACTACGTCCTTGCTTCTTCCAGCGCCCTCGATTTCGTGCGCGGCACCGCCATCCACCCCGACGTACAGGGCTCCGACCACTGTCCGGTCAGCATCGAGCTCGACGCCAAAATTCTGGGTTAGCACTGCGTCGACTTTGAGTCAGCGAGCGAGCAACCCGTTACGAACGTCTGCGCGGCAGCGGCAAGAAAAGCGGCGTGCGTGCGCGCCAGGCCCGGTACTCGTCGCCCAGAAACTCGAGTAGGTTCCGCTCTTCAAACGGAATCGCGAAGAGAATGTAAGCCGACAGCACGCTGGCAAAAAGCAGGTGTCCCCAGCTCATGTGCGGCGTCGACCAGAAAGCCAGAAACCAACCCAGATACAGCGGATGCCGAATCCACTTGTAGAGGCCGGGGGTGCGGAAGGGATGGTGCGCATAGGGTTTCCCGCGCCAGTAGAGGAACACCTGCCGCAACCCGAACAAATCGAAATGATCAATCAGAAACGAGGAGTAGAGCACGATGAGAAAGCCGGCGTAGAACAAGCCCTGCAAAAGCAAGCGCAGAGAGGGCGTTTCCACCTGCCAGACCGGATCCGGAATCGCCCGCCATTGGTTGTAGAGCAAAATCAAAAGCAAGCTCGAGAGCAACGTATAAGTGCTGCGCTCGATGGGTTGCGGCACGATTTTCGTCCACTGCGCCTTGAAGCTCGGCCGGGCCATCAGCGTGTGTTGCAGACCGAAAAGAGCCAGCAGACAGAGATTCACGACCAGCGCTTCCGGAAGCGGCATCACGGCACCGCTGTCGATCGACTTGGGCACCACGGCGCTGGCCAGGAAACCGATCAAGTACAGAAACGTCACGAAGAAAACGGCGTAAGAAAGCACACCGTAGAGCAGAAAAAGTGTCCTTTTCATAATCCCTCCCTCGCGGACCATAACGATCATCCCGAGCATACAGACGAGCTGTGCAAAGAAAAAGCTGAAATGAAGCGCAACCACTGCATTGGTCTGCTGAAAAACGATGTGCATGAGCGTCTGACACAGCCATTGCAATCTCACAAAAACCAAACGAACGGACGGCGCGGCCTCTTCCTAGGCACTGCGGAAGTTCCAGCTAAAACAATTTGCTCACCTTCATCGGTGCTGCCGCTCACCCGCTTTGGCTTTGCCATGTCCTGGAGAGGTACCCGGTATCGGGAGCACCGGGAGCCTTGGTGGCGGCGGACCTACCAGCGGAAATTTCTTGGGCAAAAAATCCTCGGGAGCTGGTTTCCAAGGTCCCTTCAGCGCTGGACTCCACTGCCACACTCCTGCATGCCAGCGAAGAAAATGATCGTCAAAAAAGAAATGCTGCGGAAAACCCAGCACCACGTAGGCCCCAAAGGGCGCATGAAACTCGAGTTCCACACCGTCGGCGTGCTTGTGGCGATAGCCGTGGGCCGGCGCGTGGGGCGGAGGATCCGCCAGCGCCGGCTGTCCCGAACCGAGACCGAGCAAGACAGTTGCGATGGCGGTTAGGCGACGAGCTTGAATTACCATCAGAAATACCTCACGTTGGTGAACCATTCCCGAGCAGCCCTTCTACGCAGACAGAGAATTGAAGAAGCCGATGTACTCCGCCACCGTACCCGGCTTGGTCTGATACCCGTCGGCTCCGAGCGCCCCTGATTTCTCAATACCATTCGGATCATCCGAATTGGTCAGCATCATGATGATCGGCATCTCGGAGAATTCCTCCCGCTTGCGTGTTTCTTCCAGCACTTCGAAGCCGCTCATCCCCGGCATATTGATATCCAATAACACCAGGGCCGGCATGGGAGCCCCCCTACCCTAGCCCGGATTATTCATGAAGCGCCGTAGCGAGACTGCGGAGATGCCCGAAATGGTGAACGATTTCAGCGTTTGTCTCCTCGACGTACTGGGAAGTCAGCCTCCGGTGCCAAACGCCGAAATCGTTCACCATTTCGGGCATCTCCGCAGTCTCGCTACGGCGCTTCATGAATAATCCGGGTTAACTGAATCGAGATAGACGAAAAATTCCGAACCGCTGGATACAGTGAGAAAGGGATTCTGGAGGTTCGAGCGCCCGTAACACATCTTCGCGATCAAAAGTAAGATGAAAAAAGAAAGAAAAGACGAGGACGGGCCGAACGCGTTCCGCGGCTATGGGAGTAGCAGCGTGAACTTCCACTTCGACACAGCGTCCGGCGGGAGTTTCGGTCCCACCGTTTGAACACAGCGAGCGTTTCCGCTTCCGAAAGAGCGTGAGCAGCAGCTCGCGTTCGGGCCCTTCCTCGCACCCTGTATGTACCGGCGGGTGCGCTGGGCGTGATGAAATGCGCAACTAAGCGGCAACATGAAGCGGCCGAATTTGCGACTTGCGCCGGCACAGATTTCGCGGCTAATTCTTCTGCTCACGCCCTCGTACCCCCCGCGGCTCGAGGCCGAAACGCAAAGGTCGTAAGCCGTGAAGTTGGTTTTGATCGGCGCCCGGGCCGATGGACAGGCCCACGTGGTGTTGGACGCGCTTCTCGACAGTGCGTCTCATGAAATCGTCGCCTCTCTCGACGAGACGCCCGCACTTTGGGGCACGCAAGTGCTGGGCATTCCCGTGTTGGGCCCGCCTAGCGAGGTCGAGCAAGCGCGCGCACTCGGCGTGCAGGGGGGCCTGGTGACGATCGGAGATGGCGCTGCGCGCGAGCGCCTGGCTCCGTGGTTCGAGAAGGCGGGGCTCAAGCACGTAAACGTGCTTCACCCGCGCGCCTACGTAGCGCCATCGGCGCGCTTGGGATGCGGCATCTTCGTGGGAGCCAACTCCATGATCGGTACCGGTGCGGTGGTGGAAGACGGCGTGCTGGTGGCTCCTATGGTGACGGTGAGCCATCACGTGCACGTCACTGCATGGGCAAGCCTTTCGACTGGGGTCACTCTGGGCGGGCGCTCGTGCGTGGGGCTGCGCGCGCTGATCGGACTCGGTGCCACGCTCATGTCCGGTAAAAGTGTGGGCGACGACGCGGTGGTCGGGGCGGGTGCCGTCGTAACGCGCGACGTTTCTCCCGGTGTAACGGTTGCCGGTGTACCGGCACGGGAGCTGTCGAAGTGAAAAAATCTCCTCCCGCGAAATTCCCCCGCCGCGTCGAACTGGTGGCACCCATGCTGCCCGAGGCCCGCGAGCTTCTGCCGGACCTCGAGGCTGCACTCAAGAGCAAACGGCTCAGCAACAATGGAAAATTTGTGCGGCGCTTGGAACGGCGCATGCGCGAGGTGCTAGCAGCACCACACGTGGTGGCGACGGCGAGCTGCACGCTCGGCTTGGTCGTAGCGATGCGCGCACTGGGCTGGCGCGGCGAAGTAATTGCGCCCTCCTTCAGTTTCGCCGCCACGGCCCACGCCATCGTGTGGGCGGGTTGTACGCCGGTGCTAGCGGACATAGACCCGAAGACCTTCCTGCTCGATCCAGCTTCTGTAGAACGCTTGTGCGGGCCGCAGACCGCCGGCGTACTGGCGATGGACGTGTTCGGCCTACCATCGGACGTCGAAGAGTTAGAAGCAGCGGCGGGAATGGTGCCTGTACTCTTCGATGCAGCACATTCCCTCGGCAGCGTGCGCCCGGGGCGCCGCGCACCGCGCGCGGCGGTCTACAGCCTGCATGCGACAAAAACGTTCGTGGCGGGGGAAGGCGGGCTCTTCGCCACTACCGATGCCGAGCTGGCCCAACGCTTCCGCCGGCTGATCAACTTCGGCTTCGTGTCGGACGGCTACGATTGCGACGAAGTTGGGATCAACGCCAAGCTGCCAGAGCTTTCGGCGATCCTGGCCTATCACCAAGTCGATTTTTTGAAACGCATCCTGCAGGGTCGCGAGCAGTGGAACGCCACCTACCGCGCGGTTCTCGCCGACGTACCGGGCCTGCGCTTCCAAGAATTGCCAGCGGATCGCAGCAGCAACTATCAATACACGGCGCTGGTGGTGGACGAGCGCGCCTTCGGTCGCTCGCGCGACGCGCTGGTGGCGGCATTACTCGCACACAACGTCGTGGCTAAACCGTACTTCTCGCCGCCGATTCATCAGATGAGTTGTTACGCCGGCAAACTGCGCTGCGACGACCTGCGCCACACCGAAGCACTCGCTGCGGCGACGCTGTGTCTGCCCATCCACCCCGAAGAGCCGCTGAGCACGGCGGAGCGCATCGCGGAACTGGTGCGCTCTCTCGCTCATTCGCGCGCAACCGCTCAGCACCGCGTCTAGGTCGCCTGCCCGCCGTGTCCGTCGCCGTCGTCATTCCGCTCTTTAACGGCGCACGTTGGATTGATGCCACACTGGAAAGCGTGCTCAAGCAGGAAGAGCCGCCGGCGGAGATCGTGGTGCTGGACGACGGCTCCACGGATGTTTCTCCCGAGCGCGCGCGCCGCACTCCCGGCGTGCATCTCTTACACAATCCGCAAAAGGGCTCTCTCGCAGCGCGCAATTTCGGCCTGGCGCACACGACGGCAGCCTTCGTCGCCTTTCTCGATCACGATGATCTCTGGCACCCGGCGCATCTTCGTCTTTTGCGCGAACTGCTCGAACGCAATCCACGAGCACCGGCCGCTGTCGCTTCCGCTCAACACTTTTGGAATACAGAGCCGGAGTTGTGCACCGCGTTGCGGTCGGAGGAACCGCTCGACGTCTGGGAAACTTTCCCCTTCACCTGCTCCGTGCCGACGCCGTCGGCGGTCCTCTTGCGGCGCTCCGCGCTACTGGCTGCGGGAAGCTGGGACGCAAACTTTGCGGGTATGGGAGATATCGAACTCTGGCTGCGATTGTGCACGCGGCATCCCTTCGTGAAAACGCAGGCCTGCACTGTTGCAAAGCGCAGGCACGCGGATTCCCAATGGCTCAAGACGCGCGCTCACACGATCGAGTATCTGGATTTTCGCCTGCGCGTAATGCGGGCGGCCTTGGCGCGGCGGCTCGCCGAGCGCCCTGCACCCGCCTTTCAAGCGCGCTTCGGGAAGCGCCTCTCCGCCCTGGTGGCTGTGCGCGAACTTGCCGCTGCGATCCTCGCGGAAGACAAAGCGATGCTCGATACCTCTGTCGAACAGCTGGAAATCGCTCTGTTTGACGAACCCGCCGATTACCTGCGCCGGCCCTTTTATTGTTTGGTCAGCGCATTGTGCGCCATCGGAGATCGCGCCGGGTATTTGAAAGCGCGCGATGCGCTCCTCACGCGTCTCACTGGTACCTGGCCCACTGTGGCTCCGCGTACGCGCGCCGCCATCGACGCCGTGATCGAGGACCCGCCGTGGTGAGAAGTCTCCATCCGGATTGCCGCCCCGTGCTCTGGCGCCGGCTGCGCGCCGCCTTCGAAGAGTGGCCCGTGCGGCGCTCCATCGAACACCTGGCCGGGCCACTTGCAATTTCGCCCGATGGCGGTCTGCCCGTCGTGGTGGCGCTGATGCGGAACGCAGAAATTTACATTGAGGCTTTTCTCGCGCACTATCGCGCGCTCGGCTGCCGGCACATCGTGTTGCTCGATAACGGCTCCACGGATCAAAGTGTTGATCTCGCGACTAAGGCTGCCGACGTTACGCTGCTGCGCAGTCTGCTGCCTTATAAAGATTTCAAACGTCCTCTGCGCCGCTACCTGGTGCAGAACTTCGGCCGGCACCGCTGGTGCCTCAGCGTCGATATCGACGAATTTTTCGACTACCCCTTTTCAGACAGCGTGCCGCTGCGGGAATTTCTGCGCTACTTGGAAACACAGCGCTTCACGGCGGTTGCCGCTCAGATGCTCGACCTCTTCCCCGAACACCTGCAACAGGGACACGACGCGGCCGGCGGCACTTTCCGCGAACAGCACCGCTACTACGACGTGGCGAACATCGAGCGGCGCGACTACTTCGTCCACAACAATCGCCTCGCGGATCCCCGCCTCAAGATGATTTTCGGCGGTATCCGCAAAACGCTCTTCGACTTCGCGCCGTGGCTCACCAAGCACCCGCTGTTTTGGAGCGATGGGAAAATCCTGCCTTTTTACAATGATTTCCACTGCGTGGAACGCGCGTGCGTCGCCGATGTTTCCGCCGTTCTCTACCACTACAAGTTTGCGGGTGATTTCACTGCGCGCGTGGCAGAGGCCGTGCAAGCAGGCAACTACTACCGGAATTCGTTGGAATATCAGCGCTACAACGCGGTGCTTGAACAGAGCAAAACTCTTCAAATGCGCCAACCGACTTCCGAGGAACTGCGGTCGCCGAACCAACTCCTCGCGAGCGGTTTTCTCTTCGCCTCGGAAAACTACGCGCGCTTCGCCGCTCAGCAGCGCTGATACCAGCCTCGTCAGCGTTGATCCCGCAGGGTATGCACGGCCGGTGTGCGCCTGCTCAGTCCAATCGCTCGAGGATCAGAGCGTTGGCCATACCGCCGCCCTCACATAGCGTCTGCAAGCCATAACGACCACCGCTGCGCTCGAGCTCATTGAGCAGCGTCGCGGTGAGGCGCACGCCGGTGGCGCCGAGCGGGTGGCCGATGGCGATGGCGCCACCGTTCGGGTTCACCCGGTTCATGTCCGCCTTGGTCTCGCGCTGCCAGGCCAGCACGACGGGCGCGAAGGCCTCGTTGATCTCGACGGCGTCGATGTCCTTGAGCGTGAGGCTCGTCTTCTCGAGAATCTTTTGCGTAGCTGGAATCGGCGCCGTCAGCATGATAATGGGATCGACGCCCGCTAAGGCAAAGGCGTGGAAGCGCGCGCGCGGCCGCAGGCCGAGCTGCTTCGCCTTTTCCTTCGACATCACCAGGGCCGCTGAAGCGCCATCGGTGATCTGGCTCGAGTTGGCGGCGGTGATGACTCCTTTCGGATCAAAAGCGGGCTCGAGCGCTGCGAGCTTCTCGAGGGAGCTGTTGGCGCGGATACCCTCGTCGGTTTCCATGATTTCGCGGCTGCCGTCTTCGAGGGTGACCTCGAGGGACACGATCTCGTTTTTGAAATGGCCCTTTTGGGTGGCGGCGGCCGCACGCCGGTGAGATTCGACGGAAAATTCGTCGAGTTCGCGGCGCGAAATCTTCCAGCGCTGCGCAATGGTTTCGGCGGCGATGCCTTGATTCACGAAACCGCCGCGATCGTAAAGATTGAGTTTCTTGTATTTCTCGATCAGAGCGGGCGAGAGGGGCGAACCGAAGCCCTTCATGTTGGAACCCATGGGCACGCGGCCCATGGATTCAACGCCGGCGGCGATTACGACGTCGTAGGCGCCGGCCATCACTCCCTGCGCCGCAAAGTGGAGGCACTGCTGGCTCGAACCACATTGGCGATCGATCGTGGTACCCACGGCGGAATAGGGCAGATCAGCGGTCAAGGCTGCGGTGCGCGCGATGTTCATGGCTTGCTCACCCACCTGGGAGACGCAGCCCAAGATCACGTCCTCCACCAGGGCCGGGTCGATGCCCGTGCGGGAGAGCAGCGCCTTAATGGGCTGGGCCGCCAGGTCCGCCGGATGCCAATGGTGCAACTTCCCGTTCGCCTTGCCCCGTCCCAAGGGCGTGCGTACAACGTCCACGATCACCGCTTCGCGCATAACTTTCTCCTTTTGCCTCCTGTCGGCGTTGAACGGCAGAAGTGTAGCCGGCTTATCGCTAGGAGCACGCGGGTACCTTCAGCGTGCCCCGGATATTCTTTTACCTCAGCGGCTTTCTACACGGTAGCAGTCGCCTATCTGAGATCGACGCCAGAAGCGCGTTGTTTCTTCCGTAATTGTCCCGAAAAATAGGCCAGCCATAATCCCGCAAGTACCACCGCGAGATCAAAACCGGTGTTGTAATACGCAAGGGTTGGCAACCCGAAACCGGCGAGAAGCACCGGAAATTCTTCCAGAACAATGCCCGTTCCTATGCCCAGCAGAATCCTTGGATCGACCTGCTTTCGAAGCGGATAGGCGAGCGCAAAGAACAAAAAGCCAAGTTGGTAATGATGAAAAGAGTCCTCAATCGAACGCTTGGCGGCTTCTGGGTTCGCATCCAGCACTGCAAAACATCCCAGCGCCCAAATGCGCATAATAACCGCAGTTCCACCTGCATAGAGAAAGAACCGATCGTACGGCGAGAAACTTCGTCGCTTTGCTGAAGACACAGCACACTCCCTACGGAGATCCGACAAAATTCTGGCGTTTTTGTTAAGGAGCGCATGGGGAAGTCCGAAGCGACGACATAAACAATTCTTGGAGGAGTTTCGGACTTCCCCATGCGCTCCTTAACAAAAACGCCAGAATTTTGTCGGATCGGAGTCCACTACGGTCGCGGTTCTACGTAGCGCTTCACGTTGCGGTATTTCGCGCCGGCTTGTTTGCGGGCCGCGCGCAGGTCATCCGGCGGTTCCCACTGCGGCATGCCGCGGATACTCGCGAAATCCCAAAGCTTAGGCTGCCAGTGGCGCAAAGGCGGCGTCATCCAGCCCGCACGCTGCGGCACGTAGGCGATGAGCTCGACCTCCACGCCGCTGGTGAGAAAGCCTTGTGCCTCACCCGGCCAGCCCTTGATCCGCAACAGCAGGGCGGGATCACTCGCGCGGACCCAAAAGCGATCCCTCGCATCGCCCATGCGTTTGCCGTCGAGAGCGATCGCCGGTTCCACCACGACGGCGATGACATCGCCGAACACCGGCGAGGCAAGTGTTTCTGTCTCCAGCCCCTGCAATTGGAACTCGTAGATCTTGCGCGAGGCATAAATGGGAAAGCGCCCGTAGAAACCCGGATCGATTTCCACGCGCCGCAGTTGGTAGAGGAGTTCGATCGCCTCGTGTACATAGGGACCGAAGTCAAAAGAAAGTTCGCGGATCTTACCTTTGTGGCGCTCTTCGTATAGAAGATGGAGATAGTGTGTATCCCAATCAAAGCGCACGTCGGACATCTTCTCCTTGCGCCCGTGTTTCGTGTGCGAGCGCATGAGGAGCGTCTGCATCTCATCAATGTCTATCCAGGCCTCGCTGCGATCGTAGATGGGATAAAGCTGGGAGGAGACGTCAGTGGTCTTGGCCAGGCCCACGACGTGGACGACGCGCCGTCCCTGCCACGTGAGAAAGCGCACGACTTCGATCGCGAAGTGCCCAATCGGTACACCGAGATAATTCACAGCGTAAACCAGGCGCTCGCCGAGCGGCGCGGGAAAAACGGGCGGTTTGGCCGTAAATTCTTCAATAGCCAGCGGTGTCGCACCGGGCTCATCGATCAAGTAATTGCGGAGTAACTCCTGAACGGGAAAGGCGGCCGCGGCGGATTCCGGCGAAGACCCTGCTGCGGGATTCGGTACCGACTTTGGTGTGTCGGCCGGTGTGGGATCCGCCGCCGCTTGCGGCGCTGTTTCCGCCGCGGATCTCGTTTCTGCTTTCGATGCCGCCCCCGGAGCAGAGTTTGGCGCCAAGTTCGGCACTAACTGAGGAGCTATTTGCACTGCCGTTCCAGGTGCAGAGACATCGGCACCGAGGAGCAAGCACGCCGCGACATAGCAACAAAATGCGCGCAGTACGGAGCGACGCATCAGGAAAGCAACTCGCTGCGGTCGGCGGCCAGAAACCACAGCTCCTGGCGCGGCGCTGACGCGAGGTTGAGGCTCTGCTGCAGGGCCCGCGCATAAACCTGAAGTTGCGTGCGGTAGCGAGTCGCGCGCTCCAGAAGCTCCGCCGCACCCGCCACGGCATCCGTTTTGTAATCGACGATCACCCATTCACCATTCTCAGGATCTCGATACACCAGATCGATGGCACCGACCACGACGCCCAAAACCACGCCGTCTTCTGCTTGTGGTTTCAGCAAGATCGGTAGCTCGCGCGCCACCATGTGCTCGCGCAGAGCCCTAAAACGCGAGCCGAGCGAACCCGCAGTGAAGCGCGCGAGCAGCGTTTCCGCGCGGGCCAAGGCAGGCGCCCATTCCACCTCGGGCAGTCGCTCTTCCAACACCTCCAAAAGCAGCGCGCGCCGGCGATTCGCTTCAGAGACAGGTTCTCCGCCGAAATCCCAGTGTTCGAGCACCCGGTGCACGGCGCTGCCAACGGCCGCGGCCGCGCGCGCATCTATGCTCTCTTCGCCAGTAACTTCCTCAATTTCCACACCCCTTTCTTCTCCGGTCAAGACCACGGCCGCCGCTTCGTACGCCAGCGCGGAGACATCGCGCGAAGCCACGGCGTAGAACGGGCGCGCCTCCCGCGCGCGCGCCTGGCAACGGCGGGTTTGCAGTATTTCCGCGGCGGCAACCGCTGCGGATACGCAGGCAGCGTGCTTCTTTGCCTGTTGCGTGTGGAGCAACCCCTCCGCGGGTTGAGGAGGCAGTCCTAGAAACACCCAACGCGCTCCAGCGACATCGCTGAACTTCTGTCCAGACTCGGCGCAATCCCGCATCAGTTTCGTCAAATCCGGGACTCCGGCTTGGCGCTGGCTCAGCAGGTCGGCGTGGTTCTTGGCGCCCTCCCAGCCCGCGGAACCCGTTGCGTTTGGATTCCAGCGACCAGCAACAACCAGGCGTCTTTGGGCGCGCGTGAGCCCGACATAGAGTGTGCGCACGCGCTCAGCAGCCTCGCGCTCGAACTCGCTAGCGAGCGCGGCGCCGTAACCGAGCGTAGCGGCGCGACCCAATTCTTGATCCCTCCACAAGCAGTACTCGAAGCTGTCGCCACAGCGAGCGAGGTGAACAGCACGCGCGGCGCGGGTGTCACTTTCGCGGTGGTGTTGCAGCAAATAGACGTGCTCGAAATCGAGTCCCTTCGCCTTGTGGATGGTAAGAATTTGCACGGCGTCATCCGCCGTTCCGACGAGGCGGCCCTCCTTTTCTTCGCCGGCACTGGCCGCACCCGCGCGCAGCGCGCGCAAGGTAGCCGGCACATCGCCATCGCTTACCTCGAGCGTCCGACGCAATTCGCGGAAAAAACGCTCCAAATTTGCAACGCGAAAGCTACCCTGATAGCGCGCCGCTTCCGTCGCTTCCAAGAGCGTGCGCATCCGCAAGATTTCCACAAAACGGTCAGCGGGCTCGCGGTGAAACTGCGACCTCAACTCGGCGATGGCCGCCACGGCGTCGAGCAAACTCAGCTCCCAACCGCGCACGCGTTCGATGCCCGGCACGCCCTCCGGCACTGCGCGTACGGCTTTTGCCACGCAGGCGCGCAACGGAGCCAACGTTTCCTCGGAAGCAGAAACCAGCTCGCTCATGTATTCCGGAAAGTTGTGCCGCCACAAAGGCAACCACGCGGCGTCGGGTACACCCACCGCTGCTGAACGCAAGTACGCGACGAGGGCCACGTGATCATGCGGATCGAGCACGCAGCGTACCAGCGCTGCGGCATCGATGACCTCGCGCCGTTGGTAATAACTCTGCTCGCTTTCACCAGCGTAGGGAAGGCCGGCATCGCGCAAGGCGTTAAGATAAATCTCAAGACCGGTCCGAGTGCGAAAGAGAAGTCCTATTCTGCACAAGGGCACGCCCTCAGCGCTCAATTCCGCGATCTCCGCTGCCACAGCGCGGGCTTCCAGCTCGCTGACCGTATCCGCGTTGGTTTCTTGCAAGGGTTCGCGTGTTTCGGCATCCCACTGCCAGGAAACCCAGTGCTCGATTACGGCGCGCTCGTCTCCGTGGGTCGCTTGCTCACTTTGGTCGGGAAATAGCTCCTGGAAAGCCGGCTGCACACCGCGACGCTCTTCCATAACGGGCGCGATGACATGCTTTACTTCCTCCAGAATCGCGGGCAACGAACGATAGTTGACGAGAAGGACGTGCTTTTCAGCTCCGAGAGCAACCAGCTTGTCCGCAAAATCATGGTAAGCCCGCAGATCGGCCCTGCGCCAACCGTAGATCGATTGCTTAGGGTCACCAACAACAAAAAGGTTCGGGCGTTCGGAGGCACAACCTTGCAAAGCAAGGATTTCAACGATCTCGCACTGGAGGGGATCGGTGTCCTGGAATTCATCGACCAAGAGCTGTGCAATGCGCCCTCGCTCCTCCGCAGCGATGTGGGGGTGGTCGCGCAAGAGATCCCGCGCATCTCGCAGCAGAGCTGAAAATGTCTGGACGCCACGCGTGTGCAGTGCGCTTTCAACCTCTGCGAGCAGAGGGAACAACGCGCGGCGCAAGAGATTTAACAACGACAGATTGAGTTGCAAAATATGCTGCAATACACCGTGAAATCGTTCCGCGGCTGCGCGAACCCGCGGTCGTGTTTCCGCCAAACATTCGGCACCTGCTTTGCCAAACTTTCCTTCTCTCCAATGATTTAATTGATTGGCATAGGAATCTACTCCTGATTCACCCCAAGCCAAGCTCAACGCTGCAACCCATTTTTCGAGAGCTGAAACATCGCAGGGAACCTCGCGAGCCAAACGTTCCACCAACACCTGCAACGCCTCGATGGCCTTGCACTGTTTCTTCGCTCTGCGCGCGGCGAGCAGGCGTTCCCCGCCCGCCTGCAAGAAGTCGCTGGCCGCACCGCGTAGCTGTTCGGCCAAATACGCCAACTTATCCGGCGTCAGCGGATCTTCTGCCAGCAGTGCCGGAGTAGCACCCACCTCGACGAGTTGGCGCAGAATTTTCTCGATGCGATCGGGACCAAAACCGAGCAGCGCGAGCTGAAAGGCTGCTGAACTCTCATCGGCGGCGTAGGCCTGAATCAGTTGGGTCTCTACGACCTCGCGCACGCACTCGCGCGCAAAAAAACCATCGGCATCCACTTGAAAATTTGGATGCAAACCGGCCTCTAGCGGATGCCGCGCCAACAGACGCCGACAGAAAGCATGGATGGTGCGCACCACGAGTTGGTCGAGCATCGCCAAGAGAGCCTGTGCACGCGCGCTGCGCACGGCGGAATCAGCGGGCAGAATTTCTTTGTTCAGAGATCGCGGCCACTCTTTGCTCTTTCCATCCACATCGCGTACTACTGCATCGAACGCTCGGCTCACGCGTTGGGCCATTTCGGCGGCGGCGGCTTCGGTAAAGGTGATGGCAACGATGCGCTGCAAAGTGCGACCGGCGATTTCCTCCGGTGCCGGCGGTTTGAAACCGCGCGCACGCGTTCGCTCAAAAAGCTCCTGCTCAACACGCTCCCAACCCGGCCCGAGCGCCCATGCCACGATGCGCGCCACGAGTACCGCCGTCTTGCCCGTGCCGGCGCCGGCCTCCAGGAACACCGGCTGCACGAACTCCGTTTGCGCGATGCGCCGCGCCGCCGCGTCGCGCTCGCGAGCTACCCGCACGTCCGTGTTCGGAGTCTTCACTCGATTCCCTCCGCTTCCGGAGCGGACCGCTGAGTTGGTTTCGCAGTCAACTTCCAAAGTGCACGCCAGACAGAAAACGTCTCGAACTTCTCCGCCTCCGGCGCAGCTTGCCCAAATCCCAAAAGCCGCCGGCGCGCGCCGGAATCGCCGCGCAAACAAGCGGTGGAAAACTCACAATCTTCGCAGCGGCGCGGTTCCTGCTTGCCTGCGGGATCACTGACGCGTGGGGGAAAAATCCCCGCACGCCAAGCAGCAAGCAAAGTACACACCGTTTCTGTAAAACATTCCATCACTTCAGTGTCATCGGAGGTGACGGAAAAGCGGCGGTATTCATTCGGCAGATGAGGATCCAGAAAAAGAAAACAGCCTGCTGCAGGCTTCGCATCGCATTGAGCGGCACCCAGAGCATAAGCGACGGCTTGCAGATGCTTCCCGCCCGCGATGTTCTTCAGCCAATGCTCACTCCGCGTGCTCTCCTGAAGCGCGGTGGAAATCGGCTTTCCCGTTTTATAATCGGTGAGCAACAGGCGACCAGCTTCGCGGTCGACTCGATCAGCGCGGAAGTGAATGTGTCCTCCGTTAGGCAAAACAACGAAACCTTCAATTTCCGCCCCCAGGCAAACTGCCCCCTCTACCTGGAGGCGCAAGGCCTCTTTCACATAAGAACGTGCCTGCTCGACCAGAATGCGTTCAAAACCGGGCAGCAAGAATCCGGCTTCGCGCAGAACGCGCCGCGCGGCGACCTGTAAGCTGCGCTCGAGTTCGGCGCCATCGATTTTCTCAGGCAATAAAATCGGCTCAATCTGCCGCACCTCTTCCAACGTCTTCTTTGTAAGCGAGGCGCGTGCGCGGACCCATTCTTCCAGCGCGGCGTGTACCGCAGCGCCGAGCAGGCGCCTGTCGATGCCCGGCAGCTCTTCCAAGGCGTCGGGTATCGGTTCGAGGCGCAAGAGTTTTTGCAAAAACGTCTGCCAGGGACAAGCAGCCAGCTTCTCCAACGTGCTCACAAAAAGTGGAGTGCGGCGCGGATCTTCCGCCGCGCACAGCGCCCCGATGAAACCGAGATACGGTCCCGCCTGTGTCCGCCGAGAGAACGGAGGCTCCATTTCGGTCAAGATACGAAGCCGCACTTCCGCCAAGCGCTCCGCATCGCCCGCAACGCGCGCTTCGCGCAGAGCAAAAGGCAACAGCGCAGCGAACTCCTGTGATGTGCCATGCACTCCGGCGAGCACCGCCGCCTCACTCGCCAACCTTGTCTCCATTTTGTCCTGCGGTGGCGCACAAAGTGCAGGAGCCAGCGGCGGCGACACGGGCAGGACGTGGCGCAAGACCGTGAGCAAAGGCGACGGTGCGCGCTCGCGGCCGTCATCGTCGACGCTGAGGTACGAGAGTATCACGCTCGGGCTAGCGGTTAGAAGTTGCGCAAAGAGATAGCGCTCTTCAGCGTGGCCGCGCTCTTTGACGGGCAGATCGGGCAGCAGCGACAAAAGTGCGCGGCGTATTCGATCAGGAAACAATGCCTCCTCACTGACCACGCGCGGGAAAACATCGCGATTCAGGCCCATCACGAAGAGGTGTTCGAAGCGACGGAAGCGCGCCTCCATCACGCCGAGCACCTGCACACCGCCGCCTAGGCCAGCGAGCGGTTCGCGCCCGCGCTCGCGAGTGGCACCGCGCAAGAGCGCCGTAAAATCTTCCAACTCGATTTCTACGGTTGTAGGTATTTCGGCTTCGAGGCCGCGCAGGGCTTTGGAAAGCTCCTCCCCTGCTTCGCTCGCGGAAAAAGCCGGAAGGGTTTCGTTAGCCATTGCGCGCAACCACGAGCAATAGACGGAGAAAGGCGCTCGCGCCGACACCTGCTGCAAGTACGCACAGAGCTTCCGTGCCTCGCTGACGGCTTCTGCAAGCACGCGGACGGGCAAATGGCGCCTCCGTGCGGCACCGAAAACCGCTGTGTTCTCGTCCTCCTCTGCTTCAACATCGCCAGCTTCCTCTGCAGCAAAGCCACGGCGCACGGGTAGCGGCAACGTCGCTGCGCCGCCGGCCAGCTCCGCAAAGTTGAGTTTGGAGACGCCCGCGAGGCGCCCTGCACCAGCGTAGTGCAGTGCCACGCGCAGATCGGACAGAGAAGATCTCCCGTCGCTGCGAAAAACCAACTCCAACCAGCGGTCCGTGGGCGTTGCTTCGCGCCGTTCGAGCAAAAACAGCAATGCGCGCAGAGCGCGTCCCGCCGGCGTGAGCGGACCCACAACACCCGGCGCACCGGAAAAGGGAATGCCAAGGCGCGCGAAGTGAATGCGCAGAGCGGCCGTGTAGGGAACCAGCTCCCGCGCCACTACGCCGATCGTTTCAACATGCACGCCGGCGTCAAAGAGTTTTTGCACGCGGCGCGCGACTTCACGCACCTCCGCTTCGACACCCGGAGCACAGAAGCAAGTCAACTCCGGTAGCACTGGGCCGACACTGGCCTCGACATCGGATGCTGCCGTGTACGCCAGCTCGGCGGTCGCGGCCGACAAATCGCGCAGTTCCGCTACACCGCGCAGGCGCTCGAAGAGCTGCACTGTAAAGTTCTCGCCGGCCGACGTTTCAACACCGCCCACAAGAGAGGTTGGGCGCACGCAGAAATACTGCGCGCCGCAGCCCCGCAGAAGCACTTGTAAGAACTCCGCCGCTACGCCGGTGGCGTCGGCAAAGCCATACACATAGACGGCGCGGGCGGGGAGCAGAAGCTCCGCATCCTTTTCCAAAGATTCCCGTGCGCGGATAAGCACCTGTGAGCGATGCCATAAATCTAGCTCGCGGAAACGCGCGTGCACGCGGGCGGCCACGCGCACCAGCGCCCCCGCCGTCTCCACCGCTGGCGCGTCTCGCAGTGTGTCCAGACATTCATCCGCGCTCTCGAGGTGCCCGGCGGTGGGATCAAAACCGGCATCCAGCAAATCTGAGACACTCGCCACGACCACGGCGTAACCGTCGCGCAGCGACTCGAGCGCTCCGTTCAGGACGGGTTCCCGCCTCGCCTCTTGACGCACCAACACCGGCAACAACGCCTGACTGCGGCGCACGCGTTCTCCGGTCCGCGAGAGCACCTCTAGAGCCACAGCGTGCAGTGTCTGGACGACAACTCCTACGGCAGCACCTCCGAGTGCTTCCGCAACACGCGCGGCCAAGTAAACGCGCAGGCTCTTCGAGGGCACCACGATGCGCACCGGGCGCGCGAGCAAAGCCGGAGCGCGGCGCGCTTTTTCGCATTGGGCCGCCAATTCGGCGAGGAGCGCATCTTCCGCGACCTGCACGCCCGGGGCGAGCCAGAGCAAGGGATTCATACCATCTCTGTATACATGAGAACCGCGTCGAAAGCGGATTCCTAATCCGCGCTGAAGTAGGCTCGCAAAACCTGGATCATGGGTTCGACGTCGGCCGTCCCCGCCAATTCGCGGCAGGAGTGCATCGAAAGCATGGGATTGCCGACATCCACCGTGCGCACACCAACCCGCGCCGCACAGATCGGCCCGATGGTAGAACCACAGGTGAGATCGCTGCGGATCGCGAAATGCTGGGGCTGGACACCAACTCGCTCACACAACGCTGCAAAAAACCCCGCCGTCCCGGCGTCACTCGCGTAGTGCTGGTTGGCATTCACTTTGATGACAGGACCCCGGCCGATAATCGGTTCCTGCTCCGGTCCGTGCCGCTCAACATAATTAGGGTGCACGGCGTGGGCCATGTCGGCCGAAATCATGAAGGAACGCGCCAGAGCCCTGGATAGACCCTGCGGTTCCCCGCCCTTGAAACCTGCCACCGCGCGCTCCAGTGCGTCGCGCAGCAGTGTTCCCCCTGCGCCCTGGGCACTTTGACTTCCTACCTCTTCGTGGTCGTAGAGCACGAGGACGCGCGTGAAAGGAGCCGCACCGCGGCGCGCGGGATCGAGCAGTGCGTGCAAGCCCGCATGGCACGAACCCAGGTTGTCGAGGCGCGGCGCGGCAATGAATTCACCGCGCGCGCCGATCACACTGGCTGGCTGCGCGTCGTAGGTCATGAGATCATAAGCGAGCACGTCGCCCGGGCGCACGTCGACATCCGCCTTCGCACGCAGCTCGGTAGTGAGGAATTCCGCCAGATCCGGCCCCATTTCTAATCCCATCACCGGAAGTAGGTGCTGCTGGGGATTCAGTTTCAGCCCTTCCTTGTTGACCGCGCGGTTCAAATGGATGGCCAAGCTCGGAATGCACAGGAGCGGCCGCTCGAAATCGAGCAGCAGGGTGCGCGGCCCACGTTCGCCGCGCAACGTCACGCGGCCGGCGAGCGAAAGATCGCGATCGAGCCAGGTGTGGAAGAGCACACCGCCATAAGGCTCAACCATGAGTTTGCGGTAGCCGCCGCTGCGCTGGTCCGGTTTCGGTTTCAAGCGCAGGTTGGGCGAATCCGTGTGCGCCCCCAGAATGCGGAAACCGCCTTCGCTGGGCGGCAGTGCACCGACCTCTAGAGCGAGCAAACTGCCGTGGTTACGGATCACAAAGCAGCGGTCGCCCGGGGATAGATCCCAGAGTTCTTCTTCCCCGAGCTCGCGGAAGCCACCCGCCCGCAGGCGTCGCGCCGCTTCTTCCGCCACGTGGTAGGGCGTGGGCGAGCGATCGATGAAGGTGAGCAGATCCGCAACCAAGTCCGGCATGGGTTCCTCCGGGAAAGGTGCTTGGAGAGGGGCGCAACTCCTCACAGTGTTGTTTAGCTCGTCGCTGTGCCCCTCTCCAAGCACCCTTCCCGGAGCGCGAGGTTTTCGGATCTTCGCAGAAGGCATTTTGCGTGGAGCATCCGCGTTGCGAAGCCGTGCGCCCTGAGCGAGCCTCCAGTATGTAACTTCGCCCAGGGTGACTGACCCCGGGTCAATAGGAGCCTCGTGTCGGAAAAAGCACTGCGTGAACACCTGAATACCTTGCATGCCGAGCTGGAGGCAACGCCGACTGTTGATCCCGCGCTGCGGAAGCTCCTGCGCGAGACCGTACGGGACATCCAGGAAGCACTGGACCGCCCCGGTCCCACCCAATCACCCTCGGAATCGGAGTCCTTTGCGGACCGCCTCACGGAGACGTTGCAACACTTCGAAGCAGAACACCCCGCACTGGGCGCCGCGCTGCGCCGCGTGACCAATGCACTCTCCGACCTGGGAATTTAACCCGAGATGGGCGGCGTAAACCGCGACGTCCAGACCCTGCGCGAGGCCATTGCTCAAACCCTCCCCGGCGCTGAGATTGAAGTCCAACCCGGCGCGGGTCCCGGGCACTTCGCGATCCGCGTGCGCTCCGGCTCCTTCCAGGGCAAGTCCTTACTGCAGCAGCAACAGCTCGTCTACAGCGCGATCAAGCACTTGATGGGCGGTGAAGCGCCGCCCGTACACGCCATCGATCGCCTGCAAACGGAAAGCATGTGAGCCTCGCTTTTCCACAGCGCCGCTCCCACCTGATCGCCGCTTCTGCCGCCAGCTTCGCCCTTGTTTTCGCCATCGATGCCTTCGCTCTGAGCCCGCGCTTCCCCTGGCCCCCGTTGCGCGCCCTGTTTGACAGCCCGAGCCACGCGGCCCTGGCCTTCGCAGTTACTCTGCCTTGGGCTGCGCGTTATCAGCTCGGCTGGAAACCGCTCTTGATCGCCGTCGCGGCCGCTATCTTGATCGACCTTGACCACTTCATATTCGCCTGGAGCATCTCTCTGCGCGACGCAACGACCTTGTCCGCCCGTCCCGCTACCCAGAGCCTGCCCGGCGTCCTGCTGCTCGCCGGCCTGTTGGGCCTTCTGACGCGCCGCCGGAGCGTGTTCCTGCTGAGTCTGTTGGCTCTCTTGACGCACATAACGCGCGATGCCAGCAGCGGCCGCGTCGAGTGGCTATGGCCGCTGGCCAGCCGCTTCCGTGTCCCACCGGCCTGGAACGCAGCGCTGTGGGGTTCGGTGATCCTTCTCGGCGTCATGAGATTCGAAAATTCGCGCGATTCTCAGAGGGGCGCTTTGTGAAGATCGCAGCGACGAGCTAAACAACTCTGCGAGGAGTTGCGATCTTCACGAAGCATCCCCGACCAGAACACCAGAATCGTCGAATCGAAGTTAATTGCTCGGACGGTCAGGAGACGGAGCAAAAGTCGGGGGCAAGAGGTTCAAAGCCGGCCCCGAGAATATCTCGATCACCACCCGCGTCACCTCGCCGTTAAATATCGTGGCGCGAACATTCTTCTCCCCCGCGGAGAACTCGGCGAGACTCGCAGGATCGTAATCCGGCAAATCGTGTTCACTCCAAGGAGCGACCTGGCGGTAACCCCCTGCGCTCAGCATGCGAACGCAGTCCTCACGCGCGGCCTGGGCATCGAGATCCGTCGCGAAGGCGAAGAAAAGACGGCCGGGCTCAGACAGCACGTTGCGGATGCGTGCGTCAGCAGGCAGATCCAGGCCCGACAGGTTTTCCACCACCGGGACTTTGTCGGTGTCACCCCAATCACCGGGATTGCGTTCCCCCGGCCCTGGGGATACCTGACTCTGGCAGGCGAGCAGTACCGAGGCCAAAAGCCCCAATACCTGAATTCGTCCCTTCCACAGGTTCCAGAGTACCTTTGGAAGCCCAGCAAACCGCATATTCCCATCCTTATCTTTATAGTTTCAGTGTTATCGAAGCAGCCTTCAGCCCGCTTGAGCCCAGAAACGTGCTCCAAGTGATATATCTGTATATCCAGATAAATTGATGTTATGGGACCTCTCTCCGAAGAGAAGCGGAGAGGAGTACCTTCGCTGAAATGAAAACCCTCTTGCGCGCGGCAGGCGTTGAGTGAGAACACAGACGAAAGACCCAATGGTCACGCGAGAACTTGAAGCACAACTGACCGCCCTCCTGACCCGACGCATCCTAATTTTGGACGGCGCCATGGGCACCATGATCCAGCGCTACAACCTTGGAGAAGCAGACTTCCGCAGCGAGCGCTTCCGCGATCACCCCCGCGAGCTCAAGGGCAACAATGAACTCCTGGTCTTGACGCGACCGGACGTGATCGAGGAAATCCACGAGGCTTACCTGGAAGCCGGTAGCGACATCCTTGAGACCAACACCTTCAGTGCCAACGCGATTTCCCAATCGGATTATGGTACGCAGGCACTGGCCTACGAATTGAACCGGGTGGCAGCGGAGTCGGCCCGCCGCGCTTGTGACCGCTTCTCCGCGCACACGCCGGAAAAACCACGCTTCGCAGCCGGTGCGATCGGCCCGACGAACCGCACGCTCTCGCTCTCTCCCGACGTCAACAACCCAGCCTACCGGGCGCTCAGCTTTGACCAACTGGTGGGAGCTTACGCCGAACAGGTACGCGGACTCATCGACGGCGGCGTACAGCTGCTGCTCGTCGAAACGATCTTCGACACCTTGAACGCCAAGGCCGCTCTAGTGGCCATCCGCAAGGTCTACGAAGAAAAACAAGTCGAACTGCCGCTCGCGATTTCCGTCGCGATCACCGATGCCAGTGGGCGCACGCTGTCGGGCCAAACCACGGACGCTTTTTGGATCTCCATCGCCCACGCCAAACCGTTGGCCGTCGGCGTGAATTGTTCCCTCGGCGCGCGAGAGATGCGGCCTCACGTAGCGCGCCTGGCGGAGATCGCGCCTTGTTTCGTCGTGAGCTACCCGAACGCTGGCCTGCCCAACGCCTTCGGCGAATACGACGAAGCACCCGAGACAACAGCCTCACTCTTGCGTGAATTCGCCGAGAGCGGACTCGTCAACCTGCTGGGCGGTTGCTGCGGCACCACTCCGGAGCACATCCGCGCCATCGCCGATGCCGTTGCCGACGTGGCACCGCGCCGGAGACCAGAGACCGACGCACGCGGGACCCAGCTCGCCGGCCTCGAACCACTGACGATCCGCCCCGACTCGAACTTCATCCTGGTGGGCGAACGCACCAACGTGACCGGCTCGGCGCGTTTTCAAAAGCTCATCCAATCCGAGGCTTATGAAACCGCTCTGGAGGTCGCGCTCGACCAAGTGCGCGGCGGCGCCAATATCCTAGACGTCAACATGGACGAAGGCATGCTCGATTCCGAGCGGATAATGACTCACTTCCTGAATTTGATCGCCAGTGAACCGGAAATCGCGCGCATTCCCATCATGGTCGATAGCTCTAAGTGGAGTGTGATCGAAGCGGGGCTCAAGTGCGTTCAGGGCAAGGGTGTCGTCAACTCGATCAGCCTCAAGGAAGGCGAAGCGGACTTCCTCGACAAAGCGCGCCGCATCCAGCGCTACGGCGCCGCCGTCGTGGTGATGGCTTTCGATGAGCGCGGCCAGGCCGAGAGCGTCGAGCGCAAGGTCGAGATCTGCCGGCGCGCCTACCACCTGCTCACGGAGCAGGCCGGCTTCGATCCCCACGACATCATCTTCGACCCCAATATTCTGGCCATCGCCACGGGTATCGAAGAACACAACGAATTCGCGAAGAACTTCATCGAAGCGACACGCGTTCTCAAACGAACCTGTCCCGGGGTCCTGATCTCCGGCGGTGTCTCCAACCTCTCCTTCTCGTTCCGGGGCAACGACGCCGTGCGCGAGGCGATCCACTCGGCCTTCCTCTATCACTCCATTCAGGCCGGCATGAGCATGGGCATCGTGAATGCGGGCCAGCTCGCCGTTTACCAGGACATCCCGGCGGACTTGCTCGAGCGCGTGGAAGACGTGCTGTGGAACCGGCGACCCGACGCCACCGAGCGCCTCGTCGAATTCGCCGAGCGCGTCAAAGGCGGCGCGCGCCGGACGGTACTGGACCTCGCCTGGCGCGAGGCACCGGTAGAAGAGCGACTGAAGCACGCCCTGGTCCACGGCGTCATCGACTTCATCGAAGCGGATACGGAAGAGGCGCGCCAGAAATACGACAGGCCCCTCGCCGTCATCGAAGGGCCTCTGATGGACGGCATGCAGATCGTGGGCGATCTCTTCGGAGCGGGAAAAATGTTCCTGCCTCAGGTGGTGAAGAGCGCACGCGCCATGAAGAAGGCCGTAGCTTATCTCGAGCCATTCATGGAAACCGAGAAACAGCAAGCGCGCAGCCAGGGCAAGATCGTGCTGGCCACCGTCAAGGGCGACGTTCACGACATCGGCAAGAACATCGTTGGCGTGGTGCTGGCCTGCAACAACTACGAGGTCATCGATCTCGGCGTCATGGTGCCAGCAGAAAAAATCCTTGCGACGGCGCGCGAACGGAGCTGCAACCTCGTCGGCCTCTCCGGTCTCATCACGCCTTCCCTCGACGAGATGGCCCATGTCGCCAAGGAGATGAAACGACAGAATTTCACGCTGCCTTTGCTAATCGGCGGCGCTACGACCAGCAAGCAGCACACAGCGGTGAAGATCGCTCCTCACTACGACGGCAGCACCGTGCACGTCCTCGACGCCTCGCGCGCTGTGGGCGTGGTGGCGAGTCTGATCGACTCAGCACAGCGCGAGAGCTTTGACGCTAAGAACCGCAAGGAACAGGCGCGCCTGCTCGAACTGTTCAACCAACGCAACAGCAAAACGCTGCTGCCCTTAGCGGATGCGCGCAGAAACCGAGCTCAATTCGAATGGCGCAAAAGCGCGATTGAAACGCCGTCTTTCACCGGCCGGAGCGTTCTCAAAGACTTTTCTCTCGCCGAGATCGTGCCCTACATCGACTGGACCTTCTTCTTCTCGGCCTGGGAACTCAAGGGCCGCTTTCCGAAGATCTTGGAGAACCCCAAATACGGCGAAGCCGCCCGCGAGCTCTATGCGAACGGTCGCGCACTTTTAGACCGCATCGTGCGGGGAAAATGGCTGCGCGCCTGCGGCGTCTACGGCTTTTGGCCCGCCAACAGCGACGGCGACGACATCGTCTTGTTCACGGACCTCGAGCGCCGGCAGGAATTCCTGCGCTTCCCCATGCTGCGCCAACAGACGCCTCCTGAATCCGACAAACCCAACCGCTGTCTGGCGGACTTCGTGGCCCCCGTGCAGAGCGGGCTCGTGGATTCCATCGGCGCCTTCGCCGTTACCGCGGGCATCGGTGCGAACGAGCTCGCCGCCCGTTTCGAACAGGAACACGACGACTACCAAGCCATCATGGTGAAAGCTCTCGCCGACCGCTTGGCCGAGGCCTTCGCCGAGCTTCTGCACCAGCGCGCGCGGCGCGATTGGGGCTACGGCAAAGACGAACAACTCACGAGCGAGGACCTGGTCGCCGAGAACTACCGCGGCATCCGGCCCGCCTTCGGTTATCCGGCTTGCCCCGACCACACGGAGAAGCGGACGCTCTTCAAACTCCTCGACGCTCCCAGCGTCGGCATCACGCTCACCGAACAGTGCGCCATGCAGCCCGCCGCCAGTGTCTCGGGGCTCTACTTCGCGCACCGCGAAGCGCGTTACTTCAACGTTGGGAAACTCGGCCGTGACCAAGTCGAGGATTACGCCGCACGCAAGGGCATGTCCGTCGCCGAAGTCGAACGCTGGCTGGCGCCGAACCTCGGTTATGAGCCGGGGGCGTGATATTATTGTTTCTGTCCAAGTCGCAACTTTATTTGTTCTCTTTTGGCGTCATTAAACGAATTCGTTCTTCGGGAGTAAGCGAAGCAACCCGCTTGTGCGGTACACAACCTCGGCGCTGCTTTGCCCACCGCAGCGTCGACGGATATGCTCCGCCGCCATGTCGAAAACGCACCGAAAAAAAGCTCCGCTCGCGCGGCGAGCGGACAAGTACGATCTCTATCAGCGCAGCGTGCAGGATCCGGATGCCGACGTGCACTTCATACAGCGCGTCTACCGGCAACGCTTCGGGAGACCGGCGCGGAGCCTGCGCGAAGACTTTTGCGGCACCGCCGCCATCGCCTGCCGCTGGGTCAAAAGCCGTGCCGAAAGTCATGCGCTCGGGGTCGATCTCGACCCCGAACCCTTGGCTTGGGGCAAAAAACACAACGTCGCACGTCTCACGCGTGCCCAGGCTGCACGCCTCAAGCTGTTGCGGGGCAACGTGCTCAACACCCGCAGCGTTTCATGCGACGTCGTGATTGCCTTCAACTTCTCTTACTTCCTCTTTACGGAGAGGTCGACCCTACTGCGCTACTTCAAGGCGGCGCGGCGCCACTTGCGCCGCGAAGGCCTCTTCTTCCTGGACGCCTATGGGGGAGCGGATGCCCAGCGCGAGCAACAGGAAACTCGGCGCTGTAAGGGTTTCCTCTACGTTTGGGACCAGCACCGCTTCGATCCCATCAACCACATCACCACCTGCCATATCCACTTCGAGTTCCGCGACGGCAGCCGCTTGCAACGCGCTTTCAGCTACACCTGGCGCCTGTGGACGCTGCCCGAGGTCCGCGAGCTTTTGTTCGAAGCCGGCTTCCGCCGCGCGGACGTCTATTGGGAAGGCACCGACCGGGAGAGCAATGATCCCAACGGAGTCTTCAGCCTGCGCAAACGAGCACCGGCCGATCCGGCCTGGGTGGCCTACCTTGTGGCGGAACGCTAAAAGCCTGACTCAAGACGAAGCCCAATACCCTGGAGCGCATCTTCTTGAATCAAGTCCTTAGGAGACAGCACGCGTGAATCTCGATTTTTCCGAGGACCAAAAACTTCTCAAACAGATGGCGCGCGATTATTTGAAGGAGCACGCGCCGATCGCCGCCGCACGCGCCGTCCTCGAATCAGACGCCGCCTACGACGCAAAATTGTGGCAGGGCATCGCTGAATTGGGTTGGCTCGGTACCGCCCTCCCCGAAACTTTCGGCGGCGCAGGTTTCGGCGCACTGGAGTTGGCCGTACTCGCCGAAGAAATAGGCCGTGCACTGGCGCCCATTCCTTTTTCTACATCCGTGTATCTGGCCAGCGAAGCAATTCGTCTCGCGGGCAGCGAAGAACAGAAGGCGCGCTTTCTGCCGCGCCTTGCTTCAGGTGAGTGGATCGGCACCTTTGCCGTCGCGGAGGGGCCGGGTATCCAATCTTTCGAAGCGCTTCGGACCAGCTTGAAAAACGGCCGCCTCTCCGGCCGCAAGTGGCCCGTGCCCGACGGCGAATGCGCGACCTTCGCCATCGCAGCGGCGCGTAGCGACCGCGGCCCGACTCTCGTTCTCGTAGACCTCAGCGTGCCTCACGTCAAGCGCGAACCTGTTCCCACGCTTGACCCTTCGCGCTCGCTTTCCGCCCTTGCCTTCGAGGCCTGTCCCGCGGAAGTCCTCGGCCCGGAAGGAAATGGTGCAGATTTATGGGAGCGGCTCGCGGACCGCGCGGCGGTGCTCCTGGCTTTCGAACAACTCGGCGGCGCGGAACGCGCTTTTGAACTCACGCGCGAATTCACCTTGGGGCGCTACGCCTTCGGCCGCCCGATCGCCTCCTTTCAGGCGGTCAAACACCGCATGGCCGATCTGTGGGTCAAACTCGAACTTGCGCGCTCGAACTGTTACTACGGCGCCTGGGCGCTCTCGACCGACGCAGACGAACTTCCCGTCGCCGCCTGCGCCGCCCACCTCTCGGCCGGCGACGCCTTTGAAACCGCCACCACTGAAATGTTGCAACTCTACGGCGGCGTGGGCTTCACTTGGGAATACGACTGCCACCTCTTCCTGCGGCGCGCCAAATTCTGCTCGCTGCTCTTGGGCGGTCCGCTCCCGTGGCGGGAGAAGTTGGTCGAGCGCGCCGCGACTCAAAACCGATTCGTTGCAGCGGTAGACGAACCGTAACAACGCGCGACAGCGAGGCGACAACATGGATTTCGACGACACCCCGGAAGAAGCGGCGTTTCGCGCGGAAGCTCGAGCTTGGCTCGCCGCCAACGCGGCACCCCGCGCCTATGATGAAAGTCCGGAGACACCCCTCGGCGAGCGCGCCGACGCGGAGACCGTGCGCGCCGCTCAAGCCTGGCAGGCCAAAAAATTCGACACAGGTTTCGCCTGCATCACGTGGCCGCGGGAATACGGCGGACGCGGCAGCACACCCATTCAAAACGTCATTTGGCATCAAGAAGAAGCCCGCTTCCGCACGCCGCCCAATCTCTTCTTGATTGGCATCGGCATGGCCGGTCCGACGTTCCTGGTCCACGGCAGCGAGGAACAGAAGCGACGCTACCTGCCCGCCATGGCCCGCGGAGACGAAATTTGGTGCCAGCTCTTCAGTGAACCGGGGGCGGGCTCCGACTTGGCCGGTCTGCGTACAAGCGCTGTGCGCGACGGCGAACACTGGATCGTCAACGGCCAAAAAATCTGGACCACCGGCGCCCAGTACTGCGATTTCGGCATTCTCGTGGCCCGCACGGATCCCGACCTGCCCAAGCACGCCGGCCTTACCTATTTCATCGTCGACATGAATGCGCCGGGGATCGAAGTTCGACCCATCCAACAGATCAATGGCGGCACCGGTTTCAACGAAGTGTTCTTCAGCGACGTGAACGTGCCCGACCACAACCGCGTTGGCGCCGTCGGCAACGGCTGGGCGGTGGCGATCGCCACGCTCATGAACGAGCGCGCCTCGACCAGCAACTTGGGAGGCGTGCGCTACCTGCCGCGCCTGTTCGAACTCTGCAGCGAATTGCCCCTCGGAGCGGGCAGCGCCCTGCAGAATCCCGCCGTGCGCCAGCGCCTGGCCGACTTCACCGTGCGCGGCATGGGCTTGCGCACTACCGGCTACCGCATCCTGACCGCGCTCTCTCACGGCGGCATTCCTGGACCGGAAGCCAGTTTGGGAAAACTGGCAGGCGCGCGGCTGGCCCAGGAAATGGCCGACTTCGCCCTCGAATTACAAGGCAGTGCGGGCATGACGCTCGGCGCGCCTGAAACACCGCAGCAGAGCGAATGGCAGGAGCTGTGTCTCTTGATGCCGGGCCTGCGCATCGCCGGCGGTACCGACGAAATCCTGCGCACCATCATCGCCGAACGCGTGCTGCGCCTGCCACCGGAACCACGCCCGGACAAGGACATCGCCTTCCGCGAAGTTCCGATGGGTCCGACGAATCGCTAGCTTCAAAGAACAGCGCGACGCAGCCGCAGGGCGTTGCCAATCACGGAAACGGAGCTCAGGCTCATGGCCGCGGCGGCGAGCATCGGATTGAGCAGCAATCCGATGAACGGATACAACGCGCCCGCTGCAATTGGCACGCCGGCTGCGTTGTAAACGAAAGCAAAAAATAGGTTCTGCTTAATGTTTCGCATGCTGAGGCGGGAAAGCTGGCGTGCGCGCACGATGGCGCGCAGGTCGCCCTTGACGAGCGTCACGCCTGCGCTCTCCATGGCAATGTCTGTGCCGGTGCCCATGGCGATTCCCACTTGGGCCTGCGCCAGAGCCGGCGCGTCGTTGATACCGTCGCCCGCCATGGCTACGCTGCGCCCCTCGAACTGCAGGCGCTTTACAACTGCCACCTTTTGATCCGGCAATACTTCCGCAATGACCTCATCAATGCCGAGCTTGCTCGCCACAGCCTGCGCCGTGGTGCGACTGTCTCCGGTCAACATGACGATGCGTAGCCCCTCGCGATGGAGTGCATGGATGGCCTCGGGCGTGCTGCTTTTGATGGGATCGGCCACGCCGAGGAGCCCCGCCGCACGGCCATCCACCACCACGAACATCACCGTCTGGCCGTCGGCGCGCAGTGCTTCCGCGCGTTCCGTGAGCGGTCCTGGATCTACAGCGAGCTCCTCGAGCAGGGCGCGGTTTCCGAGCGCGACTCCTTTCCTATCGATGCAGCCACGAACGCCTTTGCCCGTGAACGACTGAAAATCGGAAACTTTCGTCAGCACCACGCTGCGTGCCTCCGCCCCCTTCACGACGGCCGCAGCGAGTGGGTGCTCGCTTCCGCGCTCGAGACTGGCCGCAAGGTGCAATAACCGCTGTTCGTCCCAATCCTTCGCGGGGACAACAGAGACCAGCCGCGGTTTTCCCTCGGTGAGCGTGCCCGTCTTGTCGACGATAAGGGTGTCCACCTTGCGCAGAATTTCGAGGGCCTCGGCATCGCGGAAGAGCACGCCCAGCGTCGCCCCCTTGCCCGTTGCCACCATGATCGACATCGGCGTCGCGAGACCGAGCGCACACGGGCACGCGATGATCAGCACCGCCACGGCATTGATGAGCGCGTGCGCCATGCGCGGCTCAGGACCGAGCCAGGCCCAAATGGTGAAAGTAAGCACCGCAACAGCGACGACAGTAGGCACGAAATAACCCGCCACGACGTCGGCGAGTTTTTGGATCGGCGCGCGGCTGCGCTGCGCTTCGGCCACCATGGCCACGATGCGCGAGAGCAGCGTCTCGGCGCCTACTTTCTCCGCGCGCATCACAAACCCGCCCGTCGCGTTGAGTGTGGCCCCGATTACGCGATCATCCGGTTGCTTTGTCACGGGAATGGGCTCGCCCGTCACCATGGACTCGTCTACGTGACTCTGACCCTCGAGGATGACGCCGTCCACCGGCACCTTTTCGCCGGGCCGCACGCGCAGACGATCGCCGACCTGTACAATCTCGAGCGCCACGTCTTCTTCGCTGCCATCGTCCCGGATGCGCCGCGCGCTCTTGGCGCCCAACTGCAATAGTTGTCTGATGGCGGCGCTCGTCTGCGAGCGCGCCCTGAGTTCGAGCACCTGACCGAGCAGGATTAAGGTCACGATCACGGCCGCAGCCTCGAAATAGACCGCAACCTCGCCGGCGGCGTTGCAGAACGAGGCGGGAAAGATCTCGGGGGTAAGCGCCGCGATCACGCTGTAGACATACGCCACGGAGACACCGAGACTGATCAAGCTGAACATGTTGAGACTGCCGTGAACAATGGAAAGAGCACCGCGCACGTAGAAAGGCCAAGCCGCCCAAAGACAAACCGGCGTGGCCAGCCCCAGTTCGATCCATACCCGCGTCCGTTCTGAAAAGAGCGCGGACAAGGGATGGCCCGGAATGAGATGGCCCATGGCGACGATCACGAGCGGTACACTGAGCGCAGCGGCGAACCCGAAGCGACGGGACATATCCCGCAGTTCCGTGTTCTCTTCTTCAGTCTCTGCACTGACCGTGATCGGCTCGAGGGCCATGCCGCAGATTGGACAGCTCCACGGCTCGCTGCGCACCACTTCAGGATGCATGGGACACGTGTAAAGCGGCGCATGTTCCCCGCGCTCAGGAGATGCTCCAGCCTTTCCGCAATGTCCCTGATCTTTCAACACAGCACGAACATACATTCCTGGAAAACAAAGGCACAGCGCTAAAATTCCTTGCATCACCTCTATTTTCTAAGAAGAAATCCAAAACACCGATTCCAACCATTTTTAATCGGCGCACCTGGCATGAGACGTGCATACCCATCGAGGAGGGTTTCTTTTATGCCTCGAGCTTGGAGCAAAAAAGACGAACACCAATACGAAGAAGCTCACGCAAACGCGGCATGAGCGAAAAGCGTGCTAGCAGGCTGCTGACAAAATTGGTGTTTGAGCTGTTGTCCGCGGATGGGCGACCGATTTGAGAGAAATGACCTCTCGCCGGTGTGGTTTGGCGATTCCGTCGTGCCCATCGATCCAATGTTTCGC
>Ga0247727_10001593_pt1 | contig 53437 bp, 57 predicted proteins | sample WisWelCaveWW1625_FD_202498 | JGI IMG/M metagenome (GOLD analysis project Ga0247727, IMG submission 202498) | Biofilm microbial communities from Wishing Well Cave, Virginia, United States - WW16-25 | ecosystem: Environmental > Aquatic > Deep subsurface > Groundwater > Cave microbial mat | place... | reverse complement strand
GTGGCACAACGCGCGCGAACCGTTTGCACACCGTGCTCAGGTGTTTCTCGGCCTCGCCCATTCATCCCCCCAGGAGCGGGCGCAGCGTACGCCAAAGCGGTTCGAGTGCAAACGAGAGCAGGACGGCGCTCCCTATCGCTGCATTGCGCTTGAAGGCGGCGAGGGCTGTCTCCGCCTTAGCATCGTCCACGCTCTGCAGCATCGGCCAGATCAGCCCAACGCCGATTAAAGTTAGAGACAGCGCGACAACCAGGCCTGCGCCGGCAATTGCGCCGGCACTCGTCCAAAGCCCAAGCGCGAGCGCGTAGAACAAGCTGGTCCACGAACGCCACTTATCTGCAAACAAGCGTGCAGTGGAACGCACGCCCACGAGCGCATCGTCTTCGCGGTCCTGCAACGCGTAAATCGTGTCATAGCCGATGGTCCAAGAGATGCACCCGGCATAGAGGGCAATGGCTTCGAGCGGCACGCCGGGTTCTGGTGATACGGCCGCGCCGCCGACCAGCGCGCCCCATGAGAAAACGACGCCAAGCCATGCTTGGGGCCACCACGTGATCCGTTTCATCAGCGGATAGAGCGCGACGAGGGGAAGCGCGATCAGCGCCACAATCTGGGCAAGCCGCGGCAACGAAAGCAACACGCCAAGCCCCGCAATGCATTGCGCGAACAGCCAAATCCATGCGGCCCTCAACGACACCGCTCCCGAGGGAAGAGGCCGTAGCCGGGTGCGCTCGACCTTTGCATCGATGTCGCGGTCCAGAATGTCGTTGTAGGTGCAGCCGGCGCCACGCATGGCGACTGCGCCGATGAGAAAGGCGAGCGCGAGGCGGGCATCGTCCCAGAAGAATCCAAAGCCGGTGCGCGTCACCGCAATGCCTGCCAGGCACGGCAACAGCAGCAATTGCCAGCCAATGGGGCGGTCGAGCCGCGAAAGCTGCGCGAACGGCTTCCATGAGTGCGGCAGCGCGTCGGTCCAATGTTGCTTGAGCGCATCGGCGGGCTTCAATTCGGTCAAGGTTGGCCTCTTGGACCGCCGGCGTCCTCGCCGGCGAACCCCTGTTGACGCAGCCGCGCTGATGACCATGCCCACTCATGTGACGCCAGCCTTGCCGAGACTGGGTTGTATCCGCGCGAGCGCCATACCTTGTGGGCGCCGCGAGCGTCATGATCCGTTGTCGCCGGCGAGGACGCCGGCGGTCCAAGAGGATGTTGCTTGAGCGCATCGGCGGGCTTCAATTCGGTCACATGCGCGTATTGCGCGTCGCTTTTCCTTCATCAGGCCCATTACCACGGTAATGGGCGGGCTTGGTCAATAAGCGCACGCCTCGAAGGCGTGTCTGACGTCGCCGCCCCATTCAGTGCGGTAGCGCTCGATCAAGCGTTCGGCCGGCGTGACGCCTGACGCGGCTATATCGTCGAGTTCGGCGAGGAAGTGCGTTTCGTCCATTCCGGAAGAATCGAGCCTCTCACGCGACTTCAGGCCTTGGCGCGAGATGGCGAGCGCAGCCTGAGCGATGTCACGGGCGGTTACGCCCTTGATCGGCGCGCGAAGCCCGAGCACGGGAACGGCGCGGCGAAGCGCCTCGCGTTCTTCCGCGCTCCAGCTTCTGACTAGGCTCCAGGCTGCTTCTAGGGCGGCGTCGCAATAATAGATGCCGGCCCAGAACGCAGGCAGCGCGCACAGGCGCGACCAGGGACCTGCGTCGGCGCCACGCATTTCAAGATACGTCTTCAAGCGCACTTCGGGGAAGATCGTCGTGAGATGATCTTCCCAATCCTTGTCCGTCGGCCGCTCGCCCGGAAGCGCCGGCAGTTTGCCGTCCATGAAAGCGCGAAAGCTCTGGCCGGAAGTGTCGATGTACTTGCCGTCGCGGTACACGAAGTACATTGGCACATCGAGCGCATACTGGGCGTAGCGCTCAAAGCCCATGCCGTCCTCGAACACGAAAGGCAACATGCCGGTGCGGTCAGGATCTGTGTCGGTCCACACATGGCCGCGGTAAGAGAGGAAGCCGTTGAGGCGTCCCTCGGCGAAAGGCGAATTGGCGAACAGGGCGGTTGCAATCGGCTGTAGCGCGAGCCCTACCCGAAATTTTTTCACCATGTCGGTTTCGGAAGCGAAGTCGAGATTGGTCTGCACTGTGCATGAGCGGAACATCATCTGCCGTCCAAGCCTGCCGACGCGGCCCATATAGTTCCGCATGATCTTATAGCGGCCCTTGGGCATGATCGGTGTGTCGTCCAGCGACCATTTCGGCGAAAAGCCAAGCCCGAGGAAAGCGATGCCCAAGCGGCCAGCAACTTCGCGCAGTTGCGCCAAATGTGCGCCGGTCTCCGAGCAGGCTTGATGCAGATGTTCGAGCGGGGCGCCTGAGAGTTCGAACTGCCCGCCGGGCTCGAGGGTGATCGAGGCCAAGCCCTGCTTCAGGGCGATAACGTTCTCGCCTTCCATGACCTGCTGCCAGCCAAATGTCTCGGCGAGTCCGGTGAGCAGCGCGCCGATGCCGCGTTCGCCCTCGTAGGGCACCGGCTCCAGCGTATCGCGATAGAAGGCGAATTTCTCATGCTCGGTTCCGATGCGCCATTTGGAGCGGTCGGGCTTCGATCCCTTCTCCAAATGCGCGACCAGATCGCGAAAGCCGGTGAGCGGAGGCGCCCTCTCCTTCGTTTTGGCCACGCGCGTGTCTCCCCGTCAATGCGCCCTCATGTGGAGGTTCCGCTCCGGACACGCAAGGCGTTACGCCGACGGTGGCAAATTAGCGCCAGTCGCCCCATCTCGCCTGGATCAGGCTTAACGCCGAGATAGCTGCGGTCTCGGCGCGCAGAACGCGTGGGCCAAGCGACACCGGGGTGACGAATTCATGCGCGCGCAGCATGGCCCGCTCTTCGCCAGTGAAGCCGCCTTCAGGGCCGATCAGGAGGGCAAGTGGTTGAGGGGACCTCCCGGTCACTGCTCCTGCCGCCTCTGGTGCGTGCGGACGCACCACCTGTAGCGCGCCCAGCATCGGAGGCGCATCCCCGTGCTCGTCACAATAGATCAGCGCGCGCGATCCATCCCATCCCTCCAGCGCACTCACCAATGTGACGGGCCCGAAAATTTCCGGAGCGTCGAAGCGCTCGGTTTGTTCTGCCGCCTCTCGTGCGATGGAGCGCAGGCGGTCGAGCCTTACCGTTTCTGCAATCGTGCGCTGAGTGATGATCGGACGAATGCGGCGGACGCCGAGCTCTGTCGCCTTTTCGACGATCAGATCGGTGGCGTGCCGCTTCACCGGCGCGAACAACAAGTCGAGATCGGGAACGCAGCGCGGCGAGCGGACAAGACCCTCGACCCTTACACTCATGCCGCGCTTGGATCTTGCGTTGATGCGCGCGCCCCACTCGCCGTTCGCTGCGTTGAACACGCGCAAGATGTCGCCTGCCCCGAGCCGCAGGACGGTTCCCACGTGCAGCGCCTGAGCCTCGTCGAGGGTGATTTCGGCCCCTGCGGCAAGCGTCTCTTCAACCAGGAGGCGGGGCACACGCGCCATGGACCCTTGCTGCCAAGGGCCGAGCTTGAGCGCAAGGCGGCCCCTTGACCCCGCCCCCCGCCAAGCGCTCATTTCGGCGGTAGGCGCGGAGGGGCCCAATGGCGGACGATACGCTCTTGATCTCGGCGGGCGATGTGATCGAGGTGCAGCTGACGTCCGAAACCGTGATGATCGACACGCCGCGGGGACGGCGCGTGCAGGAGCGGGGCCATATCACCAACCGCATGCGCTTGTTCCTGCGCCAGCTCGACGGCCTGGAGAAGAAGTGCGATTTCGACGATTGCGAATTGGGGGTGCGCGAGACCCAACGCGTGGCGATCGTGCGCGGGCGGCTCAAGCGCATCGACGAACCGGTCAATCTTATCTTGTTCAACTTGTCGAGCGGTGAAAAGGACGCATTCGAAAGCGGCCTTGCGCCGTATCTTGGCTATGTCCCGTTCTTCGGGCCGCGCTGGAAGGCGGCCGTGTGCGTTCTCGGCGTGGCCCTGGTGTTTTGGTCTGTCAGCCGGTTCGTCTTCAACACTGGGTCGATTTGGGCGGCGATGTTCGCGCTTATGTTTGGGTTCCTCACTTATCCCGTTTTCTGGTGGGTTTGCGCGATTTGGGATCGCGTCACCGAACGCATGCGTTATGTGCGCGTGCGTCGCCAATTCATAGCCGACATGGACAAGCGCGTGCGCGCCTATGCGCCACAGAGCGTGTCAGAAGCGCCAGAGCCGGAGCCAGCGCCGCCAACGGCGGAGGGCGCGTGAGCTGATGGAAACCTTGAACACGCCACGCTTGCGCCTTGAGCCGGTGACGCCCGCGCTTGCGCAAGCGGCGCGCGCGGGGCAGGCCGTTTTTGCAGAGATGATTGGCGCGGCGGCGCCCGCCGATTGGTGCGCGGCGAGCCTCGGCCTTGTGGCCCGCTCGACGCCTGACCCTGCCCCGATGCGCGTCGTCGCCATTCATCGCGAGGCGGGCGAAGTGGTAGGCGACGTGCGCTTTGAAGCGCTGCCACATGCCGTCGCTCGGGGTTTGCGCGAATACGAGATCGGTTACGGCGTGGCGCGCCAGCGTCGACGCCAGGGATATGCCGTTGAGGCGGCCGGCGCAGTGGTGGATTGGCTGTTCGAACAGGGCGTGGACGCAGTCTGGGCAGGGTGCGACGCCCACAATCTCGCCTCGGTGCGGACGCTCAGCCGGCTGGGTTTCCAGCTCGATTCCACCCCGGGCCGGACCTTCTGGTGGGTGATGGACGCAACCGGCCATATGTCGAGCCGCGCTTGAACCTTACCGCCTCGGCATGCTTGAAGGTTTGCCAAGGCACCAGGGCGCCTCATGGCGCGGGGAGAGAAACGCTATGTGGAACATCGTCACGGCGGTGGGGATCGTCGTCACCATCGCCACCATCATCCCCGTGTTCATGCAGATGCGGAACCATCCTAAGGGGATGCACATCCTGTTCTTCACTGAGATGTGGGAGCGCTTCTCCTATTACGGCATGCGCGGGATCCTCGTCGCGTATATGACCCAGCACTTCCTGTTCAATGACGAGTTCTCGCAGGGTCAGTACGGCGCCTACACCTCGCTTGTTTACCTGTTGCCGCTGATCGGCGGCTTCATGGCCGACAAGTATCTCGGCACCAAAAAGGCCATCGCGTTTGGCGCGTTGCTGCTGGTGGCGGGCCATTTGTCGATGGCGGTCGAACAACAGCCCGTCACGCAGACGCTGACCTACCAGGGGCAGACCTACCAGTTCGACGCGGAGGGTCGCCAGGACGCGCGCGCGACCTGGATCGTCGTCGACGGCCAGCGATACGAGTACGGCCCGGCCGAAGGCGGCGGCATCGCGATCGAAGGCCTGCCCGCCGGTGCGGCGCTTCCAAGCGTGCTGCCGCGCGGCACGTACGAAATGGGCGTCGAGGGCCGCAACCCTCTGTTCGTCTCGATCTTCTACATCGCGCTGTCGCTGATCATCATGGGCGTCGGCTTCCTCAAGCCGAACATCTCCACAATCGTCGGCCAACTCTACCCGCAGGGCGATCCACGTCGCGACGCAGGGTTTACGCTTTACTATTTCGGCATCAATTTGGGTGCGTTCTGGGCCTCGATCCTGTGTGCGGGCCTGGGCGCGACCTATGGCTGGTGGGCCGGCTTCGGCCTTGCCGGGATCGGCATGGCGGTTGGATGGGTTGTCTTCACCACTCGCCGGCTCTTGTTCTTCATCCCCGGTCCGCCCCAGCTCCCTGATGAGGTCGGGCAGCCACCGGACCCTGAATTGATCAAGAAGCCGTTCATCGGCCCGATCAACCGCGAGTGGTTCATCTATCTGTGCGGTCTGGCCGGCGTGTTCGCCGTCTGGCTGCTGGTGCAGCGTGAGCCGGTAGTGAACACGGCTCTGCTTTGGGCGTCCGGTGCAATGCTGGCGTACTTCCTCTACTACATGGTGACGAAGTGCAGCGTGATTGAATCGCAGCGCATCGTATTGGCGCTCATCCTCGTGGCCGCATCGACGGTGTTCTTCACATTGTTCGAGCTCGCCGGTTCGGCGCTCAATCAGTTCGCCGAGCGCAACACTCAGATGCCGAACAACGGCTTCTACACGATCACATCCGGACAGACGCAGAGCTTCAACGCCGGCTTCATCCTCATCGGCGCGCCGATCTTCGCCATGCTGTGGAGTTGGATGAACAAGCACAAGCTCGACATGGGCGACCCAGCCAAGTTCGCCCTCGGCTTGATCCAAGTCGGAGCGGGCTTCCTGGTGCTCGTATGGGGCGCCCAATACGCCGACGCGAACGCGCGTGTGCCCCTAATCTTCCTTGTGCTGCTCTACCTCCTGCACACCACCGGGGAGTTGTTCCTGTCGCCCGTCGGCCTGTCGGCAATGACCAAACTGGCCCCGGCCGCGGTCGTCTCCACCATGATGGCGACCTGGTTCCTGGCTTCGTCGATGGCGCAGATGCTGGCGGCGCAGATCGCCAAGCTGACGGCGCAGGAAACCGTGGGCGGCCAAGTGCTAGACCCCCATGCGGCGCTGGCGACCTATGTCGAGGTTTTCGATCAGATCGGTTGGTACGCCATTTGGATTGGGGTGGGTCTGGGAGTGCTCAGCCCGTTCCTACGGTATCTGGCGCATCCAAACGTCGCCGATGCGCGCAAGGCCAGCGACCGACGTCCCGCGCCGGCGAAAATCTAAAAACCAACTAAAACAACAACTTCGCCGGCCCTCAACAGGGCCGGCGATTTATTTTGGCGAACTTGTCGCCCGCACAGCCACAAGCCGTTGCACGCCGACCCGTTTCCGGGTGTTCTAGAGGCGGAAGACGGGGGTGGGGGCGCCCGTCGCCGGGCAGCCTGATTTCGCCTATTTGGGGTCGCAATCAGGTGCGGGTCCGGCCCAGATCGATGGTTACTAGTGATTCACGGTCGCCCACGCAGCGGCCGCGATGGAGGCGCTGATGTCCCGGCCGAAAACGACCCGCTCCCGCAAAAGGGCTGAGCCCCAGGGATTTGGGCGGCCGGAAATGACGGATCTCCTGCTTGGTTGGAAGAGCGACGACGGCAAAAAGGATCCAATCGGCTTTGGCGCTCCGCGCGCCGCGGAGGCCGCTATCGAGGGTGAAGTCCCGATCCTCTACGGCGAGGACCGCCATCTCGTCACCATCGCACCTACTGGCGCGGGCAAGGGTAGGGGCGTCATCATCCCCAACCTCTTGCGCTTCGAAGGCTCGGCGATCGTTATCGACCCCAAAGGCGAGACCTGGCACGTCACCGCGCGCCGCCGCAAGGAGATGGGCCAGGAGGTGCGCCTCCTCGACCCGTTCGGCGCGGTTTCGAAGCGGACCGACGCCCTGAACCCGTTCGACCTGTTCGATCGCCCTGGCGCATTGCTGGATGCGGATTCCGAAATGCTCGCCTCGCTGCTGGCCGGCGACGTCGGCTTTCACAAAGAGCCGTTCTGGGACAATTGGGGCCGCTCGTTGATGTCGGGCGTCATAGCCGCCGTCGCTGAGACCGCCCCAAAAAGCGAGCGCCATTTCGGCCGCGTGCGCGAAATCCTGATGAGCGATGATGCGGTCTACAATCTCGCCGCTTTGATCGAGAACCACGAGAACATCAACCGGCTTTCGAAGCAGAACATCTCTTCGTTCCTGCCGATCACCGAGCAGACCCGTTCGGGCATTCTCTCGACCACGCAGAGCTATCTCAAAGTGGTCAACTCGGATTCGGCGCTGCGCTCGCTGTCGAAGTCCACCATCAGCCTCGAAGCAGTGCGCAAGGGCGAGCCGATGACGATCTACATCGTTATCCCGCCTGACAAGCTCGATAGCCACGGCGCGCTGCTGCGCTTGTGGGTGGGCGCGCTGATGCTGACGGTGATGGGGCGCAAGCGCCGCCCGAAGCGTTCGACGCTGTTTCTGCTCGACGAGTGCGCGCAGCTTGGCGAGTTTAGCCCGCTGCGGCAATCGATGACGCTGCTGCGCGGCTACGGCTTGCAGGTGTGGCCGTTCTTCCAGGACTTGTCGCAGCTGCAGCGGCTCTATCCTAAGGACTGGCGCACGATCTTCAACAATGCCGGCGTGTTCCAATTGTTTGGTGTCGCCAATCATCTGATGGCCAAGGAAAGCGCCGAGTTGATCGGGGATATCGACGCAGACGTGCTGCGCGCCATGACCAAGGACAAGCAGATCATCGCGGTGTCCAACGAGAAAGCGATTAGCGCGCGCCTGCCCGATTATCTCGTCGATGCGCCGTTCCAGGGTCATTGGGACCCCAACCCGATGTTCGACACCGATCCCGGTCCGAACAAACGGCGCGGTTCGCGCGGACGCTGACGGCGAACTCCTGGTTCGGTTTCAGGCGTCCACGTAAGCGGCTGGAATGGATGCGCAGAGCGACGTCAGGCCAGCCGTACCGGGCGGGGCATTGGTGGCCCAAAGTTGTCATTCGCCGGTCGACACGCGAAGCGTGTCAGGTGTTGAAGTCGCATGACATCTCGCCCTGCCGACGCATTGTCCGTCCAAGAGAGGATAGTTTGCTCCAGCGGGGTGGGCACATGTCGGACTTCTATCGGTTCGCCGCGTTCATTTCTTATTCAAGCAAGGATGCGGCGTTCGCCTTGAGTTCTTCATTGCGTTGCGCCGGCAGCACCGCATCTTCGCTATCATTCTGGATAACGCTGGCGACGCGCGTGCTGAAACCATGCTGCCGCCTGTCCTCCGGGGCAAACACAAGGTTGGCGAGCTGCTCGCGGCAGACTCACGGCGCGCAATGGACGGATTTCGGCAAGCGCTCCTAAAGATTGTTGCAGGACTGATCGACGTCAACCCGGGATCCTTGCTCGACCGCGACCGTGCACGCAACCGTGCGCTGCTCTTACAGCGCGTCACCGCCACAACACTCGTGGCGTCGCTGGTCTTCGTCGGCGCCTGCTGGATGCTTGTCAATCAGTTCAGAGAGCGATCAGCTACACTCCTTGATCTAGCCCAGGCCGCAAACGAGGCAGGCCAATATGATCGCGCCTTACGCTTTGGCGTCTCCGCCATGCGCGTCAGCGACGCAGCCGAAGTGGAGGTGATCCGCGCACTTGTAAACAATCGACTAGATGTCGTTCTGCAGGGACACCAGGGAATCGTGGACTCGGTTCAGTTTAATAGCGATGGCACCTTGCTCGTGACGGCGTCAGAATCCGAGGGAAGCGTGCGCATATGGGAGGCGGTCAGCGGACGAGAGCTGGTGCAGCGGCGTCTCAATCTTCCGAGGGTCGCCTGGGCAGACTTTGATCGGAACGGGAGAGTGGTGACTCTTGTACGCTCGGGCAACCCCATGACTGGCCTACACGAGATTTATCAAACTTGGGACAGCTCCAATCGAGTCGTCGATACCGCTGACGCTGCTCCGCCGAGAGCGGACCTCCGCGAAGTTTCAGTTGCTGGCGACGGAGACGCCTATCGCCCTTCACTGCCGGTCTCCGTTGCCTCTTGGATGCGTCGCACCGGACGCACCGGAGGAATCCTATCGCCATCGGGCCAACTTTTGTGCATTTGGGGATCGCTTCAGCCAGAGATTCTAGACGCACGATCGGGAGAAACTTTGGTTCGGATCCCGGGGGATGGCCGTTGCACTCATTTCAGTGCAGACGAGGCCCATGTCGCCATCTACGGATCGGGAGTTTGGGACATTAGAACGCGCACGCTCGTAACACCGATAGCACCTAGTACAGCGCCGACACGATACAACACTCTCTCTGCAAGGAGCCATCGAAACGTTGACTTTAGTCCGTCTGGCGATCGGATTGCAGTAGCTGATTATGAGACTGTGGCGCGCGTTTTCCGGATCGAGGGGGACTTCGATCCCACTCCTATGGCGGAAACCTCACCGACGCTCATGCAGCTAACAATGATCAGGGTTGATGGGGTGCTACAGACCGTCCCGGCGAGCCTTACCCCGGATCGTCGGCTGGCTGCAGTCGTCTATGGTGGCACTAGAACCGGCGGCGTCATTACCGCGGCGAGTGCACTAGTTGTGGACGTTTCCACCGGCGACGTCATCTGGAGAGCCATCGGCCACAGCGCCGCGCCAGACATGGCGGTTTTCGATTCCGTCGGCAGGCACGTAATCACATCTTCTGGCGACCTGCCCTATCTCACTGGCGCGCGGTGGACAGCACGACCAACAGCGCGGGACTTCGAGCGCCTGTATCCCGGTGCAGCGCTGCAAGCCGGAGTACAAGCGCGAGTTACCTTAGATTGTAGCATCGAACCAACCGGCGCTCTGGACTGTACTGTTGAGAATGTCGAGGCGTCTGAGAACGCTGAGGAGTTCGGCGACGCGTCATTGCAGCTCGCACAACACTTTATGATGGCGCCGACCCTAGCTGGCGGCACTCCCACGGCGGGGCGGCGGTATAGATTGAACCTCCGGTGGAACCTGCTTGGGCAGCATTAGCGCGCTCTCCGATTTGTGCGCGCCGAAGTGATGCCAGGCCGAGGGGCCGCTTCCGGCGATCGTGAGCCAAATTGATGGGCAGGGCGCCGGCGGCCGTATTGGATCGATCAGGCCGCTCGGCGAAATCGACGCTACGGCCTACGTTGGCTCAAACGCGGGACTCGGACTGCCCGCGTTGACGCCGCCCAGACCGAGGTACAGGTTGACGCCTGACGCGGGGAGGCCAGCATGATCATCACCAGACGCCGAACACTGACGCTGCTCAGCGCGGGCGCGCTTGCCGCCTGCGCTGCTGAGATGGACTCAGATAACACGACCACGCTCGCGGCGACGCCCCCTGAGACCGAAGGGCCGTTTTTCCCAGAGAACACGAGCGTCGAAAGCGACGTCGATCTGACCCGCTTGGCTGGACGCGGCGAACGGGCGGCAGGACAGGTAATCGAGGTGCGCGGGCGCGTGCTCGGATCGAACGGTCAGCCGATCGCAGGCGCGCGCGTGCAGCTCTGGCAAGCCAATGCCGCGGGCCGCTACGCCCACACCGCCGACGCCGGCAATTCCGCGCCGCTCGATCCAAACTTCCAGGGCTATGCGGCTATTGAAAGCGGCGCTGATGGTACGTTTCGGTTCACGACCATCAAGCCCGGCGGCTATCTCGTCGCCGCCGAAGGTCCACGCACGCCGCACTTGCACTGGAAGATCGCCGCCAACGGTCGGGAGCTTACGACCCAGAGCTATTTCCCGGACGAGCCCGCCAACGACACGGATTTCTTGATCCGGGCGATGCAGACCGATCCGCGGGTCCTAATCGCCCGCGCGGGTGTATCCGGTGCGGAGGGCGTGCCAGGTTATGACTGGGATGTCGTACTGATGACCTGATGGCTGTCCGCTAGCCCCTAATGGCCGGGCGTGCGGTCGCTGCGCATGAGCGAGGGCATTGAAAAGGCTGTTGTGAGCTAGCGTCATGTTTCGGCGAGGTCGAGCCGCATCGCAGCATCAGCGGCGAGCGACCGCATTGGATCGCGCAGGCCACCCGACGAAATCGCCGCTACGGCAGCACCCCCTGGGTGTAGGCCACAATGACGCCGGCTGCGATCGCCAGGATGAGTAAGATCATCGTCGCCCCAACGAAGCCCCAGCTTCGTCTCGCGCGCGTTTTGCGGAAGGCGGCTTCATTCAGCCAAAACAAGCCAGCTGCGGTTTGCGCGACAACGCCATGGCGTACAAGCGTCCGGAAGCCAGCGCCGCCGAGACCCCGTTGTGGCTCCAGCGCCGTTGCCGCGTCAGGCGACAACGCTCCTTGCTCGCGCAGATAATCCACGAGTTCACGTTCTTCTCGCATCCGCTGCACTCCGCCAGTTCGCTGGCGCAAAAAACCGCTTCTCCGCTCAATCTGCAAGAATGGATCAGACCCCGCCAGTCAGACTGGACGCGTCAACGGCAAGCCCAGCGGCAGATTTCGGCGAAAAACAGACCTCAGGCGGCCCCGTTCTCGGAGCAGCTACTGCGTATCAAATCTGCTAACGTGGTCGCGACTGACGGAATTGTCTCCTGCCTCGTTCGGATAGGCGCATGATCAAGGACTATGGCTGGAGCGATGCGCTCCAAGCCGCGTTCGAGCCCCACGCCGCGGCGGGTTTGTCGCCCGCGCGCGTTGTTGCGCACCATCGCGGGCTTTGGCGGTTGGTGACGCGTGAAGGCGAATGCGCCGGGCGGTTGAGCGGGCGCTTTGCCGCCGAGGCCGCCCAGGGTGAGCATCCGGTGGTGGGAGATTGGCTGGCGATCGACCGTGTCGATGCTGAAGGCGATGCGCTGATCCACGCGCTGATGCCGCGGAAGAGCGCGTTCGCGCGCCGGGCGGCGGGCGGTGTTGGCGTGCAGATTGTCGCCGCCAATGTCGATATCGCGTTCTTGGTCGCCGGGTTGAACAACGATCTCAACCCACGCCGGCTCGAGCGCTACCTGGTGGCGGCGCGCGATAGCGGTGCGGCGCCCGTCGTCGTGCTGACCAAAGAGGACTTGAGTTCGGATGCTGAGGGCAAGCGCCAAGCGGTTGTTGATATCGCAGCAGGTGCGCCGGTGGTGACGCTTTCGGCGCTGACCGGCGAGGGGCTCGACGTGCTCGATCGCTGGTTGCAGCCGGGCGTGACGGCGGCATTGCTGGGAAGCTCCGGCGCGGGCAAGTCAACGCTGCTGAACGCGTTGGCGGGTGAGGAACTGATGTCGACCGGGGCCGTGCGCGAAGCTGATGATCGCGGGCGCCACACCACGACGCACAGGGAGTTGTTTCGTCTGCCGAGCGGCGCGCTGCTGATCGACACGCCGGGCATGCGAGAGCTCGGCTTGGTCGCGGACGAGGCGGCGTTGGATGAGAGCTTCGCCGACATCACTGCGCTGATGTCGGAATGCAAGTTCTCCGATTGCACCCATGCGGCGGAGCCGGGTTGCGCCATTCTCGCGGCGCTGGCGGACCAGAGTTTGAGTGCGGCACGCTGGCAGTCATATCTGAAGCTGCAGCGCGAACTGGCTTTCGTCGTGCGCAAGGAAGACCCAGCGGCCGAGGCCGCGAACCGGGCGCGATGGAAGCAGATCCACAAGACCCAGCGCGCCAAATACAAGCATCGCCGCGATAATGAAGGCGGCTAGCGGGGCGAGGTCTGCCCGTGAGTGTCTGCAATCGGCGACTTTGACCCGGTCGGGCGGCCGGCGCCTAACCGGAAGGTCTTGAGCGAGCCCGCCGGTCGTCACATTGTGGCCGCCCGGGCCAAGCTGGCCCAGGGCGGACATTGCGGTCCCGCGCGCCCTACAGGGTCGCGCCGGCAATTTCGTAAAGTTGACAGGCTCGTCGTTCAGAGTTCAGCCTGCTCTCATGCAGATGAGATGGATTGGGATCTCGCTAGGACTTTTTGGCATCGCGGCCTGCGGCCTGGAAAGCTCCAACGGACGGGCTCCTGCATTAGGGCAATCTGCAGTTGCCAGTCCTTCTCTTGTCGGGATCGCGATTGGTGATCCTGTGGACCACCTTTCGTTGTTAGGTCCAGCGGCAGCGTCCGAGACGCTCAGCAGCTTCAGCGCGCAGAGGTGGGAGTTGGCCAATGGAAATTCCCTGAGCGTTACCACGCGAGGGGGCCGGATTGAGTATATCGAACTCGATTGGGGTCGACCCGCAAAGCCCTTGGCAGCGTGGATCCAACGAAAACACCAACCGCCTGCTGCGCCGGTACTTTCCTAAAGGAACCGACTTGGCGCCGCACTCCCAAGCTCAACTCAACAAAGTGGCGCGTCAACTCAACGAACGGCCGAGAAAAACACTGGACTTCGAAACGCCCGCAGAGCGATTTAACCAGTGTGTTGCGTCGACCGGTTGAGCCCGCCGAGAACGCCCGCCGGTCGGCGATTGTCGAACCCGGATTCAATCCGCACGGTCGCGCGCGATGAGCGCTGTGAGTTCGTCGCGATCGACGATCTTGATCCCCGAGCGCCCAAGCGCGATCCAGCCCTCATCGGCCCATTCGTGCAGCTTGCGATTGACCTTCTCGCGGCTGGCGCCAATGCGGCGTGCGAGTTCAGTCTGGGTGAGGGTAATCGATGCGCCATCGCCGGCTTCATCGAGCAGGCGTTGCGCTAGGCGCCCGCCTAAATCCAGGAGGCGCGCGTCTTCAAGCGCGGCGTCGGCGGCGCGCAGCCGCCGGCTCATCTCGGCGATCAGCTTCAACAGCGCCTTGGGTTCGCTTTCGAGCGCTGCGAGGGCCTGGTCCCGCGAAATTCTCAAGAACCGCGAACGGCGAATCGCGGCGATATCGGCTGAACGCTTGCCGCCGTCGAGCACGGCCATTTCCCCGATCAGGGCATGGGGCTTCAGTGCGGCGATGCGTACATCGCGGCCGGCCTCGTTTGAGATGCGCACTTCAACTTCGCCCTCGAGCAACACATAGAGCGCATCGCCCTTGTCGCCTCTTGCGAACAAGAGCTTGCCCGGTTCGACCGAAACCGCAGCGCCGGCTCTGGCCAGCCGCGCGCGCGCAGCGTCCGACAGCGCCGCCATCAGCTCGGCTTTCGCCAACGCAGCTTCCACGCTCTTGAGGTCGCTCCCCGCCATGACGCCACCATCGCGAGCGGGTGTGATCACGTCAATCGGATGCGCTCAAGCGCCGAGCGGCGCCATCGCCATTTGCCGGCGGATTTCGCGGCGAAAGAGATCGATGCTCTTGGGGCCTTCACCCGTCTCGACGCTCCAGAACGTCCAGCCGTTGCAGGCAGTCGCATCGGCTGCGAGCGCCCCGATCCGGTGAATTGAGCCCGTCGCTTCCCCTAGCGCCAAACTACCATCCGCGCGCACGCGCGCGCGCTTGCCGTGAGGGGAGACAAGGATGTCGCCAGGGCGGACGAAGCCCGCCTCGATGATTTGCCCGAACGGAACGCGCGGCTCTTCTTTTTTGGAGCGCGTCACCATCAAATCTTCCGCCGCGGCCGGAAGGATTTTGCCGAGCCGATTCTTGGCGGCCGAGGCGTAGGCGCTGTCGCGTTCGATGCCGATGTAATGACGGCCAAGGCGTTTTGCGGCCGCGCCCGTCGTGCCTGTGCCGAAAAACGGATCGAGCACGGTTTCGCCAGGACGCGTGGTGGCGAGCACGACGCGGTGCAGCAGCGCTTCGGGCTTTTGGGTGGAGTGGAGCTTGCGCCCCTCGCGGTCCTTCAAGCGCTCGGCGCCGGTGCAGAGCGGCAGCGTCCAGTCCGACCGCATCTGCAGATCGTCGTTCAGAACTTTCAGCGCATCGTAGTGGAAGGTGTATTTCGAGGCCTTCGATTTTGCGGCCCAGATCAGCGTTTCGTGGGCGTTGGTGAAGCGCGTGCCCTTGAAGTTCGGCATCGGGTTGGTCTTGCGCCAAACGACGTCATTCAGAATCCAGAAGCCCAGGTCCTGCAGGATTGCACCGACGCGGAAGATATTGTGATAGGCGCCGATCACCCAGATCGCACCGTCGTCCTTCAAGCAACGCCGAGCCTGGCCGAGCCAGGCGCGGGTGAAGTCGTCGTACGATTTGAAATCGGCGAACTTGTCCCAATCGTCATCGACGCCATCGACCAGCGATTGATCGGGGCGCGTGAGTTCGCCGCCGAGCTGCATGTTGTAGGGCGGGTCGGCGAAAACGAGGTCGGCGCAGCCTTTCGGAAGCGCGCCCATGGTCTCGACGCAATCGCCCTCGATGATCCTGTCCTTGAGCTGTCTTGCGGCCATAAAAAGCGTCCCCTGAGGCGGGGATTCAAGCTTGACCGCCTTCGCGAATCAAGCGGCCTGCGCCGCGTTAACCATAAATCCTTCAAGCCGCCGCGCGCCGCCGGGTCAGCCTGTGCTGCAGCGACAGCGTGTAGGTGATGAAAAAGGCGTACATGAATATCTCTTCCAGTTCGCTCGACCTATAATTGTTGGTGAGCGTCTGCGCGGAGAACGAAAACACGTGCAGGGCGTCATTGATGTCGTCTATGCGCTCGGGCAGCGCCCCGATCTGAGAGAAGATGACGGGCCCAAGGCAAGCCGCGGTCGGCGCAAGCCACCAGGGATTGTCGAACAGGCCGCGTCCGTTACGCGCAAGCTTCACCAGCGGATGCACAATCGCGCCCAGGATCATGCCGAGCAGGAGCAGTGCGCGCGGCAGTTGATCGAAGAGCGAGGCGGTGTTGTGAAGGTTGGTTTCGTTCTGGTCGTTCACCTGGCCCAAAATGCTGGGCGTCTCCCAGCGAAAATAGTGTTGGCCCCAACTCGCTTCCTCGCCGAGGAGGTAGAATGTTCCAAGCGCAATGAAGATCACCCAGGCGCGCAATTGACTTGTGTCGGCCTTGAGCGCGAGCTTGATCATCATCGCGAGCGCAACGAGCAGAAGGATATTCTGCGTGCTCTCCATGGCGCCGAGTTCGCCGCCGACCAAGTCGATGCGCGTGAAAACAAGCGTCATCATAAGGGCATAAAGCGCAGAGCACGCGAGCCACACGACAAGCGCGGAAATGTCGTCGTTTTTTCCTTGGCGGATGCGGTTTGCGGCCGGCGCTGTCATCGCGGCGGACCATAACGGGGCCGATTTGCTTGTAAACCGAGCGCCCTCAGGCGCTTTGCCTCATGGCTGCTGCGACAGGTTTGAAACTCAAGCGATGCACGGGCGAGGGGCCGAGGCGCGCGAGAGCGAGTTGGTGTTCGGGCGTGCCGTAGCCCTTGTGCTTGGAAAACCCATAGCCCGGATATTGCGCGCACAGCTCTACCATGATGCGGTCGCGCTCGACTTTGGCCAGGATCGAAGCAGCCGAGATCGATGGCACGTAAGCGTCGCCGTCAATGATGCACTCCACCGCGCAGGGCAGGTCGGGCGCTGCGTTGCCGTCGATCAAGGCCGCAATGGGCGCTTCGGGGAGTGCGGCCAACGCGCGGCGCATCGCCAGGTAGGTCGCTTGGAGGATGTTGAGACGATCGATCTCCTCGGGGTCGGCGAGACCGATGCCGAAGAGCGAAGTGGCGCGGATGGCGACTGCAATCTCCTCGCGCGCCTCGGCGCTCAATTGCTTGGAGTCGGCGAGCCCTTTGGGCCGGCCGTGCTTTGGCAAGATGACCGCGGCGGCGACCACCGGCCCGGCCCACGGCCCCCGTCCGGCCTCGTCGATCCCGCAAATGCCCATGGGCTAGAAGCCTGGCCGGATTCCGTAAGCACGCGCAAATGTAAGGGACGCTTGACTATCAAGGAAACTTGTCATATAGACATGGAACCTTGATGGAGATGCAACTCGATGTGCTCAGACTGGAACCTCGGAACTCTGACGGCCTTAATCGTGGCGGTCGCAACCGCGCTGCTTGTCGCGCTTGGCCAATGAGCACAAGCCAATGACCGAAAACCGCGACAACGCCAGAAGCCGTTACCAGAGACGCTTTATGCTCAGCATGATCGCCTATGCGGTGCTGTTGATCGCGAGCGTGCTAGCGCTTGAGTACATCGAGGGCAGCGAACTTGCGAACGGACCGTGGCGCTTTGCACTCGCCGTGGCGCCGTCTCTGCCGATCCTGGCGACGATTTGGGCGATGGGCGCCTATCTCGTCGAAGAAACTGACGAATTCAAACGCACGATCCTGGCGCAATCGATGCTTTGGGGGGTGGGGCTCACGCTGGGCTTCACTAGCGTTTGGGGTTTTCTCGAGGAGTTCGCGCAAGTTTCGCGCTTTCCGCTGTACCTGACCTTCCCGGTGTTCTGCTTCTGCATGGGGCTGGCGCAGGTCTTCGTGGCGCGGCGCTACAAATGAGAAACCGCCTCAAGGTCCTGCGCGCCGAGCGCAGCTGGAGCCAGGCCGATCTCGCAGAACGCCTCGATGTGTCGCGCCAAAGCGTGAATGCAATCGAGACCGGCAAGTACGATCCGTCGTTGCCGCTTGCGTTCAAGATCGCGGACGCGTTCGGCCTCTCGATCGAGGCGATCTTTCTGAAGGACGAAGCGCCTCAAGCCGCCGAGTAAGCCCGCCGTTCAAACGAAAATTCAAAGCGGCGCGAAAGCGCCGAAGGAGAAGTCATGTTCAAAATCTCGAAACGCCTGCTCGTCTCGGCCATGCTCGGCGCTGTTCTTGGATGCGCAACACCGTCGCCATCGCGCGCGCAAGATTTCATGCCAACGCGCTTTAGCGTTGAAGTGCGCGGTGTGGGACCTGATGTAATTTTGATCCCGGGTCTGGGTTCGAGTCGCGACGTATGGACCGCGCAGGTAGAACAGCTCGCGGCAACCCATCGCGTACACCTTGTACAGCTCGCGGGCTTTGCGGGCGAGCCGGTCGCTGCGCCTGCGGGCGAAGTTGTAGGCCCGTTCGTGGAAGACCTCGCCGCCTACATCGAAGCCAACCACATCGAACGCCCCGCCATAATCGGCCACTCGATGGGTGGCCTCACCGGCCTTATCCTTGCGCGCCGTCATCCCGAGCGCGTCGGCGAGTTGATGATCGTGGACTCGTTGCCGTTCTTCAGCGCCATGTTTGGCCCGCAAATGACAGCTGCCGCCGTAGAGCCGCAGGCGCGCATGATGATCAGATCGCCGCGATGGACGACGCGGCGTTCGCCGCGCAGCAAGCGGGCGGCGTTCGCCGCCTGGTCAAAGCCGAGGCGCGGCGCGCTGACGTCCTTGCCTGGAGTGCTGCCTCCGATCGCGCCACGTTCGCGCAAGCCATGTACGAAGTGATGACCACCGACATGCGCCCCGAGATCGCCAGCGTCCAAACACCGATCAGGGTGGTCTATGCCCACGACCCGGCCATGGGTCCCGAAGCGATGATCGACGGCCTCTATCACGGCCAGTACGCACCGGCGCCGCATGTGAGCTTTGTCCGCATCGACGGCAGCTACCACTTCATCATGCTCGACCAGCCGGCGGCGTTTCAGGCGGCGGTTGCGGATTTCCTCCGCTAGGCGGTTGATTGGGAGGGCGGGCGCCTTTAGGCGTCCGCCATGCCCGCCCACAACGCGCCCCGTTGTTTTCAGGACGTGATCCTGACGCTCCAGACTTATTGGGCCGAGCAGGGTTGCGCGATCCTGCAGCCGTATGACGAGCAAGTCGGCGCCGGCACGCTGCATCCGGCGACCATGTTGCGTTCGCTTGGACCGAAGCCTTGGCGCGCAGCGTACGTGCAGCCGTCGCGGCGGCCGAAGGACGGGCGCTATGGCGAGAACCCGAACCGGCTGCAGCACTATTATCAGTTTCAGGTGATCCTGAAGCCGAACCCGCCGGACCTGCAGCAGCTCTATCTCAACTCGCTTGCGCGTATCGGCATCGATCCGCTGCTGCACGACATCCGTTTCGTCGAAGACGATTGGGAAAACCCGACTGTCGGCGCCTGGGGTCTAGGTTGGGAAGTCTGGTGCGACGGGATGGAGGTGAGCCAGTACACCTACTTCCAGCAAGTCGGCGGCTTGGACGTGCGCCCGGTGAGTGGCGAGCTGACGTACGGGCTTGAGCGGCTGGCGATGTACGTGTTCGGCGTCGACCGCGTGTTCGATCTGCCGTTCAATGATCCCGATAGCAAAACGCCGCTGACGTACGGCGACGTGTTCCTTGAAAACGAGAGGCAACAATCGCGCTTCAATTTTGAACTCAGCGATCCCGAAATGGCGCTCAGCTGGTTCGGCGATGCGGAGGCCCAGGCCAAGCGCTTGCTTGAAGCGAAGTGCGTGCTGCCGGCGTTCGATTACACGCTGAAGGCCAGCCACCTCTTCAATCTGCTGGACGCCCGCGGCGTGGTTTCGCCGACGGAGCGCCAAAGCTTCATCGCGCGCGTGCGGGAGTTGGCGAAGGGCTGCGCGCAGCAATGGGCGGAGTCCCAAGCATGACGCGGCGGGATGAAACACCACCCCCGCCCCCTCGCGGGGCGGGGGCAGGGGGTGGGGGGCGTTCCGACGCACCAACCTCACAAACCGGCCACGGCTGGTCCCCAGACCCGAACGCGGCTACTCGCCAGAAAGACAGAACGAAGACGAAGCTTCGTGCGCGAAAGCTACGCAAGGAAATGACGCCTTCTGAGAAGGAACTGCAAAAGCTCCTGCGTTCAATCGACGGCGCACACTTTCGCAAGCAAGTCGCGGTCGATGATTACGTCTTCGACTTCGGCTGGTATTCTGCGCGCTTGCTGATCGAGATTGACGGTTCGATCCATCGCTTGCCCGAAATTCAAGCAAACGACAAAGCGAAGGCGCTCCACGCAATTGCCAACGGCTTTCGCGTGCTGCGTTTCGAAAACAACGACGTGTGGGATCGGCCCGCTTGGGTTGTCGCTCAGGTGCGTGAGGCGCTTAACGGCGCCGTGTCTGATCGCCCCCCACCCCCAGCCCCGCCCCGCGAGGGGGCGGGGAGCGAGTAGCGCATGCCCCAGCTCCTGATCGAATTCTTCTCCGAGGAAATTCCGGCGCGCATGCAGAAGCGCGCGGAGGAGGATTTGGCGCGTGCGCTGGGTGAGAAGCTTAAGTCCGCAGGGCTCGAAGCGAAGGCGATCAAGACGTTTTCGAGCCCGCGCCGGCTTGGTGCGGTAGTTGATGATCTGCCAGTAAAAGCGGCTGACGTATGCGAAGAAAAAAAAGGTCCGCGCGTCGGTGCGCCGGCGTCCGCGGTGCAGGGCTTCCTGAAAAGCGCGGGGCTGAAGAGCATCGATGAGGCGCAAATCGTCCAAGATAAGAAAGGCGATTTCTACGTCGCGCGCGTCGAACGCGCGGGACACGAGACGGGCGCCATTGTCCAAGAGGTCGTGCCCGAGATCGTGCGCGCCTTTCCCTGGCCGAAATCCATGCGGTCGGGTTCGAGCGATCTGCAATGGGTGCGTCCGCTGCAGAACATCATGTGCCTATTCGACGGCGCATATGTGAAGATCGCTGTCGATGGCGTCCCAAGCGAGGCAAAGACGTGGGGCCATCGCTTTCATGCTCCGGCCGCGATCGCGCCCAAGGATTTTGCCGACTACGTCTCAAAGCTCCGCGGCGCCAAGGTGTTGATAGAGCGCGAAGAGCGCAAAACCATCATCCTCGAACAGGCCAAGAAGCTTTGTGCGGCGAAGAAGCTGGAGCTGGTGGACGACGCGGGGCTCCTTGAGGAAGTCGCGGGCCTCGTTGAATGGCCGCTCGTGCTGTTGGGCGATATGAGCGCGGACTTCCTCGACCTGCCGCATGAGGTGATCCGCCTCTCGATGCGCACGCATCAGAAATATTTCGCGGTGCGCGAACCCAAAACGCAAATGCTTGCACCGCATTTCGTCGTGGTGGCGAACGTCGAAGCGAAAGATGGCGGGGCGGCGATCGCGGCCGGAAATGCGCGCGTGCTCTCCGCGCGTTTGAACGATGCGCGCTTCTTCTGGGATGCGGACCGCAAGACGCCGCTTTTCACTGAGGAGCGTGAGGCGAAGCTTCGGAAAATCGTCTTCCACCAGAAGCTCGGCAGCGTGTGGGACAAGGTCGAGCGCGTGAAGGCGCTGGCGGCGGAGTTGTGTGCCGTCACGGGGGCGGACGTTGAGTTGGTCAAGCGCGCCGCCGATCTTTGCAAGATGGATCTGGTGACGGAGACGGTGGGCGAGTTTCCGGAGCTGCAAGGCCAAGTCGGCCGCCAGCTCGCATCACTGATTCGCCCGACCGGCGAGATCACGAAGAAGGGCGCGAGCGCAACGAGCGAACACGAAAGCGTCGCCGCGGCAATCGAAGATCACTATCGCCCTCTCGGCCCCAACGATCGCGTGCCGACTGATAAAGTCGCAGTGACGCTGGCCCTCGCGGACAAGCTGGATACGCTTGTGGGCTTCTGGGCAATTGATGAAAAGCCGACGGGGAGCAGCGATCCCTATGCGCTGCGTCGCGCAGCGTTGGGATTGGTGCGGATCGTGTTGTACAACAACGTCCGCTTTGTGGAACCCTCTCCCCCCTTGCGGGGGAGAGGGCAGGGTGAGGGGGGGCAGTCAGATCCGGGACGCCCCCCACCCCCTACCCCCTCCCCGCAAGGGGGAGGGGGGCGCACACTGGGCGCGTTGTTAGAACGCCTCTTCGTGCAGGCGGATGAGTGGCAGCAAGAACTTGAACGGCGCGAGAAATCAAAAACCGGCGGGATCATCTTGATTGGACGCGCGCAGGTTGGCGATGCGCCGAAACGGGTCCGGCAAACAAATGATCTCCTCGCCTTCCTCGCCGACCGCCTCAAAGTCCAACTCCGCGACCAAGGCAAGCGTCACGATCTGGTCGACGCCGTGTTCGCACTCGGAGACGACGATCTCGTCCGGATCGTCGCGCGGGTCGAAGCGCTCGATGCGTTCCTGAAATCGCAAGACGGGGCGAACCTGCTCGCGGGCTACAAGCGCGCGGCCAACATCCTTGCGGCTGAGGAGAAGAAGGGCAAAGGGCTCTGCGAGGCCGATTTCAAAGTCGGGCTCGACGCCAAACTGCTTACCGAAGTGGCGGAGAGGGCGCTGCATGACGCGCTGGAAAAGTCGCTCCCGGCTGCTCGTGCGTCGGTGGATAAGAAGGACTTCGCGGCCGCCATGAAGGCGCTTGCCGGCCTGCGCGCGCCAGTCGATGCGTTTTTCGACACCGTCCTCGTCAATGCCGAGAATGCGAGCCTGCGCCGCAATAGACTCCTGCTCCTGTCTCGCTTACGTGAAGCCCTGTCCGCGGTGGCGGACTTTTCGAGGATCGAGGGATGAATTTGTGCGCCCGCCTCCTCCTCGATGGAGGAGGCGCCGCGAAGCCGGAGGAGGTGAGCCCCGCTGCGATGAAGGCGAGCCTCATGAGGCTAATCTCCGATGTCGCCGGCCTCACCCTCCCCTCGCTCCGCGCGGCCCTCCCATCGAGGGAGGGCGGGGTGCTTACGTGAGTATGAAGTGGAGCTACGGGAGCGGGGACGAGAGCTAGCAAATGTCGGCATCAGCGAAGCAATGGGTTTACGGGTTTGGCGCGGGTGAAAGCGCGGGCGACGCCTCCATGAAAGCGCTGCTCGGCGGCAAGGGCGCAAACCTGGCCAAGATGGCCAAGCTCGGGCTTCCGGTTCCCCCCGGCTTCACGCTGACGACGGAAGTCTGCACCGAATTCTACAACAATTCGCGCGGTTATCCCGCCGAGCTCGCCGGCCAGGTCGACGCCGCGCTTGCCTCGCTCGAAACCAAGGCCGGAAAAAGGTTCGGCGATCCCGCCAACCCGCTGCTGGTCTCGGTGCGTTCGGGCTCGCGAGCTTCGATGCCGGGCATGATGGACACGGTGCTGAACCTCGGCCTCAATGACGAAACGGTCGAGGGATTGGCAAAGCTCTCCGGCGATGCGCGGTTCGCCTACGATTCCTATCGCCGCTTCATCCAGATGTATTCCGATGTCGTGCTCGACCTGGAGCACGGTGCGTTCGAGGAGATACTCGGCACGCACAAGGACATGCACGAGTATCGCTCCGATACCGAACTCAGAGGTGAGGACTGGAAAGAGGTCGTGCGCCAATACAAGGCGGCGGTGCACAAGCAACTCGGCAAGCCGTTTCCCGCAGACCCAAGGGAGCAGCTCTGGGGCGCGATCGGGGCGGTGTTTGCAAGCTGGATGAACGCACGCGCGATCACCTACCGCAAGCTCAACAACATTCCCGAAAGCTGGGGCACGGCCGTCAATGTGCAGGCCATGGTGTTCGGAAATATGGGCGAGACAAGCGCAACCGGCGTCGCCTTCACCCGCGATCCTTCAACTGGCGAGAGAAAATTCTACGGCGAGTATTTGATCAACGCGCAGGGCGAGGACGTCGTCGCAGGCATTCGCACGCCAAAGCCGCTCACCAAAGCTGCGCGCGAGACGATGAAGGAGGGCGGCCAGTCGCTCGAAGAGGCGATGCCCGGCGTATTCGCGGAGCTGACGACCTTCTACCAAAAGCTGGAGGCCCACTATCGCGACATGCAGGACTTAGAGTTCACCGTCGAGCGCGGGCGGCTCTACATGCTGCAGACCCGCAATGGCAAACGCACGGCCAAGGCGGCGCTGAAGATCGCTGTCGATATGGCGCGCGAGGGGCTTATCTCTCAGCACGAGGCGGTCAAGCGCATCGACGCCGGCTCGCTAGACCAATTGCTGCATCCAACGATCGCGCCCGGATACAAGCGCGATCTCGTCTGCAAAGGCTTGCCGGCCTCTCCGGGCGCTGCGATGGGCGCAGTGCTTTTCGAATCCGATGAGGCCGAGGCGCGCGCGGCCAAGGGCGAGGCTGTCATCCTGGTGCGCGAGGAGACAAGCCCCGAGGACATTCACGGCATGCATGCGGCCAAAGCGATCGTGACAGCGCGCGGGGGCATGACGAGCCACGCCGCAGTGGTAGCGCGCGGCATGGGACGGCCCTGCGTGTCCGGCGCGGGCGAGATCCGCATCGACATGAAGGCGCAGGAGTTTCGGGTTGCGGGACGCGTGATCAGGAAGGGCGATACTGTCACCGTCGACGGCTCATCGGGCGAGGTGCTGTTCGGGGCAGCCGAGATGGTCCAGCCCGAACTCACCGGAGATTTTGGCACGCTGATGGGATGGGCCGATGCCGCGCGGCGCATGAGGGTGCGCGCCAATGCGGAAACGCCAGAGGACGCGGTCACGGCGGTGAAGTTCGGCGCCGAGGGTATCGGCCTTTGCCGCACCGAGCACATGTTCTTCGACGCCGAGCGCATCGCCGCCGTGCGCGAGATGATCCTGGCGGAGACGCCAAAGGGGCGCATCGCCGCGCTTGACAAGCTCTTCCCCCATCAGCGCAAGGACTTTGCCGAGATTTTCCACATCATGGGCTCGCGGCCAGTGACGATCCGGCTGCTCGACCCTCCGCTGCATGAGTTCTTACCGCACACCGAGGCGGAATGTGCTGACGTCGCCAACGCAACCGGTCTGGACGCCAAGGCGTTGCTCGCGCGCGCCAAAGATCTGGCTGAAAGCAACCCCATGCTTGGCTTTCGCGGCTGCCGGCTCGCGATCGTTTATCCGGAAATCTACGAGATGCAGGCGCGCGCTGTGTTCGAGGCAGCGTGCGACGTCTCCGACAAGGGACACGCGCCAGAACCGGAAATCATGATCCCTTTCGTGATTGCCAAGCGCGAACTCGACGTGATCAGGGCGTGTATCGACGCGGCGGCGGGTGATGTGTTTGCGCGGCGCAAGCGCAAGATCACCTACCTTGTGGGCACGATGATCGAACTGCCGAGGGCGGCCCTGTTGGCCGGTGAGATCGCTGAAACCGCGGAGTTCTTCTCGTTCGGCACCAATGACCTCACGCAGACGGCAATGGGCTTTTCGCGCGACGACGCCGGCAAGTTCCTCGCGGCTTACATCGAGCGCGGCGTCTTGAGGACAGATCCCTTCGTTTCGATCGATCAACAGGGGGTCGGCGAACTCGTGAAGCTTGCAAGCGCGCGTGGCAAGGCGGCGCGGGCCGATCTCAAATTGGGGATTTGCGGCGAGCATGGCGGGGACCCGGCGTCGGTCGCTTTCTTCGAGCAGGCGGGCTTGGACTATGTTTCCTGCTCGCCCTTCCGCGTGCCCATCGCCAGGCTGGCCGCGGCCCAGGCCGCGCTTGCCGGGGCCTGATCAGGTTGAGTTTCCGTAACGTAAACAAACTTCCTGGTCGCGGCGTGGCGTCGCGGCAACGCTCGCCTGCTTGGCGAAGCGGCATGTTCCTCGCAAGGCCTTGACCCGCAAGGGCGAATGGGGCCCGCGTCGTCTCCTGGCGCGCCCGGTATCAGCCCCTAGATGAGCTCAAGACTCCAAATGGGCGGGTCCATGAACAAAAAGACAATCGCCCCTCCGGGGAGGCTCCTGTATCCCGCCCGAGCCGCAAGGCAGGATGTTCACAAAACGAAACTTGTTGGGCGACTGTCGTTCACTTGGGAGACTTCTGTCCCAAAACTGAACGCAATTAAGCAGGGCTTAATGCATTTATCGTTGTTCTGGCGTCGACTGACTATCTTTGCGGGATCGATACGGGCCCAGATGATGGTGGAGATTGAACGAAACCCCATTTCGGTCCGCCAGGGCGCGGCGACCGTGCTGTGCCTCGCGGCGGCCGCCGTCGCGATGCCCGTCATTTCCTACCGCGCCGCCGAGCAGCGAGACGGCGCCGAATGGGCCGCCACCTCTCAGGCGTTCCGCGCCGAACTTCAAAGCCAACTGGACAATGCCGAGCCCGGCGCTCGTGTCGAGTTGACCGCCTTCCACAGCGACGATGGACTGCGCGCACGCGGCAGTGCGGCATTGTTCGAGAGCGCCGACGCCCGTGCGATGTTGGTTCAAGCAGTCCTGCGCGGCCCGACAACGCCCGTGGAGCGCGCCGTCCCAGCCGAGCCCTCGCTCAATCAGCGCGAGCATCAATGCCTGTCCCAGGCGATCTACTACGAGGCGCGCGGGGAGAGCCAAGGTGGCCAGGTCGCGGTCGCCGAAGTGATTATGAACAGGGTGCGCTCTCGCCATTACCCCAGAACGATCTGCGGCGTGGTTTACCAGGGCGCCCACAGAGCGACGGGCTGCCAGTTCACCTTCACCTGTGACGGCTCGCTCGGACAGCGTCCGCGCGGCCGCGCCTGGGAGCGCGCCCAACGCGTGGCGAGCGCGGTCATGCTCGGCTACACCCGCGCAGTCACCCAGCGCGCCACCCATTATCACACCGAAGCCGTGAACCCGGTTTGGTCATCTGGCCTGGTCGAGACCACGACCATCGGCACCCACATCTTCTATCGCCTGCCCAGCCGTTCCGAACGGGCGCATTACCAAGAAGCCCTTGCGCGCCGCCGTGGGCTCGCCGGTCCGTCGCGAAGCGCCAGCGAAGCGCTCGTTCCCGAACTAGAAGCCGCAGAACCGACAACCGAGTTGACCGAGGCGGATGAAACCATTGAGGCCGCGCCGGTCGCTCCTGAAGCGCCGGCAGATGAGCCGGTCGAGGTCGCCGGCGAAATCGCGACCTGACGCGCACGCGCGCGATTAGTCTTCACCCATCGTCTTCTTGATCTGCTCACGCATCGCGCTTGGAAAGAAACGCGCGAAGAAGCGCGCGCGTTCTGCTTCCTTGCCCACCATGTAGTGGATGTCGTTGCCGTGAGCAGCGTCCCATGCGCGCTCTGCTGCCATTCGCACGGGGTAGATGGGCGTCTTGTTCTCAATGAGCTGGTCGCGCATGCGCCGATTGCCGCCGCCGGTATTGTCTAAAATGGCGGTGTCAATGAACCACGGCATCAAGCTTGTAACGCGAACGCCATAGCGCGAGAACTCTACGTCGAGCGCTTCCGTCAGGCCGCGTACGCCGAATTTGGTCGCGCAATACACAGCCAGGCGCGGCGCCCCGAACACGCCTGCGACAGACGCTGTATTGACGATGCGTGCGCCCGGCGTCTCGCGCAATAAGGGCAAAGCAGCGACAACGCCGTTGATGACACCCTTCAAGTTTACATCAAGGACGAGGTCTATGTCCTCGTCCTGCATTTCCTCAATCCACCCGCCCTTGCCGACGCCGGCGTTGTTGAAGAGCACGTGCATGCGCCGGCCAGTGACCTGTCCAAAGGCTTCAACCGCGCGCATCCAGCCCGCGCGGTCGCGCACGTCGAACGCCATTGATATCCGCTGGCCCTCGGGCAACGTAGCCGCCGTTTCACTAAGGCCGGCCTCACTTACGTCGAACAACCCGACAAACCAGCCGCGCTCGGCGAACAATTGCGCGGTCGCGCGGCCAATGCCGGAACCAGCCCCGGTGACGAAGATCGATTTTTGAGGGTCAGCCATGGCGTTTCGTCGACTGGAATGAAGCGCGCGTCAAGCGCGCCGCAGTGAGCGGCGAAGCGCTGCCGGCGGGGCGCCGTAGAGGCGCACGAAGGCGCGGCGCATGCGCTCTGGGTCTCCGAAACCGGTCATTCGCGCTATTTCTTGTATCGAACCGCCGCCTTCCAATCGCGCCCGCGCGGCCTCCGCGCGCATGCGCCCGATGGCCTTTGCCGGCGTGACACCGGTTCCGGCGGCGTAGGCGCGAGCGAAATTGCGCGGGCTCATCGCCGCACGTTGTGCAAGCCTCTCGATCGAGAGATCCTCGCCAAGATGGTCGCGCGCCCACGCGTTGAGTTCGGCGAACCGTGGCGCTTCGAGATCGAGGAGGGCGGAGTGCTGGGACTGTCCGCCGGGCCGCTTGGCATGCACGACCATCTCACGCGCCACCTGGGTTGCGACATTGTCGCCGAGATCGGCGGCAATCAGCGCCAGTGTCAGGTCGATGCCGGCGGTGACCCCGGCCGAGGTCCACACATTTCCGTCGCACACATAGATGCAATCGGCCTCCACGCGCACGTTCGGGAACATTCGCGTCAAAGTCGGCGCCACACGCCAGTGCGTGGTCGCGCGCTTGCCATCAAGGAGCCCGGCCGCGGCGAGTAAGAACGCGCCCGAACAGACGCTTGCAATGCGGCGCACGCGAAGCGAGGCGCGCACAAGTGCCGCGACCAGTCGCTTGTCGGCCATGGCTTCGGTTTTCTTGCTGCCGCCGACGACGATGTAAGTGTCGGCCCCCGCCGCGCGCCGAAGCGGTTCCGCCGGCATGGCCGCGCCCGAACTGGAAACGACAAGCCCGGGCTCGCTAGCCACAATGCGGGTTTCATAGGCTCGTGGTGCAAAGCGCGAGGCGATTTCAAGAGCCGCGATTGGGCCGGCGGCGTCGAGAATCTGGAAGCCTGGGAAAATCGCAATCGCGACCACTCGCGGCTTTGGCTGAAAAGGAGGTTTCTTTGGCATTTCGGCCAAAACATGCGCGGGCTATGGTCGGCCGTCAATTGGCGGAGTCGTCCATGCCCACCGCGTTTCGCATTGTTTTCATCCTATACCCGCGGCTCACGCAGCTCGATTTCACCGGACCGTATGAGGTGCTAGCGCGTATGCCGGGAGCTGAGGCCATCATCGCATCAAAGGATGGTGGCGTGCTGCAAACGGATACAGGGCTTGCGTTCGCGAACCTGTCTCGCCTTGCCGAGGTCCGGAGCTGCGACATGATCATGATTCCGGGCGGGCCGGGACAAACAGAAGCCATGCTCGACCCCGCGTTCATGGCGGAGGTCAAGCGGCTTGGCCAAGGCGCGCGCTACGTGACTTCAGTGTGCACCGGTTCGCTCATTCTCGGCGCCGCCGGCTTCCTAAAGGGCAAACGCGCTGGCTGCCATTGGGCGTATCGCGATATGCTCACGGCGTTCGGCGCCGTTCCCGACGCCGCGCGCGTTGTTCGCGATGGCAACACCATCACCGGCGGTGGCGTCACCGCCGGCATCGACATCGCTCTTACCATTGTCGCCGATCTCGCGGGCGAAGAAGTCGCCAAGCAGATCCAGCTGATGATCGAGTACGCGCCGGCGCCGCCGTTCAAATGTGGCCGTCCCGAGATAGCCGAGCCCGCCATTGTGGCGGCTGTGCAGAAGCGGCTGGCGGCGTTCTCCGAAGCGCGGCGCAAGGCAATTGAGCAGGTGGCGGGGGAGTTTGATGTTGAAGCTGAAGCCCAATTGCCAACGCTGCGATCGTGATTTGCCGCCGGAGAGCCCGCAGGCGCGCATTTGCACGTTCGAGTGCACGTTTTGCGCCGATTGCACCGAGAACGTCTTGCAGGGGTTCTGTCCCAATTGCGGAGGCAACCTCGTCACCCGGCCGATCAGGCCGGCCGCCATGCTTGCAAAGTATCCCGCTTCTAGCGAGCGTACGCCACGCAACGCGTGACGCGCTTGCTTACGCGTTACCCATCTGCCCGATCAGCTGAGTCGGATCGAAACCGAGCGTCTTGATGGCGCGGGCCCATTTGTCGTCATGCCGATCGTCGAAGACGATGGCGTTGTCAGCTTCGACGACGAGCCAAGCGTTGTGCTTCAACTCATCTTCCAATTGGCCGGCGCCCCAGCTGGAACATCCTAGCGCAAGTAGGAAGCGCGCCGGCGCTTTTTTCCCAGCAACCGCCTCCAGCACGTCGCGCGTGGCCGTGAGCCGAATGCCGGGCGCGACATTTTTTGTGGCGTCGCCAGCGGCAAAATCATCCGAATGCAGGACGAAGCCGCGATCTGGGCGCACCGGCCCCCCGTCGAGGACCGACCGATCGCCCGCCTCCGCGGCCGCCTCAATTCCCAAGTGGCCGAGCACGTCGCCGACGTTGATCTCGCCTCTTGGCTTGTTGACGATGACGCCCATCGCGTGCTGGGCGTCATGGGCGCACATCAGGATCACGGAGTGATCGAAGCGGGGATCGCCGATCCCTGGCATCGCCACCAACAGCTTACCCGCCACCGTATCGCTCATGGCCCCATGCTCCTGCGCCCCTCGATTTGGCGCAAGGGGGTGCTCGCATACCGGGCGATGACCTCCTACATATTCCCGCAATGCGAGGAGGACGGAATGATCAAGGCAGGCGAGCAGCTCCCCGATGTGGCGTTCAACGTGCCGACGACGGAGGGAATGAAGCAGCTCCGCACGGGCGATGTATTCGGCGGCAAGACGGTGGCGCTTTTCGCCGTGCCGGGGGCGTTCACGCCCACGTGTTCGGCTAAGCATTTACCGAGCTTCAAGGAAAAGGCCGGCGAGTTGAGAGCCAAGGGCGTGGATGCGATCGCCTGCACGTCGGTGAACGATCATTTCGTCATGAGCGCGTGGGCGAGGGATCAAGGCTGCGTCGACGAAATCGTCATGCTCTCCGACGGTTCGGCGGATTTCGCCAAGGCGATCGGTCTCGACGCCGACTTCTCCAAGTTCGGCATGGGCGCTCGATCGAAGCGCTATTCAATGATCGTCAAGGATGGGGTGGTAGAAACAATCAACGTTGAAGAACCTGGTGAATACAAGGTTTCCAGCGCCGAACACATGCTTACGCAATTAAGCTAACTTGGCGGTTTCTTAAAGGACGGACAGAATGTTCGGAATGAGCGGCGTCGCCATCGCCTTTGTCGTCATGGCCCTGGTGCTGGCGTTCAGCGCGATCAAGGTCGTGCCGCAGGGCTTCCAATACACGATCGAGCGTTTCGGGCGCTACATCCGTTCGCTGCGCCCCGGCATCTCGTTCCTCATACCGTTCGTCGACCGCATCGGGCGGCGCATGTCGATGATGGAAGCCGTGCTCGACGTACCGCGCCAGGATGTGATCACCAAGGACAACGCGGTCGTGTCGGTTGACGCGGTCGTATTCATCCAGGTCATGGATGCTTCGAAGGCGGCATATGAGGTCGAGAACTATCGGCTCGCCATCCTCAACTTGTGCCTGACCAATATCCGCACCGTTGTTGGCTCGATGGACCTCGATGAAGTCCTTTCCCAGCGCGATTCCATTAATGCGCGTCTCTTGACCGTGATTGACGCTGCGACTCACGCTTGGGGCACCAAGGTGATGCGTGTCGAGATCAAGGATCTGGCGCCGCCGGCCGACCTCACGCAGGCCATGGCGCGGCAAATGAAAGCCGAGCGCGAACGCCGTGCACAAATCCTCGAAGCCGAAGGCGATAAGCAGGCCGCCGTGCTGCGTGCGGAAGGCGCCAAGCAGGCGGCGATCCTTGAAGCCGAAGGCCGAAAGGAAGCCGCCTTCCGAGATGCCGAAGCGCGCGAGCGCTCCGCCGCCGCCGAGGCGAAAGCGACCGAGGTGGTGTCGGCGGCGATTTCCGCGGGTGACGTCAACGCCATTCGCTACTTCCTCGGGCTGAAATATGTCGAGGCCTTCTCGGAACTCGCCAGCTCCAATCAACAACGCACGGTGATTGTGCCCGCAGACCTCGGCGGCATCGCCGGCTTGGTGGAGGGCCTGCGCGCGCTCAACGCGCACGGCGGCGGCGCCGGCGGAAGCGGCGCGGTCGGCCGGCCCTAACCACTCGCGCGTGGGCGCAAGCATCTCTACATGAATTGACATGGATATGCTGATCTCTCTTCTGAACGATCTCGGGCCGCAACATTGGGCGGTGCTAGGCTTGTTGCTGCTGATCGCGGAAATGGCTTCGGGCACAACTTACCTGTTGTGGCCGGCGGTGGCTGCGTTCGTGACGGCGCTTTTTTCCTGGCTGACGCCGACCGGCTGGATCGCTGAGCTCAGCATATTCGCGGTGCTGGTGATTGCCTTGACGGCGTTCGGGCGCCCGCTGGTGCAGCGTTTGCGCAGCGATGGCGCGGCCAACGGGTTGAACGAGCGCTCTGCGACGCTGATCGGCACGCGGGGCGTATTAGCAACGTTTGCCAACGGCGCCGGCTCCGTCAAGGTGAACGACACGATCTGGCGGGCGGTGAGCGATGAGGCGCTAGAAGCGGGGCAGACAGTGGTGATTGAAGCGGTCGACGGCGCGACGCTGAAGGTGAAACGGTCAGGATAGACCTCGTTGCGATCAGATTGCACCACTCATTCCCGAGACCCATAAACACAGACCATTGCGTTTATGGGCCACAGGCCTCGCGCGTTCCGCGCTCGCCACAACTACACCACGCTAATCGCGCGCCGCGTCGAGCACCTGGCGCAGCTTGATCAGGAACGGCAGCGCGCGGGAGAATTCCTCAACTCCGATTACATCCAATAGCGCCAGCATGCCGGGATTGACGCGCGCGGCGGCTTCGTCGCGCGCGCGCCGGCCTTTCCTGGTGAGGCGCACGATCTTGGCGCGAGCATCGCTTGGGTCTGGTCCGATCGCTACATAACCCAGGTCCTCCAGCCGCTGCAGCGTGTACGTCATCGCGCCTTTGGTGACTTGAAAAGCGCGGGCAAGGCGGGCCGGGGCCTCGCCTTCGGCGTTGAAGCGGACGAAATGGTTCAACACGCCAAAGCCTGCGACCGAAAGCTCCTCTGGCAGGACCCGCGCGAGAGCGGTGTCGGCCAAATGGCCGACAATGGCGATTTCCGACATCGCTTGAAATGAAACGCGCAATGCCTCGGCTTGCTTCATGCGCGCACGAACTCCGCCATATCGCGCCGCGCCGCCGGCTCAACTGCTTCTGCGTGTCCCACACGCACGAGCATCTGCACGGTTTCGCTCGCCGGGATGCCAAGCAGCGGCTTCACCTCGGCATAGATATCAGCCATCTCCTCGTACTCCTGCAAAGCCTGGCTCCAGGGATGCATGGCAAGTCCTGCCGCCGTGGCGGCGAGGTTCATGCGCGCATAGGCCATGCCGGCGAGGAGCCGTGTCGTCGGCGAATCGTCGGGCGTAGTCATCCACATGAACGCGGGCGCGCTGTCGATCTTGCGCCGCCACTCGGCAGCCGCTTGTCTGCTTGCGCGCGATTCAGGATTTACGATGCCCTCTCGGTCGAGCATGCCCAAGGCGCGCAACATGCCGGAAAATGGCACATCTATGTAGAGCCCGTCGCGATGGCGGGCGCGCTCTTCCTCGCCGAACCGCAGCCACCCATAGGTTTCTTCCTGCGCGCCGCGCGTGCGCATTTCGCGATCGAAAGCCCGCCAGACGAGATCGCGAATGGTGGCGACGGACGCTGGATCGGCTTCAGAGCGCACTGTGAGAAAGGGATGGCTCCCAGGTTCCATCCAGTTGGCGCCAGCTTGCTCGATCGTCACAAGTGCTTCGGCGGATGGCGCGCGCGCAGTGTAGTCGCTGCGATTGGTCCGGCGTGTCGCGATGTGGGCGCCGAGAGGATCCTCCGGGTCAAGCCTGGGATGGTTCTTCACCCGCGCAATCGGGCGGTCATCAAGACGTTGACCAACTTCAGGCGCGCCGTCGGGGAAATACTGCATCTCCCAGCCGCCGACTTTCATCGCGTAAAGTTGCAGAAACGCCCCACACCCCATCGTGATCTGGCGATCCAGCGGATCGGTGAAGGGCAGGCGTCGGTCGAGGTCGCAGTACAGCGTCATCGTGTCGGCGCCGTTGAACTCGACAAGCCAGGGCTGAGTGTTGTGCGGATTGGGCGCAAGGATCGCGTGCGCCAGCGCAAAGCGGCGCGGATCGGCCTCGCCGGCGCCCGGCGAGCGCCAACCCGCCACGGGGTCGGGGCGCTGATCCGACGCGCATGCGGCGGATGATAGAAACGGCGTGGCGGCAAGCAGCGCGAGCGCGTGGCGGCGCGTGGTCATGGCGTCTCCATATGGTTCAATGTCGAACTATAAGTAGTTCAACGTTGAACCATGTCAAGGCGTTCGCAACGCTGCCGGGCAGCGAATGCGGCGATATGCGAACGTGGTCCGGTCCGCGCCGTTTGCGCCGGAAACCGCGGCGTGAAGAGCGTTGCGCTCTCGCCGGTATTCGACCGTTTGGGGATAGTCATGTTCGGGATTGTCAAACCAGACGCGATTGGGCGTGGGCGTGTCCGTCTCGCGCATCCGGAAGCGCACTGGCGGCCCCCCATTCGGCATGGCGATAAAGTGCGGCCAGCCGTCAATCATCTCGATACGCGTCTGTTCCCAGCCTTGCGTTTCGCTTTCGCCGATTGCGTAGGAATAGCCAAGCATCGCCGGCATGGGCGGGGCGAGCCAGACTTCGGTGATCACGGGGCCATCGCCAGTCGTGCGCCAGCAGCCCTTGAGCCAGGCAAGATCCCTGAGCGTCTGTGCGTCGGCGGCGGGCGCGATGAGGAGGGCGAGGAGTAAGACGAGGGGGCGCATAGCTCGAACTCTGCCTCGATCATTTGTGTGGCGCAACTTTCGCTGCGCCGGCGGTGCATATCAGCGCAACGTCTTTATCGCGCCGCGCGCCAATTCGTCGGCGCGGTTGTTCATCTCATCGTCGGCGTGACCCTTGACCCATTTCCAGCTCACATCGTGACGCGCGGCCGCGGTGTCGAGCGCGCGCCAAAGGTCGTCATTCTTCACTGGCTTCTTGTCGGCGGTTTTCCAGCCGTTCTTCTTCCAGCCGTGAATCCATTTGGTGACGCCGTCCATCACATATTTGGAATCGGTGTGCAGTCGCACCTTGCTTGGCTTCTTCAGAGCTGTGAGCGCCTCGATCGCCGCCATCAACTCCATGCGGTTGTTCGTGGTTGCGGGCTCAGCGCCGGAGATTTCTTTCTCATGGGCGCCTGCGCGCAGCACCGCGCCCCAGCCGCCGGGGCCGGGATTGCCGCTGCACGCGCCATCGGTCCAGATGTCGATGTTGGTGCTCATGTGAATCGCACACTACGTCATTCCGGGCGAGCGGAGCGAGGTCCGGAACCTAGGGGATCGACGAGCGCCGCGTTTGCCCCTGGGTCCCGGATCACGCTCCGCGTGTCCGGGATGACGATGGAAGGGAAAGGCAGCTGCCAGTCGAAGGGGTTGAGGGTAGTTAAGCCTCATAGTCTGCCTCGCGTGCTGGCTTGTGCCCCGCGCTCCTCATCCAACTCCACCACAACATCCGCGCAATGTCCGCCTGCCATCATGCTTCTCGTGATGCGCTCGTAGTGTTGCATGAAGCGGTCGAGCTTGGTTTCTTCCTCAGGCGTTAAGTCGCGGCCGAGCAATTGTTCTTCCTGCTGCCTGCGCCAGCGTCGCACGCTCTCCCAATTCGGCGCTCGCAGATAGATTATCGCGTCGAACATGGCGAAGAACGGCGCATAGACCTTGCGCAATTGCGTTTCGGTCTCGCGCCACCAGATGCCGTCGGCGTCTTCTCGCTCTACGTCGTTGATGGGATCTGTCGGTGAGGGCGGCGTGGCGCCCAGACACCAGCCATCGACAAGGATCGCTTCCGCTGGCCCCTGAAACACCGGCCACGCCGTTACCGGAGCGCGGTCGTTCGAGGCCTTGTCGAAGCGCGGGAGCCTTGTCGGAAGCGGCTTGCCCAAGCTCGCAATCACGTTCTTTGCCAGCCCAAGGTCGTGCGTGCCGGGCGGGCCGCGCGTGAGCAGGAGTCGCTCGATCTGGGGGCGGGCGACGTGCAGCACATCAAAATTGCCGTCCTCATCGCGGACGGCGCTGAACGAGCTGATGTTGTCGGCGCGCCAAACGCGCTCCGCCTTCGTCAGATACACATCGTCCAGCGAGAAGTGCGCGAACCGGGGCCGGTTCGCCGCTTCCAGCAGCGTGCACGCATGCGTCTTGCCCGACCCTTGAGCGCCCGCCACGCCGATCAGAACCGGACGATCCGGGTGCAGCACGCGCTGCTGTTGGATTGTTTCGTAGATGATCGTGGGTACGGCGGTGATGTCGCTCATTCTTGGACCACCGGCGACCCCGCCGGCGAGACGCCAGCGGTCCAAGGGGAGCCTGCGTTCATCACTCCGCCAGCACCCGCGGCAGTTTGAACGCCACGTCTTCGCGTGTAACCGCGACTTCCTCCACGCGCGCAGCATATCGCGCCGCGATAGCCGCGATCAGCGCCTCCACCAGGTCCTCCGGCGCGCTGGCGCCAGCAGTCACGCCCACGGCGCGCACGCCTGAAAACCAGTTCCAGTCCACATCGTCGGCAGAACCCACAAGCCGCGCATCGCACGCTCCGGCGCGCTTGGCCACTTCCACCAGCCGCACCGAGTTGGAGCTCTTCGGCGAGCCGATCACCAGGACAAGATCGGCGCGCGCCGCGAGCGCCTTCACCGCGTCCTGCCGATTCGTGGTGGCGTAGCAGATGTCTTCCTTGTGCGGAGCGGCGATCGCCGGGAAGCGGCGCTGCAGCACCGCGACGATCTCGGCGGTGTCGTCCACCGAGAGCGTTGTCTGGGTTACAAACGAGAGCTTGGCCGGATCGCGCGGTTCAAAGTGCTCAGCGTCCGAGACAGTTTCGATCAGCGCGATCGCGCCCGAGGGCAATTGCCCCATGGTGCCGATCACCTCGGGGTGGCCGCCATGACCTATCAACACAACCTCGCGGCCTTCTTCGTAGTGGCGCTGCGCTTCCACATGCACCTTCGACACGAGCGGACAGGTGGCGTCGACAAAGATCATCTCGCGCCGGCGCGCCTCGGCCGGCACCGCCTTGGGCACGCCGTGCGCCGAGAAAATCACAGGTCTGTCGGCGGGACAGGCGTCCAGCTCTTCGACAAAAACCGCCCCCATGGCCTCCAAGCGCTCAACGACGTGCCGATTGTGAACGATCTCGTGGCGCACATAGACGGGCGCACCCCATTTCGCGATTGCCTGCTCGACGATCTGGATCGCCCGGTCGACGCCTGCGCAAAAGCCGCGCGGCGCTGCCAATAATATGGAAATAGGGGATTTTTTTGTTTCCATAAGGCTATGCAAGGCAAGATCCGCAAGTCAGGCGCCGCCCCGTGTTGCGGGCTCGCCGGGGCGAAGCTATCACGGCCCGTCGCCGAATGCCTTTAGGGCGGGGTGAGACATGCGGCCGCCGCCGTGTGGACCCGGCAGGCGGAATGAGGTCAGAATGAAGCTCCCGGCAGTCCTCCTGCTTTCCATTGCTGCTTTCGGCTTGGCCGCATGCGGGGGTACACGCAATCGCGTTATCGAATTGCCGGGCGGGGTCTTGCCCGAAGAACAGGCCCCCCAACAACGCCCGCCGAACTGGTTCGATCGCGTGCTTGGCAACGACGATCGTCCGAATGCGGGCCCGTGCCCGCTGATGGGCGTCCTCTACGATAGCTCGCGCACTGTTCAGTTCGCCGAACCGAACAACGAGCGCTATGCAAACATTGCTTTCACCGGCGAGGTTCAAGGCGTGCGTGGGCTCTGTCGCTACGTGGATGCTGACCCGATCACGATGAGCGTGGAAGTGGACATGGCCTTCGGGCGCGGCCCGGCGGCGACCGCTGATCGTCAAACCTATCGCTATTGGGTGGCGGTGACGCGTCGCGGGCGCACGCCGATCGAGAAGGCGTACTTCGACGTTGATGTCCGGTTCGACCGCGGCGAGGCGGTCGTCACCCATACCGAGCAGATCGAGCGCATCGTCATTCCGCGCGCCTCGGCGGAAACATCGGGCGAGAATTTCGAGATCCTCGTGGGCTTCGAGCTGACGCCCGAGCAGCTGCAGTTCAATCGCGACGGCCGCCGCTTCCGCATCGATGCAGGCGCTAATCCGGGCTAAGCGGCTTGACGCGTAGGCGCTGTGCGGCCATCCCGCCGCTATGAAGGATTTCGCAGGCGCCCTGACCGAGGCGAACGCAGCGGTATTTGCGCAATTGGGCTTGGACACGCGCCAAGCCGAAGTGCGCCGCTCGGATCGTCCCGACCTCGGCGAATTCCAGTGCAACGGGGCGCTGGCGGTGGCCAAGGCCGCCGGAAGAAAGCCTCATGATGTCGCCCAGGCGGTAGCTGATGCATGGGGCGCTGGCGAGCTTGCGCCGGCGCCGACAATCGCCGGCCCGGGCTTTTTGAACTTCACGGTGGCGACGCGTGCGCTCACTGCACGCGCCCAAGCCATTGCGGACGATCCGCGCGCTGGCGCGAGTGAGGTCAAATCCAAACGCCGTGTCGTCGTCGATTATGGCGGGCCCAATGTGGCTAAGGGGATGCACGTCGGGCACCTGCGCGCCTCGATCATCGGCGAGAGCGTCAAGCGCCTCTACCGATTCCGCGGCGATGAAGTGTGGGGCGACGCCCATTTCGGCGACTGGGGCTTTCAGATGGGCCTCGTCATCACCGCGTTGGAGGACGAACTCGGCGGCTTCGGCGATACAGTCAAAATTGGAGCGCGCCTCAAGTCGTTGACCTTGGATCAGCTGGAGGCTGCTTATCCCACCGCTGCAGCCAGGGCGCGCGACGATGTGGCCTTTCGCGATCGGGCGCGCAAAGCCACGGCTGCGCTGCAGGGCGGCGCCGAGCCCCACCGCACCATATGGAAGGCGATGCACGATGTCTCGATGGCGGCGCAGAAGCGGGACTTCGCTTCGCTCGGCGTCGATTTCGACCTTTGGTTTGGCGAAAGCGACGCCGATCCGTTGATCGCTGAGATGGTGCGGGACCTCGAAACCAAGGGCCTTCTCGAAGATGATCAAGGCGCCCGCATCGTGCGCGTGGCGGGGCCCGGCGAGCGCAAGAAAAAGAAGCTAGACGACGGCGCTGTGGTGGAGGTGGAAAGCCCCGATCCGCTATTGGTGATCTCGTCGGAAGGCTCAGCCATGTATGGCACGACCGATCTGGCCACGATCCTTCAGCGCGTGCGGGATCAGAATCCGGACCTCATCCTTTATGTCGTCGATCAGCGCCAAGGCGATCACTTCGAGCAGGTGTATCGGGCGGCGGTAAAGGCAGGCTACATCGCGCGCGAAGCGCTGGAGCATGTCGGCTTCGGCACCATGAACGGGACGGACGGCAAGCCGTTCAAGACACGGGCAGGGGGCGTCCTCAAGCTCAGCGATCTGATTGGGCAGGCCGAGGAAAAAGCACGCGCGCGGCTGCGCGAGGCCGAGATCGGCGCTGACTTCTCGCCAGAGGAGTTCGACGATGTGGCGCACAAGGTGGCAATCGCGGCGATCAAGTTCGCCGATTTGTCGAACTTCCGCGGCACTTCCTATGTGTTCGATCTCGACCGCTTCATGAGCTTCGAGGGCAAGACGGGGCCGTACCTCTTGTATCAAGCGGTGCGCATCAAGAGCATCCTGCGCAAAGCGGATGAGGCGGGCGCCGCGCCCGGCGATATCATTGTGGCGCATGAGGCCGAGCGCTCTCTCGTGTTGGCGCTCGACGGCTTCGATCAGGCGCTGCGCCTGTCCTACGACAAGAAAGCGCCCCACTTCCTGGCCGAGCACGCCTACGCGCTGGCTCAGGCATTTTCCGCCTTCTACTCGAATTGTCCGATTCTGCAGTCGGAGGGCCCGGTGCGCGCCTCGCGCCTTGCTCTTGCGGCGGCAACACTCAAGCAAATGACGCTGACATTGGATCTGCTCGGCATCGACGCGCCGGAGCGGATGTAAACTTGCATGGACCGCCGGCGCCTCGCCGGCATGCGTTGCGTCGGCTGGCGAGGGCGCCGGCGATCCATGTGCGCTAATGCTTTATCCGCGCTGAAACTTCGTGCGCCTTCTCCTCCAGCCAATCCATCGCCGCGACGCACACGCCCGAGAAGATGAAGGTTACATGGATGATCACGTACCAACGCAGCTGTGCCTCTTCGTAATTGGCGATGTTCATGAAGATCTTCAGCAGATGGATGCCCGAGATCGCCACGATCGAGGCGATGAGCTTGATCTTCAGCCCTGAGAAATCGAGCGTGCCCATCCATTCGGGACGGTCCCGGTCCTTGTGCGCGGCTTCGATCTTGGAGACGAAGTTCTCGTAGCCAGAGAAGAGGATGATCAGCACAAGATTGCCAGCAAGCGAGAGATCGACGAGCGTCAGCACAAGCAGGATGATGTCGGTCTCGTCCATCTGCAGGACTTGCGGGGCCTGCAGGTAGAGTTCGCGGAAGAAGGTAACGATCAGGATCGCAAGCGCGCCGATCAGACCGAGATAGACCGGCGCCATCAGCCAGCGGCTGGTGTAAATCACCCACTCGACCGCCGCCTCAAGAAACGGCGTGCGGTGCACGCGTTCTCCTGCTTCTTCCGTCATGAATCCCCCGCAAAGCGGCGTGAACCTAAGGGCGCCCGTCTTCGCCGCCAACCCCGGTCACGTCAGGGGAGGGTTGCTGTAACGGGCAACCCAGCCGATGATCGGCTCAATCAATACGAGGGGGGAGCCTCATGTACGAACACGGAATGATAGCGCCGGTCGTCGCGCTGGTGATCTGGTCCTTCATCGTCCTGATCTGGCTCTATTTCACGCGCATTCCAGCGATGCGAAAGGCCAAGGTCAGGCCGAACACAGCCACCAAAGCCGACATGGAGGCGTTGCCTGCCTCGACGCGCAATGTGGCCGACAATTACAAACACCTGATGGAGCAGCCGACGCTGTTCTACGCCATCTGCTTTGCGCTCCAGTTCCTGGGGCAGGGTGAGCACCCGATCAATATCGGACTGGCCTGGACCTATGTTGCGCTGCGAGTTGTTCACTCGCTGGTGCAGGGCGCCGCCAATATCATCATGCTGCGCTTCTTCATTTTCGTCTTGTCGAGCGTGGCGTTGGGCGCGCTGATCTTCCATGCTGCGGTCGGCGTGGGCTTTGCGACGCTTCCGGCGCATTAATCCCCGGCGCGGCCATCGCTGTCCATGCCGGCGATCCATTCGCGCATCAGCGCGACGGCGCGTTCGTCCACGAGCTGGCGGCCAAGCTCGGGCATCATCACGTCCGGATCCGTGGAGGCCATGCGGTGTACTAGGATCGAGCGCTCGGGATGGCCGGGTTCGATGGAAAACGCATAGCCAGCAGATGCGCGTCCGGCGGCGACTGGGCGCTTGTACACGCCCCATTGCACCGGCTCTGGCTGGCCCCAGCTCAGGTCGAGACCCGAGGTATGTGCCGGCCCCAGCGGATTGTGACAGTGCGCGCAGTTCACATCGAGATAGGCGCGGGCCCGCGCTTCGATCGTACCGGTTGCGGGATCGTACGCATCCGGGATGCGCGGTGGTTGCCCGCCTGCGCCCAGGAGCAATCCGCGCGCGCTCCAATGGACGAGCTGGTTTTCCGCTCCCTCTACGTAAGCGTAGTCGCGATTGAGATTGCGCGCCGAAGGCCCGATCGGCTCGATCTCGCCAGCGCGATCGTGGCACCCTTTGCACTGGTTGCGGTTCGGCACCGCCCATTCGAGCGCGACCGCGCGGCCATTCTCGTCATTGAAGGAGACTGGCACAATCGCGCCAATCGGCGACAGGCGCGCCTCGGTTTGCTCTTCGTTCCAGACATAGGGCAGGGCGATCCAGCCTTCCGCGCGGCGGATCAGCAGGCGGGTTTCGAGGAAGCGGACGTTCTCGGTGGGCCGGCTCATGTCGGCAGCGAACGCAAAGGTCTTGATCAGCACCGCGCCAACGGGAAATTCGAACACGCGCTCATCGTTGTATTGGGCTTGTGCGCCTGGGGGCACGAACACGTAGCGGTACTTCAGCGCGCCATCGGACCAAAGGAGCGTGTTGAGGTCGTAGGGCGTAACGCCGGCATTCGGTTCACGTGCACCCGTGTCGCGGAAGAAGCGATAGGCTGAAAGCAGTTCCGGGGGTCGCTCCGCAGCAATGGCCGCCTGGTTCACCGACGCGGGTGCAATTCGGGCCGAGGCGGCTGTGAACGTCAGCAGCGCGACGCAAAGTGCGGGGAGGAAAGAGCGATGCGCCATCTTAAAGCGTCGGACCTCAAATGCGGCCCGTGGGCTTGGATCGGGCTCAGTGTCGCATTTGATGTCCAAAGACGCTTTAGAGTCAAAAGTTTCTAAAGCAACTTTGGACTTTAAATTCGCTCCACGCCTGCCATCGAAATGAGGCGAATTTAAAGTCCGTTGCTTTAGTCCCTGATCCGCACTTCCTCGGGCTCGGTCAGCGGCAGCAGCGGGGGAAAGCTGGGGTCCGGCGCGGCTTCGCTGAACGGCGCCCCCGCAACCGGCACGCCGAGCGAGAGAAACGTCTCCTGGCCAGTCCGGCTCGAGCGATTGTCTCGCACAACAAGACGAACGCTCTCGACCCTTGGCGTCCCGCCGACGCTGTACATGGTCGCCCCATCCCAGAGCACATCGGGCATTGCGATCCCCATCTGGCCGAGCGCGGCGAGATCGCCTGCTGGCGCAAAGCCGGCATTGCCGAAGCGATTATCGCGGATCATGACGTTGCGCGGCAGTGGGTTGTAGCTCGTGTCCTGGAACTCGGCGCGATAGGCGGTGACGATTACGTTGGCCGTGCCGTTGTCGCCGATGTCGTTGTCGAACACATGGACGTCGCGGTTCGCCATGATGAGGACTCCGGTTCCGGCTGGGACGGTCGCAACGATGTTGCCGGTCGGGGCGAAGTTGGGCGTGTTGTTGGAGACGATCTCGTTCTCGAACACTCGCACCGAGTGGCCGCCCATTTGCTGGAGGTCGGGCAGGTCGAACACCAGAATGCCGCCGGTGTTGCGGGTGGCGGTGTTGCCGAACACATCGGCGTTGAAGCTGTTTTCGATCTCGATGCCGGCGACATTGAGTTCGGCCAGGTTGTCCCGGACAATGATATTGCGCGACTGGCCCACATAAATGCCGGCGTCGGAGGCGCCCCTGGCGATGGACTCGCGGATCAGCACGTTGGTGCAGTTCACCGGATAGAGCCCATATGCGCCGTTCTCGGCGTTAGGGCCCCGGGTCCATTCCGCCCGCACCCCTCGGAAGGTGATGTTTGCGCAGTCGCGCGCCTTGATCGCATCTCCACGGGTGTTTTCGACGGCAAAATCGCGCAGCGTCACGCCGTCGGATGTGACGAGCAGTCCCTCAGCGCCGCGTCTTTGGTTGGTGAAGGAGAGAATCGAGCGCCGTTCGCCCTGGCCGCGAATGGTGACGCGGTCGACATCAAGCGACAGCCCCGAGGATAGCTCAAAGCGTCCACGCGCGAGTTGGATCGTGTCGCCTGGCCGCGCCTCGATCAGCGCCGTCTGAAGCGCTTGCTCCGCGCCGGCATTGGGCCGGATGCGCCACGTGCGCGCATCTGCTGCACTCGTATAGACCAGCGCGGCGGCGAGCGCGACGACCAGGATTCTCATGTCCTACCTCCAAGATGGAGGCGAGCTTCCCTTCCCGGTCGCCGCGTGTAAAGGCTGCGCATGCACATGCTCAACCAGACGGTAGGCGCGCAGTGACCCAGGCGGCAATGAGACGGCGGGCGTCGGTTATGACACGCAATGTCTCCTCCCAGAGACCGAGGGTTGAAATCTCATCCTGAGAAAAGAAGCGCGCTTCTTGTGCATCGTCGCCGGGCCGAGGCTCGCCAGAGCGCCATCGCGCGGCGTAGTCGATCAGAACATAGTGCCCCCAAGGCGGCGCGCCGGGCTCGCCGTCACGGCGGGTCATGATGGCGTCAACGACATCGACAAGGCCGATCAGTTCGGCCTCGCATCCCGTTTCCTCCATCAGCTCGCGCAACGCCGCGTCTTGAGCGCGCTCGCCCCACGCTATGCGCCCTCCTGGCAAGGACCAACGGTCCTCGAACGGGGGCTTGCCACGACGAATGAGGAGGATTTCATCGTCCCGGAAGCAGACGATGCCGACCGCGGCGATGGGCGCGCTTTCGCTCATGCCGGTCTGACTGCGCCCCACAAGATCAAGGCGCCGATGACGATGAAACCGCCGCCGGCGACAATCTTTAAAGTGGGCCCTTCCACGAACTCGCGTGCGAGCGAGCCCGCAATTGTCGCGACGCCCGCCGAGGCCACGAGCGCCATGGAAGAAGCCAGAAAAATCAGCCAGGGCGGGCGATTACCCTCGGCGGCGAACAGCGCGGTGGCCAATTGGGTCTTATCGCCAAGCTCGGCGATGAAGACGGTGAGGAAGACGGTGAGAAAAGACAGCATGGCGCCGAACTAATCGAAACGGGCGCGCTTGCTCAAGCGGTTCGATCAAAACGAAGATGCGCGACGCTCTCGCGCCGCGCATCTGTTGGGCCTTCGCCCTTTTCTTTTGGAGCACCCCGCACTGCGGAGGCGCCCGAGCGCCGGTCTACCGGCGCTTTGCCTTCTTCGCGGCTTTGCGCGGCGCCTTCTTGGCCGCTTTCTTTCTCGGTGCAGCCTTCTTGGCCTTCTTAGCGACCTTCTTTGCTGCCTTCTTCGCTTTCCTAGCCATGCCCTGGCTCCTCTGTAGTCACGGCGAATGAGCCGCAGTACGTCGTCATAATGACATGTGCAAGCGCAAATGCCACGGAAAAAATTCTGCGAGGCGAATTTGCAACAATGCGAGCACGTCAAACGACGCGTGCGCACGCAGTGCACGATGTGATTCGCTACGCGAGCAGCACGCGAGGGTTCATCACGTTCTTGGGGTCCAGCGCGCGCTTCAGCGTGCGCATCAGCGCAAGTGATTCGGCGTCCTTGTAGCGAACGAGGTCGCCGACACGAGCCACGCCGATGCCGTGCTCAGCCGAAATCGAACCGTCGAGTGCGGCAACCACCTCATAGACAGCACCGGCGAGCGCATCGGCGGGAAACGACCCGCCGCCCGCCTCTGTTGGGGCAAGCAACGAGTAGTGGATGTTGCCGTCACCCATGTGTCCAAACGCGACGATGCGCACGCCGGGAAGCAACCTCGCCGCCGCTGCGCCCGCACGCTCGATGAAATCCGGAGTCCTTGAAACGGGCACGCTGACGTCGTGATTGACTTGTGCTCCCTCGGGGATGTGTCCAGCCGCCATGGCTTCGCGCAAGGCCCAAAAATCCCTTGATTGGCCTACGTTTTCGGCCACCAGCGCGGTTTCGGCCTCTCCTGCCTCCAGCGCTTCCGCAAGTGCGTTTTCGACGCCAGCGCGCAGGCCTTCGGCGTTCATGGCCTCGAACTCAATCAGGGCGAGGAGCGAAGCGTTTGGCAGGGGATCGCGAATACCTGCGACGTTCTTCACTACGAGGTCGACGCCCTGGCGGTTCATGATCTCGAAGGCGGCCACCGCGCCCGTAGCCGCCTTGAGGCGATGCAGCAACGCGAGCGCATGGCGAGGGGATGGGACTGCCGCGAGCGCGACTTCGCGCGCCTGGGGTCTCGCGAACAGCTTCAAGTTTGCGGCCGTCACGACACCCAAGGTTCCCTCCGCGCCAATGAAGAGCTGCTTCAGGTCGTAACCCGTGTTGTCTTTGCGGAGGCCCTTGAGGCCCGCGAGCACCTCGCCGCTGGGCAGCACCGCTTCGATCCCAAGCACCAGCTCGCGCATCATGCCGTAGCGAAGCACATGAACGCCGCCGGCATTAGTCGAAATGAGCCCTCCAATAGTGGCGCTGCCCTCGCTGGCGAGACTCAGTGGGAACAAGCGATTCGATTCGGTCGCTGCCTGTTGCACTGCGGCAAGCACGACGCCGGCCTCGGCGACGAGCGAATCGTTGTCAGCGTCCAGGGAACGGATTTGGTTCATTCGTTTCAGAGAGAGCAGCACCTCGCCGTTCGGAATCTGCCCTCCCACGAGCCCGGTATTGCCCCCCTGCGGCGTGATGGCCGCGCCAGCTTCTGCACACATTCGCACGATATCGGCGACTTCCTGCGTCGTGGCGGGCATCGCAAGGAAGGGCGTCGCACCCTTATGTTTGCCGCGCCATTCCTGGAGATGGGGCGCGAGCGTCGCCGCATCAGTGCTGAAGCCTTTCGGACCCAGCCGGGCGGCTAACCGTTCTATCAAGGCGCTATCGGTGCTCACCAAGCCATACTAGGAGTGGACCAGCGCGAACGGAAGCCGCTGGAGGACGCCGATGCGAGTGCTGGTTCTTGCATTGCTGGCGATGGTCACAATCGCGCTTCCGCCGCTCGCCGGGGCCAAGGAGCCGCCCAGCACGGCGCCGTGCCAGTCAGTGGCAGATACCCATTGGCGCGGTAATTACAGTTGGAGCGACGGTGAAAGTAGGGAATGGACCCTTTGGTTCCGCGCCGACGGCGTCTTGATCTATGGCTATGGCGGGGCGAGCTACGACAATGGCCGATGGGGACAGCGGGACGCCCTGATCTGGATCGACACAAACGACCATTACGCAATGTATGTGGGACGATGCATCAACGGCGAGGTCGAGGGTTCATCATTCAATCGGGTCGGCCTGCGCGGAGAATGGCGCGTTCGCCCCGAGTAGATCTAATCGGGGCGCCGCCGCGCGCCACAGGCGGTCGCGGATCGCTTCACCAAGGCCGCTCGACGGTATCGGCGCGACCGCAATGACTTCCACTCCGGATGCATCCAGGGCGCGCAAATGGGCGTAAAGATTGGCGGCGGCCTCCACCAGATCGCCGCGCGCCGAAAGCGTGAGCCCGCCCGGCGGCGCTTCTCGTCCAAAGGCGAGATAGGCTTCTCCAGGGCGTGTGTCGTGTGCGTCGAGGCGCAGGTGCGCGCGCGGCGCGTAATGGCTCTCAAGCATCCCAGGCGCGGCCACACCCGACGCCGCTCGGCCAGCAAGGGGACCGATGACGGCTTCGATATCCTGTTTCGCGATGGCGCCATGGCGCAAGAGGGCGGCTTGACCGGCATCGTCCACGCCGATGATGGTCGACTCAAGTCCTAGAGGAGAGGCGCCGCCGTCGAGCACCAAATCGACGCGATCGCCGAGATCGTCCGCCGCGTGCTGCGCCGTCGTGGCGCTCACATGTCCGGAGCGGTTGGCGCTCGGCGCGGCGATCGGGCCGGCGAACGCCTCGATCAACGCGCGCGCCATCGGGTGGGCCGGCGCGCGCAGCGCGACCGTGCTTAAGCCCGCGCAGGCGAGTTCAGCAATGGAGCTCTCAGCGCGCCGCCGCGCCACCAAGGTTAGGGGCCCCGGCCAAAAGGCGCTCGCGAGCCTCAACGCGTTGGGGTGAAGATGGGCATGCTCCTCAGCCTGGGGCAGACCGAGCACATGGGTGATGAGCGGATTGAAGTGTGGTCTGCCCTTGGCCTCGAACAGGCGCGCCACTGCGCGTGCATTTGTTGCATCGCAACCGACACCGTAAACTGTCTCTGTGGGGAACACGACCAGCCCGCCAGCGCGTAGGCGTTCGGCCGCGCGTGTAATGTCGTTCATCGCGCCCGCATCGCTTCGACATGCACGCGCACGCCGATCTCACGCGATACGTACTCTGCGTCGGGATCAGATTCCATGCCGAGGTCGGCTTCACGGCGGTCGATGATTGCGGTTCCGTCCATCACTGCGCGGTCGCCCTCGATGCGCAGCGTGAAGGGAAGGCGTGTCTCGACGGCGCGGCCCTTGATTGTCAGGGTTCCCCGCGCTTCGTAGGCGCCGTCCCCACGCGCGCGGAGTGAGTTGGTTCGAAACGTCGCGGTCGGGTGGTTGGCGGCGTCGAACCACTCTGCTCCAGGCAGACTTTGGTCGTGCAGCGGCGCCCCATCGGCAGCGGAAGCTGTCTGGATGGTCACGGTCGCTGACGATTGGGCGAGGTTGGCGGGGTCGAAACGGATATCGGCGCGCCAAGACGAGAAGTTGCCCTCGAACGGGACGCCCGCGTGCTCGCCTGTAAACGCGATGTTGCTCGCGCCGCGGGCGACGATCCATGCTCGCGGTTCGCCGCTTGCCGGTGGAGTGGCGTGGTTGTCGTTGGCGCTCCCGTCGCCGGCACGCTCCTCCGGCGTGTCCTCGACAGGCAGCGCCCCTTCTCCATCGTCGCGCGAGCTGACGCCAGACGATGGGGGCGGGGGAGCGCCGGTCGGCGGACTCACGAACAGCCAAAGACCGGCGGCCGCCGACACTGCGATTGCGGCAAAGCCCACTGAAAGGATAACGCCCCGGCCCGGAGTGCTTGGCGTAGCCGGCCCCAATCCAGGGATCATGCGCGCGAGGAGAGCATTTCTATCGATGACTTGGTGCTTGAGAGCTGCGCCGACGTGCAAGGCAATGAGCGCAATCGCGACCCAGGCTAATTTCGAGTGGCTGAACTCAAGCGCGTTGGCGAGGCTGGCGCGCGTCTCGTCGGCAAGCTGCGCCAGTCCCAGGAGATGGGGGACGTGGAACAATCCAAAATAGAGAGTTGGGACGTTCAGGGGCCTGTCGTCGGCTGCGGACCACCCCGTCGAAACATAGAGCCAACCCGTAAGGGGCAGGACGATAATGAGAACGTAAAACGCCAGATGCGTCGCGGAGGCCAACGTGCGCTCCCACGGTTTCATCGTTTCGGGAAGCGGGGGCGCCGGATGGGCGATGCGCCACACGAGCCGCGCCGCACTCAGCAGCAATACCGTGAGCCCAATCGACTTATGCAGCTGAAACGCCGCGATCGCCTGGGCCTGAGTGTTGCGGTCTTCAAGCGCATCGCCCATCCACCAGCCGAGCGGAATCATGGCGAAGATGGCGACGGCGATCGCCCAGTGGAGAACAATCGCTACCGCCGTGTAACGTTGCGCGCCAGCCGTCATGTCAGTTCGTCGGGTTAGGCGGTGCGGCGGGTTGGGTGAACTCAGCTTCGATTTGCACGTCCACCTCATCGGCGACGCCGATCCCGCCCGATGAGGCGGGCAACAGCACATTCATGCCGTAGTCGGAGCGCTTCACCCTTGCTGAGGCCGAGAACCCCAAGAGCGCCATGGGACGGCCCATTGGGTGCTGCCGGTAGGCCCGGTTGAACGTGACGTCGAAGGTTGCCGGGTGGGTGACGCCGCGAATAGTGAGATCGCCTGTCATGCGCCCGGTGTTAGCGCCTGTGAGTTCGATGTCCGTCGAGACGAAGGTCAAATTCGGATAATTGGCCGCGTCGAGCCATTCGGAGTTTTCCAGTTCGTCGTCGAAGCTGCGCTCGCCCGGATAGGCGGTCTGCACCGAGTTGGCCGCGATGGTTACGCTGACGCTCGACTGAATGGGGTCTTCGGCGTTGAAGTTGAGTGCGCCGGACATGACAGTCAGACGCAGCGGATAATTCGAGAGCCCGAAATGGTTGGCGCGAATGACCACGCTCGTATGGTTGGGATCAAGCGTGTACTCGCCGGAGGGCGCGTCAATCGGGGAAGGCTGCGGCGGCGCGGCGGGTCCGTTGCTCACAGGCTGCGGCGAACAGGCCGCGAGTACGGACGCGAAGAAGAGGGTCGCTGTAAGTCTCATTGGTGTTTCCCTCTCAGTCCTTGACGAATTCGGCTTCGATGAGAATCTCGACATCGTCGCCGGCAAATATTCGCCAATTGTTCACGCCCCATTGCGAGCGGCGAATGACAGTGCGACCGGAAAAAGCAACCACGTGTTTGCTGCGAAGCTGAACGAAGCGCCCGCCGCCGAAGCTGGCTTCCAGGACGACTGGATGGGTTTGCCCATTGAGCGTGAGATCGCCGGTGATGAGCCCTGTCGTGGGGCCCGTGATATCGATGGAACGTGAAACGAACTCAATGTTTGGATTGGCCTCCGCGCCAAGGGTCGCAGCGATTTCTCGATCGAAACCGCGCTGGCCTTGAGCATTCACGAGACCAGTGCTTACCGAATTCGCGGCGATAGTGACGGTGACGGTTGAATTCTGCGGCGCTTGGGGATCGAAGTTGAGCGTTCCCGAAAAAGTATCGAACCGGGCGGCGTAGATGCCGAGACCCATGTGGCGAATGCGCCACGTTACACTAGCGTGGCGGGGGTCGAGCGTGTATGCGCCGGCGGGCGCGTCCGCCGGGTTAAACGAGGCGCCTTCCCCCGGCGCCAAAGCCGCCGCTACCGGCGAAACGTGGGTGCTCGGGAGCGCCACTGGCGCCGGCGGAGTGGATACGCAAGCCGCCAGCAGCAGCGCGGCAAAAACAAAAACTCGCATGCGTTGTCCCTGTCCTGTGTTACGGCCCCCGGCCTCGGGGCGCGTGTAGCATTCGCGGGCGGCGATGTCGCCTCCCCAGGGGTTCGCGAATTCGTGAGCGACCGTTAAGGTAGGCCGATGTCCTACCGAGCACCCGTCCGCGACATTCGCTTCGCGCTGGAAAATTGCGCCGACCTTTGGTCAGTGAAGCGGGACGGGCGTTTCGCCGACCTTGATGAAGAAGTCCTTGCAGCGATCCTTGAGGCGGGCGGGGCGCTTGCTGCAGACACGCTGGCGCCTCTCAATCGCAGCGGCGACCGGGCTGGCGTGACGCTCACTGATGGCGTGGTTCGATCCGCGCCGGGTTTCCGTGACGCCTACAGGATATTTGCAGTCGGCGGCTGGCAAGGACTGAGCGCCGATCCAGCCTATGGCGGGCAGGGATTGCCGCGCGCAGTGGCGCTGGCGGTGATGGAAATGTTCCATGCCGCCAACATGAGCTTTTGCCTGTGTCCAATGCTGACAAGCGCGGCCATCGAGGCGATGGAGCAGCACGGTACGCCGGAGCAGCGTGCGCAGTATCTTCCGAAGCTCATCTCCGGTGAGTGGACCGGCACGATGAACTTGACCGAGCCGCAGGCGGGCTCGGACCTCGGCGCATTGACGACAAAAGCAGTCCCCGCGTTCGGCGGCGCCTATCGCATCTCTGGACAGAAGATCTTCATCACCTGGGGCGAGCACGATCTCACCGACAACATCGTGCACCTTGTTCTCGCGAGGATCGAAGGCGCGCCGGCGGGATCGAAGGGAATCTCGCTGTTCGTCGCTCCGAAAACCCTGTCAGATGGGACCCGAAACGCGCTGCGCTGCATCGGCGTCGAAGAGAAGATGGGCATTCACGCCTCGCCGACTTGCACGATCGCCTTTGAGGGCGCGACGGGCTGGCTTGTGGGCGAAGAGAACAAGGGCCTTGCGGCCATGTTCACGATGATGAACGCCGCGCGGCTTAATGTCGGCCTTCAGGGCGTGGCCATCGCTGAAGCCGCCTATCAAAAGGCGCTCGCCTATGCGAAGGAGCGCCGCCAAGGCGGCGTCACGATCGTAGAGCACCCCGATGTGCGCCGCATGCTGCTGACCATGAAGGCGAAGACACAGGCAGGGCGCGCGTTGTGCTATGCGTGCGCAGTGGCGACCGACGCTGGCGACAAGGCGCGCGAGGACGTGTTAACGCCGATCGCCAAGTCCTGGTGCACCGACATGGGCGTGGAGGCAGCAAGCCTGGGCGTGCAAGTGCATGGCGGTATGGGCTTCGTCGAGGAGGGGGGAGCTGCGCAATTCTATCGCGATGCGCGCATCGCCCCGATCTACGAAGGCGCGAACGGCATTCAGGCGATCGACCTCTACGGACGCAAACTCTTGGGCGATCGCGGCGAGGCGGTGGGCGCGCTGATCGAGGACGCCCTGAGCATAGCCGACAAGATCAAATCGAAAGTTCTAATGGCGGCCGCGTCGGCGCTCCGGGAGGCAACGGACCGCATGCTTGCGGCCGCGCGTCCCGATGCACTGGCCGCCGCCGCCGACTATCTTGCCCTGGCGGGCGATGTCATCGGCGGAGCGCTGTGGGCGAAGGGCGCGGCCGCTTCAAATGCTGCTCCCGAGCAGCGGGCGCTGTTCGCGCATTTTTCGAACAGCGTTTTGGCAGGCGCTGCTGGCCGTGTCGCCGCGATCCAAGCCGGCGCGCGGCCGCTCTTCGATCCATCGCTCACCGACTTCATCGCTTGAGCGCGCCAGCGGCACTGTTGTTCCTGACCAGCCTCGTCTAGCATCCCCTCATGTCTATGGATGGCCTGGAAGAGGCGCCCGAGCGTCAACGTAAGAAACTCACGCTCGTTTACCCCTTAGGGGAACCCCCGCCCGCCGGTGTGGCGCGCGAAATCGCGCCGGGGGTCCATTGGGTGCGCATGCCGCTGCCGTTTGCATTGCAGTGGATCAATCTGTGGCTGATCGAGGACGGCGAGGGTTGGACGATCGTCGACACCGGCGTCGCGCTCGAACAATCGCGCGAACACTGGCGCGCGATCTTTGAGGCCACGCTCAAGGGCAAGCCGGTCACGCGCGTCATCTGCACCCACATGCACCCGGACCATCTCGGGCTTGCGGGCTGGATCTGCCGCAAGTTCGACGCAAGTTTGTGGATGAGCCGGCTCGAATACATCACAGGGCGCATGCTGGTGGCGGATACGGGCCGTGAGGCGCCGGAGGAGGGCGCACGCTTTTACCGCGCCGCCGGCTGGGACGAGGACGGGCTGGATTCATACAAGGTGCGGTTCGGCGGGTTCGGAAAGGCTGTCTCCCGCGTGCCCGATTCCTACCGTCGTATCGCTGACGGCGATGTGATCGAAATCGGTGGGCGGCCGTGGCGCGCGGTCGTGGGCAATGGTCATTCTCCGGAACATGTGTGTTTGTGGCAGGAAGATTTGAAGCTGTTCATTTCTGGCGATCAGGTGCTGCCGCGCATCTCGTCGAATGTTTCGGTGTTCCCGACCGAGCCGGAGGGCGATCCGCTCACGGATTGGATAAATTCTTGCAACAAGCTCCGCGCCGAGGTCCCTGGCGATGTGCTGACGCTGCCGGCTCATAACGAGCCGTTTCATGGCTTGCACGATCGGCTGGAGAATCTGGTGGATGGTCACGAACGCGCGCTAGAGCGCGTGCTCTCGCGCTTGCGCCGCGAACCCAAGCGCGCTGTCGATCTGTTCGTGGCGCTGTTTGCGCGCAACATCGGCGCCGACATGCTGGGCATGGCTACGGGCGAGTCCATTGCCCATCTAAACTGTCTGATGGGGCGCGGGCTTACGCGGCGCATGCTCGATGCTCATGGAGTGGCCCATTATGAAGCCGTCTGAAGCGCCCAATCCCGAACGGCGCTCCAACAATGCGCTTTTGTGCTTTTGCATCGGCGCGGGGCTTGCCGGGGCCGCTTATGTTCTGGGCGTAGGCGCGGTGATCGGCGCCGCTCTCGGGGGAGGCGATCCGGCCGCTCTCGCCGGCAGCGTGATCGCCGCCATCGCCTTGGCGCTCGCCGCGCTGAGCGGGTTCGTGCTGATGCTTGTCGGCGGGATCTGGATGATCATTCGTGTCATCGCTGACCAGCGCGGCGATGCCGAAGAAAAGCGCTATCGCAACGTGGAGAGATGAGATGATCTTGGCGACGACGTTCGAAATTCACGGCCGCACGGTCTCGCAGCAACTCGGCCTGGTGCGCGGCAACGTCGTGCGCTCGCGCTTTATCGGGCGCGACATCGTGGCGGGGCTGCGCATGATCGTCGGCGGCGAGGTTCACGAATACACCAAGCTCCTGGCCGAGAGCCGCGAGCAGGCGCTCGACCGCATGGTG
>Ga0247727_10001592_pt1 | contig 53477 bp, 52 predicted proteins | sample WisWelCaveWW1625_FD_202498 | JGI IMG/M metagenome (GOLD analysis project Ga0247727, IMG submission 202498) | Biofilm microbial communities from Wishing Well Cave, Virginia, United States - WW16-25 | ecosystem: Environmental > Aquatic > Deep subsurface > Groundwater > Cave microbial mat | place... | reverse complement strand
ACACTCTGGCGGGCAGCACGAGCTACTCGGTGACCGGTGCGAACAGCGGCAGCGCGACGGGGGTTGGCTCGTTCACGGGGATCGAGAACCTGACGGGCACGGCGGGCGCGGACACCTTCACTCTCGCCGGTGGCACGCTCTCGGGTGCGGTGGACGGACTTGCGGGCACCGACACTCTGGCGGGCAGCACGACCTATACGATCACCGGAGGGAACAGCGGCACAGCAACTGGCACCGGCGGGTTCCTGAACGTCGAGAACCTCACCGGCACGGGCGCCGCGGATACGTTCACGCTGGCCGGCGGCTCGATCGGAGCGCTCGACGGCCTGGGCGGCATCGACACGCTCTCCGGCAGCACGAGCTATACGATCAATGCCGCGAACGGCGGCACGGCGACGAGCGTGGGCTCGTTCACTGCGATCGAGAATCTCACCGGCACGGGCGGCGCGGACACGTTCACGCTGGCCGGCGGCTCGATCGGCGCGATCAGCGGCCTGGGCGGCGGCGACACCCTCGCCGGCAGCACGAGCTATTCGATCAGCGGCGCCAACGCGGGCAGCGCCACCGGCGTCGCCTCGTTCACCGGCATCGCGACCCTGAACGGCACCGGCGGCAACGATTCGTTCACGCTGCAAGCGGGCGTGGCGACGTTTGCCGGTACGGTCCAGGGCCTCGCGGGCACCGACACGCTGGCAGCGACGGATGGCGTCAACACCTGGATATATACGGGAGTTAATGCGGGAACGCTCAACACGACCACCCTCTTCAACACGATGGAAAACCTGACGGGCGGCACGGGAGCGGACACCATTTCGGGCAACACCGCCGGCGGCACCGTCAACATGACCGACCCGACAAGCCTGAACGTCGGCGTCCTGAATGCGGGGGCGGGCACGGTCAACCTGACCGCCGGCAGCCTCGGCGGCGCGGGGTTCCTCACCGCCGCGAACGGAGCCCTGAGCAGCAATACGAACGTCATCGGCCTGGGCGTCACGGTCAGCGGCAATCTGCATCACGCCGGCACCGCCACGCTGTACAACCACCTCATAGGGTCGACTATCGGGACTCCCACTGTCGCGAACGGGACCATCAGCGTGCAGATCAACGGCGTGACGCTGGTCGCGAGCATCGGGCAGCAGCAGGCCGCCAACGTCATCGGCGACATATCGGCGCAGGTGGGCGCGATCATCGTGGAGGAGGCGAACAAGACCTTCGGCACCGACAGCGTCGCCGAGGACATCGAGTTCGGTTTCGCCGGCGAGATCGGCGCCACGCCGCCGATGGACCACCGCATCGACGAGGCGGGAATCTCGCTGCCGGGCTGCGTGCCGGAGAGCCGCGAAGGGGTGCCCTGCAAGTAGGGCTTGGTTCCCGGCAGTGCAACGGGGCGCTCGGGCGCCCCGTTTCTTTTTCACAGGTACAATCCGTCCACGAGGGAGGCACGCGGTTCTAGATGGCGGAACAGTCCAGTGAAGCGGCGGTGCTCTTCGCCGACGTGAGCGGCAGCACCAAGCTCTACGAGACGGCGGGCAACGCGGTCGCGCACGCGGCCGTGGAGAGCTGCGTCAACCTGATGCGGCTGAAAACGCAGACCGCCAAGGGGCGCGTGATCAAGACCATCGGCGACGAGGTGATGTCGGCCTTTCCCAATGCCGATTCCGCCGCCGACGCCGCCATCGAGATGCAGCTCGCGATCTCGGAGCTGCCGCCGGTCGGCCACACCACGCTCGGAATCCGCATCGGCTTCAACTTCGGGCCGGTGGTCGAGCGCGACGGCGACGTGTTCGGCGACGCAGTCAACCTCGCCTCGCGCCTCGCCTCCGTCGCGACCAAGGGCCAGATCATCACCGCGCGCGACACCGTGATGCTGATGTCGCCGATGCTGAAGGCGAACACGCGCGCCATCACCACCATCCAGGTGAAGGGCAAGGCGCAGGAGATCCAGGTCTACGAGCTGATGTGGCAGCAGAGCGAGAACATGACCACGCTCGCCTCGCACAAGTCGGTGTTTAAGCCGCGCAACACCACGCTCAGGCTGAAGATCGAGGGCAGCGAGGTGATCCTGTCGTCCGAGCGCCCGTCGCTCGCGATGGGGCGCGATCCGTCGGCCGACCTGGTGATCAAGGAGCGCATGGCCTCGCGCGCGCACGGCAAGATCGAGCGCCGCCTCGACAAGTTCATCCTCACCGACCACAGCGCGAACGGCACTTTCGTCACCGTCGAGGGCGACAAGGAGATCGTCCTGCGCCGCGAGGAGTTCATGCTGCGCGGCCACGGCTGGATCGCCTTCGGCCAGGCGCGCGCCGGCGCGACCGACGTGATCGAGTTCTTCTGCGAGTGAGGTTGTAAAAACAGGTAAAAGGGGCAAAGCGCCGGCAAGCCGATGCGTCGCCGCAGCGCCGCCAAAATTGCCGGCAAAGCAGAAGCTTAGAGTCCTCTTGCGGTCCGATCAGCGGACTTGCCGGAAGTGCGCAATTGCCACGCCAGGAGCGCCTTTTCACCTTGTCAGGTCCTTGATCTGGCTCGATAATCTCGGGTCATGGGAAACAAGGAGCGGGGGTCTAAACCCCGCGACAAGCCGGGATGGCCGACGCAGAACTGAAAACGCTCGGGCGCTACAACATCGAGCGCACCCTGGGCAAGGGTGCGATGGGCGTCGTCTACGAGGGCGTCGACCCGAAGCTCAACCGGCGCGTCGCGATCAAGACGATCCTCAAGAGCCACCTCGACCCCGACACCGCGAAAGACTACTCGATGCGCTTCTCGCGCGAGGCGCAGGCGGTGGCGCGGCTCAACCACCCGCACATCGTGCAGGTGTACGACTTCGCCGAGGAAGGCGACATCGCCTACCTGGTGATGGAGTTCATCCGCGGCAAGGAGCTGAAGAACTTCTTCGACGCGAACGAGCGCTTCGACATCAAGGAAGCGGTGCGCATCATGGGCGAGCTGCTCGACGCGCTCGAGTTCGCGCACAACGCCGGCATCATCCACCGCGACATCAAGCCCGCGAACGTGATGCTCGACTCGCAGGCGCGCACCAAGCTGACCGACTTCGGCGTGGCGCGCCTGCAGGACGTCGACCGCACGCAGGCCGAGCGCACGCAGGCCGGCACCATGGTCGGCACCCCGGCCTACATGTCGCCCGAGCAGATCACCGGCGCCACCATCGACAAGCGCACCGACGTGTTCTCGGCCGGCATCATCCTGTATCAGTTCCTCACCGGCGAGAAGCCGTTCACCGGCGGCGGCGCCTGGACCATCGCGAAGAAGATCATCCAGGAAGACCCGCCGCTGCCCTCGTCGCTGAACAACGCGGTGACGCCGTTCTTCGACGCCGTGGTGAACAAGGCGCTGTCGAAGAACGCCGACACGCGCTACCAGTCGGCGAAGGATTTCGGCGTCGCGCTGAAGCGCGCGCTGCACGGCCAGGGCGACGAAGACGACTCGGACAAGACCGTGGTCGGCGAGATGACGGTCGCGCCCGCGGCGCGGGCGCCGCAGCCGCGGCCGGCCGCGGCCATGGGCAGCGGCGGCACCCAGACCAGCACGCAGGCGGGCAACCAGGAGGTCGAGCTCGAGTTCTGGCGCGCGATCAAGGACGGCAACGACCCCGACGACTTCGATCTCTACGTGCAGCAGTTCCCGACCGGCATCTACGCCGCGCTCGCCAAGCGCAAGATCGGCAAGCTGCGCGGCGGCGCCGCGCCCGACGAGACCAGCGCCGAGGCCAAGAAGCAGGAGAAGAAGGAAGCCGAGGAAGCCGCGCGCAAGGAAGCCGATGCGCGCGCCAAGCTGGCCGACGAGAAGGAGAAGCTCGAGCTCGAGCTGGCGAAGAAAGAGGAAGAATTCAAGCAGCGCGAGGCGCAGCGCGAAGCCGAGGCGAAGGCGCGCGCGGAGGCGGCCGAGAAGGAGAAACAGGAAGCCGCGGCGGAGCGCGAAAAGGCGCGGCTCGAAGCCGACAAGGCCAGGAAAGACGCCGCCGCCGAGATGGCGAAGCGCGAGGCCGAGTACAGGAAGCGCGAGGCCGACGCCGAGACGAAGCGCCAAGCGGAAGCCAAGGCGCGCGCGGAAGCCGACGCCAAGGCGAAGGCGGAAGCCGCCGCCGAGCGCGAGCGCGCGCGGCTGGAGGCGGAGAAGGCCAAGAAGGAAGCCGCCACGGCCGCGGAGAAGGCCAAGCAGGAGGCGGAGAAGGCGAAGAAGGACGCCGAGGCGCTGGCGAAGAAGCAGGCCGAGGAGCGCGCCAAGCGCGAGGCCGAGTTCAAGAAGCGCGAGGCGCAGCTCAAGGCGGAGGCGGCGGCCGGCGGCAAGAAGACCCACCCGGCGGTGTTCGTCGGGGTCGCCGCCGCGGCGCTGGCGATCGCCGGGGCCGGCTACTACTTCTTCGCCCCCACCGACGCCGACCAGCAGAAGCGCATCGCCGAGATGCAGAAGCAGCTCGCGGCGCAGGCCGCGGAAAGCGAGAAGGCGAAAAAGGCCGCCGAGGAGGCGCGCGTCGCGCTCGAGAAGGCGCGCAAGGCTGAAGAAGAAGCCAGGAAGTCCGGTGACGCCGTCAAGCAGAAAGCCGCCGCCGACGCGGCGGCGCGGGCGGAAGCCGAGGCGAGGAAGACCGCTGACGCCTCCAAGCAGCGCGAAGCGGAAGCGAAGAAGACCGCCGACTCGGCGAAAGCCGCGCAGGAAAAGACCGCTGCGGCGGACAAGGCCAAGGCGGCGGAAAAAGCCGCGGCCGACAAGGCGGCGGCCGAGAAGGCGTTGGTCGCGAAACAGGCGGCGGACAAGGCCGAGAAGGCGGCGGCGGAGAAGCTGGCGGCGGCCGAACGCGCGGCTGCGGAGCGGATCGCGGCGGCCGAGAAAGCTGCGGCCGAGCGCCTCGCGGCGGCCGCGGCGGCTGAAAAGGCCGCGGCAGAGAGGGCGGCGAAGGCTGCCGCTTCCACGACGGCGACTGCGCCGGCGGGCGGCGAGGCGCTGTTCGAGCAGGCGGCGCAGCTCGAGCAGCAGGGCAAGGGCAACGATGCGGTCAAGCTTTATATACGCGCAGCCCGGTCGGGCAGCGGCAAGGCGGCGAAGCGGCTGGGCGACATCTACGACAAGGGCATCGCCGGCGTTTCGCGCGACTACGCGGAATCGCTCAAGTGGTATAACGCAGCCCGCGTGCTCGGCGAAGAAGTCCCGATGGCGAAGAGCCGCTAGCGCGCGCTACACTTGGCCCGGCCGCCGCGCGGCGGCCCAATTCCGGGGGCAAGCGGGGGACACAGGCATGAGCGAGCGGGTCGGGGACCCTGTTGACTCTGGCGACGCCGATGCGACCGTAGTCCTGCCCACGCCCGGGCGCAAGCGCAGCCCGTACTCGCCGTCGCTCGATCGCCAGGCGGCCGCCGCCGACCTGGCGAAGCTCGGCGGCCTCAACCCCCTGGTCGAGGCAGCCAACTCCATTCTCGCCGCGGTGCCGCAGATCCGCCACGCGCTGCGCCATCCGGACCCCGGCGGCCTGCGCGCCCGGCTGCGCGAGCAGATCGACGGCTTCGAGCGCAGCGCGCGCGCAGCCGACGTGCCCGAGGAACGCGTCCTGGTGGCGCGCTACGCCCTGTGCGCGCTGCTCGACGACTCGGCGGCGGCGACGCCGTGGGGGCGCGACTGGGCGGCGCAGGGCCTGGTCCTGGAGCTGCACGGCGAGCCGAGCGGCGCGGAAAAATTCTTCGCGCTGCTCGAGCCGATGGCCGACGACCCGGCGAAGTACCACGAGCTGCTCGAGTTCTTCTACGTCTGTCTGGCGCTCGGTTTCGAGGGCAAGCACCGTGGCGGCGAAGGCGGCCGCCAGGCGCTCGCCGAAGCGCGCGCGCGCCTCTACGAGACCCTCGTCGCGCAGCGCGCGCCGGGCCCGGCCGAGCTTTCCGGCCGCTGGCAGGGCGCGGGCGTGCGCGCGCAGCGCGTGCCCGGGGCGCTCGCGCTGTGGGCCGCGGGCTCGGCCTGCGCGGCGGTGCTGGCGGCGCTCTATTTCGCCTACAGCGTCTCGCTCGGCGCGTTGGCCGACCCGGTGGCGCGCCAGCTGGCGCAGCTGAAGCTCGCCCTGCCGCCCGCCCCGGCGGCGCGGGCCGCGGCGCCGAGCCCGCTGAAGGGCGCGCTGGCCGCGGAGATCTCGAAGGGCGAGGTCGCGGTGTCGGACGACGGCGTGATCGTGCTGAGGTCGGACGCGCTGTTCGGCTCGGGCAGCGCGCGCCTCAGCTCGGCGCTGCACCCGGTGATTCTGCGCATCGCCGAGGCGCTGGACAAGGTGCCCGGCGCGATCGTGGTCACCGGGCACACCGACGACGTCCCGATCCGCACTGCGCGCTTCCCGTCGAACTTCGAGCTCTCGACCGAGCGCGCGCGCTCGGTGGTGGCGCTGATGGAATCGAAGCTGCACGACGCGGGGCGGCTGCGCGCCGAGGGCGTGGCCGATTCCGACCCGGTCGCGCCCAACGACGGGCCGGCCAACCGCGCCAGGAACCGCCGCGTGGCCATCCTTCTCCGGGCCGGGTCATGAGCCTGCGCCGGGCGCTCGGCGTGGCGGCGTGGGCGGCGTTCTCGGCTGCGGTGTGGTTCGTCGGCGATACCGTGCCGGCGCTCGAAGGTCCGTTCGAGCGCCTGGCGCTGATCGCCGGCGCGGGCATCGCCGGGCTCGCGTGGGAGCTGTGGCGCGCGCGCAGGTCGCTCCGGGAGAACGCGCAGCTGCTGGAAGGCATCACCGGCGGCGCCGGGCAGGATTCGGCGTCGCGCGCCGCACACGAGGTCGCGCTGCTGCGCAAGCGCATGCAGGACGCGGCCGAGGTGCTGCGCAAGGCGCGCTTCCGCGGCCCCGGCGGCGAGCGCCGCACCGTGGCCGAGCTGCCGTGGTACATGTTCATCGGCGCGCCGGGCTCGGGCAAGACCACCGCGCTGCTCAACGCCGGGCTGCGCTTCCCGCTCGGCGACGCGCGCGGCGAGCGCGCCCTGCAAGGCGTCGGCGGCACGCGCAACTGCGACTGGTGGTTCACCGACCAGGCGGTGCTGCTCGACACCGCCGGGCGCTACACCACGCAGGAGAGCGACCGCGAAGCCGACGCCGCCGCCTGGCTCGGCTTCCTCGAGCTGCTCAAGCGCTCGCGCTCGCGCCAGCCGCTGAACGGCGTCATCGTGACGCTGAGCATCGCCGACCTGGTGCACTGGAGCGAGGACGAGATGACGCGCTATGCGGGCCACGTGCGCGAGCGCGTCGCCGAGCTCTACACGCGGCTCGCGATCCGGCTGCCGGTCTACCTGCTGGTGACCAAGGCGGACCTGCTCGCCGGCTTCATGGAGTTCTTCGGCAACCTCGACGTCGGCGGCCGCGCCCAGGTGTGGGGCACCACCTTCGACCATTCGGAGATCGGCGCCGGCTTCGCCGGCCGCTTCGAGGAGGAGTTCGGCCGGCTCGAGCGCCGGCTGTACGGCATCCTGGCGGGGCGGCTGCAGGAAGAGCGCGACCTGCAGCGCCGGGCGGCGATCTACCGCTTCCCGCAGCAGTTCCGCGTCGCCGGGCCGCTCATCGCCTCGTTCATGGAGAGCGCGTTCGGCGCGGGCTGGAGCGGCGAGCCGCCGCTGCTGCGCGGCGTGTACTTCGCGAGCGGCACGCAGGAAGGCAGCCCCATCGACCGCGTCCTCGGCACGCTCGCGCGCAGCTTCAACCTGGAGCGCAAGGTGCAGCCGCCCGCCCTCGGCAGCGGCAAGAGCTTCTTCCTGCGCCGCCTGCTGCACGAGGTGATCTTCGGCGAGTCCGGGCTCGCCGGCGTCGACCCCGCCCGCGAGCGCCGGCGCCGCATGGCGCGCCTCGGCGCCTTCGCCGCGATGGCGCTCGCCAGCGCCGCGCTGGCGGCGGCCTGGACGGCGAGCTATTTCGGCAACCGCGACCTGGTGGCCGCCTTCGCGGCGCGCGCCGCGGCCCTGGCGAAGGAGATCGAGGCGCTCGGCGAGCTGAAGCCGGGCGACGAGGCCAGGCTGAGCGCCGTGTTGAACAGCCTGCGCGAGCTGCCCGGCGGGGGCGGCGGCTTCGGGCTGTACCAGGGCGACAAGCTCAAGGCGCAGGCCGAGCGCGCATACCGCAACATTGAAGAGGCGCGGCGCAAGCTGGGGACGAAGACATGATCACGGCGGGTGCCGCGCCCGGGGAGGGCTTCGCCGTCGGCTGGTACGGAAAGATTCCCGGCACCGGCGATTTCATCGCGCGCCGCGTGCCGGCCTCGTTCAGCGAGCCCTGGGACCGATGGCTCCAGGGCGCGATCGAGGGCAGCAAGCAGCGCCTGGAGGGGCGCTGGCGCGACACTTTTCTTTCCATGCCGGCGTGGCGCTTCGCGCTCGGCCCGGGGGTCATCGGCGGCAACGCCTGGGCCGGGCTGATGGTGCCGAGCGTCGACGCGGTCGGCCGGTACTTCCCCCTGACGGTGGCGTGCGCGCTGCCTGCGGCGAGCCTCGACGTCGTCGCGACGCTGCTCGGCGCGGGGCGCTGGTTCGACGAGATCGAGGCGATCGCGCTCGAGGCGGTCGCGCCGCGGGCCGACACCGCCGGCATCGACGCGGCGCTCGCCGGGCGGCGCTTCGAGGCGCGCTGGCTGAGCGTGCCCGAGGCGAGCGACGCCACGATGCCGATCCGCGGCGCGAAACCGCAGATGCTTTGCCTGGACCTCGCGGCCGCCGGCGAGGGCATCGCGCCCGGGCTGCGGCGGGTTGCCGGCCGGCTGTGCGAGCCGTACTCTGCGTGGCTTGCGGAACCCTCAGAGCTCTTCGGCCGGTCGCTGCTGCTGTGCGAGAGCCTGCCCGCCGGCGAGCAGTTCTGCGCCATGATGAACGGCCGCTGGCTCGAGCATGGCTGGGGCCGCCGCGACCTCGGCACCGCGAGGTAGGCGGAGCATGTCGATCACCGTCAAGATCACCAAGCGCTCGGCGGACGGCCGCCCGACGCTGTACGCGGCGCGCGACCTCGACGTGCTGCCGGTGAGCATCGGGCGCGACGCGGCGTGCACCATCGCGCTCGACGATCCCAACAAGCACATGTCGCGCTTCCACGTCGAGATCGAGGAGGAGGGCGGCACCTACTGGATGTCGGTGGTCTCCAAGGTGAACCCGGTGATGGTGAAGGGCCGGCGCTACGGCCCGGGCACGCGGCTCACGCTGAAATCGGGCGATTCGTTCGAGCTGGCGGATTACGAGGTGCAGCTGCTGCTGCCCGAAGCTGCTCCGGCGGCGGCCGCCAGGCCTGCCAAGGTCCCGCCTTCGGACGATCCCCTGATGCAGGTGCTCGCCACCGCGCCCGGCATCCCGGCGCAGCGCGGCCAGACGGAGGAAGACACCGCCGAGAGGCTGTTCAACGAATCCACCTTCTTCGGCGGCGACCCGTCGCCGCCCGCGCAGAAAAAGCCCGCTGCGCCGCCGGAGCCGCACGTCGAGGAGACCCTGGTGCGGCGCAAGGCGCCGCCGCCGGCGCCGGAGCATAAGCCCGCCGCGCCGCCGGAGCCGCATGTTGAGGAGACCCTGGTGCGCCGCAAGGCGCCGCCGCCGGCGCCGGAGCAGAAGCCCGCCGCGCCGCCGGAGCCGCACGTCGAGGAAACCCTGGTGCGGCGCAAGGCGCCGCCGCCCGCCGACAACGCCGCGCCCGAGGAGACTTTCGTGCCGCGGAAGGCGCCGCCGCCCCCCGCGCCCGCCCCGGTGGCGCGCGCCGCGCCGGCGCCCGCAACGCCCGCCGCCGCCGCGCTGCGCGCGTTCCTCGAGGGCGCCGGGCTGCCGCACAAGGATCTCTCGGCCGCGGACAGCGAGCGGCTGCTGCGCGACGGCGGCGCGATCCTGCGCGCCGCGGTCGAGGGCCTGATGCTGCTGCTGCTCGCGCGCGCCGAGCTGCGCAAGGAGTTCGAGGCCGAGGAGCGCACCATGGTCGCGGCGCGCGACAACAACCCGCTCAAGCTGATGTCCGATCCGCACGAGGCGATGGACTTCCTGTTCGACCCGGCGCAGCGCACCGACGGCTTCCTCGACCCGGTGCAGGCGGTGGGCGACGCGTGCGAGGACCTGCGCGCGCACGAGCTCGCGCTGATGGCCGGCATGCGCGCCGCCATCATCGGCGCGCTGCGCCGCTTCGACCCGCAGGCCATCGAGCGCGCCTTCGACAAAAGCGCCAAGGGCTTCAGCCTGGCGAGCCGCAAATCGAAGCTGTGGGAGCTGTTCGTCGCGCAGCAGGAAAAGCTGCTGCACGAGGCGCAGGAAGACTTCAACAAGGTGTTCGGGCGCGATTTCATGGGGGCGTACCAGGCGCAGCTGCGGCGCTTGAAAGGCGGGCGCTGATCCTGTACTGTATGTAAATACAGTATACGATGGCTCCCCTAGAAGACATCCTGCAGCGGCACCCGGTATGGCGTGGCGGCCCGCCATCCGAGTTTTCTCCCGCGGTTTCAACTACCTATCCTCTCCTCGATCAGGCTTTGCCCGGCGGCGGCTGGCCCACCGGGGCGCTGACCGAGATCCTTCCCGGCCGGGAAGGCATCGGCGAGCTGCAGCTCGTCCTGCCGGCGCTGGCGGCGCTGTCGTGGGCCGGCAAGCGGCTAGCCTGGCTTGCGCCGCCGCACCTGCCTTACGCGCCGGCGCTGGCGGCCGCGGGCATCGACCTGGCGCAGCTCGCGGTGGTGCGCGCGCCGGGACGCCGCGATGCGCTTTGGGCCGCCGAGCAGGTGCTGCGCGCGGGCTGCTGCCACGCGCTCCTCGCATGGTTCCGCGAGACGAGCTACGACGAGCTGCGGCGCCTCGCGCTCGCGGCCGAAGGAAGCCAGGCGTGGGTGGCGCTGTTCCGGCCCCGCGCAGCGGCGAGCGAGTCTTCTCCCGCCTGCCTGCGTCTCGCGCTCGAATCCGACGGCGACGCGCTTTCGGTCCGCATCCTCAAGCGCCGCGGGGCGCCGGCCGCCGCGCCGCTGCGCCTGACGGTGCCGAGGCCTTTCCATGCTCTGGGTCGCACTCCATTTCCCGTGCCTGCCGCCGGAAGCGCTCGCACCGCTCGCCGCCTGGGCCTGCCAGTTCACGCCTAAGGTCTCGCTCGAGCCGCCGCAGGAGCTGCTGCTCGAGGTCCAGGGCAGCCTGCGTTTGTTCGGCGGCAGCGGGCAGTTTCTGGCGAAATTGCGCCTCGGCCTGGACGAGATTGGTTTTCAATTCCGCCTCGCCACCGGGAGAACCGCGCGCGAAGCGCTGTGGCGCGCGCGCAGCCAAGGCGAGGAACTTGAGGCGCTGCCGATCGAAGTCACGCGCTTCGAGCTCGAATTTCTCAAAAGCATCGGCATCCGCACCGTCGGCGAGCTGCTGCGGCTGCCGCGCGCAGGGCTGGCGCAGCGCTGCGGCGGGCAGGTGCTCGAGGGGCTCGACCGGGCGCTCGGCGCCGCCCCCGAGCCGCGCGCCTTCTTCGCGCCGCCGGCGAGCTTCGCCGCGGCGCTCGCGCTGCCGGCGCAGGCGGTGCACGCCGAAGCCATCCTGTTCGGCGTGCGCCGGCTGCTCGCGCAGCTCGAGGGCCTGCTTGCGGCGCGACACGAAGGCATCCGGAATTTCCGGCTGGTGTTGCTGCATGCGAACCAGGCCACGACCATCGACGCCGGTCTCGCGTCCCCGGCCCGCGACGCCGGGCGGCTGATGCTGGTGTTGCGCGAGCGCCTGAACCGGATTGCCCTGATTGAACCCGTAGAGGCAATCCGCCTCGAAGCCGGCGGGTTCGTGCCGCTGCACGCGGGAAGCGCCGGCATGTTCGGCGATGCGGCCGCCGAAGCCGAAGACTGGGCGCAGCTCGCCGAGCGGCTGCGCGCGCGCCTGGGCCACGACGCGGTGTGCGGGCTCGCGCTGCAGCCCGATCACCGCCCCGAGCATGCCTGGCGGCGCGTCGAGCCCGGCGAATGGGACCCGCGCGAATTCCACCCGCCGGGCCCGCGGCCGCTGTGGCTGCTGGAGGAAAAAAAATTGCGTGAAGGCGAATTCACGCCGCTCGCCGGGCCCGAGCGCATCGAGTCGGGCTGGTGGGACGGCGACGACGCCCGGCGCGACTACTTCGTCGCCCGGCTGCCGAACGGCGCGCTCGCCTGGATCTACCGCGAAGCTGGCGAATGGTACCTGCATGGCTTCTTTGCCTGACTACGCCGAGCTGCACTGCCTGTCGAACTTCAGCTTCCTGCGCGGCGCCTCGCACCCCGCGGAGCTGGTCGCGCGCGCCGGCGCGCTCGGCTACGCGGCGCTCGCGCTGACCGACGAATGCTCGCTCGCGGGCGCGGTGCGCGCGCACCAGGCGGCGAAGGAATGCGGCCTCAGGCTCATCCTCGGCACCGAAATCCGCCTCGAGAAGAACCTGAAGCTCGTCCTGCTCGCCACCGACCGGCGCTCCTACGGCGCTGTTTCATCGCTGATCACGACCGGGAGGCGCCGCAGCGGGAAGGGCCGGTATTCGCTCAGCCGCGACGATGTCGAGAAACTGGCCGGAACGGGGACGCTGGTCCTGTGGATTCCGGGGGGCGATCTCGCCGCAGGTCACTGGGTGGAAGAAGTTTTTCGCGGCGACGCCTGGATCGCCGCCGAGCTGCATTGCGGGCCGCACGACCGCGCCAAGCTGACGGGTTTGAGAGAGCTTTCCCGGAAAACGGCGATTCCGCTGGTGGCCGCCGGCGACGTCCACATGCACGTGCGCTCGCGCCGGCGGCTGCAGGACGTGCTCACCGCGGTGCGCGTCGGGCGGCCGGTGGCGCAATGCGGCCACGCGCTGTTTCCGAACGCCGAGCGCCACCTGCGCCTGCGCGTGCGCCTGGCGCAGCTTTACCCGCCGCAGCTGCTGGCGCAGACGCTGGCGATTGCCGAGCGCTGCCGCTTTTCGCTGGACGAATTGCGCTATGAGTACCCGCATGAACTCGTTCCTGGAAATGAAACCCCGGCGAGCTGGCTGAGAAAACTCGCCGGGGAAGGGCTGCGCAGGCGGTTTCCCGCGGGCGTGCCGGCGCAGGTGGCGGCGCAGGTGGAGCGCGAGCTCGGGCTGATCGCCGAGTTCGGCTACGAGCCGTTCTTCCTCACCGTGCACGACGTGGTGCGCTTCGCGCGCGGCGCGGGCATCCTGTGCCAGGGCAGGGGATCGGCGGCGAACTCGGTGGTGTGCTACGCGCTCGGCATCACCGAGGTCGACCCCCAGCGCATGAACCTGCTGTTCGAGCGCTTCATTTCCCGCGAGCGCAACGAGCCGCCCGACATCGACGTCGACTTCGAGCACCAGCGGCGCGAGGAAGTGATCCAGTACGTCTACGGAAAGTACGGGCGCGAGCGCGCCGCGCTGGCGGCGACGGTGGTCTGCTACCGGCGCAAGAGCGCCCGGCGCGATGTGCTCAAGACGCTCGGCGAGTCCGGCCCGTTCCTGGATCTGGCGGAAACCCTGAGGGGATTCCCGCGCCACCTGTCGCAGCACGTCGGCGGCTTCGTCATCTCGCGCGGCCCGCTCGCGGAGCTGGTGCCGGTCGAGAACGCCGCGATGCCCGGGCGCAGCGTGATCCAGTGGGACAAGGACGACCTGGAGGCGCTCGGTCTGCTGAAAGTCGACGTGCTCGCCCTCGGCATGCTTTCTGCAATCAAAAAAGCCCTGCAGATGATCGGAATCGAAATGCAGGACGTTCCACCGGAGGACCCGGCGGTGTACGCCATGATCCGGAAGGCCGACACCGTCGGCGTGTTCCAGATCGAGTCGCGCGCGCAGATGAGCATGCTGCCGCGCCTGCGCCCGGAGAATTTCTACGACCTGGTGATCGAGGTGGCGATCGTGCGCCCCGGGCCGATCCAGGGCGGCATGGTGCATCCTTACCTGCGGCGCCGGCGCGGCCTTGAAGAGATTGTTTATCCCAGCGCGGAAGTGAAGAGGGTTTTGGAAAGAACCCTGGGTGTCCCTATATTTCAGGAGCAGGTAATGGAGCTCGCGATGGTGGCGGCCGGCTTCACGCCCGGCGAGGCCGACCGACTGCGGCGCTCGATGGCGGCGTGGAAGCGAACAGGGGGTTTAGAACACTTTGAACAAAAAATCAAAAGTGGAATGCGGCGCAACGGGTATGCGCCGGAATTCGCCGACGCGATCTACCGGCAGATCCTCGGCTTCGGCGAATACGGCTTCCCGGAATCGCACTCGGCGAGCTTCGCGCTGCTCGTGTACGTCTCGTCGTGGATCAAGTGCCACCACCCGGCGGCGTTCTGCGCCGCGCTGCTCAACAGCCAGCCGATGGGCTTCTACGCCCCCGCGCAGCTGGTGCAGGACGCGCGCCGCCACGGCGTCGAGGTGCGGCCGCCGGACGTGCAGGCGAGCGCATGGGACTGCACGCTCGAGAACGGCGCGCTGCGCCTGGGCCTGCGCATGGTGAGCGGGCTCGCCGAGCAGGAAGGCCGCCGCATCGCCGAGGGCAAGCCGTATGGCTCGCTCACTGAGCTCGAATTGAACAAGAAAGATCTGCGCTGCCTTGCCGCGGCGGGGGCGCTGCAATCGCTCGCCGGCCATCGCCGCCTGGCGCGCTGGGCCGCGGCGGGCGCCGGGCGCCGCGCGCCCCTGGACGCGGCGCCGCGCGAGCGCCCGCCGGCGCTCGCCGCGCCGCGCGAAGGCGAGGAGATCGTCGCCGACTATGCGAGCCTCGGCCTCACCCTCGGCCGGCATCCGTTGGCGCTTATCAGAACGAACCTGGAGAGGAGATGCCTGATTACGGCTAAGCAATTACACCTGCTTCCCCACGGCAGCCCGGCCCGCGTCGCCGGGCTGGTGACTTGCCGGCAGCGGCCCGATACGGCGAGCGGCGTGGTGTTCGTCACCCTGGAGGACGAGACCGGCTGCATGAACGTCGTGGTCTGGCGCGACCTGGTCGAGCGCCAGCGCCGCGAGCTGCTGGGGGCGCGCCTGATGGGAGTGCAGGGGGTCGTCGAGCGCGACGGCGACGTGGTGCACCTGGTGGCCCGGCGCCTCCGGGACCACAGCGCGCTGCTCGGCGCGCTCGCTGCCCCGTCGCGCGATTTCCACTAAGATTGGCCGATTGACTGACATCCTGCGGCTGATCAGCAGCTATCGCCTCCGGCGGCCGGCCCGGGTTTCGCCTTTCCTCGACGCTCTGTTCCGGCGGCTGGCGCGCTGCGCGCGCGGCGAGGCGGCCGTCACCGAGGACCGGATCTGGGACGTCTGGATGCACCATCCGCACCGCGCCGCGGCGCGCGCCCTCGACCTCGCGACCGGGGACATCGCCGCGCGCCGCTACGACATCGCCGAGACCCGCCTGACGCTGCTCCTGCGCCGGGCGCCGGACTTCGCCGAGGCCTGGCACAAGCGCGCGGCGCTCTACTACCTGCTCGGGCGCGACGCCGAGTGCCTGCGCGACATCCGGCGCACCCTCGAGCTCGAGCCGCGCCACTTCGGCGCGATGCTGCACTTCGCCGAGATCCTGCGCTCGACGGATGCCGCAGCGGAGGTGCGCTTCGCGGTGCGCGCGGCACGCTCCATCCATCCCCACCTGACAATCCCTGACTAGCCGGGAGCAGCGCCAAACTATAATCCCGGCCATGGGAGACGAGGACTACAAGGTCACGGTGGCGAAAGACCTCGAAGACCTGATTCCGGTGTTCATGAAGAACCGCCACAAGGAGATCGACGCGCTGCGCGTGGCGCTCGCGGCGGCGGACTTCGACCAGCTGCGCCAGCTCGGCCACCGCATGAAGGGCGTGGGCAACTCGTACGGCTTCGCCCGGGTGTCGACGATCGGCAAGCACATCGAGGACGGCGCGCGCAGCGGCGACTGCGCCTCGCTGCAGGCCACCATCCGGGAGTACGACGATTACCTCTCCAAGGTGCAGATCGCCTATGAGTGATGCGTAGCCGATGCGCATCCTGCTCATCGACGACGACGAGGACCTGCGCAACCTGCTGTCGCGCTACATCCGCGGCCAGTGGGCCGACGCCCAGGTCGAGGCCTACGATCCCCTCGAGCGCGACCTGCCCGGCGCCGCCTTCCCGCTCGGCGAGTACGACCTCATCGTGCTCGACTACATGCTCGGCCGCGGCGACGGCCTGGAGTGGCTGAAAAGCCTCAAGCAGCGCGCAGGCTGCCCGAAGATCCTGTTCCTCACCGGCGCCGGCAACGAGATCATCGCCGTGCGCGCGATGAAGGCGGGCGCCGACGACTACCAGCGCAAGCAGGAGCTGACGCGCGAGAAGCTGATCGCCTCGATCCGCGACCTCACCGCGAGCCCGGCCGAGCGCACGGTGTCGCCCGACCTCGCGGCGCGCATGGAAGGCCATTCGCTCGGCGCCAAGGTGCGCATCCCCGGCATCAAGGTGCTGCACCTGATCGGCGAGGGCGGCACGGCGCACGTGTACCTCGCCTCGCGCGAAAACGACGACGAGCCGCTGGTGGTGAAGATCCTGCGCCATGAGATCGTGCTCAACCGCAAGGCGCTGGAGCGCTTCATGGAGGAGTACGCCATGGTCGAGCGCATCCAGAGCCGCCACGTGGCGCGCATCCACGCGTACGGCAACGACCAGAACCACGCCTACCTGGTGATGGAGTTCTTCGAGGGCGGCGACCTCGACAAGCGCCTGGCCGGCAAGCCGGTGCCGCCGCCGGAGGCGCTGCGCTTCTTCCGCGAGCTGATGTTCGCGCTCGGCGACATCCACGAGAAGGGTATCCTGCACCGCGACCTCAAGCCGCAGAACCTGATGTTCCGCCGCGACGGCACCCTGGCGATCGTCGACTTCGGCATCGCCAAGAACATCTCCGCCGCCGACCGCACCAGCGCCGGCGAGATCCTCGGCACGCCACGCTACATGAGCCCCGAGCAGGTGCAGGGCAGGGCGCTCGACCTGCGCACCGACATCTACAGCGCCGGGGTGCTGCTCTACCAGATGCTCACCGGCAAGCACCTGTTCGACGGCGACAGCGCGATGGAGGTGGCGATGCACCACCTCAACACCGAGCCGCCGCCGCTACCCGAGCACCTGTCGCAGTACGCGCGGCTGATCGAGAAGCTGGTGGAGAAGGACCGCGAGGCGCGCTTCCGCAACGCCGACGAGGTTATCGGCTTCCTGTCGCGCAAGCTCGACCAGCACGCGCCGGCGAGCGCCGCCGACAAGACTCAGGAATTGCGCTGAGCTAGGGCAGCTTCGCCCAGATCGCGCGCAGCTGGTCGGGCAGGTCCTTCGCCGAGAACGGCTTGGAGATGGTGCCGGCGGCGCCGAGCGTCTTCAGCTCGTCGAGGTCGCGCTGCGAGGCCTTGGCGGTGATGAACACCACCGGCAGCGCGTTCGTGTCCGGCCGCAGCTTCATCTGGCGGAACAGCGCCGGCCCGTCCAGCACCGGCATCATCCAGTCGAGCATCACCATGTCGGGCTTGAACTCGGCCATGGTCTCGATCGCCCGCGTCGGGTCGCTCACCACGGCGACCGTCATCTTGCCGACGCGCTCCAGCGACATGCGCACGATGCGCTGGATGTCCTCGTCGTCCTCGACGTAGCAGATGCGGATGAGTGGCCGTTCCGGCATGCCTTTCCCCCTTGTCAGGCGCTGCTGCGCGGCAGCTCGAACCAGAAAGTGGTGCCCCCGCCCGCACGGTCGTCGAAGCCGATGCGCCCCTCCATCAGCTCGACCAGCCGCTTGCAGATGGCGAGGCCGAGCCCGGTGCCGCCCTTCTGGCGCGTCGCGGTCGAGTCGGCCTGGGTGAAGCGGCCGAAGATGCGCGCGCGGAAGGCTTCAGGGATGCCGCTGCCGCGGTCGTGCACCGCGACGCGCACGCTCGGCCCGGCTTCGTCGGTGCTGATGTCGACCACGCCGCCCTCGGGCGAGAACTTGGCCGCGTTCGACAGCAGGTTGGTCATCACCTGCAGCAGGCGCTTGCGGTCGGCGTGCACCGTGCGGCCGGCGGCGCCGCCGCGCGCCTCGAAGCGCACCTTGAAGCGGTCGCCGAAGCCCTTGTTGAGCAGCATCGCTTCGCGCACCAGCTCGTCGACCGGCATGGTTTCGGGTTCCAGCGTCAGCTTGCCCGACTCGATCTTCTCGATGTCGAGGATGTCGTTGATCAGGTCGAGCAGGCGCTGCGCGTTGCGCTCGGCGACCATGCTGAGCTCGGCGATGTCCTTCTCGACCTCGCCCATCACGCCGCTATTGATGAGCTGCAGCGAGCCGATGATCGAGGTGAGCGGCGTGCGCAGCTCGTGGCTCAAGGTGGAAGTGAACTCCTTCTTCATGCGCTCGGCCTCGAGCTGCGCGGTGATGTCGCGCCCCTGCGCGATCACCGCGATCACCTCCGCCCGGAAGTTCACCAGCGGCGTGACGGTCCACTCGCAGATCAGGTCGACGCCGTCGCGCCGCGGGTTACGGATCTTCATGCCCGCCACCGACTCGCGCGTGGTGAGCAGCGAGTCCCAGGTGCGGTCGAACTCGCCGTGGAACTCGGCGCGCACCAGCTTCTTCACGCTGCCGCCGACCAGCTCGGCGGCGGCATAGCCGAACAGGATCTCGGCGGCGTGGTTGACCTCGGTCACCGTGCCGTCAGGCTGCAGCTCGAGCACCGCGATCGGCGCGCGCTCGGCGAACAGGGCCAGCTTGCGGCCGCTCGCCTCGACCTGGCGGCGCGCCTCCTCGAGCTCGACCAGCTGCCGCTCGAGGCGCTGGTTGAGGACGCGGTGGTCCTCGGTCAGCTTGCCGTAGGCGTGGCGCAGGCGGTAGCCGGAGTGGAACACCTGGGTCAGCCGGTAGGCGATGGCGACGTTGATCGCGTAGAACAGCGGCACCAGCAGCGCGATCTCGACGAACAGGCGGTTGCCGAACGTCAGCAGCACGTAGAAGAACGGGAACAGGATGCCCGCGGCATAGAGGGCGAAGATCGGCCAGGAGGCGGCGTACACCGGAATGCCGACCGAGGCCATGCCGGCGAACAGGAACGCGAGGAACACCTGCTGCTCGTCCGAAAGCGAGCGAAAGAAAACGCCGCCGGCGAGGCCCCAGCTCGCGCCGTTGCCCAGGGCGGCGATCGCCAGCCAGCGCAGCCATTGCGGCGCGCTCGCGAGCTTGTCCGGGCTGCGGCGGTAGACGACGAGCAGCGTGCTCGCCGCCAGGGTGAACAGCACCACGATCACCCACCAGATCAGCACCAGCTGGGTGAGCCAGCGCCCCTGCAGCTCGAAGGTGGCGATCGCGCCGGCGATGAAGGTCGCGCCGATGGCGATCGGCATTTGCCGGTAGAGCTGGGCGACGCGGTCGGCGAGGACCTGGCGCGGGTCGGCGCGGTCGCGGATCTCGGCCTCGACCGCGTCGGTCGAGGAAGAGAGCGTGCTGCCGTTGCCGTTCGCGGTGGTGGAGTGATTCATGCGGCGCAGGCCTGAGCCTGCGCCATTCTAGCGGGAAAGCGGCGGGAGATTATCCCGCTGTCTTCCTCAAAGACCTTTGCCGTTGCGGATGACGCCGACGGCGACGCCCTCGATGGCGAGCGCGTCGCGCCTGAGATCCACCTCGATCGGCGCGAACTCCGGGTTTTCCGCCTCGAGCTGCACCGCGTGGCCGCGGCGGCGGTAGCGCTTGACCGTGACTTCGCCGGCGAGCCGCGCCACCACGATCTGCCCGCTGCGCGCTTCCTGCGTGCGATGCACCGCGAGCAGGTCGCCTTCGAGGATGCCGGCATCGCGCATCGACATGCCGCGCACGCGCAGCAGGTAGTCGGCGCGCGGCGTGAACAGGTTCGGGTCGACCTGGTAGCGGCCGTCGAGATGCTGCTCGGCGAGGATCGGGCTGCCGGCGGCGACGCGCCCGACCACCGGCAGCTCGAGCAGCCGCCCGAGGCGGCCGGCGGCGCGGCCGTCGCGCACCCGCAGGCCGCGCGAGGCGCCCGAGGAAATCTCGAGCGCGCCTTTCTTCTGCAGCGCGCGCAGGTGCTGCTCGGCCGCGTTGACCGAGCGAAAGCCCATGCGCTGCGCGATCTCGGCGCGCGTCGGCGGGTAGCCGGAGACCTCGGTCAGCTCTTTCACCAGGCGCAGGATCTCGGCCTGGCGGTCGGTGAGTTTGGCTGTTACGGCCTCCATTAGTGGCAATATATACAGTATATGCGCCGCATTGTCCACCTGGACATGGACGCCTTCTACGCGTCGGTGGAGCAGCGCGACGATCCGCGGCTGCGCGGCAGGCCGGTCGCGGTCGGCGGCCGGCCTGAAGCGCGCGGCGTGGTGGCCGCCGCGAGCTACGAGGCGCGCGCCTTCGGCGTGCGCTCGGCGCTGCCGATGGCGCGCGCGCTGCGGCTGTGCCCCGGGCTCGCGATCGTGCCCCCCGACTTCGAGCGCTACCGCCGGGTGTCGAACCAGGTGATGGACATCCTGCGCTCGTGCACGCCGCTGGTGGAGCCGCTGTCGCTCGACGAGGCCTACCTCGACGTCACGCAAAACGCGTGGGGCGAAGAGTTCGGCAGCAGAGTCGCGAAGCGACTTAAATCAGATATTTTTGAAAAAACCCGGCTGACGGCATCGGCGGGCGTGGCGCCGAACAAGTTCCTCGCCAAGATCGCCTCCGGCTACCGCAAGCCCGACGGCCTCACCGTGATTTCGCCCGGCCGGGTCGAGCGCTTCCTGCAGGAGCTGCCGGTGGAAGCGCTCTGGGGCGTGGGACCGGTGACCGCCCGCAAGTTGCGGGCAGTGGGCATCGAGAAGCTGGTGCAGATCCGCAGCGTCGACATGGACCTCCTGCGTCACGCCGTCGGCAGCCTGGCGGACTGGCTGGTGCAGCTCTCCCACGGCGACGATCCGCGGCCGGTGGTGCCGGACCGCGAGTCGAAGTCCTCGAGCACCGAGAACACCTACGCGGAAGACCTGACGGAAATCGAGCCGATCCGGGCCGAGCTGGAGCGCATGGCAAGGGAGAACGCGGAATGGCTCGCGCGCAGGCAGCTCGCCGCGCGCACGGTCGCGATCAAGGTGCGCTACGCCGACTTCACCACCGTGACGCGCAGCCACACCTTGTCGCTGCCGACGTGCGATGCGGACGTGATCTCGTCCTGGGCCAAGGACCTCCTCGCGCGCACCGACGCCGGGCAACGGCCGGTGCGCCTGCTCGGCGTGCGCGTGCAGGGACTAGTCGAACAGCCCTCTCGCTAGCTCGACCGGCTCGATCAGCTTCGGCGAGTCGCTGGCCGCCGCGTTCACCGCCATGCTTACGGGATGGCACTTGAGCGCGGCCTGTGGAGGCAGGCCTTCTTCGCCCGCGAGCCAAGCCGCGTAGTTCTCCTTTGCAACGATCAGCGGCATGCGGTCATGGACCTTGCGCACTACCGCATCGGCTTCGATGGTGATCAACGAGAAGCTGTCGTGCTCCCAGACAGCCGCCAGGGCCAGGAGCGGCTCCTCGGCGGGCGAGAAATAAAACGGTTGCTTGCGCCCGGCGCTGGCTTGCCATTCGTAGAAGCCGCTCGCCGGCACGAGCGCGCGGCCGTTGCGGTAGGGGCCGGGAAACTTCTGCGCGAGCGTTTCAGCGCGCAGGTTGGCGAATCTGCGGCGCAGTCCCCAGTGCGCGAGCCAGGCTTTTCCGGCTCTGACGATCAGCGCGTTCGTCGCCGGCGCGATGTTGTAGCGCGGCTGGAATTCAGGGATCGACTCCAGGCCGAATTGCAGGGCGACGACCTCGGGGTGCGCATGCAGCGAGTAGCGGCCGCACATGCGCGCAAGGGTACAATGCGCGCGGCATGATCATCCAGTCGCTGCTCGACACCGACCTGTACAAGTTCACCATGATGCAGGTCGTGCTGCACCACTTTCCGGGCGCGCAGGCCGAGTACCGCTTCAAGTGCCGCAGCGCGGGCGTCGACCTGCGCCCCGACCTCGACGCCATCGAGCGCGAGCTCGCCGACCTGTGCCGGCTGCGCTTCCGCGACGACGAGCTCGCCTACCTGCGCGGCCTGCGCTTCATGAAGTCGGACTTCGTCGACTTCCTCGGCCTGTTCCAGTTCAACGAGAAGTACGTGCGCACCGGCCTGGGCGACCGGCCCGGCGAGATCGAGATCACGATCCGCGGCCCGTGGCTGCACACCATCCTGTACGAGATCCCGGTGCTCGCCATCGTGTCGGAGCTGCATTTCCGCCGCACGCAGCCGCGCCCCGACCTGGAGGAGGGCCGGCGGCGCCTCAGGGCGAAGATCGGCCTGGTGCGCACCGTCGAGCCCGAGCTCGACTTCAAGATCTCGGACTTCGGCACGCGGCGGCGCTTCTCGCTCGCCTGGCACGAGGAGGTGGTGCAGGCGCTGAAGCGCGAGGTGCCGCAGCATTTCGCCGGCACCTCGAACGTCTGGTTCGCGGCGCGCAACGACCTGACGCCGCTCGGCACCATGGCGCACGAGTACATGCAGGCCTGCCAGGCGCTCGGCCCGCGGCTGCGCGACTCGCAGACCTTCGCCTTCGACAAGTGGGCGCAGGAATACCGCGGCGACCTCGGCATCGCGATCGCCGACACCTACGGCCTGGACGCGTTCCTGCGCGACTTCGACATGTACTTCTGCAAGCTGTTCGACGGCGCGCGCCACGACTCGGGCGACCCGTTCGACTGGGGCGAGAGGATGATCGCGCACTACCGGCGCCACCGCGTCGACCCGCGCACCAAGACGCTGATCTTCTCCGACCAGCTGTCGGTGCCGCTCGCGCTCGAGATCGCGCGCCGCTTCCACGGCCGCGCCCGCACCGCGTTCGGCATCGGCACCAACCTGAGCAACGACCTCGGGCTCGAGCCGATCAACATCGTCATCAAGATGACCGAGTGCAACGGGCAGCCGGTGGCGAAGGTGTCCGACTCCCCCGGCAAGACGATCAGCAAGGATCCCGGCTACCTGAGGTATCTCAGGCAGGTGTTCGGCCTCGAGCCGACCGAGAAGGCCTGAACCCGGTTACCCGAACCGCGGCGGCAGTCCTGGCGGCGTGCTTCGCGCTCAACATGTTTGGGCGCGGGCTGGGCGACACCTACGCGGTGTTCCTGCTGCCGCTCGAGCGCGAGTTCGGCTGGACGCGCTCGGCGCTCACCGGGGTTTTTTCCGTGTACCTGCTGGTCAACGGCTTTACCGCGCCGCTGGTCGGGCTGGCGTTCGACCGCGTCGGCCCGCGCTGGGTGTTCGGCGCCGGCGTCACCTGCCTCGGCGCGGCGTTCTTCCTCGCGAGCGCGCTGGCGAGCCTGTGGCAGTTCTACCTGCTGATCGGGGCGCTGGTCGGCGTCGGCGTGAGCCTGAACGGCATGGTGCCGGGCTCGGCGCTGCTCGCGCGCTGGTACCGCGAGCGGCTTTCGACGGCGATCGGCATCGCGTTCTCGGCGGTGGGCGTGGGCACGCTGCTGTTCGTGCCGCTCGCCCAGTACCTGGTGAGCGAATACGACTGGCGGCTCGCCTACCGCATCTTCGGCCTGGTTCTCCTGGCCCTCGCGCCGGTGGTGCTGTTCGCGCTGCCCTGGCGCAGCTTCGCCGCGGGTCATCCTGAAAATCTGAGGAGAATCACCCGAGACCCGAGCGGCTGGACGTTGCGGGCGGCGATGGGCACGCCGGCTTACTGGGGCCTGGCGCAGATATTCTTCTGCACCGCGACGGCGATGTTCTCCGCCGTCGTGCAGCTCGTCGCGTTCTTCATCGACGCGGGCTTCTCGCCGCTCGCCGCGGCGACGGCGTACGGCGCGCTCGGCATGCTGTCGGCGGCGAGCATCATGGGCAGCGGGTTCCTCTCCGAGCGTTTCGGCTACCGGCAGACCGCCACCGCGAGCTTCATCGGAACGGCTACGGGGATGGGGTTGCTCCTGCTCCTAACGGCGGCTTCTTCCCCTCTCCTGCTGGCCATGTTCGTAGCGATCTTCGGCCTGTGCATGGGCGTGCGCGGGCCGATCGTGTCGTCGGTGTGCACGAAGTCGTTCCCCGGTGCGAACGTGGCGACGATCTACGGCACGATCTACTCGACCAACGCGCTCGGCGCGGCCTTCGGCTCCTACCTCGGCGGCCTGCTGCACGACTTCAGCGGCGGCTACCGCGTCGGGCTCGCGCTCGCGCTGGCCTTCATCGCCCTCGCCGCGGCGCCGTTCTGGACCGTCCCGGCGCTCAGGAATTTCCGCTGATGGCGCGCAGGCGCCGCTCGCGCTCGCGCAGCGCGCAGCCGCGCAGATCGGCTGCGCCTTTCTCGGTGACGATGACACCCGCCTCGCTGCGAGGGACCGACACCGGGCCGGAGAGGTTTTCCACGACGCGGGAAGCCGGCAGAAGGGTGAGGGAAATCCCTCCGGCCGACTGGTTCGCTGCGCGGACGAAATCGAGCGCCCCGCCCACCGCGCCGACATAGCTGCCGTCCGCGAGCTCGCCGTTCACCCCGCCGGTCAGGTCGACCTCGACCGCGGAGTTGATCGCGACGAAGCGCGGCTGCTTCGCCAGCACGTCGGCGCCGTGCGTGTACTCGGAGCTGTGCAGGCGCATGCGCTCGTTGTCGTGCGCGAAGTCGAACAGCCTCCTCGAGCCGATCAGCAAAGCGCAGTCGATGCGGCTCACCACTTTGCGCTCGGCGAGCTCGACCACGCCGTCGCCGACGCTGCCCGAGTGCACGCGCAGGCCTTGATGGCGCCCGAGGAAGCTGCAGAGCGCGTTGGGCAGGATGCCGATGCCGAATTCCAGTACCGCTCCATCAGGGACGAAGGCGAGGGCGTTGCGGGCGATCGCCAGCTCGAGCTCGCTCGGCTGCCGCGCCGGAGGCGTAGCGGGCGGCCTGGAGTTTTCGACCAGCAGGTCGAAGTCGTCCTTCGCGAGAGGACGGTCGGTGTGAGTCCAGGGCACCTGGTCGTTCACCTCGGCGATCACCGCCCGGCAAACGTCCAGGGCGGGGACCAGATAGTCGGCGGCGAGCCCGAGGCTGTATTCGCCGCGCGCGTTGGGTGGGCTCACCTGGACCATCACCACGTCAGATTTTATTTTCTTGTCTCTTATCAAAACCCCAAGTTGCGAATAGGGCACCGGCAGCATCTCGAGCACGCCGGCATCGGCGAGCGCGCGGTTGGTTCCGATGCCGCAGTAGGACGAGAGCCGCAGGTGGTCAGCGTGCGCGGGCGTGACGATCCCGGAGTAGCTCGACCCGAGGAAGCATCCCACTCCGCTGAGCCGCGCGCGCTGGGACACGAGCGCTTCGACCAGGGTCTGCGGCTCGGCGCAGGCCTGGCCCCACAGAGTGCCGTCTCCCGGACGAATGACGCTCGCCAGATCGATCATCAGCCGATGCTAGCACCGCGTGCCGGTGTTACTATGGTGGCACCATGGCCGACACGACGACTCTTAAACTGCCCGAGCATCTCAAGGCGCGCATCGCGCGCCTGGCGCGACAGACCGGGCGCGCGCCGCACGCGGTCATGCTGGAAGCGCTGGAGCGCGAAATCGCACGCGAGGAACGGATGCGGAAGTTCGTGCGCGAAGCGCTGGCGGCCGACGCCGCCATCGAGGCCGGTGCAGAGGTATACCGCGCAGAGGACGTGCACGCCTGGCTCGAGCGGCTCGCCCAAGGCGGCAAGCCACGGCGCCCGGCGCCTTGGCGCAGATAGTCTATTCACGCCGCGCGCTCGAGGATCTTGAGCGGGCAATCCGGTTCCTCGCCGAGCAGGATGCGGCTGCCGCAGCAGGGGCCGCCGCGGCGATCCGGGAAGCCGTGGAGATCCTGTCGCGGCATCCGCTGATCGGCCGTCCGGCGCATCCGCCCCTGCGCGAGCTGGTGATTTCCTTCGGCAAGACGGGATACCTTGCGCTCTATCGCTTTCTTCCCGAGCGCGCAGAAGTGCGGGTCCTCGGAATCCGGCACCAGCGGGAGCTCGACTACCCCGTGTAACCGCGCCGCGCCTTACCTTCGAGGAGACTTCCCGTTTCGCTTGACCGGGCGCGCGCCGCGCTCGTCGAACTCGTAGTGCAGCACAAGCTGGTCGCGCGCCGGCCCGGAAAGCCGCAGCTTCACCGCCCACTCCCCGGTCATCTCGAGGTCGAGCCGGGCGCGGTACTCGCCCGGCGTCTTCGTCGGCTGCGCCTTCACCGGTTTCACGTTGTGCGCCATCGGCATCGACGGCATGTCCGCACCTACGAGAATACTCAGACCCGAGACCGGTTGCGCGTCTCTCTTGACCCGAATCGCACAGTCGTAGACAAAATCCTTGCCGGTGAACCTGCAGTCGAGGCTCGCCTCCGGGCGTTGCGCGAGCGCAGGCGATGCGAGAAGAAACAAGCTCAGGAGAAGCGCGTCTTTAGCCAATGCACTACCCGTTCATCGAGCAGTCCGCGCGGACGCCAGATCAGCAGCAGCGCCACCAGGCCGCCGAACACGATCATGCGGTAGCCCTGGAAGAAGCGCGTGCCTTCGAGCAGCCCCAGGTCGAGCGCGACCCCCAGCAGCGGGCCGAACACCGTGCCGAGGCCGCCGATCAGCGCGTATGCCAGGCTGTGCACGCCCAGCATGATGTCGAAGTTGCGCGGCTCGATGTAGGTGTTGTGGTGCGCGAAAAGGGCGCCGCCGAGCGCGGCGAGGGCGCCGGCCGCGGCGGCGACGCCGAGCTTGAGGCGCAGCACGTCGATGCCGAGCATGCCCGCGAGCTCGGGGTCCTCGCCGAGCGCCCGCACCGTCGCTCCGAGTCTTGATTTTTCGATGAGGTGAATGGCAATCGCGACGACGGCGAGAAGAGCCCAGACCAGGGCCAGAAAGTCCGCGGGCTCGACGCCGCGCTCGAACACCCAGCGGATGCCGCGGAACCCCTGCGTGCCGTCGGGGCCGACCGTTTCGCCGCCGATCTCGAGCTGCCAGTGGAACAGCTCGAACAGGATGCGCAGCATCTCGGCCGCGGCGAGGGTCGCCATCGCGAAGTAGAGCCCGCGCAGCCGCAGCGTCGGCAGGCCGACGAGCGCCGCGGCAAGGGCGCCGAGCGCCATCGCGGCGAGGGCGGCGAGCGGCAGCGGCCAGCCGAGCATCGCGGTGCAGATGCCGGCGGCATAGGCGCCGACGCCGAAGAAGGCCTGCTGGCCGAACGACAGCTCGCCCGCGACGAGCAGCAGGTAGGCCGACGCGGCAATGAAGGAAAACAGGCCGATATTGGTCAATACGCCGATCGCGTATTCATCCATGGCGGCCTCATTGCGAGCAGGACGAAGAGCAGCAGGTAGGCGATGAAATCCCGCCACTGCGGCCCGAAGTACCACTGACTGTGCGCCTCGAGCAGGCCGAGCGCCAGGCCGCCCGCCACCGCGCCGGGCAGCGAACCCAACCCGCCGAGCATCATCGCCAGCATGCCCTTCAGCGTCGACCACATGCCGAGCATCGGCGTCACCTGCTCCTGGCTGGAGATGATCAGAAACCCCGTCAGGCCGCCGATCGCCGAGGCGAGGGCGAACACTCGCAGCGAGATCGCGCCAATGTTGATTCCCGAGAGTTCCGCCGCGGTCGGATCGTCGATCACGGCGCGCACTGCGATGCCGAAACGCGTGGCGTGAAGGATTTTCCACAGAAGAAAACAGATCGATACCGCTGCAAGCAGCATCAGCAGCGATTCGAGCCGCAGGAAAAACGGCCCGAAGCTGAGGGGGCCGCCGTCGTAGAGGGCGGGGAAGGCGTACAGGTGCTTCGGCAGCGCCAGCACGGCAAGCTCCTCGAACTGCATCCAAAGCGCGAAGCTCGCGACCATCGCGGCAACCGCCGAGCCCTTTCTGTGGGGCGCGAAGCACAGCCTTTCAACATAACTGCCCGCCAATACTGCGCCGGCAACGGTTACCAGAAAAAGCACAAATAGCGCGGCTGGAAAGTTCAGGCTGGTCCAGGTGGCGAGATAGGCGCCGAACATGATCGCCGGGCCGTACGACAGGTTCGCCCGCCGCAGCACCCCGAAAATCAGCGTGAAGCCGAGCGCGAGCAATGCGTACGAGGCGCCAAGCGTGATCCCATCGAGGCTGTTCTGAACGAAGTCGGTCAAGACTGAGCAGAGCCCAGGTACGCCCGCCGGATCACCTCGTCCTCGGCGAGCGAGCCCGGATTGCCGCTGAAGGTCACCCGGCCCTGCTCGATGAGGTAGAAGTGCTGCGCCACCTTGAGCGCCATGTGCGCGTTCTGCTCGACCAGGAAAATGGTCGAGCCTTCGCGATGCAGCTCGGCGACGATGTGGAAGATCTCCTCCACCACCAGCGGCGCGAGCCCGAGCGAAGGCTCGTCCATCAGCAGCAGCTTCGGCCGCGACATCAGGGCGCGCGCCACCGCGAGCATCTGCTGCTCGCCCCCGGAAAGCGTCCCGCCCTGCTGTGCGGAGCGCTCTTTCAGTCGCGGAAACCTGGCGAAAACGCGAGCAATATCCTCCTGAAAATCGTTCTTTCTCTGGTACGCGCCGGCGCGCAGGTTTTCAAGCACGGTCATGCTCGGAAACACCAGCCGGTTCTCCGGCACCAGCGCGATGCCGCGGGAGACGATGGCGTGCGGCGGCAGCGAAGAAATCTCTTCCTCGGAGAAGCGGATCGAACCGCTCTTCGGCTTCAGCACCCCCGCGACGGTCATCATCAGCGTCGTCTTGCCGGCACCGTTCGGGCCGAGCAGGCAGGTGATCGAGCCCTGCGCGACGTCGAGCGACACGCCCTTCAGCGCCTCGATCTTGCCGTAAGCAGTTACAACCTCGGAGATACGCAGGAGCGGCTCGGCTGCCACTACGCTCCCCCCAAGTATGCTTTCCTGACCAGAGGATTCGCCTGGATCTCGGCCGGCGTGCCCTCGGCGATCTTCTGCCCGAAGTTGAGCACCGCGATCCGGTCGGTGACCCCCATCACCAGCTCCATCACGTGCTCGACCAGCACGATGGTGATGCCGCGGCTGCGCAACCGCAGGATCCGGTCCCTCAGCTGCCCGATCTCCTCGCTGTTCATGCCCGCCGCCGGCTCGTCCAGCAACAGGAGCTTCGGTTTCGTCGCCAGGGCGCGCGCCAGCTCCAGCCTGCGCTGCTCGCCGAACGACAGGTTGGCGGCGAGCTCGTCCTGCTTCTGCGCCAGGCCCGAGAACTCGAGCAGCTGCGCGATCTCGTCGCGCACGCCTTTCTGCCCGCCGAGCCAGCGGCCTAAGAAGCTGCGTCGTGCGCGATCCTCGGGAGAATTTTGCGCCACCCACAGGTTCTGCCATACCGTGAGCTGTCCGAACAGGCGGATGTTCTGGAAAGTGCGCGCGATGCCGAGCTGCAGGCGCTTGTGCATCGGCAAGGTTTCGAGATTTCCGGTGCGGAAAAGAATCCTCCCCGAGGTCAGTGGAAAGAGCCCGGCGACCAGGTTGACCGCAGTGCTCTTGCCGGAACCGTTCGGGCCGATGAGGCCGATGATCTCGCCTTCGGACACCCTGAAATCGAGCCCGTCGACCGCGCGCACGCCGCCGAAGTGGCGCGACACCGCTTGCAGCTCAAGCACGCCGGCTCCGCCCGAGAAAGCCGTCGGGCCGCAGGTTCATCGCCAGCACGATCAGGGCGCCGAACAGGAGGTTGCGCCAGTCACCGAGATCGCGCAGACCCTCGATCAGGAACACCTGCACGAAGATCACCGCGAGCAGCGTGCCGAATACGTTCGACAGTCCGCCGACGATCGGGTAGGCGATGGCGAAGGTGGCGACCAGGACATTGAAGCTCGAATGCTCGATGTGGGTGGTGTAGTGCGCGTAGAGGCCGCCGCCGACTCCGGCGATCGCGCCGCCGACCGTCATCGCGCTCACTTTGATCGCGGTCAGGTTGATGCCGACCGACTGCGCCGCCAGCTCGTCTTCGCCGACGGCACGCAGCACCGCGCCGTAGCGCGAGCGGTCGAACCACCAGAGGAAAAGCATCACGATCACGACGAAAACCCAGATGAACAGCATCACGTCCGCCGTGGTCCAGCCGTTCTCGGGGAAGAAGCGGATCTGGCGAAAACCCTCGCCGCCCAGCGGTCCGACCTTGATGCCGCCCTTGGCGATCTGGTAGTCGAAGTTGAAGAAGAACAGGCGAACGCCCTCGCCGAACGCGAGCGTCGCGATGACGAGCATCAAGCCCTTCACGCGCAGCGCCGGAAAGCCCACCGCGCAGGCGGTGCCGGCGCCGGCGAGCGCGCCCACGCCGAGCGCGGGGACCAGGTGCCATCCGCCGAGCACCGTCAGCATGCCTGCCGCGTAGGCGCCAATGGCGAAGAAGCCCGCCTGGGCGAGACTGACCTGGCCGGTGAGCAGCACGATGTAGGCTGAAAGCCCCAGCAGCGTGTGCACGCCGACGATCTGCGCCATCCCGTAGTAGAAATCCATCGTCAGTCCCTGCCGCCCTGCGCAGCGAGCAAGCCGCCGGGGCGGAATACGAGGAACGCGAACAGCAGCAGCATCACGTAGAGGTCGCGTTCGGTGACGCCGCGGAACAGCTGAAACGCGTTCTCGAATGCGCCCACCAGCAGGCCGGCGACGATGGCGCCGGGAATGCTGCCGAGCCCGCCGATCACGGTCACGATCAGTCCTTTCACGGTGAGCGGCACCGTGAGCAGCGGCGATAACGCGCCCACCGAGGCGCCGATCATGGCTCCGGCGATGCCGCCGAGCAGCCCCGTCATCACGAATGTCACCGCGTTCACGAGCGTGACGCGGATGCCGCAGAGTTGCGCCGCGACCGGCTGCTGCGAGACCGCGCGCGTGGCGAGCCCCAGCCGGGTCCGGTAGAGCAGAAACAGCAGCACCACCATGCACAGCACCGATATTCCGAATACCAGCAGCAAGTCGCCGCGCAGAGTGAATTCGCCGGCTCGCAGCATGACGTCGTCGAAAACGGCGGGATAGCCCAGCGGCCTTCCCTCGGTCGCGTGCACGATGATCTCGTCGATCAGCAGCAGCATGCCCACCGTGGACATGAGCGTCGCGAGCGGGCTGGAGCGCGGGATGAAGTGAAAGCAGGTGAGATAGACGACGTAGCCGATCAGGCCGCCGGAAGCGAAGGCGCAAGCGAACACGAGCCAGGGCGGCGCTGCGGCGATCACCTTGAGGACCAGCAGCCCGGCATAGGCGCCGCCGATGGAAGCCGCGGCGTAGGCCATGTTGATCTTGTGCATCACGCCGAACACCAGCGTGAAGCCGATGCCGATCAGCGCGTAAATCGCGCCGAAGAGCATCCCGTCAATAACCGCTTGCAGGAAATCGAGCATCCCCAAAAAAACGGGCGCGGCGGTGCCGCGCCCGTTTCTAGCTCCCTACAGTCAGTTCAAAGAGGGTTATGCAACACCTTCCACTCGCCCTTGTTCGCGTGCACGAACAGATAGGGCTTGTCCGCCTCCCGATCCTCAGTGCGCTTGGTGACCCCGAGCAGGCCTTTCGTCTCCTTGAGCTTGGCCAGCCCGTCGCGGATCTTGCGCCGGTCGGCCTGCACCTGGCTCTTGTCGCCGGAGATTTTCTCCGACTCGATCACCTGCTTGAGGATGAACATGTTTTCCCAGGCGGCCATCGAGTGCAGATCAGCGGCGCCCTTCTTCTTGGCCGTCAGATCCGCCGCCCACTTGGCCTCCTTGTTCACCGGCGCGAAGGAAGTCGGGATGATCATGCCCTCGACATCCTTGGCGCAGCCTTGCATGGTTTCCATGGTGGACGTGCTGGTCAGACCCACCAGCACCTTCGGCTTGTAGCCCTGGCGCTTCATTTCCTTCAGCAGGCCGCAGGTGGTGAACGGGTGCGCCGCGATCGAAAGGATGTCGGCGTTCGCCTTCTTCATCTCGCGCACCTGAGTGGCGAAGTTGGCGTCGTTCAGCAGCCATTTCGTTTCGCCGACGATGGTGTAGCCGTTCGCCTGGGCGCGGTCCTTCATCACCGAATACCACAGGGCGCGCGAATGCGCGAAGTCCTCCTCGACCCCGCCGAAGACCGTCTTCAGCTCAGGGTGCTTGGTCTTGAGCCAGTAGTACAGCGAGGAGTACATGATGAACTCGCTCGGGACGTTGCGGAACGCCCACTCCGAGATCTTCGCCAGGCCGCCCTTGATCGCGACGTCGGTGAACACCGGCATCTGCAGCCCGGAGTCGCCCTTGTCGTCCACTTTTTTCTGCAGGATGCCGAACAGCGGCTCGGCGACGTTGGAGCAGGTCGGGCCGATCGCCACGATGGCGTCGGTGCCGTAGATGCGGCGGATCACCGAGATGCCTTCCTCGGCGACGCAGCGGTCGTCGAGGAACTCGACCGCGATCTTCGCCTTGGAGCCGTCGGCAAGCTTGACGCCGCCCTGATTGTTGATCACCTCCGCGGCGGCGAGCATCGCGGCCTCGCTGTTGATGCCGAAGGAGCGGATGATGCCGGTCTTCGCGCCGAAGCCGGTGATCTTGATGGTCTTCTCCTGCGCGAGCGCGCCGGAGCCGGTGTACGCGGCGGCTGCGAATGCGCCAGCGACCGCGAAAGCAAGCTTCTTCATGAGGCTCCTCCTTTGACAGCCAAGTGGCCTTCGGGCTCGATCACTACGCGAGCCAATCCGATCTAGTGTAAGGCGCTGAGCGCGGTTAGTCGAGTTCCAGCTGCACGGGCGATCCCGCGCGGACTTGCCGCGGACCCTTGGAGCACCGCAGCATATCGCGGCATGCCAGGGGCTAAACTGCCGACGGAATTGTCCCTTGCGGCCGAGACCTTCGCCGGCGGCTGGCTGCACACCGGCGATCTTGCGGTCTGGCACCCGAGCAGCTACGTCGAGATCCTTGCGCCTTCGTGCAGCTCAAGCCCGGCACCAACGCGACCGAGGACGAGATCATCGAGCACTGCCGGCGCAACCTGGCGCGCTTCAAGATACCGAAAACGGTCGTCTTCGGCCCGCTGCCGGTCACGGCGACCGGCAAGATCCAGAAGTTCATGCTGCGCGAGCGGGCGAAAGCGCTCTGACAACCTGCGCGGCGTGAAGAGGTTCTGAGCCGCAGGCCTCCTCCTGCGCCGTTCTGTCTGGTAGATTCGGTTGCCACAGAGCCGGGAGGGGAGGATGGCAAGGCCCAAGGCGAGGAAGGCGAAATACGACATATGGGCGCGGTTGGAACTGGGACCCGCGAATTCCACGCCGCTGAGTCCGATTTCTTTCCTGCCGCGCGCCGCCGAAATCTTTCCCGATCGCATCGCCGTGGTGCACGGCGCGTCCAGGTTCACTTATGCGCAGTTCTGCGAGCGCGCAAAACGACTTGCTTCCGGCCTGAAGAAAGCAGGCGTACGCCGCGGCGAGGTCGTCTCGGCGATGCTGCCCAACGTCCCGGCGATGCTCGAAGCACACTATGGCGTGCCGATGCTGGGCGCGGTGCTCAACGCCATCAACACGCGCCTCGACGCCGACACCGTCGCCTACATCCTCGGGCACGGCGAAGCCTCGGTTCTTATCACCGATCGCGTGTTTGCCGCAGTAACCGGCCCCGCTCTGAAAAAGCTCGGACGAAAGATTCTCGTCATCGATGTTGACGATCCTCTTTATACCGGTCCGGGCGAGCGATTGGGCCAGGTCGAGTACGAAGCGTTCTTGAAATCCGGCAAGCCGGATTTCGAGTGGTCGCTCCCGGCAGCGGAATCCGACCCGATCGCGCTCAATTACACCTCGGGCACCACCGGCCGGCCAAGGGGGGTGGTCTACCACCATCGCGGCACGTTCCTCGAGGCTTGCGGCAACGTCCTGGCGTGGGCGATGCCGGCGAAGCCGGTGTACCTGTGGACGCTGCCGATGTTCCATTGCAATGGCTGGTGCTTCCCGTGGTCGGTGACCGCGATGGCGGGCACCCACGTCTGCCTGCGCGCCGTCGAGCCCAGGCGCATCTTCGAGCTGATCGTCGAGCACGGCGTCACCCACATGTGCGGCGCGCCGACGGTACTCGGCATGCTGATCGCGGCGCCGGAGGAGGAGCGGCGCAGGTTTCCGCATGCCGTGCACATCCAGACCGGCGGCTCGCCGCCGCCCGCCAAGGTGATCAAGGCGATGGAGGAGCTCGGCTTCAAGGTGCTCCACATCTACGGCATGACCGAGCTCCAGGGGCCGTCGACCTTCTGCGCTCCGCAGGACAACTGGGAAGACAGGTACACCGAGATGGCGCGCCAGGGAGTTCGCTACCAGGTGGTCGAAGGCCACATCGTGGGCGATCCGAAGACCTGCAAGCCGGTGCCGAAGGATGGAGAGTCGATCGGCGAGATCCTGGTGCGCGGCAATACGGTGATGCTCGGCTACCTGAAAGACGCAAGAGCAACCGCAGAGGCGTTCGCGGGCGGCTGGATGCACACCGGCGACCTGGCGGTGTGGCATCCGACCGGTTACGTGGAGATCAAGGACCGCAAGAAAGACATCATCATCTCCGGCGGCGAGAACATCTCCTCGGTGGAGGTCGAGATCGCGTTGTACAAGCATCCGGCCACGCAGCTCGCTGCCGTGGTGGCGCGGCCCGACGCGAAATGGGGCGAGACGCCGTGCGCCTTCGTCCAGCTCAAGCCGGGCGCGAACGCCACCGAACAGGACTACATCGACTGGTGCCGCCAGAATCTGGCGCGCTTCAAGATACCGAAGAAGGTGGTGTTCGGGCCGGTGCCGACCACCGCGACCGGAAAGATCCAGAAGTACGTGCTGCGCGAACGCGCCAAGACGCTCTAGGGGACGCCATGGAAGACCCGAAAACCAAGGTTACGATCCTCACCTCGAGCTACCGCATCAAGGGGCACATCGACCTGCTGCCGGGCTCGAGGGTCACCGACTTCATGGCCGAAGCGCGCGACTTCATCGCGGTGACCAACGCGGAAGTCTGGGAGCTGCAGGTCGGCGGGCGGCAGGTGCTCGCCGCGCCGTTCATCAACGTCAGCCGCGACCACATCGAGATCATCCTGCCGGGGCACTAAGGACAGGGAGGCGAAGAAGCCCGCCCGACGTCAGCGATCGAGTCCCTGGTCCTCGTAGGAAGCGGGGTCCGAGATCGGCTCGATGTGCGTGAAGATCGAAGCGTTGGGCACCAGCGAACGGATGCGCGCTTCGATCTCCTCCGACAGGCGGTGCGCCTGCGCGACGCTCCAGGCGTCGGGCACCAGGATATGAAAGGAGATGAAGCGGCGCACGCCGGCCTGCCGGGTGCGCAGCGCGTGGAACGCCACACCGTAGCGGCGCGAATACTCGGCGAGGAGCCTGGTGACCTCGTCCTGGTCGCCGCGCGCGATCGCGGCGTCGAGCAGGCCTGACGCGGAGCGGCGCACCAGGCCGATGCCGGTCCATACGATGTGGGCCGCGACGGCGAGGGCTACCAGCGGATCGAGACGCAGCCATCCGGTCGCGAACACCAGCGCGACGCCGATGATCACCCCCACCGAGGTCCACACATCGGTCATCAGGTGCTGGCCGTCGGCTTCGAGCGTAATGCTGTGATTCTGCCGGCCGACGCGGATCAGCAGCAGCGCGAGCGCCAGGTTGATCGCCGATGCGGCGCTGGTGAGCGCCAGCCCGAGGACCGGCGCATCGAGCGCGCGCGGCTCGATCAGGCGCGGAATGGCGCTCGCGAGAATTCCCGCCGCGGCGAGCACGATCAGCGCGCCTTCGATGCCGGCGGAAAGGTACTCGGCTTTCGAGAACCCGTAGGGATGCTCCTCGTCCGGCGGCGACGCCGCGAGGCGCAGCATGGAAAGCGCGAGCAGCGCCGCGGCCAGGTTGACGAGCGATTCGAGCGCATCCGACAGCAGGCCGACCGAGCCGGTGAGCCACCAGGCGAGCGTCTTCAGGCTGATCGTGGCGATTGCCGCCGCGACCGACAGCCAAGCATAGCGCTCAAGATTGGTGGAGGCGGTAGACACGAACGTCTGGCAGTTCGTCGATGACGGAGAGCTCGTGCAGGGCAATTCTTTCGCCCCCGCCCGCGAGGAAGCGCCTCGATTGAAGCGCCCCCGGCGCATGCAGGGTGTTCATGGCGAAAACCAATCCTTTCGCGTCCGCACGCGGGTCGGCGTCGCCCGGCTCGACCTGCTCGCAGGCCCAGCGCTTGAACACCACGCAACGATCCAGGCAGCGGCGCGTCCACGGCGTCGGATGCTGATAGCGCGCCAGGTAGGCCGGAGAGGAAAGCACGGTAAGCGAATCGAGCTCGTAGGTGGCGAGATAGGTTCTTTCGCAAACCCAGCGCCGCGCGGAGCGGAAGCCGGGAATCGCCAGCCGCTCGGGCAGGTGCTCCTGGTCGTACCAGGCGTTGAATTCCTCCTCCATCGCCGCAGGGGGCTCGGTCATGGTGAGAAGCAGTCCGAGGCTGTTTTTCACCTGAGCTGGCCGTTCTCGAGAGTGTAGGAACGGTCGGCGACGCGCTCGGCGAAACGCCGGCTCTGCTCGGCCAGCAGCACCGTGACGCCGGTGCGCTTGAGCTCGCCAATGGCGCGAGCCACCTGCCCGGCCACCACCGGCGCTAGGCCTTCGGAGGGCTCGTCGAGCAGGATCGCCGCGGGGTTGCCCGCCAGCGTGCGCGCGATGCACAGCATCTGCTGCTCGCCGCCGGACATGCGGGCGCCGGGGCGGTTGCGCAGCGCGGCGAGCGCAGGGAACAGCGCGAACAATCTATCCTCCGACCAGGGCGGCGCGGCGCCGCGCGGCGGCTGCCGGCCGACCTCGAGATTTTCGCTCACGGTCAGGTCGGTAAAGATACGCCGGTCCTCGGGGACGTAGCCGAGGCCCCTGCGCGCGATCTGGTGGGGTTCAAGACCTTTCAGGTTCCGGTTGTCGAAGACCACTTCCCCGGAGAGAAGCGGAATCAGTCCCATGATGGCCTTCAGCGTGGTCGATTTGCCGGCGCCGTTGCGGCCGAGAAGCGCCACGACCTCGCCGGCGCGCGCCTCGAAGCTGACGTCGAACAGGACGCGGGCGCGCCCGTAGCCGGCGCACAGGCCCCTGACCTCAAGCCGCATCTCATCCTTCCCCAAGATAGACCTCCCGCACCCGGGGATCGGCGCGCACCGCTTCCGGCGCGCCTTCGGCGATCAGCTCGCCGAGATGCAGCACCAGCACCCGGCTGGCGAATCCGAACACGACGTCCATGTCGTGCTCGGTAAAGAGCACCGCGATGCGGTCGTGCCGCGCGAGCGCCGCGGCGAGCGCCATCAGGGCGCCGCGCTCCTCGGGCGCCATGCCCGCGGTCGGTTCGTCCATGAGGAGCAGGCGCGGCCGGCTCGCCAGCGCGACGGCGAGCTCGACGCGCTTCAGGTCGCCGTAGGCGAGCAGCGCGCAGGGCCGGTCGGCCTGGCCGAGCATGCCGACCCGCTCGAGGAGCTCGCCGGCGTCCTTCACGAAGTGCTGGCTTGCAGGGCTCCACAGGGAGTAGTTCTTCCGGTGGTGCGAGAGCAGGGCGGCCTGCACGTTCTCCCGCACGCTCATCGAGCCGAACGTCGCGGTGACCTGGAAGGTCCGGCCGACGCCGAGGCGCCATACGCGGTGCGGCGCGAGGCCGGCGAGGCTCGCCTCGCCGAGGCGGATCCCGCCCGAATCCGGCGCGAGCTGCCCGCTGAGCATGTTGAAGCAGGTCGTCTTGCCGGCGCCGTTCGGGCCGATCATGGCCACCATCTCGCCGGGCGCGACGCCGAACGAGACATCGCGCACTGCTTGGACGCCGCCATAAGCTTTTGAGACACGCGAGACGGTAAGCGAACTCACCGGGTGAGTCTTCTTCGGATAAAACCCGCGATGCCATGCGGGAATGCCAGCACGAGAAGCAGGATCACCGCGCCGATCGCGGCGCGCCAGTAGGCGATCTCGCGCGACACCGCGTCCTCGAGCCAGGTGAAGAGCGCCGCGCCCCAGACCGGGCCGGTGAGCGTCTGCACCCCGCCGAGCAGCACCATCACCAGGCCGTCGACCGAGCGCGGCACCGAAAGCGTTTCGGGCGAGATCGAGCCTTTCGAGAATGCGAATAGCGCGCCGGCAAGGCCTGCAAAGGTGCCCGCCACGATGAACGCCGCCCATTGCTGCGCATGCACGTCGATGCCGATCGCCCCGGCGCGCAGCGGGGAGTCCCGGCTCGCGCGCAGCGCGTAGCCGAAGGGCGAGTCGACGGCCCGCCACAGAAAGAGAATCGCCAGCGCGCAGGCGAGCAGCGCGAGGTAGTAGAAGGCGACCTTCGAGGAAAGCCAGCCGCTCGGCCACACGCCCACCAGGCCGTTCGAGCCGCCGGTCAGCGCGTCCCACTGGAACGCCACCGACCACACGATCTGCGCGAGCGCGAGCGTGAGCATCGCGAGGTAGATGCCCGACAGGCGCACGCAGAACCAGCCGAAGAGCGCCGCGCCCGCCAGGGCCGCCAGCGGCGCCGCGAGCAGGGCGAGCTCCATCGGCAGCCCGGCGCGCAGCACGAGCAGCGCCGCGCCATAGGCGCCGAGCCCGAAGTAGGCGGCATGGCCGAAGCTCGCCATGCCGCCCGGTCCCAGGAGGAAATGCAGGCTGACCGCGAACAGGGCAAACACGAATACTTCGGTAAGAAGCACCAGCGTGTACGCGTCGGAGAACAACGGCACCAGCGCCAGCGCTGCGACGAGGACGAGCATCGCCTTGGGGGCGGCGAGGGATTCCGTGCCGGCTGCGATGCGCGCCTCGGCCAGCGGCCGTCCAAGCAAGCCCCACGGGCGCAGCACCAGCACCACCGCCATGACGATGAATTCCGCGACCAGCGTGATCTTCGAGTAGCCCAGGCCGATGCAGAACGCCTTGATCTCGCCGATGAGAAGCGCGGCGAGGAACGCGCCCGGGATCGAGCCCAGGCCGCCGACCACGACGACGACGAACGCGTCCGATACCACGCCGAGGTCGATCTCGAGATTCGCCGGCTCGCGCGGGATCGCCAGCGCGCCGCCGAGGCCCGCGAGCGCGGCGCCGAGCGCGAACACGCCGGTAAACAGCCAACGCTGGTTGACGCCGAGCGCGCCCGCCATCTCCCGGTCCTGGGTGGCGGCCCGGACCAGCAATCCGAAGCGAGTTCGGGTCAAAACCAGATGAAGAAAGGCAAAAACGGCGGGGCCCAGCGCGATCAGGAACAGGTCGTATTGCGGAAACTGCCGGCCGGCGATGCTCACCGCGCCGGCGAGCCCGGGCGCCCGCGGGCCCAGCAGGTCCTCGGGGCCCCACGCCCAGAGCGCGAAGTCCTTGATGACCAGGACGAGGGCGAAGGTCGCCAGGAGCTGAAGCAGCTCGGGCGCGCGGTAGATTCTTCTCAACAGAGAAATTTCCGTCACGGCGCCGAGAGCGCCCACGGCAACGGCAGCCAGCGGCACGCTCAGCCAGAAGCCGACACGGCCCGACAGCCACACCGCGAGGTACATGCCGAGCATGTACAGCGAGCCGTGCGCGAAATTGACGATGCGGCTGACGCCGAAGATCAGCGACAGCCCGGCGGCGACCAGGAACAGCGAGCTCGCGCCGGCGAGCCCGTTCAGGAACTGCAACAGGACTGCGGAGCTGCTTATTCTTTCCTCAGCTTGCGAACTTCCTCGTTGGAGGGCTGAAAGCGGGCGCCGTCGGCGTAGCGCCAGTTCACCATGATGCCTTTGCCGTCTTTCCTGGAGAGTTGGCCGACGTAGGCGCCCATCGTGGACTGATGGTCGATGGCGCGCCACTCGACCGGGCCGAACGGCGTCTGCATCTTCAGGCCCTGCAACGCGGCGACCAGCTTCTCGGTGTCAGCGCTCTTCGCCTTCTTCACCGCCTCGGCTGCGGCATGCACCGCGGTGTAGCCGACCACCGAGCCCTGCCGCGGGTAGTCATTCCAGCGCTTCTGGTAGGCGTCGCGGAACTTGCGGTGCTCGGGCGTGCCGATCTCGCTCCAGGGATAGCCGGTGACCCACCAGCCGTCGGGGGTTTCGTCCTTGAGCGTATCGAGATACTCGGGCTCGCCGGCGAGCAGGTTGAACACCGCCGTGCTCCTGAACAGGCCGCGCGTATTGCCCTCGCGCACGAACTTCTGCAGGTCGGCGGCGAACAGCGCGCTGAAGATCGCGTCGGGCTTCGCCTCGGCGAGCGCCTGCACCACCGCGCCGGCGTCGATCTTGCCGAGCGCCGGCGCCTGCTCGGCGACGAACTCGACGTCCGGCTGCGCCTGCGCAAGCAGCTTCCTGAACGACGCCGTGGCCGACTGCCCGTACTCGTAGTTGGGATAGACCACCGCCCAGCGCTTCTTCTTCAGCCTGGCTGCCTCGGGCACCAGCATCGCGACCTGCATGTAGGTCGAGGGGCGCAGGCGAAAGGTGTAGCGATTGCCGTTCTCCCACACGATCTTGTCGGTGAGCGGCTCGGAGGCGAGGAACAGCACCTTGCGCTGGCCGGCGAGGTTGGCGACCGCAAGGCCGACGTGGGAGGCGAAGGTGCCCATGAGCAGGTTCACCTTCTCGCGCGAGATCAGCTCCTCGGCGACGCGCACCGCGTCGCCCGGCGTGCCGCCGTCGTCGCGCGTCACCAGCTCGAGCTTGCGCCCCAGCACCCCGCCCGCTGCGTTGACCTCCTCGAGCGCGAGCTCCATGCCTTTCTTGTACGGCTCGAGGAAGGCGGGGAACAGCTTGTAGCTGTTGAGCTCCCCGATCTTGACGCCTTGGGGGTGTACAGTGATCGGAATAAAACACAATGTAATCAGCGCAATGAACTTCATTCGTCACCTTTAACTTTAGCTCCACGGTCGGGCTTGATCTTATCGGTGCCACCGGGAAAGACGCGCCAGAACTCCTTGCGGACAAGGCTGGTGATCGTCGCGCTCTTATTCATGCCGTGATAGCGGGCGACGACCTCCAGCATCGCCAGGTCACGAGCGGTCGCCGAAAAGGCGTTCACCTTGGTCTTCTTTTCCATCGCCAGGGCCTTTGTATATAATACTTATATAAATATTATGCCACCCGGCGAATGAAAGCAATCCTCCTCGGCGAGGTGAAAAATCTGCATTTCCAATGGTTTGCCGCGGGCACAGCCGCCGCCTTCGGCAGCCTCTACCTGTACCTCTACTTCAAGCACGGCCTGTCGCGCCGCGTCTGCATCGCGCTCAATCTCTAGGGAGCTGGCTATGCGCACGCAAGCCGAGCGGGCCCAGTCGTTCCGGGCGCTGCATGAGCGCCCCGGCATCTTCGTCATGCCCAATCCGTGGGACGCGGGAACGGCGAAGCTTTTTGCTTCGCTCGGCTTCGAGGCATTGGCGACGACCAGCCTCGGCCTGTCGAGCGCCCGCGGGCGCGTCGACGGCACGCTGTCCATCAGCCGCGACGAGCTGATCTCGAACTGCCGCGAGATCGCGTCGGCCACCGAGCTTCCGGTGACCGCGGATCTAGAGAACGGGTACGCCGACGACCCCGAGGAAGCGGCCACGATCATCCGGCTGGCCGCCGAGGCGGGCGTCGTGGGCGGTTCGATCGAGGACGCGACGGGTGATCCTGCCAGGCCCATCTACGATTTCGCCCTGGCCGTCGAAAGAGTTGCCGCAGCGGCCCGAGTGGCGCGCTTACTCCCGTTCCCGTTCACGTTCACCGCGCGGGCCGAGAACTACCTGCACGGGCGGCCCGACCTCGACGACACCATCCGTCGCTTGCAGGCATTCGCCGCTGCCGGAGCGGACGTGCTTTATGCACCGGGCCTGCGTGACCTCGAAACCATCCGGCGGGTCGTGGCCGCGGTGCAAAAGCCGATCAATGTCGTCATGAGCTCCGCGGACCCGCAGATCACAGCGCGACAGCTGGCCGACGTCGGGGTCAAGCGCATCAGTGTGGGAGGCGCGCTGGCTCGACTGGCTTTCGCAGCCGTGCGCGAAGCCGCGGTTGCCATGCGGGATGCCGGCACCTTCACGTGGGTGCGCGACACGTTCCCGGGCAAAGACCTCAAGGCAATCTTCGAGCGATACCCTTAGGCGGCCTTGCGCTCCGCCGGAGGCGGAAGGAGCTTGAGGCAGCGGTCGATCCAGAGCGCGGTGAGCTTCTCCTGCACGCCGTTCTGCGCCAGGCGCTGGGCGAGGGCGCCGAAATCCACCTGGTCGAGCGGCTGGTCCTGGTTGAAGCACGAGAACACGTAGGTCTTCTCGCCGGTCTTCGGGTCGACGTGCGGCTGCAGGCACTGGGCGCAGATCTCTTTCATCATGCACTGCATCGGGCTGTTGATGGAGCCAATCGCTCGATGGGTTTTCTTGAGGAAGTCTTTCAGCACTGAGTGGCGTGCCTGCGCTACCGCCGCCATCATCCGGTCCGAGCCGATGGCGATGATGCGATCGGTGCCTGAAAACGGCAGTTCCTGCCTGGCGAGCGCGCCCGAGGCATAGGCCTGCATGGCCTGCACGATGTTGCCGACGAAGGCGCGGTCCTGCGGCCGGCGCGGCGCGAAGCCGGGCGCCTCGTCGCAGCACCACACCACGACGTCGGAGGCGGCCTCGATGTCGTCGACGCGGTAGCGGTCGGCGAGGTGCCGGTAGCCGGCGAAGTAGACAACCCGGGAGCCGGCGGCGCGCAACGCGCGGCCGATCGAGAACAGCACCGCGTTGCCGAGGCCGCCGCCGGCGAGCACCACCTGCTCGCCGCGCGGGATCTCGGTGGGCGTGCCGGTCGGGCCCATGAGGATCACCGGTTCGCCGGGGCTCAGGTACGCGAGCAGGTCCGCAGAGCCGCCCATCTCCAGGGCGATCACCGAGATCAGACCTTTCTCGCGGTCGACCCAGGCGCCGGTGAGGGCGAGGCCTTCCATCGCGAGCGTGGTTCCCGGCACCCGCAGCGCCAGGGTCTCGAAGTTCTGCATGCGGTAGAACTGGCCGGGCTGGAAGCGCCGCGCGGCCACCGGCGCGCGCAGCACCACCTCGACGATCGTGGGCGTCAGGCGCCGCACTTCGTGGACCACCGCGCGCAGGTCCCGATTCAGGCTCGCCAGGAATTGCGCATCGTCGAGCTTCGACGAGGCGTCACGACCGGCAAGCACCTTCGAAACGACGGGATAGCCCTGCTTGGCGCTGCCCATCGCCTTCACCACGTTGCCGAAGTAGGACGGGTGCAGGTCGCCGAAGAAGCTCATGAAGCGCCCGTCGGGATAGCGGTGCAGCAGCACTTCGACCTTGCCCGGCTTCGACGTGTGGCGCTCGGGCTTGACCGGCGCGCCGGTCTCGTCGCAGGCGAGGAAGTATTTGCCGTCGAGCGCAAGGCTCACGCCTTCCTCGCGCGCGAGCACCGTGTTGGGCTGCGTGCCGGCCGCGATGAGGACCGACCTGGCCGGAAGGCGCACGCCGTTCTCGAACACAACTTCCCTCGCATGCCCGTACGGGTCCACCTCGATGCGCGTGGGCGTCAGCCCCTCCGAAAACACGATGCCTTCCTCGAGCGCCTTGGCGACTTCCTCGTGGTTGAGGGTGTAGGAGGGGCTGTCGATCATGCGGCGCCGGTAGGCGATGGTCGAGCCGCCCCAGGACTTGAGAAGCTGCAAACGGTTTTCGGGCCGAGCCGCGCGCAGTGCTTTCGCATGGGCGATGAATTCATCGGCGATCTCGCGCTCCTCGGGGCTCCAGTCGGGCTGCTCGTCGAGCGCCTCGGTGCGCGCCAGGAATTTCTCGACCTGCACCGCGTAATAGGCGAGCGACTCGGTGGCGGTGTCGATCGCGGTGAGCCCGCCGCCGATCACCACGATCGGCAGGCGGATTTGCAGGTTGGCGATCGACTCGCGCTTCGCCGCGCCGGTGAGCTGCAGCGCCATCAGGAAGTCGGACGCCGCGCGCACGCCGCGCGCGAAGCCGTTGGGGATCCCGAGCACCGTCGGCCGCCCGGCGCCGGCGCACAGCGCGACGTGGTCGAAGCCTCCGGCGAACGCCTCGTCGATGTTGAGCGTGCCGCCGAAGCGCACGCCGCCGAACATGGCGAACTGCCGGCGCCGCTCGAGCAGCAGGCGGATGATCTTGAGGAAGTTCTTGTCCCAGCGCACGGTGATGCCGTACTCGGCGACGCCGCCGAAGCCGGCCATCACGCGGCGGTCGAGGGGCTCGCGCAGCCGGGAAACATCCTTTATGGGCGAGAACGCCACGCGGTTGCCGAGCGCATCGACGCCGGAAAACTCCTGCGAAAGCGGCTCGATTTTCAGGCCGTCGATGCCGACCACGGTGTGGCCGTCGTTCATCAGGTGGTGCGCCAGCGTGAAACCGGCGGGACCCAAACCGACGACCAGGACTCTTTTTCCGGAAGGAGGCCTTGGACAGGGACGCCTGAGATCGAAGGGATTCCAGCGCGTGAGCAGCGAATAGATCTCGAAGCCCCACGGCAGCTCGAGCACGTCCTTGAGCGTGCGCGTTTCCGCCTGCGGGATGTCGACCGGGTCCTGCTTCTGGTAGATGCAGGACTTCATGCAGTCGTTGCAGATGCGGTGGCCGGTGGCGGCGGCCATCGGGTTGTCGAGCGCGATGATGCCGAGCGCCGCGAGCGGCTCGCCGCGCGCCTTGACCATGTGGAACTCGGAAATCTTCTCTTCCAGCGGGCAGCCGGCGAGCGGTACGCCGAACACGGTGTTGCGGAATCCTGCTTCTGGCGCAGGCTTCTCCGCGCTTTCCTTCACGGGCGGCTTTTCCCTCAGCCCCTTGGAGCACGAATCCTTGCCCTGCTCGTGGCACCAGATGCAGTAGTTCGCCTCGTCCAGCGCGCCGGCCAGGTCGGTGCCGGGGTCGGTGAGCGCGAAGCCCTCGCGAAGGCGCAGCTCGCTGTGCGGGATCAGCTGCATGTAGTCGAGCTTGCGCGGCGCCTTGAACAGCACGCCGCGGCGGTGCTTCGCCTTGCCCTCGGGGGTAAGCGTGGCCCATGCGGCATAGCGCGCCGCCTGTTCAAGGTGCTGTTGATTGGATGATTCATCCTTCAGCCAGGCGCTGACCTGGCGGGCGAACTCCAGCTCGGTGGTAAACGTGAAGTTCCCCGGCGTCGCTTCCCCGGGCTTCGCCTTGTGCAGCGCCCGGCGCTGCACGAACAGGCGCTTCACCGAATAGAGCGGGGCGAGCTCGTTGTGGCGCTCAGCGAGCGCGCGCGCCTCGTCCTCGATGCCGAAGAGCTTCGGCAGGAAGTCCTCGATGTGCGGCGCGAGGGCGACGAGCAGATCCGATTCGGCTTTGCCGTGCGGGGGTTTTGCGCGCGCAGTTACCAGGCGGTCGTGCAAAGCCCCATCGATCTCCTTGAGAAAGCCGAGGAACGCCGCGTCGACGCGCAGCACGCCTTCGCGCTCGTACAGGTCGCCGAAACGGATGCCGAAGCCGAGTTGCATGCAGTTAGAATTATCAGCGAAATCAACCGGAGGCCTCGATGCAGATCAGAAATAGCATATTCCTCGTCACCGGCGGCGCTTCGGGCCTCGGCGCCGCAGCCGCACGCATGGCCGCCGAGAACGGCGGCAAGGTGGTGATCGCGGACATGCAGGCCGACGCCGGCGAGAAGCTGGCGAAGGAGCTCGGCGGGCGCTTCGTCAAGACCGACGTCGCAGCCGAAGCCGACGGCAGGGCCGCCGTCGCGCTGGCGCTGAAGGAATTCGGCGGGCTGCACGTGCTGGTCAACTGCGCGGGCATCGCGCTCGCCGAGCGCACTCTCGGCAAAGACGCGCCGCACGACCTGCAGCGCTTCGTGCGCGTGCTGAACGTGAACCTGATCGGCACCTTCAACATGATCCGGCTCGCCGCCGACGCCATGGCGAAGGCGGTGCCGAACGCCTCGGGCGAGCGCGGCGTGATCGTGAATACCGCGTCGGTCGCGGCGTTCGACGGGCAGATCGGGCAGGCGGCCTACTCGGCGTCCAAGGGCGGCGTGGTCGGCATGACGCTGCCGATCGCGCGCGATCTTTCGCGCAACGGCATCCGCGTCTGCACCATCGCGCCCGGAATCTTCGAGACGCCGATGCTGATGGGCCTGCCGAAGGAGGCGCAGGAATCGCTCGGCAAGCAGGTGCCGTTCCCCTCGCGCCTCGGCCGGCCTGCGGAATACGCGCAGCTGGTGAAGGCGATCATCGAGGTCGAGATGCTCAACGCCGAGACCATCCGCCTCGACGGCGCGATCCGCATGGCCCCTAAGTAATCTGCTTGAGGTTTTTCCGGTAAAACCGCGAGCGCTCGACGTAGCCGCTCGCCACCTTGAGCAGGTGGTCCCTTTCCTCGGGCTTGAGCTGGCGCACGACCTTGCCGGGCGAGCCGAGCACCAGGACCCCGTCGGGAATCTCCTTGCCCTCGGCGATCAGGGTGTTCGCGCCGACCAGGGTGCCGCGCCCGATGCGCGCGCCGTTCATGATCACGCTGTTGATGCCGATCAGGCTGCCGTCGCCGACGCTGCAGCCGTGCAGCATCACCTTGTGGCCGACGCTGACGTTGCGGCCGAGCGTCATCGGATAGCCCGGGTCCACGTGCAGCACCGAGCCGTCCTGGACGTTGCTGCCTTCGCCGATGGCGATGCGGTCGTTCTCGGCGCGGACCACGACCTGGAACCAGATGCTCACGTCGTTTTCCAGCAGGACAGACCCTATGATGGAAGCGTCGGGAGCGATGTAATGGTGCTCGCCGCGGAGCTCGACGCGCCGCTCGCCGATGGCGAAGAGGGGCATGCGGCTATCATAACCCGGTGAAAATCATCGTTCTCGGCGCCGGCGTGGTCGGGGTGAGCTCGGCGTGGTACCTCGCCGCGGCCGGCCACGAGGTGACGGTGATCGAAAGGCGCGGCGCGGCGGGCCTCGAGACTTCTTTCGCCAACGGCGGGCAGATCTCGGCCGGGCATGCCGAGCCCTGGGCCAAGCCTGCCGCGGTGCCGAAGATCCTGCGTTGGCTCGGCCGCGAGGACGCACCGCTTCTGTTCCGGCCGCGCGCCGACCGGGCGCAATGGGAATGGGGCTTGCGCTTCCTGTTCGAATGCCTGCCGGGCCGCTTCGAGCGCCACAGCCGCACGCTGGCCGGGCTTGCCGGCTACAGCCTCGAATGCCTGCGCGCATTGCGCGCCGCGCTCGGCATCCGCTACGAGCAGCTCGAGCGCGGCATCCTCCAGTTCGCGACCAGCGCGCGCGACTTCGAGCTGCTGGCCCGCCATGCAGAGGCGGTACGCGGCCTCGGCGTGCAGCGCGAGGTGAAGACCGCGGCGGACTGCCTCGCGCTCGAGCCCGCGCTCAAGGATTCGCGCGATCCGGTGGTCGGCGGCGTCTACGACCCGAAGGACGAATCGGGCGATTCCCACCGCTTCACGCAGGAGCTCGCGCGCCTCGCGGCGGCCAGGGGAGTAGTGTTTCAGTTCTCAAAAGCGGTTGAAGCGATAGAAGCAGCAGGCGATGCAGTCACCGGTATCCATCTGGCCGGGGAGCGGGTGTCAGCGGATGCGTACGTGGTCTCGCTCGGAAGCTACAGCCCGCTGCTGCTCGCGCCGCTTCGCATCCGCATCCCGGTCTATCCGCTGAAGGGCTACTCGATCACGCTGCCGCTCGGCCCTGCCGAGCAGGCTGCGGCGCCGATGGTAAGCCTGACCGACGAAGCGGCGAAGATCGTCATCTCGCGGCTCGGCAATCGCCTGCGCGCCGCGGGGACCGCGGAGCTCGCCGGCTACGACACCTCCTTGAACCCGGTGCGCTGCGCCGCGATCACGCGCCGCATCCGCGAGCTGTTCCCGGCGCTCGGCAGTATCACCACGGTGGAGAACTGGACCGGGTTGCGGCCTGCGACGCCAAACAATGTTCCCGTGATCGGACGAACCCGATTGCGCAATCTTTTCCTCAATACCGGCCACGGCACCCTCGGCTGGACGCTCGCCTGCGGCTCGGCCAGCATGCTCGCCGACGTGATCTCGGGCAGGCAGCCGCAGGTCGCGTTTCCGCTTACGTGAGGCAGAGCGCATCGCAGTTCCTGGAAGTGCGCGGCCTGCGCTACCACGTGCGGCGCTGGGCGGGCGCCGGGTTGCCGAAGATGGTGCTGCTGCACGGCTGGATGGACGTGTCGGCGTCGTTCCAGTTCGTGGTCGACGCGCTCGAGCGCGACTGGGACGTCTACGCGCCCGACTGGCGCGGCTACGGGCTGACCGACTGGGGAAAGGAAGACAGCTACTGGTTTCCGGACTATCTCGCCGACCTGGATGTGATTCTTCAAAACCTGCAACCAACCTCTCCTGTGAACCTGGTGGGCCACAGCATGGGAGGACATGTCGCGGGCCTCTACGCGGGCGTGCGCCCGGAGCGCGTCGCGAGGTTCGTGAACCTCGAGGGCTACGGGCTCGCGGCGACCCGCCCCGACCAGGCGCCGAAACGCTACGCGCGCTGGCTCGATGAGCTGCGTGCGCGGCCCGGGCTGCGGCCCTACGAGAGCTTTGCGGCGCTGGCCGAGCGCTTGCAGGGCAACAACCGCAAGCTCTCCCGGGAAAAGGCGGAGTTCCTGGCGCAGCACTGGGGCCGGGAAGTGAAAGGCAAGGGCGTCGTGCTGCGCAGCGACCCGGCGCACAAGATCGTGAACCCGGTGCTCTACCGCCATGACGAGGTGCGCGCCTGCTGGCGGCTGGTGACGGCGCCTGTTCTGTGGGTCGAAGCCGCCGAGTCTGACGCGCTGAAGCGCGTGGGGCTGGATGCCGCGGGCCATGCGGAGCGCCGGGCGGCGTTCCGCAACCTGCGCCACGTCACCGTGCCGGGCGCAGGGCACATGCTGCACCACGACCAGCCGCAAGCCGTGGCGCGCCTGCTCGAAGAGTTCCTCGCGCGCTGATGGCCCAGTTCTTCGCCATCCACGCGACGCACCCGCAGCGGCGCCTCGTGCGCCAGGCCGCCGACATCGTGCTCCGCGGCGGGCTGATCGCCTATCCGACCGACTCCTGCTATGCGCTCGGCTGCGACCGCGGCAACGCGAAGGGCGCCGAGCGCCTGCGGCGCATGCGAGGGGTCGACGAGCGCCACCACCTGACGCTGATGTGCCGCGACCTCGCTGAGATGGCCCGCTACGCCACGATGGACGACGCGCAGTTCAAGCTACTGAAGAGCGTTACGCCGGGCAGCTACACGTTCATCCTGCGCGCCCGCAGGGAAGTGCCGCGCCGCCTGACGCACCGCAAGACGATCGGCGTGCGCGTCCCCGGGCACGCGGTGGCGCACGCGCTGCTCGCCGAGCTCGGCCAGCCGATGTTATCGGCAACGTTGCTGTTGCCGGGCGACAGATCTCCCCTCTCGGATGCCCATGAGATACGGCGGCGGCTGGAGCACGAGCTGGATCTGGTCATCGACGCGGGATCGTGCGGCACGCAGCCGAGCACGGTGATCGATCTCACCGGCGACGTACCTCGGGTGCTGCGCCTGGGAAAGGGCCCGCTCGCGCCCTTTGCCGTAGAGCGCGTCTGATAAAATCGCGCTCGCAAGATGGACGTCAACCACCTCGTGCAGACGGTCGCCATCTACGCCCTCCCGGTGCTGTTCGCGATCACGCTGCACGAGGCGGCGCACGGCTATGTCGCGCGGCATTTCGGCGACCTGACGGCGCATGCCCAGGGGCGCATCAGCCTGAACCCCATGCGCCACATCGATCTCGTCGGCACCGTGCTGGTGCCGATCATCATCCTGATGTTCTCGAAATACCTTTTCGGCTGGGCGAAGCCGGTGCCGGTCAACTACTCGGCGCTGCGCAAGCCCCGCCAGCACATGGCCTGGGTGGCGGCGGCGGGTCCGGCGGCGAACCTGGCCATGGCGCTGCTCTGGGTGCTGCTGCTGCGCGTGGCCATAGCGCTGAGCAGCCGCTCCGAAGCCTGGACCGAAGTCGCCTCGCTCCACGGCACGGCGGGGCTGGTCGACGTGGTGATGCGCCACGGCACGGGCGCGGCCGAGTACCTGATCGGCGTAGCCGCCGCGGGCGTGCTGGTGAACCTGGTGCTGATGCTGCTGAACCTGCTGCCGATACCGCCGCTCGACGGCGGGCGCATCGTCACCAGCCTGCTGCCGCGGCGCGCGGCGTCGGGCTTCGCCAAGATCGAGCCGTTCGGCGTGCCGCTGCTTCTCCTGCTCCTGCTGGTCCCGGTCTACGGCTCGAACGTGCTAAGCCTGATCCTCAGCCCGCTGCTGCTCGAATCCGAGGCCCTGGTGCGGGCCATGGTGCTGCTGTAGATGTACGAAACCCGCGTGCTCTCCGGCATGCGCCCGACCGGCAGCCTGCACCTCGGCCACTACCACGGCGTGCTCAGGAACTGGATCCGCCTGCAGGCCGAGTACCCGTGCCTGTACTTCGTCGCCGACTGGCACGCGCTCACCACCGACTACGAAAGACCGGGCGAGCTGCAGCAGACCGGCCTCGACATGGTGATCGACTGGCTCGCCGCGGGCGTGGACCCGAACCAGTCGACGCTGTTCGTCCAGTCGCAGGTGCTCGAGCACGCCGAGCTGCACCTGCTGCTCTCGATGATGGCGCCCATCGGCTGGCTCGAGCGCGTGCCGACCTACAAGGACCAGCAGCAGAAGCTCGCCGACCGGGATCTCTCGACCTACGGCTTCCTCGGCTACCCGCTGTTGCAGTCGGCCGACATCCTGATCTACCGCGCGAAGTACGTGCCGGTGGGGGAGGACCAGGTGCCGCACGTCGAGTTCGCGCGCGAAGTGGCGCGGCGCTTCAACCACCTGTACGGCCGCGAGCCCGGCTTCGAGGACAAGGCCAAGGCCGCGGTGAAGAAGATGGGCACCAAGAAGGCGCGGCTGCTGAACGAGCTGCGCGGCAAGTTCCTGGAGAAGGGCGATGCCGGCGCGCTCGCGCGCGGGCAGGCAGTGCTCGAAGAGCAGCAGAACCTGCCGCGCGGCGACCGCGAGCGGCTCTACGGCTGGCTCGAGGGCGGCGGCAGGAAAATCCTGGTCGAGCCCGAGGCGCTGCTCACCGAGGCGGCGCGCATGCCGGGGCTCGACGGCCAGAAGATGTCGAAGTCCTACGGCAACGCCATCGCGCTGCGCGAGGAGCCCGAGTCGGTGGCGAAGAAGATCAAGACCATGCCGACCGACCCGGCGCGCGTGAAGCGCAGCGACCGCGGCAACCCCGAGAAGTGCCCGGTGTGGGACCTGCACAAGATTTACTCGGACGCGGAGCGCAAGGCCTGGGTCGTCAAGGGCTGCACCACCGCGGGCATCGGCTGCCTCGAGTGCAAGCAGCCGGTGATCGAGGCGATCAACCGCGAGCTCGCGCCGATCCGCGAGCGGGCGCAGACCTACCTCGACGACCCGGCGCTCGCCCGCAACATCATCGCCGACGGCTGCGACAAGGCGCGCAAGCTGGCTGCGGAAACCATGCGCGACGTGCGCGAAGCCGTGGGACTCAACTACTCGTGATGACGGCAAAGGTCTACGGCGAGCCCGTCATCGAGCTGCCGCACGACCTCTACATCCCGCCCGACGCGCTGGAGGTGGTGCTGGAGGCCTTCGAGGGCCCGCTCGACCTGCTGCTGTACCTGATCCGCAAGGAGAACCTCGACATCCTCGACATCCCGATGGCGCCGCTCACGCGCCAGTACCTCGAGTACGTCGAGATCATGCGCAAGACCAACCTCGAGCTCGCCGCCGAGTACCTGGTGATGGCGGCGATGCTGATGGAGATCAAGTCGCGGCTGCTGCTGCCGCGGCCGCCCGCGGCCGCGGCAGTGGAGGATGACCCGCGCGCCGAGCTGGTGCGGCGCCTGCTCGAGTACGAGCGCATGAAGAAGGCCGCCCAGGGGCTGGACGAGCTGCCGCAGGTCGGCCGCGACGTCATCGCCATCTCGGTGTGGATCGAGAAGGCCGTCGCCGAAAGCTTGCCCGACGTGAACGCCGCAGCCCTGGCCGAGGCCTGGCGCGGCCTGCTGCACCGGGCGCGCCTGTCCGCGCATCACCGGGTCAGCCGCGAGGAGCTCTCGGTGCGCGCGCACATGAGCTCGATCCTGCGCACCCTGAACGAGCGGCGCGTCGCCGAGTTCGCCGAGCTGTTCGATCCGGCGCGCGGCGTGGCTGTCCTGGTCGTGACCTTCCTCGCGCTGCTCGAGCTGGCGCGCGAGCTGCTGGTGGAAATCACGCAGTCCGCTGGCTTCGGCCCGATTTACGTAAAATTGGCGCATGCTCAACCCGCCTGAGGCGAAGCGCATCCTGGAGGCGGCGCTGCTCGCCGCGCAGGAGCCGGTCAGCGCGACCGAGCTCAAGCGCCTGTTCGAAGGCGAGCTCGGGGTCGACGCCATCCGCAAGCTGCTCGCCGAGCTCGCCGAGGAATGGCGCGGCCGGGCGGTGGAGCTGGTGAGCCTCTCCAGCGGCTGGCGCTTCCAGACCCGGCCCGAGTTCCAGCCCTACCTCGATCGCCTGTTCCCGGACAAGGCGCCGCGCTATTCGCGCGCGGTGATGGAGACGCTGGCGATCATCGCCTACCGCCAGCCGGTCACCCGCGGCGACATCGAGGACGTGCGCGGGGTGGGGGTGTCGACCCAGATCATCCAGGCGCTCGAGTCCCGCGGCTGGATCGACGTCGTCGGCCACCGCGAAACCCCCGGCCGGCCGGCGCTTTACGCCACCACCACCAGGTTCCTCGACGACCTCGGGCTGCGCTCCCTGGAGGAGCTGCCGCCGCTGGTGGAGATCGCCAAGACCCTCCAGCTCGAGGTCGTCCCCACTGCGGAAGCGGTTGTCAGAGAAGAGCAACAGCAGGAACCCGCCACCGGCACCGACGGCTGAACGCCTGCAGAAACTGCTGGCGGCGGCTGGCCTCGGCTCCCGGCGCGAAATAGAAGGCTGGATCGCGGCCGGCAGGATAACCGTCAACGGCAAGGCAGCGAAGCTGGGCGACCGGGCAGGGCCGGGCGATGCCGTCGCCGTGGACGGCAAGGCCGTCCGGCAGGCCAAAGCAGCGAGCTCCCGGGTCCTCCTGTACCACAAGCCGGTCGGCGAGCTGGTCACCCGCAGCGACCCGGAGGGACGCCGCACCGTGTTCGACAGCCTGCCGCAAGGAAGGTGGGTGGCCGTCGGCCGGCTCGATCTCAACTCGTCCGGCCTGCTCCTGTTCACCGACTCCGGCGAGCTCGCCAATCGCCTGATGCACCCGCGCTACGAGCTGGAGCGCGAATATTCGGTCCGCATCCGGGGTGCGCTGGCACCCCTTGAGGAGAAAAAGCTTCTCCAGGGCGTGCCCCTCGAGGGCGCTCTGGCGCGCTTCGAGAGCATCAGGAGCGAGCGCGAGAGCCAAGGCACCAACCGCTGGTACCGCGTCGTGCTGCGCGAAGGCCGCAACCGCGAGGTGCGGCGGCTTTTCGAGGCGCTGGGCCATGCGGTGAGCCGCCTCGTCCGCGTGCGCTACGGGCCGGTCGAACTGCCCGCCGATCTGGCGCCCGGACGCTGGCGCGAGCTGCGAAATCCGGTTATACTTCAACAGCTTTAAAGAGATGGCATAAGGAATGGGCTGCGGGCCCATTTTTTGTTTGAGCCTCGAGAATGTGGTGCAGCCGGTGGTTTCCGGCATGGGTTACGAGCTGGTCGACGTGCAGGCCGCGAACGGCGGACGCCTTTTGCGGCTGTTCATCGACAAGCCGGGCGGGGTTGGCTTGGAGGATTGCGCGGCGG
>Ga0247727_10001591_pt1 | contig 53484 bp, 47 predicted proteins | sample WisWelCaveWW1625_FD_202498 | JGI IMG/M metagenome (GOLD analysis project Ga0247727, IMG submission 202498) | Biofilm microbial communities from Wishing Well Cave, Virginia, United States - WW16-25 | ecosystem: Environmental > Aquatic > Deep subsurface > Groundwater > Cave microbial mat | place... | reverse complement strand
CCGGCGACACCCTCCCCTCGCGGGGAGGGACGTGGGGACAGCGTTTCAACTCACCGCTTCACGCTCGATCGCGGCCCTTGCTTCAAGATGCTCGGCTAGCAACGAGAACCTCCCATGCAAGGGATGGGCGCAGTTTAAGCCACGCACAAACTCGGTCGGATTGATTTCTTCGCCGGCCTTGGTTTTGTTGTACAAAAAGGAAGTTGAGGCGGGATTGAGCCGCGCCTATCCTCCCAAATCGTCTAAACTCCTGCCGCTATCCTTTGAGGCAATCCCAGTCGACGCCGTAGGCTTCAAGGCGGCGCCGATAGCGCATGACGGCGCGGTGTCCATCCTCCACGGCGCGCTGAAACTCAGATCGACCAAGATGCTGCGCCGCGCGCACGCGATCGTCCGCGTCTATGAGGACCAGGCCAGCTTTGGCGAGCTCCTGCGTCTTTCGCCGAACCGTTTCACGCGAGAGGCCCGTCTTGTCGGCAATCATCCGCCTGGAAATGGCGCCGCGCACTTCGTCGGACGGGCATTCAACTGTGAGAGCCTCGTCTCCAGGCGTAGCGCCCAGCATGAACGGCCGCATCGTAGCGTCCGTTACGCATAACAGGATCACAACGCTCTCCATATCTGTGCCGGTGTAGGCCTGCAGTGAGTAAAAAAGATCCAGCGCCAATTCGTTTGCGGCGAAGGTGATGGGGCGCAGGTGCGGCGCTATCTGGTCTTGCATGGGACAGGATCCGGCCAGGATCGCCAGATTGCCGCCGCGCGACATGAAGTTCAACTGATTGATTTAGCGTCCCAGACTTGCAAAGCGACATGAGGTTGGAATCGGGCGCTGATCGCTTTTCAACCCCCGCGCATGAGGGGCAAGGGACACTAGATTCAAAGGCTTCCTTGGGTCCGCCGCTTTAATCCAGAACGTAGGCGTCTGCGCCAGCAGCGCACCGCCGCTCGGGCCCGTCATAGCTCGGATCATTACACCGGCGCCTGTCCGGCCCGATGAAAGTATCGGCTCTGATAAAAGTTCGCGGGTCGTTTGGCACGCGCGCGAGCTGCAGCGCGACGGCGCTCAAAGAAAACGGCCTCGTGAGAAACCCGCTGGCGCCGCAATCTCGCGCCCTTGCGACCGCGGCTCGCTGGCTCTCCGCCGACATCACGATGATTGGCGTTCTCGCTGTCTCCACCGCGCCAAATCGCACATCGCGAACGAAGGCGTAGCCTGGGTCATCCGCGCCCGCGACCTCTACAAAGATCACGTCAAACGCGACCAATTGCATGCGCTCAAGGGCATCCGAATGCGATGAAGCCGACATGACGAGCGGGTATCCGAGTTCGCCGAGCAGCTTGCTCAACAGCGAATTGCGGCTAGGCGCCAACTCGATAATCAACGCGGTTGGTTTCGCGATCACGCTCACCCCCGAACGACGCGAAACATTGGCGCCTGTCGAGAAAAAGCACGGTTAACACAAGGCGAACGCGTGACCTACTTTGGGTCGCAAAAGGCGGCCTTATGAAAGCGCGCGCGCTGCGACTGCGGCCGCGGGAAAATCGCTGAACACGCCGTCGACGCCGGCTGCGAAGAACGCGCGCAGCTCGGCGCTGAGGTCGCCGTGTACGGCGGGATTGTCGCCGCGCCGCAGCTCGGTTGGCAGGAAATAGTTTTCAGCGCGGAAGGTCCAAGCGTGCACGAGCAAGTTCTTGGCGTACGCCCGGGCCGCAAGATCGGTCGGTGCGAGCGAACGCCCGTCGCCGTCGCGCGGAATGATGAAAGATTTTTCCACACCAACGCCTTTTGCATAACGGGCGATGTCGGTGAGACCGGCATCGGTTATGAGGTCCGCGCCAGCGAGATCGCGCCGATCCCACGGCCCGCCCGATGCGCCGATAAGCTGCACGCAGTTCCAGCGCCGCGGAGACATTTGCGACAGCATGACCAGCGGCCAGATCTCGAAGCACTGCACGAACATGCGGTCAGCCGCCGCCTGACCGCCCCCGGCGCGCACGGTTTCGACAAAAGTGGAAACGGAATCGAGCCCGTGTTCGCGCAGGAATGTCGGGTGTTTCAGTTCTGGATAGAGGTCCACGCCGGCTTCGCCCGCAAGCGCCAGCACCTCCGCAAAGGTCGGGATTTCCTCCTGGCCGTCATAGGCTGTATTTTGCCGGCGAAGCTGCGGCAGGCGCTCCCTGCAGCGGAGCGTCTTCAGCTCCGCGAGCGTGAAATCCTCAACCCACCAGCCCGTGGCAGTCACGCCGTCGACATTTTTCTCGGTGCGCCGGCGCGCGAATTCCGGGCGCCGCGCGACGTCTGTCGTGCCCGAAATCTCATTCTCGTGCCGGCACACAAGAACGCCGTCTCGCGTCATGACAAGATCGGGCTCGATATAGTCGGCGCCCTGCGCGATAGCCAAGCGATAGGCGCCGAGCGTGTGTTCGGGCCGCTCGCCGCTCGCGCCGCGATGGGCGATGATTATGGGCAGGCGGGGCGGCGCTCCGATCACGCTTGCGCACCCCGAAAGCGCAGCCGCGCCAAACACGACATCACGGCGCCTCACACGCGCTCGTCCTGGGGCGCAAGGCGCGTCATCATCAGGCCGGTCAGCGACATCGCGGCGGCGTAAATCATGGCGAGCGCCCCGAAGACGCCGTCGAGCGCCGAATCGAGGTTCGGGAAAATCTCGCGGAACTCATGCACGAGGAGCGCGTTGAGCAGGAGACTCGGCAACGCGACGCTAACCGCGGCCTCGCCTTCATCGCCCGGCGCTTCACGCAAAGCCTTCAGCACGATAAACGCGGTCAACACTCCGACGATGGCTACGCTCAGGAACAACACGTATGGCGGCGCAACGTCGGGAACAAAGAAGAACTGCCCGGCAAAACGGAAAATCACGGCGTTGATGAACCAGAGCACGAAGCCGATCGCCATGGCGCGAATGATCATGTTTCCGTCTCCTGCTCGGCACCGATATCACATCACGTCTTCATCATCTCGCGCGAGATGATGACACGCATGATCTCGTTGGTGCCCTCAAGGATGCGATGAACGCGCAGGTCGCGGACGATGCGTTCAACTTCGTAATCGGCAAGGTAACCGTAGCCGCCGTGCAGCTGCAGCGCCTGATCGGCGACCTTGAACGCCGCATCGGTGACGAAGCGCTTGGCCATGGCGCAATACTTGGTGGCGTCGGGAGTCTTCGCGTCCAGCTTGCGTGCGGCCAAATGCAACAGCGCGCGCGAAGCCGAAAGTTCGGTCTCCATATCGGCCAGCGTGAATTGCGTGTTCTGAAAATCGGCGATCCGCTTACCGAACTGTTTGCGATCCTTCACATATTGCAGGGCGCGGTCGAGCGCGTCCTGGGCGCCTCCAAGGGCGCAGGCCGCGATGTTGAGGCGCCCGCCATCAAGACCTCTCATGGCGTACTTGAAGCCTTCGCCTTCAGGACCGATGCGGTTCTCGGCCGGCACGCGGCAATTCTCGAAATTGACGATTGCCGTGGGCTGGGCGCGCCAGCCCATCTTGTCTTCGGCTTTGCCGAACGAAAGCCCTCTAGCGCCGCTTTCTACAAGCAGCGTGGACACGCCCTTCGGACCATCATCATCGCCAGTACGGCACATCAAGACGTAGAGGTCGGAGAAACCGGCGCCTGAGATGAACGCCTTGGCGCCATTGACGATGTAGTGTGCGTTGCCGTCCGGCCTGGCCGATGTACGCAGAGCGCCCGCGTCCGAGCCAGAGCCCGGCTCCGTCAAGCAATAGGACGCAATCTTATCCATGCGTGTGAGTTTCGGGAGCCACATGTGGCGCTGTTCCTCGGCGCCGAATTCATCGATCATCCACGCGCACATGTTGTGGATCGAGACAAACGCCGCGGTGGCGATGCAGCCGCGCGACAATTCCTCAAAGATGAGCGCCGCGTCCAGACGCGTAAGTCCCGAACCGCCGACGTCCTCGCGCACATAGATGCCGGCAAAGCCTAGCGCCGCAAGCTCCCTCAGAACGCCGCGATCTAGCCCCTCCTCCTCCCAGCGCGCGGCGTTAGGGCGGAGCTTGTCCTGCGCGAACGCGCGCGCTGTATCGGCGATGAGCCTTTGGTCTTCGTTCAGTTCGGCCATGTCATCCTCTCGGGCCTTATAACGCGCTCGTTCGCGCCCGCCAGCCAGCTTGACGGCATGGGGCCGGCGCGGCCACAACCGGCTTGGGTTTCCATGGACAACCAAGTCACAAGCGCCGCCAGCGCCAAGAGCGCGCGGGGGAAGGGCATGATCGCTTTGCCGCCGGCGCTGGTGCTGCTCGGCGCGATCGCCGCCGGCGCCGGCATGGACGCCACAATCAAGTTTCTGAGCCTGACCAACCACGTCCTCACGGTGGCGTTTGGGCGTTACCTCTTCGGCGCGCTGTTTTCGTGGATCATCTGGACCCATGCGGGCCGCCCGCGCATTACAGGCGAGATGTGGCGTGCGCACGGAGTGCGCGGGATCGTCATAGCAGGTTGCGCGACTACCTTCTTTTGGGCGCTCACTGTTCTGCCGCTCGCAGAAGCCGTGACACTTTCCTTCATCTACCCGCTCCTGGCGCCGTTCGTAGCGCGCCTCATCATCGGCGAACGCGTGCGTACGTCCAGCGTAGCAAGCGCGCTCCTCGGGTTTGTTGGCGTGATCATCGCGATGCAGGGCGCGCCACCGCTAGCGGAGTCGCCGCAACACACGCTGGGCGTGGCCGCGGTGCTGGTGTCGGCGGCGCTGTTCTCGATCGCCGTGGTGTTGCTCCGCGCACGCGCGCAAACCGACGGCGCGGCCATCGTGGGGCTGATGACGAGCGTGATCCCCGGCCTGATCCTGGCTGGCCCGGCGCTCGCGTTGGCAACGCCGCCAGACTTTTCCTATTGGCCGGGGTTCGTGTTGATGGGCGCGCTGGCCGCCACCTTCATGTACCTGATGGCGCGCGCCTACTCTCGAGCAGAGGCCCAACAGCTTGCGCCGATCCACTACACGGAGCTTGTTTGGGCGAGCCTCATCGGCTTCGTTGTTTTCAACGAGGCGCCGCGCCCGCAAATCTACGTCGGCGCGGCGGTGATCATCGCCGCGTGCCTCTACACCGCCTACGACGAGCGGCGCCTAAAGCGTCGGACCTCAAATGCGACTCACGGCTTGGATCGGGCTCGGCGTCGCAGTTGAGGTCCAAAGACGCTTTGGATTCAGGGGTTTCCAAAGCAACTTTGGGCTTTAAATTCGCTCTGCGCCCGCCATCGAAATGAGGCGAATTTAAAGTCCGTTGCTTTGGCGCGACGTTAACGCGGCGTCTTCGCGGGAACGCGTTTGGACTCCAGCTCCGGATCGCCCAGCAATTCACCCGCCGCCACCGCCTCCGCTGCGCTGCCAGGCGGCGTCTTTCTCGCGCCCAGGTCGCGCGCCGCGCTGGCGGCGTCGCCCGCCTCGCGCGAGTTGAGCCAAATGAGGCATTCCTCGGCGCTGACATTGGCGGCTCGGGGACAGCCGCTTTCCTCGATCGCTTCGACGGCCTCGTCCGGAAGAACGCTGGTCTCGGTCGAGGCGGGAGTTTGGCCGCTGGAGTCCGCGCAAAAAAGCGCAGCCGCGCAGAGAGCCGCGGCGCGAACCGGCGTCATGGCCCGCGCTGCGTAATCGTGATAGCGGCGCCGCCCAGCTGGGTCACTTGAAGCGCAAGGCCGATGCCGGCCTGCATGAGCGTTGCCATGTTAGCGTCGCCGAACTGGCCCAATTCGATCGAGTTCGCATCGCCGTATTGCATGGTCAGAGCGGTATTGTCCGTCCCATCCTGATCGAGCGCGACGCTGTTGCTGTCGCCGTTCTGGTAGAGCCAAGCCTCAGCCGCACCGGTTGTGCGCTGCGTGATCACGGCGTTGTTTCCCGCGCCATTCTGCAACAGCACCGCCTCGACGCCGCCGGCCTGGACGATGTGGGCGGTGTTCAGATCGCCCACTTGCGTCAAACTCGCGCGGGCATCCTCGGCTTCGGTTTGGTCCAGTGTGACGGAGGCGCCCTCGCCTATCTGAGTAATGGCGACAAAATTGGTTTCACCAGCAAGGGCTGGTCCCGACAGAGAGAGCAAGGCCGCAACGAAGGAAACGCATCCAAACTTCATCGGCGCCTCAAATGATGGAGGCGCCGCGCATTCTTGTCGCGCAGCGCCCCGCCATCCACCTCAATTATTGCGTCACGTTTGCTATATTGCCAACCCCGAATTGCGTGACGAAGGAAACCGCGGCCGTACCCGAGGTCTGCGTGACGGTCGCCGAATGACCGCTGCCATCTTGCGAAACGTACGAGGTCTTGCTGTCGCCGGACTGGGTGACGATAGCCGTGTTGCTGTCACCGACCAGCTGCAGGACTTCGGAGAAGAGATTTGTGCCGTCCTGATTGACGAAGGCCGACATCAATGTATCGGCTTGATCGATGATCGACGTCGCGGGGCCGTCGCCCGCTTGCAACACATCGGCCAAGTTACTGTCGCCCACCTGCATAATAGTTGAAGACAAGGCGCCCCAACCCGAGCTTATCTGCGTCACGGTGGCGATCTGCGACGTGCCGCTTTGGTCGACGATCGAATGCGCGTGTACGCCGATTTGGCTAACCGTTGCGGAGTTGGCAAGGTCAGCTTGAACGATGCTCGACGTCACGTCTCCGCTCGCATCCTGGAACACCGACGCAAGGTGATCGTCGCCGGTTTGATCTACGCTCGAGTCGGCGTCTCCGCCAAACTGCACGACGTCGGCGAGATTATTGGCGCCGATTTGCGAAATGCTCGAAGCCAGCGACTCCGAACCGCTCGTGTTGCCTTGCTGCAAGATGGCCGAGTTCGCTGATCCATCCTGATCGATCGTTGATTGGTTCAGTCCATCGCCGCTTTGGTCGACGAGGGCGCTCTGGGTGTCGCCCGCCTGCGTCACACTCGACGTGGAGCCTGAACCACCCTGGGTTACCGTAGCTGAGGAGGCGATGCCGGTTTGCGTAATGGTAGAATAATTGGCGTCATCGTCGGCGCCTGCGGAGCCCGAATTATCTTGGGTGACCGAAGCGATGTTGGAATCGCCCGATTGATCGACAGTAGAGGAATTGCTCGGAGACGATCCGACATCGCTGCCATCGTCGCTTTGTACGACGCTGGCGCTGTTGTCGGCGCCGGTTTGATTTACGCTCGATTGCGAGCCCCAGATGCTTAGCGATTGGTCGACATCGGCGACGTTGCCGGTGTTCTCCTGATACACATCGCTTGAGTTGCCGGGATTGGCGAACGCAGGGCTCGCCATCAGTGCAAGCGCTGAAGCGCTCACAAGAAGCTTGCGGATCATACTTAACTCCATCGACGACGCCGCTGGTGCGCCTGCTATCTGCTGCGCTCTAAGAAGAAACTCGTCTGCATTGTTATGCCGGCGCGCACCCATTGCCGCGAGGTCATTCACCCGAGCAGCGCTGTGGGCTCGACGCACCGCCCGTCACGCGTGAAAAGCGGAAATAGTTAATGAAACTGCGTCGCTCGCACGTCTGCGCCGCCGTGATATCCGGCGACGGGGAAGTCGTGGCGGAAAGTTCGGCGAGGCGCGCCCGCTGATAGGAATCGATGAGCGGCGCGGCGTCTGCCTGATTGCGGAATTGCCAGAAGCCGAGCTGCGCGCCCTCGACGACGAGCGACTGCACCGCTCGCTCGATCGCCTGCTGTAGCGCGACCTGATCCGGTTCGTTGGTGGTGATGCCGGTTTCCGCTTCGAGGAGCTCGCGGAAGCTCACGAACCTAAATGCATTGGCGTTGACCGCGACCGAGGCGACCGTCTTGCGCGCAACGACGGTCGTCAGGATCTCGCCTGTGCGCACCGAAACAGCGCGCAAGTACACCGTCACCGTGTCCTGCCGATATTGTGTGCTGGCGCCGATGCCGAGATAACGCGCGCCCGCCCCGCCCGTCATCGTATTGGCGTCATAGCCGATGACGCCACCCTCGAGCAGCACGCCTGCAAATAGCAGCGAAGGCAATGCTTCGGGGCTGATTTCGCGTTCGCCGAGATAGTGCTGGCGCATTTCACGAATGATCTGGCGTTCGCGCAAGAGGTTATCGAGCCGCTCGCGCTCGATCACCTGGAACCATTGGCGGTTGCCGGCGTCCTGAAGCGCCTTGATAAGAATTGACGTGCCGCCCTGCGACACCGCGCGCGACAAAGTTTGGGCGCCTTCTGTATCGCGGAACTGACCAGTCTGGTCGGTGAAGTTGTAAACCGCCGCCGTGATCCGTTGCGCCGGCGGAGGCAGCTCCATCAGCTCGCGTTGCGAAGTGGTGATCGACGCCACGACCGGCGCCTGCGCTGTCATCTCGTAGGGTCGCTCGAACGTCGCACAGCCGCTGAGCGCCATCCCCGCCACGCCGATAAGGCATTTGCGAGCCATGGAGACCATCCTCTCAGCCGACCGGAGGTGGGTTGGGAATCACGATTTCCGTCGTCGACCCGGTCGAGGTATCGGTTATCGTGAGACGAATTTGGTCGATGAGCGTTTCCCAGCGCACCGTCTGTGAGCCGTAGATGACCTCTCCGGTGGGCTGCGCATTGTCACCCAAGATTGCGTCGCTGACTTGCGACGCCAGCGCCGACAAGAGCCGCGACTGTAGCATGCGCACGAATTGTTCGGACTGCGTCTCCTTGTTGCGCGGTGTCTGGTAATCATTCTGCGCATTAGCCGTGCCGAGCAAGTGGCTTGAATTGAACGGATTGCCGCCAAAGGAGGGATTCACTGGGGTGTAAACCAGCTCATCAGCGCTCGCGGCGCCCCCTGCCCCGAGAAGTGCGGCAGCAAATGCGACGGAAGCGAGAATTCTGTTCGACATGGAACAGCCCCAGCAAGACCCGGGCCGAGGCGGCGTACAGGTTAATCGCGCGTGAGAACGCGAGTTTCCCGGCCACCAGGACTGCGCCCCGCATGACCGAACTTGCCGATTCAATGCCGTTTGCCGCTGGCGCTCGTTATCCAAACGCTGCTGGCGTTGCTTGCGAACTAGCGCGCTGCCCCTCCCCCAGGAGAGGGGCGCGGGTTCAAGCCGCGTCCTTTTGCGCCTTCTTCGCCGCCTCTTCCGCGCGCCGGCCGCTCATCTCGACCATGTGGTCGAATTGAGCCTCAAAGGTCGCCAGGCCCTGCGTCTGCGAGCGCAGTTCGATGATGAAGTTTTGCCGTTCAGCATGCGGGAGATAGGCATCGACGCGATCCCATCCAGGCCAGCCTTCGCGCGCTTCGAAGCCTAGAATCTGGCCATTGTGGCTCGACACCGCCGAGTTGATCCTCGATGTGCCTGAGTTCGGCGTATAGATCGCAAGCTTCTCGATGGGTTCGAGCAGCACGGGACTGCACTCGCTCAGCGCCTCGCTCATGCCGATGCGGCCTGCCATCTGGAACGAGTGCTCAGACGAATCCACCGCGTGGAACGATCCGTCGATCAGCGTCACGGAGACGTCCACCACAGGAAACCCGATCGGACCTTTCCCCATCGCGTCCTTCACGCCGGCTTCGACAGCGGGAATCCACTGGCGCGGGATGGCCCCGCCGTGAATCCTGTCGATGAACTCGAAACCGCCGCCGCGCAGCAGCGGCTTTACCTGAATGACGCAATCGCCGTATTGACCGTGACCGCCGGTCTGCTTTTTGTGGCGGCCGCGTTTTTCTGCTTCCTTGCGGATTGTCTCCTTGTAGGGCGTTGAAGGCCGCGCGGTTGAGACCTCGACGCCGAAACGCGACTTCAAACGCTCTAAGACCGTGCGCAAATGCGGATCGCCTTGGCCTTGCAGCAAGATCTCGTGCGTCATCTGATCGTGCAGCACCGAAAGCCCGGCGTCTTCTTCAACTAGTTTCTGCAACGCGCCCGAGAGGCGCACGTCGTCCTTGCGATCCCTGGTGGCGATGGCGAGCTGGTAGACTGGGAAACGCCGCGCCGGGGCGAGCGCCGCCTTTTGGGCCGGACCCCCGCTTGCCAACAAGTCCCCCGCCGCAACCGGATCGAGTTTGCCGATGGCGATCACATCACCTTCCGGCGCACTCGACACCTTCTTTGTTTGCGCGCCTTGTACAGAGAACAAGGCGCCCGGCCGCTGCGTGGATCCATCGCTGAGCGTAAGCTGGTCGGCGTCGGCCATGGCCCTTCCGAACGCACGCGCATAGGCGAGCTTGCCGGCTTGGCCAGCGTGCGAAATCCGCATCACGTAAGCGCCATTCCCTTTGAGCCCCAAACGCGCGGCGGCGTAGGCCGGCTCCGGCGTGTCGTGGCGCAGCGCCTTCAGCAATCTGCGCACGCCGTGCCCCTGCGCCGTGGCGCCGAAAAACACAGGCGCGATCAACCCTTCGCGCGTTTCGCGCACGAGATCGGCAAACACCATGTCTTGATCGGGCGTCACATCCGACAACAGCTTCTCCATCAGCGCATCGTCGAAATCGGCGAGTTGCTCGAGCATGTGAAAGCGCGCTTCGGTTTCGCGCTCGGCCATGTCGGCTGGGGTGTCGATGCGCTGGCTGGGTTTGCCGGGTTGGTAGAGATATGCCCGCCCCAGCGCCAGGTCGACATATCCGGCGACATGCTCGTCCTTCCAGATCGGCACTTGGCGCGCCACCAGGGGCAGCGCGCTCACCGGCTGCAATGCCTCCAACAGATCGCGGATGCGCCCGCGCGCTTGGTCTATTTTGTTGATGAAGAGGATGTGGGGAACTTTGTAGTCCTCGATCACTTTCAAGAACGGCTGCAACAACCCGGCCTTCTCCGGATCTGGATCGGCCACGACGATGGCGAGGTCCGCGGCGGGCAGCGCGTAATCAGCGTCGGCAAGGAAATCCACCCCGCCAGGGGTGTCTATCAGCGCGTAATGGTCGCCCATGTAGTCGATCGAGGTGAACGTTGTTTCGGTGGACTGGCCCGCCGCGTTCGGGACTGCGCCCGAACCGCCCGAGGCGGCCGATGCCAGAGCTTGTGTCAACGCCGTCTTGCCCGCCCCGGTCGGACCGACGACGGCGACTGCCCTCACAATGTTGGCTGTCTTGCTTTCAGGCATGGGGCTTACCTCCGTTGGAAACGAGCGGCGCCCAGCGGCGGGCGCCGCTTCTCGCTTATGCCGGCCTTCGGGCCGTGGCATCACTGTTTCACGGAGTGAGAGATGGCTCAAGCGCCGGAGAAAGATCTTCCAGCGCCTCTAAAGCATCGATCCTGTGCGATTCGGCTCCCTGGGCTCCGGATCGCGCTCCGCGCGTCCGGAATGACGGTGCATTGCGCAGCGGCACGCCGCGCCGCCGCGGCGCTACACAGCGCCCGCTTCCCTCAGCGTCAGTTCCGCCATCGCCCTACCAATGAACGCAAAGTGCTGACCTCCCATGGGCATCTGCGGCGCCATTTCAGGATCTGCGAGCGCACCGCCGCCCACGCCGCCGACACGCGCGCTTGATCTTGCGCCGTGAAGGGCCGTGCGCGCAGTTCTTGCAATTGTTCCGGCGTGTAGTGCTTTTTGCGCCAACGTTTCCATTTGTCGTTCCACTTGAATTCGGACATGGCCGTGCTCCTGACGAGATTTCCCAATTCGTCCGGAGAAAGAACGCGCCGGTCAGCGAGTTTGCGCCGGGCCGCGCGCACCAAGGTGAGAGCGGTCTCAGCCTCCGCCCTGGCGTCTTCCAGCGCGGCCTCCTGCAGCACAAGCGCAGCCTTTAGATCGCCGGCGTCGCGGAGCAATTCACCGATGCGCTTGATTGGCAGGCCGACTTGCCTCAGCGCCAATATGGCGGAAAGCCGCTCCAGCTCCGGCTGGCGATAGATCCGCCAGCCCGCCACAGTACGCGCCGGCTCAACAGCCCAGCGTTCTCGTAAACGCGCAACGCCTTGACCGAGACGCCAAAGGGCCACCGCTGTCGCTGTTTCCTGGAACACGTTGGGCTTCATCGCCGCCGCACCCTTCCTCGAACGATCGCCATCACCATCCCGGCCCGAGGGGATGGCTCAAGGGGAAATTCTGAGCGCACAAGAAAAAACCGCGGGGCTTTGGGGCCCCGCGGCGAAGTCAATAGGGAGGAAACGCCCAATAGGGCGTGTGCGGCATCGCGAAACACCGCAACGCCACAAAGCTAGTGCTGCAACGCACAAGAAGCAAGCCGCGACCGCCTGTCGCGCCAGTCACGATCTGTTTAATTACCTGGTTTATTAGTAATTTCCCGCTAGTTATCCTATATTGCACGTGCACACATCCGCTGTCGGATGGGTGTTGACACCGGAATCGGCGCGCGCGCCGTTGAAGCCAGCGCCCTTCGCAGGCAGAAGGCGCGCTCTCTCAGAAAGCCCATTCATGGCCGAGCGCCTGCGCAATCTTGCGATCATCGCCCACGTCGATCACGGCAAGACAACGCTCGTGGACCAGATGCTGGTCCAGGGCGGGGCCTTCCGCGCCAACGAGGCACACGCCGAGCGGGCCATGGATTCAAACGACCAGGAGCGCGAGCGCGGCATCACCATCCTCGCCAAATGCACCTCGATCACCTGGGGCGCCGACACCCGGCTCAATATCGTCGACACCCCTGGTCATGCCGACTTCGGCGGCGAGGTAGAGCGCATCCTGGGCATGGTTGATGGCTGCCTTCTGCTGGTGGACGCCGCCGAAGGGCCGATGCCGCAAACCAAGTTCGTGCTGTCGAAAGCGCTGAAACGGGGACTGAGGCCGATCGTGGTTCTGAACAAGGTCGATCGGCCCAACGCCAATCCCAATCAGGCGCTCTCCGACATCTTCGACATGTTCCTGGCTCTGGGAGCAAGCGACGAGCAGGCCGATTTCCCAATTGTCTATGCCTCCGGCAAGGAAGGCTGGGCGGTTAAGGACATGAGCGAGGCGCGTCGCGATCTCTCTGCGCTCTTCGACTTGATCATTGCGCATGTGCCCGAACCGCGCCCGGCGCAGATGCGGGAGGAAAAGTTCACGCTGCTCGTCACCATGCTCGACGCCGACCCGTTCCTCGGCCGCGTTCTCACAGGCCGCATAGAATCAGGATGCGTTGCAGTTGGCGAGACGGTCAAGTCGTTGACACGCGACGGCAAGGAGCTCGAGCGCGGCCGGCTCACAAAATTGCTCGCCTATCGCGGTTTGAAGCGCGTGCCGGTCGAGCGGGCCGAAGCCGGCGACATCGTCGCCATCGCGGGCCTTGTTGAAACCAGCGTGTCCGACACAGTGGGCGCCATCGACGTGAGCGAGGCCATTCCCGCTCCGCCGATCGATCCGCCGACGCTCTCAATCACCGTGTCGATTAACGATAGCCCGCTTGCTGGCCGCGCCGGAGAAAAGGTGCAAAGCCGCGTCATTCGCGACCGGCTTCTGCGTGAAGCTGAATCGAACGTCGCGATCCGCGTCACCGAAACCCAGAGCAAAGACGCCTACGACGTGGCGGGCCGCGGCGAGTTGCAATTGGGCGTGCTGATCGAAACCATGCGCCGGGAGGGCTTCGAGGTTTCGATCTCGCGCCCGCGCGTGCTCATGCGCCAAGACAATGGCCAGAACCTGGAGCCAATTGAGGAAGCGGTTATCGACGTCGATCAGGAGTTTTCGGGCATCGTGATCGAAAAAATGGCGCTGCGCCGCGCCGAGCTCGCTGACATGCGCCCCTCGGGTGGGGACAAGACGCGCCTTGTGTTTCATGCGCCTTCGCGCGGCCTGATCGGCTATCATGGTGAATTCCTGACCGATACGCGCGGCTCGGGCGTGATGAACCGGCTATTCCACGGCTGGGCGCCATGGAAGGGTGATATACCGGGCCGCCGCAACGGCGCGCTCATTTCCAACGACACTGGCCAGTCGACCGCCTACGCGCTCTGGAACCTTGAGGAGCGCGGCAAGATGTTCATCGCCGACGGCGAGGACGTGTATGAGGGCATGATCATTGGTGAGAACTCACGCGGCGAAGACCTCGACGTGAATCCGCTCAAGGGCAAGAAGCTCACGAACGTGCGCGCCAGCGGCAAGGACGAATCGATACGCTTAACACCGCCGCGCCGGCTCACGCTTGAACAGGCGATCGCCTGGATCGAAGATGATGAACTCGTCGAGGTGACGCCTGCCGCCATTCGTCTGCGCAAGGCGCACCTTGATCCCAACGAGCGCAAACGCGCCGCGCGCGCGAAGGAAGCAAGCTGAGCGCGTCCATGGAAGCTGCACCGTTTTATAACGGTTTTCGCTTCTGCGGTCAGGACCACCCACCCAGCACACTGTTCGCAAAGTAAAAAGCGCGTCTCCGGCGCGGCGCGGCTCTTGCTCCTCCCCTTGTCGCAGAACAGGCGGGCCCATGGGGGAACCGCCGGGAACAAGGGCGAACGAAATGGCTAACGCCACTGACCTCCATGTCGGCAAACGGCTTCGCCGCCGTCGCCGGCTTTTGGGCCTCACCCAGCAGCAGCTGGCTGAGTCCATCGGCATCCGCTTCCAGCAGATCCAAAAGTACGAATGCGGCGCCAACCGCGTCACTGCGAGCCGTCTTTATGAACTCGCGGTCGCGCTGAACGTGCCGGTCAATTATTTCTTCGAGGGCCTGCAGCCCGTCGCCACGCCGAATACGCCTGGCGCACCGGCCAACGACCGCGATCTCATCGCAGCCGACGTGCTCTCGCAGAAGGAAACGCTCGAACTCATCCGCGCTTATTACAAGCTCGGCGAACGCCCGCGGCGTCGTTTGCTCGACCTCGCCAAGGCGCTCCAGGACGAATCCACCGACGCGGCTTAAGAACCGCGAGAGAGAGACCCGGGGGAAACGGGCTCGCCAGAATGGCGGGCCCGTTTTCGTTGTGCTTTGGTATTGGGGTGAATTCGCACAAACAGCGCCGCTTCGGACCGCCGGCTTCTAGCCGGCCAGCACCGTATGCCGGCAGGATGCCGGCGGTCCGTCAATGACCCACGACATCCCCCGCTTCCTCGCGTTCGCCGATACGCTCGCCAACGCTGCGCGTGCGGCGATCCTTCCCTACTTTCGCGCCAACCACAGCGTGACCAACAAGGGCGGGGTGCGCTTCGATCCGGTGACCGAGGCCGACGACGCCGCTGAAAACATCATGCGCGAGATGATCGCGCGTACGTTTCCCAATCATGGCATCCTGGGCGAAGAGTTCGGCGAGACGCCGAGCGCGAACGGCTATCAATGGGTGCTTGATCCCATAGATGGCACGCGGGCGTTCATTGCGGGGCTGACCTCATGGGGCGTGTTGATCGCGCTAAACTTTGAAGGGCGCCCGATCATCGGCGTGATGGATCAACCTTACCTCGATGAGCGCTATCGCGGCTGGAACGAGGGCGCGGACTTAACCACGCGCGGGATGACACGCCCGCTCAGGACGCGCGTCTGCTCACGTCTGAACGAAGCGATCCTATCGACGACCGATGAGAACCTGTTCCCAGGAGAGGAAGCCGCCGCCTTCGCGCGCGTGCGCCAGGGCGCGAAGCTCACCCGATTTGGTTACGATTGCTACGCCTATGCCATTGTCGCGGCCGGCCATATGGATTGCGTGATCGAAAGCGGGCTGAAGCCGTACGACATCCAGGCGCTCATTCCGATACTCGCTGGCGCGGGCGGAGGCGTGTGTGCGTGGGACGGTGGCGACGCTGCCCAAGGCGGACGCGTGCTGGCGTGGGGAGATGCGCGGGTGCGGGATGAGGCGATGGCGTTGCTATCCATTCGTAAAGGAGTTTAGTGGCTCTTACCTTCTACTACGCGTCCGGTTCGCCTTACGCTTGGCGCGTTTGGCTTGCGCTTGAACACAAACGCACCCCTTACGAGTTGCGTACCGTCTCCTTCGACGCGGGCGACCTGAAAGCACCCACGTACTCCGCGCTCAATCCGCGCCAGCGTGTGCCGGTCGTCGTTGACGACGGCTTCGCGCTCTATGAATCCGCTGCGATCGTTGAATACATCGAGGACAAGTGGCCGGAGGAGCCAAAGCTCTTTTCAGCCGACATCCGCCCGCGCGCCATCGAGCGGCGCATGGTGCGCGAAGCTGATCAGTATTTCGCCGAACCGATGGAGCGGCTGGTGGAAGCCGTATTGTTCACTCCGCCGGAGCGGCGCGTGCGCGATCATATCGACAGCGCCTGCGCAGCACTCGGGCGCGAACTCGCCTTCTGGGAGAGCCGCATTGAGGGCAAGTTCCTGGCCGGTTCGCTCTCAGCGGCGGATTTTACGCTCTATCCGCAGATCGCGCTCGTGCTGCGTATCGGCGCGCGCAATCCCGAAACCGCGCCTAACAATCTCATCGGCGCGAATGTCGACGCCTGGATGAAACGCATGGAGGCGCTGCCGGTTGTGCAAGCTACCTGGCCGCCGCATTGGCGCGGCTAAAGCGTCGGACCTCAAATGCGGCTCACGGCTTGGATCGGGCTCATTTGAGGTCCAAAGACGCTTTGGATTCAGAAGTTTCTAACTTTGGGCTTTAAATTCGCTCTGCGCCCGCCATCGACCCGAGGCTAATTTAAAGTCCGTTTGCTTAGCGGCATATCTTAAGCCGCCTTCTTGTCGCTGGCGCCATTGAACAGGAAGTCGTTGCCGTCGAACGTGACGCGCACATTGTCGCCGTCTTTCACGCGGCCTTCGAGGATGAGCCGCGCCAGGGGATCTTGCACATCCTTCTGGATAACGCGCTTCAGCGGCCGCGCACCCCAGGCTGGGTCGTAGCCGCGTCTGGCCAGCTCGCCCTTGGCGCGCTGATCCAATTCGATCGTCATGCTGCGCGCTGCGAGCAGTTTCTCTAACCGCTTCAGCTGAATGTCGACGATCGCGCCCATCTGCACGCGCTCGAGCCGCTTGAACAGGATGATCTCGTCGACCCGGTTCAGGAATTCCGGCCGAAAGCGCGCGCGGACTTCATTCATTACCGGTCCGCGCACATCCTCCACATCGGCGCCTTCGGGCTGATCAGCCAGATATTGCGCGCCCGCGTTCGAGGTCATGATCAAGATCACGTTCTTGAAATCGACCGTGCGGCCCTGGCCGTCGGTGAGGCGCCCGTCGTCCAACACCTGCAAGAGCACGTTGAACACGTCGGGGTGCGCCTTCTCGATCTCGTCAAAAAGGACCACCTGATATGGCCGCCGGCGCACCGCTTCAGTGAGCGCCCCGCCCTCTTCGTAGCCGACGTATCCAGGTGGCGCGCCAATGAGACGGGCCACGGAGTGCTTCTCCATATACTCGCTCATGTCGACGCGGCTCATGGCGTGCTCGTCGTCGAACAAGAATTCGGCGAGCGCTTTTGTCAGCTCGGTCTTGCCGACACCCGTTGGCCCCAGGAACATGAACGAGCCGATCGGGCGGTTGGGATCCTGTAAGCCGGCGCGCGCACGGCGCACTGCGTCCGACACCGCGCGCAGGGCCGGCTCCTGGCCGATGACGCGGCGGCGCAGATTGTCCTCCATCTGGAGGAGCTTTGCCTTCTCGCCTTCGAGCATCTTCTCCACCGGCACGCCCGTCCAGCGCGAAACCACCGCGGCGATGGCTTCGGCGTCGACGACTTCCTTCACCAAACCGCCGTCGCCGCCGGCCGTTTCGGCGGCAGCGATCTGCTTTTCCAATTGCGGAATGCGGCCGTATTTGAGCTCGGAAGCGCGCGCGAGGTCGCCGCGGCGCACCGCGTTTTCGTACTCGATCTGGAGCTTTTCCAGCTCTTCCTTGGATTTCGACGTCACCTGCAGTTTCTGCTTCTCGGCGCTCCAGGCTGCAGTGAGTTCTCCCGAACGCGTCTCCAGTTGGGCAATCTCGGCTTCGAGCTTCTTCACGCGATCTTGCGAGCCGGCGTCCTTCTCCTTCTTGAGCGCCTCCAACTCGATCTTCAGCTGAAGGACCCGCCGGTCGAGTTCGTCCAACTCCTCCGGTTTGGAATCGACCTGCATGCGCAGCCGCGAACCTGCTTCGTCCATCAGATCGATGGCCTTGTCGGGCAGAAAACGATCCGTGATGTAGCGATGCGAAAGCTGGGCCGCCGACACGATAGCTGCGTCCGAGATGCGGACGCCGTGGTGCTGCTCGTAGCGGTCCTTGAGCCCGCGCAGGATCGAAATCGTATCCTCGACGCTCGGTTCTTCCACGAACACAGGCTGAAAGCGGCGCGCGAGGGCCGCGTCCTTCTCCACATGCTTGCGATATTCATCGAGCGTGGTGGCGCCAACGCAGTGCAGATCGCCGCGCGCAAGCGCCGGTTTCAGCAGATTCGAAGCGTCCATGGCGCCCTCGGCCTTGCCGGCGCCGACCAGCGTGTGCAGTTCGTCGATGAAGAGTACGATGGCGCCCTCGGAGGCGGTGACCTCGTTCAGGACCGCCTTCAACCGCTCTTCGAACTCGCCGCGGAACTTCGCCCCAGCGATCAACGCGCCCATGTCGAGCGCGAGCAGCTTCTTGTGCTTTAGGCTCTCGGGTACGTCGCCATTGATTATGCGCAGCGCCAGGCCCTCCGCGATTGCGGTCTTGCCCACCCCTGGCTCGCCGATCAGCACAGGATTGTTCTTCGTGCGCCGCGAGAGGACTTGAATGGTGCGGCGGATTTCCTCATCCCGACCGATCACTGGATCGAGCTTGCCCTTGCGCGCCTCCTCCGTGAGATCGCGGGAATATTTTTTCAGCGCATCGTATTGATCTTCGGCGCTGGAAGACTGCGCCGTGCGTCCCTTGCGCATTTGCGCGATGGCCTGTTCGAGCTTTTGCGGGGTCAGCCCCGCCTTCTTCAGGATTTCGCTGGCTTTGCCTTCGGCAATGACGAGACCGAACAGCAGCCGTTCGGCAGTCACATAAGAATCACCCGCCTTGGTCGCGGCCTGCTCGGCGGCGTCGAGCGAGCGCGCGAACGAGTTCGCCGCATACATCCGATCGCCGCCGCCCTGCACTTTTGGGAGCGCCTGAACGGCGGCGTTAGCCTCATCGGCCGCCTTGCGCGGATCGGCGCCGGCCGCGCGCATCAGTTCGGCGGCCAGGCCTTCGCGGTCGTCAAGCAAAGCCTTCAACAAGTGCTGGGGTTCGAGCTGCTGGTTCTGCTCTCTGAGGGCGATCGTCTGCGCCGCCTGCACGAATCCGCGTGCGCGCTCCGTGAGTTTTTCCATATCCATGTCAGACCCCTAAAGGCGTCCCGCGACGACCGCCGTTAAGCACGGCCGACGCGGCATGTGATTTTCTCTCCGTCACGTAGGTGTAGCGGCTGAGTCACACAAGGGCGCATGGAGCGCCATATTGATGCGCCGTCTTCGGGATGATCCGGCGCTTACATGAAAAACTTGGCATACCGGCGGATGTGCTAATCCGACCGACATTGCGAGAGTCCGCGTAGGCGCTGGCGGCCCATATCTAATGCGCCATCAAGAGCGGCACGTTGGCCGCGCGCAAGAGATCGCGGGTTGCGCCGCCGAACACCAGTTCGCGCAGCCGCGAATGAGCATAGCCGCCCATGACCACGAGATCGGCCTGCAGCGTATTGGCCTCTTCCAAAATCGCCAACGACGCCGAGCGGCCCATGGAATCAACATTGCGCACTTCGGCTTGCAAGCCGCGCCTCGAGAGGTGGGCGGCGATGTTAGCGCCGGGCTGATCGCCGTGTCCGAACATTTTCGGCTTGGCATCCACCGTCAACACCGTGATCTGAGACGACTGCCCCAACAGAGCGCGCGCCTCTGAGATGGCGCGCGTGGCTTCGCGGCTGGCGTCCCACGCGACAACAACGCGCTTGCCGATGGCGCCGCCCCTCCAGTTCGGCGGCGCGATCAGCGCCGGCCGCCCGGAATGGAACAAGACGCCCTCGACAATCTCTTCGCGCAGCTCCCCCCCTGCGCCCTCCGTCGGTCGCGTCATGACCGCGACATCTGCATAGCGCGCATGGACCGCGGCGACACGGCCCAGATCGCGCGACAACGCCTCGGCGCTGCGCATTTCGCAAGGCCGGGAGAAACGCGCCACGCGCGCTTCGACCTGCTTGCGCTCGGCCTCTGCCTCCTGGCGCGCGCGGCCCAGGAGTTCAGCCCAGACGCCGGCGACCACGGTGGGCTCATAGGCGAGCGGCTCATCGGGCAGCGGCGTCAAGAAAGCGGCTGCAAGGTGAGCCTCGCACTGGCGCGCCAGCGCCTCGCCCAGCGCCAGCGCGGGCTCATCGGCCTGCGCCTCGGCGACGATGACGAGAATGTCTTTCCATCCCATGGGCAAGACCTCGATTCCTTCACTCATCATACGCTCCGCATCGGTCACTGACCACAAATCTTGCGGCGGCGCCCTTGCGGGGGCGTTGAGGCTGCGCAATGTCTGCGCTCGAAAGGCAATCCCCCCATGACACTCCGTTGCGAGGCCTACATCGACGGCAAATGGCGCACGTCCGCCTCAAATTTCCCTGTCTTCAATCCGGCGACGCACGAGACAATCGCCCATGCGCCCAACCTCGGCGCGGAAGAAACCGAAGAAGCGGTCACCGCCGCGCACCGCGCATTCCCCGCCTGGGCGGCCAAGACGGCCAAGGAACGCGCGCAAGTGATGCGCGCTTGGTATGAGTTGATGATGGGCGATCTCGACCGGCTGGCGCGCCTCATTACTCTTGAGGGGGGCAAGCCGCTGGCCGAGGCAAAGGGAGAAGCCGCGTATGGCGCCTCGTTCGCCGAATGGTTCGGTGAAGAAGCCAAGCGCGCCTACGGACGCACGATCCCGACAACAACGGCGGCCCGGCGCTACGTGACGATCAAGCAGCCCATCGGCGTCTGCGCTGCGATAACGCCTTGGAACTTTCCCATGGCGATGATTACCCGCAAGGCCGCGCCGGCGCTGGCGGCCGGGTGCACGATCGTCCTCAAGCCGCCGTCGCAAACCCCGCTGACGGCGTTGGCGCTGGCCGAACTCGCCGAGCGCGCCGGTGTGCCGGCCGGCGTGTTCAATGTGGTGACCACCAACAGGGCCGCCGAAGTCGGTCGCGTCCTGTGCGAGAGCCCGCTGGTGCGGAAGTTCTCCTTCACCGGCTCGACAGGCGTGGGAAAAATGTTGGGCGCGGCCTGCGTCGGCTCGACGGTAAAGCGCATCTCTCTCGAACTGGGCGGCAATGCCCCTCTCATCGTGTTCGCCGACGCCGACCTCGACAACGCCGTGAAGGGTGCTATCGCCTCCAAGTTCCGCAATGCCGGGCAGACGTGCGTGTGCGCCAATCGCATTCTGGTGGAGGATGCAATCTACGACGCGTTCTCCAGAAAACTCGCCGATGCGGTGTCGTCGCTGAAGGTCGGCGATGGCCAGGCGGAGGGCGTCGAGATCGGCCCGCTCATCGACGAGGCGGCGATCGCAAAGGTCGAGCACATGGTGGCCGAAGCTACAGGCGCTGGCGCGGTTGCGCTCACGGGCGGCAAGCGCCACCCCGCCGGGGCGCAATTCTACTCGCCCACCGTGCTCGCCAACGTCTCGCGCGAGATGCGCGTGAACCGGGAAGAGATTTTCGGGCCAGTGGCGCCGCTCATCCGCTTCAGAAACGAAGACGAAGCGGTCGCCATTGCAAATGACACCGTGTTCGGTCTCGCCGGCTACTTCTTCACCCGCGACGTGAACCGCGCCTGGCGCGTGGCGGAGCGGCTCGAATACGGCATGGTCTCGATCAACGAGGGCGTGTTCTCGAATGAGGTGATCCCGTTCGGCGGCTGGAAGGAAAGCGGAATTGGACGCGAAGGCGGCGTCGAAGGCCTGGAGGAGTACCTCGAAACGAAGTTCGTGAACTTTGGGGGACTTGCGTAATGCATTGAACGCCGGCCTGTGCTAGAGTGACCATCTAGTGGTCCGATTCTGACATTTGCATCCCAGACCCGCAGCGCCCTTTGGCAAATGCCAGAATCATCAGGACCACTAGAAATCAAGGAATCTTAGTGTTGACATTCGCTCCGAGGGTTGCGCAATGCGGGATGCGAATGTCAACTTCGCTCCACTAGGTTGCCAGTCTAAGCTTTGCCGGGGTTTACAATGTCCGGACCGCAACGCCGCATCCTAGTGTTGGCCGCAGGACTTTTTCTGCTGCTGCAAAATGCTGCGTTCGCTGACTGCGAGCGCAGAATTGGCGCCGCGCCACGAGTGATCGGCGCCGCCGAACTTCGCCACACGTTGAATATGTGTTCGAGTACAAATGGAGAAGTTTCGGAGCGGCGGATAATGAATGCCTGCGATTCGCTCGTTCGCCTCGCTTGTACGCCGAGCAGCGGGCAGTTATTATCAATCGACGATCGCGATATCTTGATCTGGGCTTATACTGTGCGATCGGCCGCGCTGCTCAATCTAGGGCGCACGGATAACGCTATCGCCGATCTCAGCGACGCCATCGAACTCGACCCTATCAGCGCTCCGCTCCTGACTAATCGGTGCCGCGTTCGCGCAGCGGCCAATTACGAGCTTGATTTGGCGTTGGCAGATTGCAATGCGGCCATCGACAGCGAGCCGAACGCCGCTTATGCGTTCGATAGCCGCGGCCTGGTGCGCCTGCGTCGCGGCGAATTCACCGAAGCCCTTTCAGACTACGATACGGCTCTGCACGCACAGCCAGGCGTTGCCACAGCGCTTTATGGCCGCGCAATCGCGCGCGCCCGCTTGGGGCAGGTGGAGGCATCGCAGATGGACGCAGCCGAGGCTGTCGGTAACGACGACCAGATCGATGACTGGTTCGCCGCCATAGGCCTGATGCTGCAGTGAACGCATGCTGGATCTCGGCCTCGCCCTCTCTCCCTGTAGAGGAGGGGGAATGAACCTCCGCGCGATATGTTGAACGAACTCGCCCGCATGCTCGCGTCGCTCCAGGCGCCCGCGCTCGACCTCCTCTGGTGCGCTCTCGCTTTCGCGGCGTTAGCTTTCCTCGCGCGCGGCGTCCCATCCTGGCGCACCGCGCGCGCCGCTGCGGGAGAGGTGAGCACCAATCTCACATTGTTTGCCATCGATACGTTGTTCGTGGCGCCGGCGCTGGCGGTCGCGCTCGCGGCGCTGGGCGCGTGGATGCAGAGCGGCGGTTTCATCCTCATCGATCCAAACACGTGGACGATTTGGCCGGTTTGGGGCGTTGTCACCGCCGCGATCTTCGCGGGCGATTTCATCGGCTACTGGCGCCATCGCCTGGAACACACGCCCCCGCTCTGGCCCGCGCACGCTATCCATCACAGCGACACCACGATGACCTGGACCACCGGCCTGCGCTTTCACCCGATCAATCGCTTCTCGACAGCGCTGATCGATACTGGCGCGTTAGCTCTGCTTGGGTTTCCGCCCTGGGCGCTGGCCGCCAACAATCTCGTGCGTCACTATTATGGGCTCTTCATCCATGCTGACCTGCCCTGGACGTATGGGCTGCTTGGGCGCGTGTTCGTGTCGCCGGCTATGCACCGCTGGCATCATGTGCGCGACGGCCAAAAGCAACGGACTTTAAATTCGCCTCATTTCGATGGCGGGCGCGGAGCGAATTTAAAGTCCAAAGTTGCTTTAGGAAATTCTGAATCCAAAGCGTCCTTGGACCTCAAATGCGACACTGAGCCCGATCCAAGCCGAGGGTCGCATTTGAGGTCCGACGCTTTGGGCGTTGGGGCCAATTTCGCCACTCTGTTTTCCGTGTTCGACCAGGTGTTCCGCACGTATTACGCGCCCGGCCCCTGCTCCGCCCCTCTCGGCGTGCCAGCTTCGATTGGGCGCGGCGCGCTCGCGCAATTGGCTTGGCCCTTCCGCGTGCTCGCGGCCAATTTCAAGCAGCGCCGCGCAAGCCGCTCAACGTCGTATTGACGGCAAGGTCAGCCAATTCCTCAGCCGACACAGCGCCCTCTGCGTCGAACCATGTATGGGTCCAGTTGATCATGCCGAAAAACAGCATCGCAGCGGTAAAGCTGCGCGGCGCGGAAAGGCGCGGGGCAACCGCGAGCAGCAAGCGGCGCACGACCTCGATTAATCCGCGCTGCACGCTCACGATTTCGGCGCGCCGGTTCTTCGGCAGACGGCTCAACTCGTTCAGCAAAACTTTGTGCCGATCGGCTGCGCCGACATAAATCGCCATGAACGCGCGGGCGAGCGAGCGCAATTTGGCGTCCGGCGGCGCTTCACCCGCAATCACCGCTCGCGCCGCTTCCTCCAAAGCGCGCACGTGCGAGATCATGACGTCGAAGAGAATATCTTCCTTGGCGGCGTAATAATGATAGATGAGCGACTTCGAGACCTTGCAGCGTTTGGCCAAGTCAGCGACCGAGGCGCCTTGAAAACTGCGCCGCGCGTAAAGCGCCGCCGCTGCAGCCACGATCGCTTCGCGCCTCAAGTCGTAATCGGGCGCCTGTGTACGCGCCATTCGCATTCCTCCTAGGGCGAGCCCGCTTTCATACGCATGACCCAATCGGCGTCAAATCTTGTGTTCCCGTGGTGACAACCCCCATAGCGCTACAATTGGCCGCCGAAGGCGGCTAGCATCGCTGCTTGGTGACTCGCCGGCCGCTCTCCCTCTCAGAACTGCGTAGCTACGCAGTGGCGCGCACGCTGTTTGCGCCAACGACGCTGCAGCGCGCCATCAATCGTTTGGGGTTCGTGCAGGCTGACCCCATTCGCGCCCCAGCGCGAGCGCAGGATCTCACATTGCGCCACCGCGTGCGCGATTATCGCGCCGGCGATCTGGAGCGGGCCTATCCCAAACTCGCGATCGAAGAGGATTTCTTCGTCAATTACGGCTTCCTGCCGCGCGCCACGCACGCCTTGATGCACCCGCGCGAACCGAGCACGCCATGGACAAAATCACGCAGGGCGAAAGCGGCCGCGGTGCTAGAATTCGTGCGTGAGCGCGGTGTCGCCCACCCGCGCGAGGTCGATGCGCACTTCCAGCATGGCAAAACGCGCAACTGGTTCGGCGGCTCAACGAGCGCGAGCACCCAATTGCTCGACGACATGCACTATCGCGGCCTGATGCGCATTGCCGGGCGCGCAAGCGGGGTTCGCCTCTATTCCGTGCGCGAGGCGGGCCCGCCGGCCTGTGATGCGGATGCAGCTATGGATGCACTCGTCGATGTTATCGTCGGCAAGTATGCGCCGCTGCCAGAACGATCGCTCGGCGAACTTATCAATCACTTGCGCGCAGGAGCACCGCAATGGGCGCATGCGCGCAGCCCTGCTTTTGCGCGCGCGCGGGCGCGGCTGCCGTGGGCCGAGGCAGGCGGCGTACGCTGGTGCTGGCCAGAGGCGGAAGCGCCGCAAGCCGCGCGGTGGGCCGCCGACGAAGAGGTGCGCCTGCTCGCGCCATTCGATCCGATCGTCTGGGATCGCCGCCGATTCGAAATGTTGTGGAATTGGGCTTATCGCTTTGAAGCCTATACGCCGGCGCCCAAGCGCGTGCGCGGTTACTACGCTTTGCCGCTCCTATGGCGCGACGCCGTGATCGGTTGGGGCAATCTATCGTTTGCGGGCAAACAATTGCAGGCGCAATTGGGCTATGTCTCCGGCAGGGCCCCGCGCGACAAGGCGTTCAAGCGTGCGCTCAGCGATGAACTCGGGCGCATGGAAGCTTTTCTCGGGGCGACGTGATCCTTCGGAGGCGGCCGCGTCACGCACGCGCGAGAACATGTGCGCGCTTATCCCGTGCTGCGTCCAGTCTCCGGAGAATTGCGCAGCCTCTTTGGACGGCGAAGTCCGACAGCCGCCGCCTTTGGGGATTTGGTGGTGGCGGGTGGACTTGAACCACCTACCTTGGGGTTATGAATCCCACGCTCTAACCAGATGAGCTACGCCACCGAAGGGCGGGAGAGATACGCGCACGCGCCCGGCCCCGCAAGCACGGCGACCATGGCGCAATTTTCTTTCGTCTGGTTTACCCCTGCCCTTGCCTGTAGCGACACTTGGGCGCAAGAAGAGCAAAATACACCAATAACCGAGCGTCCCTGAGGAAACATTGCCTGACGATCTCGACGCCATCGACATGCGCATCCTGGACATGCTGCAGGGCGACGCAGGCCTCTCCATCGCCGAGATCGCCGAACGCGTCGGTCTCTCCTCCTCGCCAGCCTGGCGACGGATCGAACGGTTGAAGAAGGCCGGCGTCATTGTCCGCCAGGTCACGCTGCTCGATCCTGAAAAGCTTGGGCTCACGTTTGAAGTGTTCGCAACGGTGAAGCTGCAACTGCCCTCGCGCGAAAATCTCGAGCGGTTCGAGGCGGCGGTCGCGAAATGGCCCGAGGTGATCGATTGCGCGACAGTTACGGGCGCTGTCGATTACATGCTGCACATCGTCACCCGCGACATGCACGCCTACGATGATTTCCTGCGCGACAAGATGCTGGCCCTTGGCCTTGTCTCGGATGTGCAGTCGAGGATCGTCATGCGTGTGGCCAAACGCACGACCGCCGCGCCGCTGGAGCTGGCCCAACAGCACGTCTTGCTCGCGTGACCGCCTGAGATAGAAGCGCGCGCTCCCGGGAGCGGTTGCGATTCTATCAATGACGAAATTCGGGACACTAAAGCGTCGGACCTCAAATGCGACTCACGGCTTGGATCGGGCTCGGCGTCGCACTTGAGGTCCAAGGACGCTTTGGATTCAGGAGTTTCTAAAGCAACTTTGGACTTTAAATTCGCTCTGCGCCCGCCATCGAAATGAGGCGAACTCAAAGTCCGTTGCTTTAGCGCGCAGCCCGCTCGGCCTGGCGCACCATCTCCGCAGCGTGCGCGCCGACATGGCGCTGCGGATTGGACGGGGGCGACAGATTTTGTTCGCGCTCCCAAATCTCGATTTGCCGCTTAGCGTCGTCGAACGCCCCGATCAAGGCGCCGCCCTCGCGCATGGCGCGATTGAAGTAGGCGTCTCCGAAAAACGTCCAGTCACGCTGCGGCTGACAGCCGAACGACGAGCGATCCGGCGCCGCAGCCGTGAGCACGATGGTGTTGTCGTCTATCAGCGGAGCCATGAAGGCGCCTGAGAAACACGCCGAGACGATCACGACGCGATTGCGGATATTGGCTTGCCTCAAAAGATCGCGCAGATGCGTCGGGCGCAGCACGGCGCCGACCCGGTTGTGTTCGCGGATAGCCGCTGCGCCATCGGATTGCCCGTGCGATGTAATGAACAGCACCACTAGATCTTCGGTTGGATCAGCCAGCGCGCCGACCTGGCCGATTGCCGCGGCGATGTTGCTGGGCGTCGCCGCTGGATAGCGGCGCGCGCCTTGGCCGCCGGCGCTGAGCACGATGGAGCGGCCCTCGGCGCCAAAATGCGCGCGCAGTATTTCCTCGGCTTGACTTGCTTCGCGCTCGAACACCGGATCGCCCCAAAGTGACGCGGAGATCACGTACACGTCGAGCACGCCGGGGCGATGTGGCAGAAGCGCGGCCAGCGCATCGCCCATGAGCTTGGCCAAGTGCGCGGCCTCCGCGGGCGGCGGCGCCAGCTCGATCACGCCGAATTGGCCATTGAATGGATCGCGCTGGGGTTGCGGCTGCGCCAACGCCGGCGTTGAGACAACGAGCGCGAGCGCCGCGAACGCCAACCCCCTCGCCAAACTCATCCCCCGCCTCCCCCGAAAGTGTCCCGGATTTGACGTTCGTCATGCCATCTGGATCAATCGTGGAACGAACTTCAAAGCCAACGCGCGATCCCGCATAGCGTTCGCCGCTTGGCTAGGCTAGCCTTGCGCGCATGTCTGAGGGGGATGCGCCGCGCCGAGACGGCTATATAGCTGTGCGCAAAGCGGAATTGATCGATGCGCTGGCCGGTCAAGGGCTGGGACCCGATGACGCGCGCGACTTCCCCGACTTGTGCCGCATGCTCGCCGCACTGCTCCACCACGAGGCGCACGAACGGTCCGAACAGCTCAAGGCGCTCTACGATCCGCTCGATCCCGATGCACCGCCACCGCGCCGCGACGCCAGCCACGCTGCATTTGACGCCTTCGAAAGCAAGATGATCGAGGCGCTCGTCCGCGCCAATTTTACTGAAGTTGAAGCCGATACAGTGCGCACGCGCGATGCAACGAAGCTGCTGACGGATTTATCCATCAAGCCCTCCTCCGCCGGCATTCGAAGGATCCGCTTCTTTGGCCGCGGCGCTCGCCAAGAGACTCTGCCGGTTCGCCGCTGGTTCGGCTTGCGAACGCAAAGCGTCGACGCCGAGGTGATGAGCGACGTGGTCGTGCTCGTCGGCTTCAAGGCTGAGGATGAAATACGCGGCCGCGACCGCGCCGCTTTCGCGCGTATGCGCAGAGGCGTGCGGCCCGGCGCGGCGCTGGTAAAACATTTCCGAAATGTCGCCGCGCCAGAACTCGTGACACTCCATCCGGGCGCCCAACCAAGCATGCGTCCTCGCGATCAAGTTCTGCTGGCCGGGCCGGCCCTTGTTGCGGGCACGCCGGTGCTGCTCAATCTCTGGCCCGCGCTCACTGTGCTCGGCGCCGTGATTGCTTCCTACTTCACGGCCGGACAAGTGATCGACAATGAGGGCCTGACGCGCGCGGTCGCGGCGCTGGGCGGCCTTGTCGCGCTCGGCGCCTTCGTCATGCGTCAACGCCTGAAGCTAGAGGCCACAACGCTGCGTTATCACAAGCGCCTCGCCGACACAGTGTACTTTCGCAATCTGGCCAACAATCAGGGTGTCTTGGACCTGATCGCGGGCGCGGGCCAGGAGCAGGACACGAAAGAGGCGTTCCTTGCCTATTGGGCGTTGCGGCGCGCTGGGCGTCCACTCACCAAGGCCGAGATCGACGCCGCCGCCGAAACACTGCTGCGCGAGCGCTTCGGCCTCAACCTTAATTTTGACGTCCACGACGCGTTGGCAAAGCTTGAGCGCATTGGGATCGTGGCGCACGACGGCGAGACGTATGCAGCGCCGGCAACACCCGATGCGCTTGGGCGTCTCGATGCGGCTTGGGACGATCTGTTCAAGTTCTCGGCGCGACGCGGTTAGGCCGCGTGCACTGCTCGCACATGGCCGTCGGTATAACCGAGAATGCGGCGCTCACTGCCGGGCCACGTCGTTAGATCGATTACAAACCGCAGCGCGTTCGGCGCGTTTTCGGTCAACGCCTCGGGCTCCAGTCGAACCCACGCTAGCGGCGCATCCGCGGCAGCCGCCGCACCCGCGCCTTGGATGGCGCCGATGATCGCCGTGCGCGTTTGTCGCGGCGGGTATTGCAAGAACACTGAATGGTACACGATCGTGGCCGCATCGGGGGCGCGCGCCGAGAGCTTTCGCGCAATCCATTCGCCCGCGTCGGCGCGCTCCACGCGAACGTCATTGGCAAGCGCAAGCGCGACAGCGCCGTCGAAGCGCGCAAGCCGATCGGCCTGATCGGGCCAGATGTAGGATTTCAGTCGCAGGCGCTCGCTCTCCTCGCGAATGTCGAGCGGATTGATGTCGCACGCCGCGCGATGGCGAACATCGAGGCTTGCATCCGCCGGCGGCGCTGGCCCCTGCCAATCGGTGTCGATGACGACCGGGCCGCCCGAGCCCCACCTCCACGACGAGGTACGATACGCGAAGCGATCCCAATAGAGGTTCAAGCCGGCGCTGGCGCCGATTTCCAGCATGTCGATGGGCCCGTTCCAGTGCTTCGCAAACGACAAGAAGCCCGCGAGCAGAGCGATCGTGCGGCGCGTTTCGTTAGTTTGCGGGGCAAATTGCAGGAATTGCTCCACCCAGGCCGGCTCGCGTTCGAGAAACGCGCGCGCCAGCGGCCAAACCTCCTCCATGCGCCAATTTCCAGTGCGCGCCGGATACACCGCCGCCAGGGCGGCGTCGCGATCGGTCAACGCCGCTGCATGCAGGGCACCGGCCAGGCGCAGCGCCACGACGTCGGCGCGCGGATTTCCCGGCCAGGCGCGCACGAGGCCTGCAACGGGCCCGTCGCTTTCGAGATCCGCGGCAAATCGCTCGATCAACTGCCCGGTGAAGGGCGAGCCATATGCGGTGCAGAATCGTGCTTGCTCATTGAAGTGAGCAAGCATGCGCTCTGAACTCATGGAGTCACCTCGGGCCGCCGGCTTCTAACCGGCCGGCAAGATGCCGCCGGTCCGAACGGGATTTCATGCCCGCTCCACGCAGAGCGCGATGCCTTCGCCGCCGCCGATGCACAGCGACGCCACGCCCCGCTTGGCGCCTCGCGCTTCCATCGCGGCAAGCAGCGTAACCAGCACGCGCGCGCCGGAGGCGCCGATCGGATGTCCGAGCGCACAGGCGCCGCCGTTTACATTGATTTGGTCGAGCCCGATATTCAGCTCCTTCATGGCGATCAGCGGCACGACCGCGAACGCTTCGTTGACTTCCCACAGATCGACATCGCCGATCTTCCAGCCGGCTCGTTCGAGCGCCTTGCGGATCGCGGGCACCGGCGCGGACGTAAACTTTGCCGGCTCCTGCGCATGCGAGGATTGGGCGACAATGCGCGCAAGGGGCTTCCTGCCCTGCTTGGCGGCGTCACTCGCGCGCATCAGCACAAGCGCGGCCGCACCGTCGGAAATGGCCGATGCGTTGGCTGCCGTCACTGTGCCGCCGTCTGTGAACGCGGGCTTGAGCGAAGGAATCTTCTCGGGTTTGGCCTTGCGCGGCAATTCGTCGGTGTCGATGACGCCGGCCTTGTTTTCCACCACGGCGATCTCGCGCTTGAAGCGGCCTTCCTTGGCTGCGCTTTGCGCGCGCATAAGCGTTTCAAGCGCAAAGGCGTCCTGTTGAGTGCGCGTGAGCTGATAGTCCTTGGCCGCCTGGTCGGCGTAAACGCCCATGGCGAGACCCTCGTAGGCGTCTTCCAGTCCGTCGAACGCCATATGATCGAGCAATTTGTCGTGGCCGTACTTCCTGCCGCCGCGATGAGTAGTCATGAGGAACGGCGCCCGCGACATGCTCTCCATGCCCCCGGCAATCACCACATTGGCTTCGCCCGCGAGCAGGGCCTGGCGCGCCATAGCCACTGCTTGCAGCCCCGAGCCGCACATCTTGTTCAGCGTCGTAGCTTCAGTCGACAGCGCCAGGCCGGCGCGCAGGGCAGCTTGTCGCGCCGGCGCCTGACCCTGGCCGGCGGAGAGCACATTGCCCATGATGATCTGATCGGCGCCGCCGGTTCCAGCCTCGGCCAGCGCCGCCTTCACCGCGATCGCGCCCAGCTCCGGCGCCGCGTAGCTCGATAATTCGCCCTGGAGGGCGCCCATCGGCGTGCGCGCCATGCCGACGATGACGATGTCTTCGCTCATGCTTTCTTCTCCGGCCTCATGACGAGCAGCGTGGAGGCGCCGTGGGCGTAGAGCTTGCCCTTGACGTCCACAAGCTTTGCCTCTGCGGTTATGATGGTGCGTCCTTCGGCGACAACACGGCCTTCGGCGAAGAGTTCGCCGGTATCGGGTATGATTGCGCGCGTGAAGTTCGCTTTCGTCTCCAGCGTTGTGTACCCGACGCCCGCCGGCAACGTTGTGTGCGCCGCGCAGCCGCAGGCGCTGTCGATCAGCGTCAAGGCGAAGCCGCCGTGCACGAGCCCCAACGGATTGAGGATCCGCGCGGAAGGTTCGCCGATGAATTGCGCGTAGCCGCGCTCGACCTTGGCGAGACGGAAACCCAAAGTGGCGGAGATCGCCGGCGGGGCGAACTTTCCGTCGATGAGCGCCTGCATCGCTTCCAGGCCGCTCATCGCCATTAAGTCCGCCGGGCTTGTCATGCCTTCTCCGTCGCCGCGATCCAGCCGCCGCCGAGCACGCGCGCGCTCTCCTTATCGTAGAACACTGCTGCTTGCCCAGGCGCGACGCCCTCTTCTGGAGCGTCGAGCAGGACGCCCCATTCTTGACCCCCTCCCAGCCCCCCCCTTTCTGGGAGAGGAGCGGTATTGAGCCTTGCCGTCACGGGCGGGCGGGTCGAACGCACGCGCACCAGGATTTCACGGCCGTCTGGTTCCTCGCCGGCATCGCCGATCCAGTTCACGTCCTTCACCGCGATGCGACGCACACCGAGCGCTTCGCGCGGACCCACGATGATACGCCGCTTGCCGGCGTCGAGCTTCACCACGAACAAAGGTTGCCCCGTGGCCACGCCGAGGCCGCGGCGTTGGCCCACCGTGTAATTGATGACGCCCTCGTGCTCGCCCAGCACGCGGCCTTCGACGTCCACGATTTCACCAGCTTGGACCGCGCCTGGGCGAAGCTTCCTGACGACGTCTTGATACTTGCCATGGGGAACAAAGCAGATGTCTTGGCTATCCGGCTTTTCCGCGACACGCACGCCAAGTTCGGTGGCAAGCGCGCGCACCGCCGGCTTCGGCATGTCGCCGAGGGGAAATCGCAGATAATCGAGCTGAGCGCGCGTCGTGGCGAACAGGAAGTAGGATTGATCGCGACTGGGATCGGCGGCGCGATGCAATTCAGCCCCGTGTGCGCCCTCAATGCGGCGCACGTAATGTCCGGTGGCCAGGCAATCGGCGCCGAGGTCTTCCGCCACACGCTTCAAATCCGCGAACTTCACTGTTTGGTTGCAGCGCACGCATGGGATCGGTGTCGCACCCGCGAGATAGGTGTCGGCGAAGTCCTCCATCACGGTCTCGCGAAAGCGGCTTTCATAGTCGAGCACGTAATGGGGAATGCCGGCCGCATCGGCGACACGTCGCGCATCATGGATGTCTTGTCCCGCGCAACACGCGCCTGGCTTGTTCGCCGCCGCGCCATGATCATAGAGCTGCAGCGTCACGCCGACGACATCGTAGCCATCGCGCTTCAGCTTCGCGGCGACAACGGAGGAGTCCACGCCGCCGGACATAGCGGCGACTACGCGGGTCTCGCCCGGTGGTTTGGCAAAGCCAAGGGAATTGACGGGGGCGCCGGCTGGAAGCCAGCGGTCCGAGGTCGCGTTCATTGTCTCCTCCTCCCGGAGTCAAGGTCCGGGACGAAGGCTCAGAGATAGTCGAGCAAGGTGAGCTTTGAAAGGTCCGAGAACGTTTTGGCGGTCGCTTCGTACTGCGTCATCAGCGTGTTGAGCTTGATCGACACTTGCGCGAGATCGGCGTCAGCTTGATCGCCGATTTCTTTCATCAGCAGGTCGGCCCGCTGGGTGAGCCGCAGCCGTTCGGTGTCGAAGCGCGCCTGCAGTCGCCCAGTTCGACCCTCCTCGTTGGTGAACTTCTCGGCCTCCGCGTCAAGGCGTCCTGACATGATCTGCAATTGCGAGATAATGTTGGGATCGATCGGCTGACCGATCGATCCGCCGGCAGTGTTCAGGATAATCTTCAAGTCACGCAGCGTGTTGAACAAGCCGCCCGAGATTTCGGATGCCTTCGCCGCCAGCTCAATGGGCGGTCCCGAACCGATGTCGACCACGATCGGACGCGTGGATTCATCGAAAATGTCCTGTGGGGTCACGGCCGCAACCAGGGCGTCGAGCGTCGCCACCTTGACCGCCGGCCCGCTTTGGCGCTCGCCGGCAAACAGCGGTTGGCCATTCCAGCTTTCGTTCATCGACGCGACGGCGCCGGAAAACGCAAACTCGAGCTCGGTGGCGATGCCGCGGCCGTCATTGGCGGCAAGAGCCTCACGAATGGTCTGAGCCAGGCCGCGCGCACTCGCTGCGCCTTGGTTGAGCGCGAGCGCCTGCACATCGAAGCGGCCTTCGAACTGCTCGATCACGGCGCGCCGCGTTTCGATCGCCATCCTCATGCCCTGGGCGCTTAGGAGGCGCGCGGAAGAGCCGCCAAAGCCGGCCAGATCGTGCGCTTTCGCGCCCGACGATATCTGCGCTTGCAGATCGGCGAGATCGCGCGTGATGCGGCGAATGTCGGATTGCGCCTGTGTCGTAAACCGCAATGTCAGCGCGCCTTCCATGGCCGCCATCTCCTCTTAGCGAATGCCCAACGTCATCAGAATATCGAGCATCTCGTTAGCCGCCTGGATGACGCGCGCCGACGCCGCGTATGCGTTCTGAAACGTCGTCATCTTCAACAATTCGTCGTCGAGACTGACGCCCTCCATCTGCGAGCGCCGATCTTGCGCGGCCACGGCCACCGCTTCCGCGCCGGCGGCAGTGCGAAGGGCGTCCGCTGACGATCGGCCGACCTCCCCGCCGAGGCGCGCCGCCAAGTTGGCGAGCGTGGTCATTTGCCCCCCGAGAGCGCCCGCGCCCGGAAACGACAGTACTGAATTGCGCGCCGCGGCGAGCGCGGCCGCTCCGCGCGCATCGCCCAATTCCACGGCGCGCTGCCCGAGCGATACGCCGAGATCGGCGCGCCCGACCGCGAGCAGGCCCGGATTGGAGGCAAGGCGCGCATTGATGTCGAGTTCAAGCGCCCGCCCCGCGCTCGCCGCGCCCGACAAGCCATGCAACGCGGAAAAGGAAACCCCCGTGGCGCCGCGTGTGGTGCTGTCGCCGCTTAGGCTGACCTGGAAGCCGCCGCTGGTCGCCATTTCGATGCGGCCGGTCGCTGCGCTTAGCGTGAAGGTCGCGAACTCGCCGATGCCGGCGCCCGGCGTGTTAAGCGCCGAGACAAGATCGCCCCAAGCCGAAGCGGGCCCCGCGAGCGCGCCCGAAATCGCGATTGTTCGCGTCGCGATGAATCGGCCAGCGGAATCGCGTATTTCATAGGCGAGCTCTCCGCCTGGGGCAAACCCGTGCAGGTCGGTGCTGGCGACGCCATTAGCGAAGAATGCAGGCGTTGGACGCGAGATTACGTCGTTGAGCCCAAAGAAGTGAGCGAAACCGCGCCCTATGCGCGCGCTTGGATCGGCGGCGTCTTGTTGCACAACCACGCCCCCTGCGCCGCCGACATTGAGCGAGAGCACGCCGTCGGTGAAGGCCGCGCTGCCTGCGGGCGTGGCCGCAGCCAATGCCGCATTGATCGCGTTGGTGAGGTCGCCGATCGTAGCGCCTGCAAAACTAAAACTTCCAACCGGTGCTTCCGTCGTGACGGTCTGCAAATTGAAATCGATCGTCAACTGCTCTCGCAAGGCGCCCGTTGAATCCACGACGCCGACTGTCGCCTTGCCGGTGAAGTTGACGGCGTCGCTTGCAAGCAAGCCGGTTTGGCGGCCTATCAATTGGCTCGGCGCCGGCGTCGATGTATTGTCGTTGTGAACCTGATTCAACGCGTCCGCGAACGTGCCGGCGAAGCCGCCGAGCGCCTCAGCGAGTGCAGGCAAATCCTCGTCGCGCGCCTGAAGCAATCCTTTGATCTCGCCGCCCAGCAAGAAGGGTTCGATGTTCGAGTTCGTACCTAATTGCTCGTTGATCAGGATGGCGCCGTGAACACCGAATGGCGTGTTGGTCGCGGTGTAGCTCAAGCGCGCGGCTTCGACGCCGACCAGCAGCGCTCCTCCGGTGGTGCGAATATGCACGCCGCCTTCGGGCGTCGTCGCAACGCGAATATCGATCAGCGCCGATAACTTGTTGATCAGCGTCGATTGCGCATTCTCCGCGCCGGTGGCATCGGCACCTGAGCGTTGGTTGAGCTGAATTTCGGTGTTGAGCGCCGCAATCTGATCGATCAGGTCCTGCGCTTGCGCGACCTTGTCGGCAATGCGTTCGTCTGCTTCGGCAATGAGATCTTGTATCACCGCCCCGACGCGCTGCACCTCAGAGAAGGTCGTTTGGAGGGCGCCCACGGCGTCGCCGCGGCGCACGCTCGAAGCTGGATCGACGCCGAGTTGGTTCAGCGCCGACCAGACATCGTCGAGCGCAGTGAACAGCGATGGTCCACCCGTGGGGTCGCCGAAGCTAGCTTGCACACGCTCGAGCAGATCAGCGCGCACCGAGGCGGCGCCCTTTGCGGCGCCGGCGATGAAACTTGCGGTCGCGAGGAAGCGGTCGGCAGCGCGGCGCACGCCCGCAATGTCGACGCCCCCGCTCGCGCCGACTGATGCGCGCGGTGCAAGCGAGAGTTCGGCGCGCACGTAACCCGGGGTCGAGGCGTTGGCGATGTTCTGCGATGCAACGGCAAGACCTGCCTGGGAGGCGCGCAACCCGGAAAGGCCCGCCAGAAGCGCTGCCGAAATCGTCGTCATGGCCGCGCACCCGGCAAGAAGCACCGGCGCCCGGGTCGATTTTGCCGAGCGCGACGGCGCGGCAGCGCCTGCCACAAGGCGAACATACCCTCTTGATTATACACACTTTTCTCCGTCACCCGCGCACGCCCGCTGATTATGGTTCGCGCACGTTCACCATGTTCCTCGCAAAGGCGGGGCCACGCCTCTCGGCAGGCAGAAGCTGCCGCCCCGACGGCGAAACTTGCCTAACGCGGACCCCTCCAGCATCGACCGATCGGAATCAGCTCGTTGTTTTGTAAGGGTTTTGTTTGGTTAGTGGCTTGGCCCGGCCTTTGCTCAGGAATCCCAGCCCGCCCCTCCTCAAGGGTGCGAGCGCCGGAGAAGTCATGGATTTTGCGGCCGACACCGTTCCAGATGCGATTGTCCCGCCAGCTCCGGCGGTGGTGACGCATTCAAGCGCGCCCGCCGGCGAGGAAGCCGGTGCGAGTTTCGCCGAGCACTTGGAGGCGGCAACCGCTGAGGAGAACGATCCCGCCGCGCTGCCCTCTGGGCGCGCGCCAAAGAAGCTCGCCAGCGATGACATGGGCGAAGCGCCGGCATGTGTAGTCGCGCCCTCGCCCCAGCCGCAACCGGCGCCTGCTCTGCTCAATTTCATCCAAGCGCTCTCCCCGCCTCAGGACGCAGACCCGTGCAACGCGCCTCACGGAGGTCAAACGCCCGCTCTTGCGCCGACGCTGCGCGCAAACAGCATGCCTCCCGCGTCGCGCACTGCAGAGATCGTTCAGGCGCAGGCGAGCGATGCAATGGACCCAGGGCCCGCTCCGCCCAATCAAACGGCGGCGACTGCGCAACCGGCGATGCCCGCAAGCAACACAGCGCCGCTTCCGGAAACGCCAACCGCGCCCGCTTCGCCGCTGGCCCTCGCCGCGACACTCGCCATGCTGCAAACGAGCGTGACGCCGCAATCGGCGCCGACCCAGCATACATCAGAGCTACGCGTTGCGGCGCCGGCGCGCGGCGGCGTCAAAGCCGAAGCGTCAGCGCCAAACACTGAAAAGCCGCCGATGTCGACGGCGGCCTTCAAGGCAGCGCTGACAGAGGCGGGCACTCAGGCCAAGAGCAGCAGCACCGCGCCGAACGCCGATCGCGTGGAACCGGCCGCGCAGGCGCCGCAATCCCTTTCTCTCACACCGCCCGCAACGCTGGCGTCTGCGCCATCGGTTCAGCAGCTTGCACCTGTGCAAGAGCGCGCCGCGCCTGCGGCAGCGCAAGTGGCGCGCGAAATCGTGCGCCGTTTCGAGGGCGACAACACCCATTTCGAGCTGAGGCTCGATCCCCCAGCGTTCGGGCGCGTCGAGGTGCGTCTCGAAGTCTCGCGCGATCACCGCGTAACGGCGGTCGTCGCGGCCGACACGCCTCAAGCTCTCGCCGAACTCGCCAGACATGCGCGTGATCTGGAGCAAACGTTGCAATCCGCAGGCCTGCAGCTCTCCGAAAACGGACTCTCCTTCGACCTGCGCAAGGGCGGTGATCATGCGCAGGAAACGACCGAAGGCGAGACCGGCGGGGGCGAGAGCGAGGTCGATGCTCCGGAGGCTGGGCCCGCCACCGCGCGCCTCGAACGCTGGCGCGGCGTGCGTGTTGACGTGTTGGTTTGAGGAGCTGAGCGATGCCCATTGATCCAATCGCCGCTCAGGCAGGCCAGGTTGGCGGCGACCGCACGCGTCTTTCCGACAATTACGACACCTTCCTCCTGCTGCTCACGGCGCAATTGCAGAACCAGGATCCTCTAGCGCCAATGGATTCGACCCAGTTCACGCAGCAATTGGTGCAGTTCAGCCAGGTGGAGCAGCAGATCCGCACCAACGAGCAGCTCGAAGGCCTCGTCACACAGTATCAGGCCGCATCCGCAGGCGCGGCGCTCTCCTATCTCGGTCGCGACGCGCTGATCGAGAGCGGCCAGACAACGCTCTCGAATGGCCAGGCAAGCTGGGGCTATACGCTGGCGAGCGCGGCTAGCGAGGTGACGTTGACGATACGCGACGCCCGAGGGCGCGCTGTGTTCGAGACGACAGGCGAGACGAGCGATGGCTCGCATATGCTCACGTGGAACGGACGTGACAGCGAGGGCAATCAGCTGCCGGACGGCCCCTACTCGCTTGTGGTGTCTGCCACGAGCGCGGCAGGCGACGCGGTGGCAAGCACGTTGACGGTGCGCGAAACCATAATGGGCGTGGATTTCTCGGGTGCGACGCCGCTTGTGATAACTGCCGCAGGTTCGCGCGGGATCGACGCCATTCGCGCCGTCCTGGATGGCGGCTGAGTGAATTGGGCGCCGGCCGAACGCCCGCGCGCATGAAGGCGCAGAAGCGCTCCATGAACGAGACTTGAAGGCCGCGCTCGGGGACGCGCGCGGAATGGAGCTGGAGCAATGTCGATCTACACCGCCCTGCGCGCAGGCGTTTCTGGCCTCACCGCCAATTCTAGCGCGCTTGCCGTCATTTCCGACAACATCGCCAACGTCAATACCGTGGGCTACAAGCGCGGCGGCGTCGACTTCTCGGCGCTGGTGAACGCACAGAACTCCAACACAACCTATAACGCAGGAGGCGTCTTGCCGCTCACGCGCCAGCAGATTTCACTGCAGGGCTCTCTCGAACAATCACGCTCCACCACCGACTTTGCAGTGTCCGGCGACGGCTTCTTCGTCGTTTCTTCGAACAACCAGCCGTTGGCGAGCGGCGGCACCGTTCTATTCACGCGCGCGGGTTCATTCACGATCGACGCTTCCGGCTTCATGGTCAACGCTCAAGGCTTGTTCCTCCAAGGATGGCCAGTGAACAGCAATGGCAGCGTCGTTTCCTCCCCCACCAGCCTTTCGGCGATCGAGCCGATCAACGTCGCTGGCGTCGGGGGCTTGGCCGAACCAACCGCAAATGTCACGATCAACGCCAACCTGAACTCCGACCAGAGCGCCTATGCGGGCGCACAAGGGGTCTACGACCCGGGCGATCTCGCCACCAGCACGATCACGCCGCATTTCGAAAGCACGCTTGAAGTGTTCGACAGTCTGGGCGCGCCGCGCACCATAGCGTTCGGCTTCCTGAAGACAGCGCCGAACACGTGGGCGGTCGAAGCCTATGCGCGACCTAATACCAGCGTCACCGGCGGCGCGATCTCTGGCGGTCTGCTAGGTTCCGGTACAATCACCTACAACACCGACGGCACCGTGCAGTCGATCGCGGGGTCGATCGGCAGCCCAGTCACGGCCAATTGGGCCGCCTCCACGGGCGCTGCCGCGCAAAACATCTCGCTCAACCTCGCCAGCGGCATGACCCAGTTCGCCAACAATTTCGGCGTCACGAGCGTCACCGCCGACGGGGTTCCACCGGGCGATCTCGTCGGCCTCGTGCTCGAAGGGGACGGCTTCCTCACCGCGCAATTCTCGAACGGCAGAGCGCGGGCGCTTTATCAGATCCCGCTAGCAACGTTTCTGAACCCCAACGGCTTGAAGGCAGACCAGGGCGGCGCATTCAGCACAACACTCGAATCCGGCCTCTTCAATATCAACGCCTCCAATGCCGGCGGCGCCGGCCGCGTCGTCTCAGGCGCGCTCGAAGCGTCGAACGTCGACCTCGCCTTCGAGTTCACGAACCTGATCACGACTCAGCGAGCGTACTCTGCCTCCTCGCGCATCATCACGACAGCCGACGAGATGCTTGAAGAATTGCTTCGTGTGAAACGCTAGATTCGCGTTCGAGGTAAGAAACGAGTAAGACCAAGCATGTTCTAATCCGGCACAAGCGTCCTATCAGGATTTGTTCCTGATCTTAGTCGTTTCTTTAGCCGTCCAATCTATGATGGAGGCTAAGAACGAGGAGATATGGCGCTATGCAGAAGCAACGCCGCTACGATGGGGTGGTGATGGGTCCCGATGGGAACCCGCTCACTTTGGATGATTTGCCTCCGCCCGGCACGACGCGCTGGGTGATCCGGCGCAAGGCTGAAGTCGTCTCCGCCGTTCGCGGCGGCCTGCTCACGCTCGAAGATGCATGTGCGCGCTACGGCCTGACCGAGGAAGAATTCGATTCCTGGCGCAAGGCCATCGAAAGGCACGGCCTGCCCGGCCTGCGCACCACCCGCCTGCAGCACTACCGCCTCGCCCCGGCTTAAACCGGGCTGCACCAAGCAGCCGCCGAAATTCCCAAGGCCCCCGCCCCCTGACCGGCGGGGGCTTTCGTGCGTCATGCTTAACGATTGTTTCACGCCCTACCGGGCAATTTCTGCCGACCGCTCGGCGAGATTTGCCCAGTGCCCACTGGTGCGCCCGCTGTTGCGTGAAGAGGCTGGGCGTGAACGGCATTCTCAATCTCATAGTGAAGGCAGGTCCGACCCGGTTGTTCGCGGCGCTGACGATCATGGCGATCGCGGCGGCTTTCCTGTTCACCTTCGTGCTGCGCATGGGCGGAGAACAGAACGCCCTACTTTTCGCAGGCGTCGAAACCCGCGAAGCCGCAGAGATCACCCAGCGCCTGGAGGCCGCCGAGATTCCCTACGAAATCCGTGGCGATGGGTCTTCGATCTTCGTTCCTCGCTCGCGCGTTCCCGAGGCGCGCATGATGCTCTCGGCGGAAGGCCTGCCTTCGCGCGGTTCGATTGGTTACGAAATCTTCGACGCGCCCGACGCACTCGGCCAAACCCAGTTTCAGCAGAGCATCAACCGGCTGCGCGCGCTCGAAGGAGAGCTTGCGCGCACCATCGCCTCCCTCGACGGCATTGACAGCGCCCGCGTGCATTTGGTGCTGCCCGAGCGTCAGCTGTTCCAGCGCGACGCCGAGCAACCCTCGGCTTCGATCGTGCTGCAGCTGCGGCGCGACGAACTCACCGCCGGGCAGGTGCGCGCGATCCGCAATTTGGTCGCCAGCGCCACGCCAGGCCTTACCGCCAGCCGCGTTACGATCCTGGACGAAACCGGCCGACTGCTTGCAGCTGCTTCAACCGAAGAGGGCGCCGCCGCCGAAGGCATCGATGCGCGCCAAGCCGCGGTCGAGGAACGCATCCGCCGGACGGTCACCGATATCGTTGAAGGCGTGGTCGGCGCAGGTAATGCGCGCGTGCAGGTCAGCGCCGAAATGGACTTCAATCGCGTCAGCGAAACCTCCGAGCGTTTCGATCCGGAAGGCCGCGTGGTGCGCTCCACAACGTCATCGGAGGAAACTTCGAGCGACGCCTCCAGCTCGCGCGGCGCAACCGCCGGCGCCAACGTGCCCGACGCGACAGCGACCGCTCAGGGCGGGGGCGCGCAGAACGAGAACAATTCCAGCCAGGAGACCGTCAATTACGAAATCTCGCGCACCACGCGCACCGAAGTGAGCGAGGGCGGGCGCATCCGCCGGCTTTCAGTCGCGGTTGCGGTGAACGGAGTGACGACGCCGGGCGAAGGCGAGAATGCGGCGGCGCAGTATCAGCCGCGCTCGGCGGAAGAAATGCAGCGCCTGACACAGCTCGTGCGCTCGGCCGTCGGCTTCAACCAAGAGCGCGGCGACATCATCGAAGTCGTCAACACTCAGTTTGCGAGCGCCGCCGCGCCAGGCGAGGCTGAACAACCGGGCATGCTCGCCTTCCTCGGCGATCTCGACGTGATGCGGATCATCGAAATCGTCGGCACTCTGGTGGTGTGTCTGGCCTTCGTGTTCTTCGTGCTGGGTCCCCTGGTCGGGGGATTGCTGCGCGGCGGAAGCGGCGCCCTCCCCGCCGCCGCCGGCGCCGCCGCGCTCCCTGGGGGCGGTCTCGCCGCCTTGCCGGCGCCCGACGGCGAGATCGAGCCAGCAATCGACATCGCGCAAATCCAAGGCCGCGTGCGGGCCTCTTCGGTCAAGAAGGTCGCGGAAATCGTCAACCAGCATCCCGACGAGTCGGTGCAGATCCTGCGCGGGTGGGTCAACAATGCATTGTAAGCCATGAACGCGCTGACCAAACCCGCGCCCAAAGGCGCTGAACCAGCGCCAGTCGAACAACGCGCCGACATCGCGCGCTACTCCGGGGCGGAACGCGCCGCGATCATCCTCCTGTGCCTCGGCGAGGAGGCGCGAGCGCTATGGAGCCTCCTGGACGAGGAAGAGATCAAGGAGATCTCACAGACGATGTCGTCCTTGGGCGTGGTGCCCGCCGCCGTTGTCGAGGCGATCGTCATCGAGTTCGTGCAGAAACTCTCCACGTCCGGCTCGATCATGGGTTCGTACGAACAGACCCAGCGCATGCTGAGCGCGTTCCTGCCCAAGGACAAAGTCGAAACGTTGATGGAGGAAATCCGCGGGCCGGCGGGTCGCAATATTTGGGATAAGCTCGCCAACGTAAACGAGGCCGTGCTCGCGGCCTATTTGAAGAACGAATACCCCCAAACCGTCGCCGTCGTGCTGGCAAAGGTTCGCCCTGAACACGCAGCGAAGGTGCTTGGAGAGCTGCCCGAGGAGTTTGCTGCTGAGTGTGTGGCGCGCATGCTGGCCATGGAACCGGTGCAGCGCGACATCCTGGAAAAGATCGAAACGACCTTGCGCACCGAGTTCATGTCGAACTTGGCGCGCACATCCAAGCGCGACAGTCACGAAATGATGGCTGAAATCTTCAACAATTTCGATCGGCAGACAGAATCGCGGTTCATGGGCGCACTGGAGGAGAAGAATCGCGACAGCGCCGACCGCATCCGCGCGCTGATGTTTGTATTCGAGGATCTGAGCAAGCTCGATTCCGGCGGCGTGCAGACCCTGCTCCGCTCCATCGACAAGGCAGATCTCGCGCTCGGACTCAAGGGCGCTTCAGACACGCTGCGCCAGCTCTTCTTCAGCAACATGTCCGAACGCGGGTCCAAGCTGTTGAAAGACGACATGGCGTCGATGGGCCCGGTGCGTCTGAAGGATGTCGAGGCCGCCCAAGCGCGCATGGTGACGGTGGCGAAGGATCTCGCCGCGCGCGGCGAGATCATTCTTTCCGACGGCAAAGCCGAAGACGAGTTGATTTATTGATGGGCGAGGTGCGCAAATACGCCTTCGACACCGAATTCGCCGCCGATGGCGCGGTCGTGCGCGCGTCGAAATCGCGCCTATCACCCGAAGCCGTGGAGGCCGAGCGCACCGCCGCGTACGAGCGCGGCAAGCAAGACGCCCTGGTGCGCGCCGAACAGCAGGTCGCCGCCGCGCTCGAAGCGATCGCGGACGTAGCCTCGACCATATTGGCGCGGCTTGAGGCCGAGAGCCGTGCGTTGCGCGAGGACGGCGCGGCGCTAGCGATCGCCTCTGCGCGCAAGATTGCCGGCGCCGCCCTCGACGCATTCGGGGAGGCCCGCGCGCTTTCCGTCATAGAAGCTACGATGGAGCTGCTGCGCCATCAGCCCCGCCTCGTGCTGAAGCTTGCGCCAGAAGCGGTGGAATCCCTTAAGCCGCGCATCGAGGCCATGTGCGAGAGCCACGCCTATGCCGGGGCGATACTTGTGCGGGCCGAACCTGGCCTATCCGCCGGCGCGGTCGTGATCGATTGGTCGGATGGAGCAATTGCCAGCGATCCCGAAGACATTGCACGGCGCATCGACGCGCACATCGAGACCGCGCTCGCTGCGCCGGAGACCCACCCATGAAGAGGCGAACATGAATTCCGATTTGAAACTCGACGAGTTCAGGCCGCAAGGCGACGAGCAAGCGCAAACCGAGTTGATCGAGCGCAGCGCCGCCGACCTCGCGGCCGTGTATGATGTGCCAGTCAACATCCAGGCTGTGCTCGGACGCGCCAGCCTCGAAGTTGCTTCCCTGCTCCGGCTTTCGCGCGGCTCGGTGATCGAGCTCGATCGCAAAGTCGGCGAGGCGATCGACATCTATGTCAACAACCGCTTGGTGGCGCGGGGCGAAGTCGTTGTCGTCGATGAACGCCTAGGCGTCACTATGACGGAAATTATCAAGGACGGCGACGCCGCATGAAAGGCGGCGCGGGAGAACACGCATGCGCTTACTGATCGTCGGCCCGCTCGGCGGACAGATTTCGGCGGCCACCCGCATCGCCATGGACCATGGCGCCAAGGTCGGCCATGTCGATACGGTCGCACAGGCCACCGCGGCGCTGCGCGCCGGGCGGGGCGCAGATCTGCTGATGGTCGACGCGCGTCTCGACATCGCCGCCCTGATTGCGGCCAACGAGGCTGAACATATCGTCGTGCCTGTGGTGGCCGCCGGCGTCGGCATCGATCCCAGCCTTGCCGCGCGCGCCATCCGCGCCGGCGCGCGCGAATATATCTCTCTGCCCCCCGATCCGGAATTGATCGCGGCCGTCCTGGCAGCGGTATGCGACGACGATCGCCCGCTGATCGCCGAGGACGCGGCAATGAAGGATGTGATCGCCCTTGCCGATCAGATAGCGGCCTCCGACGCTTCGATCCTGATCACGGGCGAGTCCGGCGTCGGCAAGGAAGTGCTCGCCCGCTACGTGCACAAGAAATCGCGGCGCAAGGACAAGGCGTTCATCGCGGTCAATTGCGCCGCGATTCCCGAAGGTCTTTTGGAAAGCGAGCTGTTCGGTCACGAGAAGGGCGCGTTCACCGGAGCCATCGCGCAGCGGATCGGCAAGTTTGAAGAAGCCGACGGCGGCACGCTCTTGCTCGACGAGATTTCCGAAATGGATTTGCGGCTGCAATCGAAGCTGCTGCGCGCCCTGCAGGAGCGCGTAATCGACCGCGTGGGCGGACGCAAGCCCGTGCCCGTGAACATCCGCGTATTAGCCACCTCGAACCGTGATCTTGCTCAACTCGTTCGAACTGGAGAGTTTCGAGAAGACTTGCTCTATCGCCTCAATGTAGTGAACCTGCGCATCCCCGCCCTGCGGGAGCGCAAGGACGACCTCGTCGCGCTGGCGCGCTTCTTTGTTGAGAAATACGCACGCTCCAACGGGCGTCCCGCGCGGCGCTTGTCGAAAGAAGGCGCCGAACAAGTGCTTGCCCATGGCTGGCCGGGCAACGTGCGTGAGCTGGAAAACGCGATGCATCGGGCCGTACTCTTGGCCCATGGCGAGGACGTCGGCGCCGACGCAATCCGCGCTCCCGACGGCGCCCCGGTTAGCCGACGCGATGCCACAGGCGCGGCGATCGAGGCCGCGCAAGCAGCCGCACGCCAGCTCGTGGGCCGCACCGTCGCGGCCGTGGAGCAGGACCTCATCCTGGAAACGCTGACCCATTGCCTCGGCAACCGCACGCATGCCGCGCACATTCTCGGCATTTCGATCCGCACGCTGAGAAACAAGCTCAAGCTCTATTCCGACACTGGCGCCGCCGTTCCCCCGCCTCCAACCGGGCAGGCGGCGTGAAAGACAATTGATGACCGACGCGGCCCAGCACCAGCGCGTCTCCGCTACGCTCGGCGACATCCGTCGCTCCTTCATGCGCGGGGAAATCGTGCTCGCCGCCGGCGTGCTCGGCATTCTGGCGATCATGCTCGTGCCGTTGCCGCCGGCTCTGCTCGATTTCCTGCTCGCAGTCTCGATCATTTTCTCGATCCTGGTGCTCGTCACCTCCTTGATGATCAAGAAGCCGCTAGAGTTTACATCGTTCCCATCGGTGCTCTTGTTGGCGACGCTCCTTCGCCTTGCGCTCAACATCGCCTCCACGCGGCTCATCCTGTCGAACGGTCAGGCCGGCGATCATGCCGCGGGCGAGGTGATCGCGGCAGTCGCGCAATTTGTGATGGGTGGCGAGTTCGTGATCGGCGTCATCGTGTTTGCGATTCTGGTGATCGTGAATTTCGTCGTCATCACCCGCGGTTCGACGCGCATAGCCGAGGTCGCGGCTCGCTTCACTCTGGACGCCATGCCTGGCAAGCAGATGGCGATCGACGCAGACCTTTCAGCTGGCATGATCAACGAAGCCCAGGCGCGCGAGCGCAGAAAAGCGCTGGAGGAAGAAAGCGCTTTCTTTGGGGCTATGGACGGCGCCTCGAAATTCGTGCGCGGCGACGCTATCGCCGGCCTGCTCATCGTGTTCATCAACATCGTCGGGGGCATCGTCATTGGCGTCGTGTCCCACGGCATGCCCCTCGAAGAAGCAGGCCGCACATACACGCTGCTGACTGTCGGCGACGGCCTGGTTACGCAAATTCCAGCGCTCGTCATATCGGTGGCGGCTGGCCTTCTAGTCACCAAGGCGGGCATCGACGGCGCCGCCGACAAGGCGCTCGCTAAGCAACTTGCATCCTACCCCCTGCCCTTGGGCGTCGTCGCGGCCTGTGCGTTCGGAGTTGGCGTCTTGCCGGGCATGCCGCTCATCCCGTTTTGGGCCCTTGCGGGCGCGGCGGGTGTACTTGCCTGGCGGCTCAATCAGGCAAGCCGAACGACCGCGGCCGCGGCAGCCGCGGCGGCGGCTGAGCCGCAAGCAACCTCTGAAGATGCACCGGCGCAATCGCTGAAGATGGACGATCTGCGCGTCGAGCTGGGCTTTTCGCTGCTGCCGCTGATCAATGACGTTCAGGGCCGCCGGCTGACCGACCAGATCAAGGCGCTGCGTAAGTCCCTGGCGCAGGAATTCGGCTTCGTGATGCCGGCGGTGCGCGTGATCGACGAACTGCAAATGCCGGCAGATCGCTACGTTATCCGTGTGCGCGAGATGGAAACCGGCGGCGGGCAGCTGAAGATGGGGGCGCTGTTAGCCATGGACCCTTCCGGCGCCGGAGTTGCGATTCCGGGCGAGGCGGTGAAGGAGCCCGCTTTCGGACTCGACGCCATGTGGATCGATGAGCGCGCGCGTGAGGAAGCAAGCTTCCGCGGCTACACAGTCGTCGATCCCGCCACCGTTCTTGCCACTCACCTTACTGAAGTGATCAAGGAGCACATGGCCGAGCTGCTCACCTTCGCGGAGGTGAAGAAGCTCGTGAAGGATTTGCCCAAGGAGACCCAATCGCTGCTCGATGATGTCGCGCCGACGCACATTTCCTGGTCAGGCGTGCAGCGCGTGCTGCAGAACCTGTTGAAGGAGCGCATTTCGATCCGCGATCTCGGCGCGGTTGTGGAAGCCATCGCGGAAGCTGCGCCCTCTACGCACGATCTCGTCTTGCTCACAGAGCATGTGCGCGGACGCCTCTCGCGGCAAATCTGCCACCAGCACAAGAATGCCGAGGGCTCCTTGCCCATCGTCACGCTTTCTCCGACCTGGGAGCAGGCTTTCAACGAATCCATCGTTGGCGAAGGCCAGAGCCGGCAATTGGCGCTGGCGCCCTCCAAGCTGCACGATTTCGTAGCTGACGTGCGCGCCGCCTTCGAGCGCGCCGCGCAAATGGGCGAGACGCCGGTGCTGCTGACCTCGCCTACCATCCGCCCGTTCGTGCGGTCGCTAATCGAGCGCTTTCGCCCAGCCACCAGCGTGCTCGGCCAGGCCGAGGTTCACGCCAAGGTGCGGCTCAAGGCGATGGGGCAAGTGTGAACACATCGCGCCTCTTAACCTTTCGGCAATCAAATCAGTTCGCACCCGCTAACGCCTCCGAAACGCTTGCCTGATCAAATCCGCCTATGTCAGGCGTATCAGCGCTGCCCGAAGCTCAACTGCCGCGCACGCGCGCTGCGCCGATCTATGCGGTCGCCTCCGGCAAGGGCGGGGTTGGCAAAACCTGGTTATCGACCATGCTCTCGGTGGCCTTCGGTCGCGCCGGACAACGTGCGCTGCTGGTCGATTGCGATCTTGGGCTCGCCAATGTCGACGTTCAGCTGGGCGTACGGCCGCAGGCCGACGTGCACTCGGTGGTGCGCGGCTTCCTGGAGCTCGACGCAGCGGTAACGCCCGTGATGGGCGGGCCCGGGCGAAATGGCGGCTTCGATCTCATCGCCGGCCATTCCGGCTCGGGCGCGCTCGGCGCCGTCAAGCTCGAAGACGTCGCGCGCATCGCCAATGGGCTGACGCGCCTTGCCCCGCACTACGATAGGATCATCCTCGATCTGGCCGCCGGCATCGACCCGACCGTGCTGCGCTTTGCTCGCGCCGCAGATCGCCTGATCCTGGTGACGACAGAAGAGCCGACCGCGCTGACTGACGCCTACGCCATGGTGAAATTGCTGCGTCTGCAAGGCGCGCAAGTCACGCCCTGGGTCATCGTCAACATGGCCGAGAACCGCGTCAAAGGCCGCAAGGTGTTCGATCAGTTCGCCATGGCGTGCAATGAGTACCTCGGTTTCAAGCCCAAGTTCGCCGGCGTCATTTGCCGCGATCCCCGCGTGCCGGACTCGATCCGCGCACAGACACCCCTGCCCGTGCGCCATCCCCAGAGTCAGGCGTACGAGGATGTGATCCGCATCGTCGAGGCGCTCAACGCGGGCTAAGGCGGACCACCCATTCCCGGATTTGCCGAAATGGGTGGTTAGACCTGTTGCTGGCGGCCCGCGCGTAACGTCGCCATCTCATCCAGCTCCGCGTCTTCGCGTTTGCTTCGCTTCATGCGCTCGCGCGCCTCATCGAGTTCGATCAATCGCTCGAACTTGCGTGCTTCCACATGCGCCGCGGCCACCAGTGTGCGCAGCTCGCCGATCTCTTTCGCGATCGAACGGCGCTCGGCTTCAAGTGCTCCGCTTTGTTGCGCAGCAAGGAGAACATAGGCTGTGAACGCGCGGGCCGACTCGTAATCCTGGCCGGCGAGCTGGCGTTCCCATTCGACTTCGCGCTCGTGGGCCGCCATCCGTAGGTCCGCGCGCCGCAACCGTGCGCTCGCCGTAGCAAGCGCGCGACGCAACGTTTCCAATTCGCTCTTCGCAAGCTTGAGCAATGTGCGCAGCGATTTCATGTTCTTGGACCGCCGACGTCCACGCCGGCATAGCGCTGGCATTTGCAAATAGCGCAGGTTCTGGTCGAACGGGCGCTACCGGCGAGGACGCCGGCGGTCCAAGCTGGGCTCACGTCAACGCCTCGCCGAGCATTGCAAATCCTGCTTCTATCCCAGTCAGTTCGTCGCGTTCCTGCGCAAGCAACGCTTCGAGCGCGGGGCGCACGCGCACGGCCTCATCCACATCGGCATCGGCGCCGGGCTTGTAAGCGCCGATGCGGATGAGCTCTTCCATCTCCCCGTAGAGGCTCAAGGCCGCGCGCGCGCGCGCTACGAGCGCATTCTGATCGCGCGTATGGCACATCGGCATGAGCCGTGAGACCGACTTCAGCACGTTGATCGCTGGGTATCGTCCGCGTTCGGCGATGGAGCGCTCCATCACGATGTGACCGTCGAGAATGCCGCGCACGGCGTCGGCAATCGGTTCGTTGTGATCGTCACCGTCGACGAGCACCGTGAACAAAGCCGTGATCGAGCCGGGCCCGCCTTCACGCCCAGGTCCGGCGCGTTCCAGAAGTTTTGGCAGTTCGGCGAAAACTGATGGCGTGTAGCCCTTGGTTGTAGGCGGCTCGCCGACGGACAAGCCGATTTCGCGCTGTGCCATGGCGAAGCGCGTCACGGAATCGACCAGCAACAGCACCTCGAGGCCTTCGTCGCGAAAATGCTCCGCGACCGCGCACGCCATGTGCGGGGTGAGCCTGCGGCGCGCGGCGCTCTCATCAGAGGTGGCGACAACAACGACCGAACGGCGCCGCCCATCTTCGCCGAGCGTGTCCTCGATGAATTCCTTTACCTCGCGTCCGCGCTCGCCGACCAAACCGATGACGATCACATCGGCTGCGGCGCCGCGCGCCAACATCGACATCAGAACCGACTTGCCGACGCCAGAACCAGCGAACACGCCCATGCGCTGTCCGCGGCAAATGGCTGAGAACAGGTTGATCGCGCGCACGCCGACATCAAGGCGCCCGCCTACTCTCGATCGATCGTGCGCTGAAGGCGGAGCGCCGCGCACGAGACGCGGCTTGGCGCCTTGTGGCAACGGACCTTCCCCATCCACGGGCTGAGCGAAGCAATTGATGACGCGCCCGAGCCAGGCGCGGCATGGGCGCGCCAGAGGCGCTGCGCCCTCCAAGGAAACGCGCGCGCCGGGCCGTATTGCTTCGATGGAATCGTATGGCGCAAGCAGCGCGCGGTCGCCGCGAAAACCCACGATTTCTCCGCGGGCGCCGTTGGGGCCTTGCAACGCGGCGCGCGCCCCGAGCGCCAATGAATCCATCGGACCGCTGACTTCGATCAACGCGCCGGACAATCCCGTAACGCGCCCTTGGAAACGGCGCGGCTCGAGCGCTTCGATATCGACGGCAAGTTTGGCGAGTATCGTAGCCATGTGCTCACACCAAATGCAGCGACATGGTTAAGGGAGATTTACGTTTGCGACACGGGTGATTCCGCCGTCGCAATCTTTGCAAGCGCTGGTATCGACAGCTCTACGCATCGCAGACTCTTGCGCGACCCCTCGAACAGATTCAGAGAGATTCGGTGGGCTGTTAACTGAATATCCACTGGTTAAGACTGATTACTGGGGATGAAAGCTTAACGTGCCTCGGGGCAGCGCGCGCGCGCTGAGGTCGGAGAGGGCAAAATGCGAGTTCTTTTGATCGAGGACGATAGCGCCACGGCGCAGGGCATCGAGCTGATGCTCAAGTCCGAAGGCTTCAACATCTACTCGACTGATCTCGGCGAGGAAGGCATCGACCTCGGCAAGCTCTACGATTACGACATCATCGTGCTCGACCTCACCCTGCCCGACATGCACGGGTACGACGTGTTGAAGCAGCTGCGCGTGGCGCGGGTCAACACCCCGATCCTGATCCTTTCCGGCACCGCCGACATCGACACCAAGGTACGCGGCCTCGGCTACGGCGCCGACGACTACATGACCAAGCCGTTCAACAAGGACGAGCTGATCGCGCGCATCAACGCGATCGTGCGCCGGTCCAAGGGCCACGCTCATTCCGTCATCAAAACAGGCGACATCGTCGTCAACCTCGACGCCAAGACGACGGAAGCCCATGGCCAGCGCATCCATCTGACCGGCAAGGAATACCAGATGCTGGAGCTGCTCTCGCTCCGCAAGGGAACCACGCTGACCAAAGAGATGTTCCTGAACCATCTTTATGGCGGCATGGACGAGCCGGAGCTGAAGATCATCGACGTGTTCATCTGCAAGCTGCGCAAAAAGCTCGCGGCCGCCACCGGCGGGGAGCACTACATCGAGACCGTGTGGGGCCGCGGCTACGTGCTGCGCGATCCCCACGAGGTCGGCGCTGCGATCACTCCGACCAGCGGCGTCGCGGCTTAGATCGATCCAGTCACAGCGCTTCGTGCGTGATGGCGCCGTCGCAGACGGTCAGCACTGCTTGTGCGTGCGGGATTTCGTCAAACGGCGCTTGCATCAGGTCGACTGAGAACACGCTGATGTCAGCGCGTTTGCCGATTTCGAGGGTCCCACGCGCGCGCTCCGAAAACGTGGCGAACGCCCCGCCGCGGGTCAGCATCGCCAGCGCTTGTTCACGGCTGACAGCCTCCTCCAAGCGCCAATCCAGCCCCGCGTGGCCATCTAGCGCGTGACGATGGGCGGCGGCGTAAAACTCGATCAGGGGCTCGCCGCGCTCGACCGGAGCATCGCTGCCAGCGGCGATTGTCGCACCCGAGTCCAACAGCGATTTCCAGGCATAGGCGCCTCTCAGGCGGTCTGGCCCCAGACGCGAGGGCGCGAAATAGAGGTCGCTGATCGCGTGAGAGGGTTGCATGGAAGCGATCACGCCCATGCGCGCAAAGCGCGGCAAGTCCCGTGGCGACACGACTTGCGCGTGCTCGACGCGCCACCGCGCCGCGCTCAACGCTGCGGGATCATCAGCAAAGGCGCCGGCAAACGCGTCGAGCACCATGCGATTGCCGCGGTCCCCAATGGCGTGAGCCGCAACCTGCGCGCCCCCTTCGCGCGCCCTGCGCAAGTGCGCGGCGATCTCTTCGATCGGCGTGACCAGCAGGCCGCTGCCTGGCGCATCGGAGTAAGGGGCAAGGAGAGCCGCGCCGCGTGAACCCAGCGCGCCATCCATATAAAGCTTCACCCCGCGCACGTGGACGAGGCCTTCCCCGTAGGGGCCGCGGCGATAGACCTCTTCGGAATCTTCCGGAGTGAGATAAATGTCGGCTCGAAGCGGCAATGCCCCGGCGGCCGCAAATTCCTGGAACAGAGCTGCTTCTTCGGCGCTGGTGCTCATGTTGGCGACGCCCGTCCAACCACGTCCTGCGTAAATTTGCGCCGCCTGGCGTAGGGCCTCGCGACGTTGGGTGGGCGTCGGGGCCGGAAAGCGCGCCTGCACTATCGAGGCTGCATTATCGATCAACATGCCTGTAGGCGCCCCGGAGGCGTCGCGCTCAATGCGCCCGCCCTCGGGATCGGCTGTGCCCGCCTCGATGCCAGCAAGGGCAAGCGCCGCGGAATTGGCCACCGCCGCATGACCATCGATCCGCTCGAGGAAGACCGGCCGGTCGCTAACAACGCCGTCGAGATCGGAGCGCGTGGGAAACCGCCCTTCCGGCCAATGCGTCTCGATCCAACCGCGACCGACAATGGATCCATCGGGGTGCGCGCGCGCATACTCCGCCAAGCTCGCTTGCATCGCTGCGATCGAGGGCGCGCCGACCAGGTCGAGCACCATGACCGCTATGCCAACGCCCGATAAATGCACGTGAGAATCGATAAGGCCCGGAAACGCCGCGGCGCCGCCAAGATCTATGACGCGCGCTCCACTTGCGCCGGCGCGCGCTTCTTCAAGTGCGCCGGCGAATACGATGTTTCCTCTTTGCACGCGCAATGCTTCGACGCGCGGCTGCGCGGAGACGCCGGTGTAAATCGGCCCGCCATGCAGCAAGAGATCGCGTCCCGCCCCATTCGGCGCACACGCGCTCGCCAGGGCGGCCAACGAGAGTTGCGTGAAATGACGGCGGCTGAGCTGCATTGCACTATTCCCCAAGACGCCCGCGCGCGCCTCACCATCGGACAAATGCGCAAGGGCGCGCAGCTAGAAGGCTCTCCCGATAACAAGGGGATGGTGCCGCCTAGGTGACTCGGGCGCTTAGAAAATTCGTTGATTTCTCTGCGCGTTACACAAGTCAAGCGGCGACGGATTTCCCAACATTCCCAACAGATTGAAATTGTTCGGGTGTTCGAGTCGGTTTTCGAGACTCGATGTAACGGTGCCACGCTCAATCAAGCGCAAATCGTCTCAAGCCACGTCAACAGCTGCGGCAATCAGCGCGACCTCGTACATATCGCATCCGCAGGCGCCCACGCCAACCGCTGCACTTCCAATCTTGCCTGCGTTCGACCCCGGCCAGAGGCCAAAGGGGGCGAACCAAAGTCGGAGGCGCCCCGCGCTCTGACATCATCGGCCGGCCGTCGGCGCAGTGCGCGTCAAGCGCTTGTCGCTTGATACGCGCGAGCACGATGGCACTTGCGACGTTTCAGAGGTCGCGCCCGGGCGAGAGCGGCAGGCCCTTTATCGCCCGCCGCGCCGGATCGGCCATCGCGCGCGCCGCTTCCTGCGCGCGCGTATGCATGAGCGCCTTCCGCACGTCGAGGTGCAATTCCATCGTCTTGAGCGCATCGCGCCAGCCGGGCTCGAAGCGCAGCACATTGCGTTTCACCTCGCTGGCGAGT
>Ga0247727_10001590_pt1 | contig 53484 bp, 47 predicted proteins | sample WisWelCaveWW1625_FD_202498 | JGI IMG/M metagenome (GOLD analysis project Ga0247727, IMG submission 202498) | Biofilm microbial communities from Wishing Well Cave, Virginia, United States - WW16-25 | ecosystem: Environmental > Aquatic > Deep subsurface > Groundwater > Cave microbial mat | place... | reverse complement strand
TCGAGGTTCATCTTTGCCGCATGGTGCGAGGCTCGTTCACTGCCACCACGCTAGCCCCGCCGCCGCCTCGACCCAGCTGACAGCCATCGCGAAGTCGCCGATCCTGCTTGCCTCGACGCTCGAGGCGGACATAGACTCGGCCGGTGAGGGGGTTGGACGCTTGGGCGCGAGGCGCCCGGAGGCTCGGCGTGTTACACGGCGTTCGCGAAGACCGGCTGCTCCTGCTTCTGGTGTGCGGCAGCTTGCTCTTCGGTGGCGGCTTCGGCTGTGATCCGGTGCTCGAGGGTGTCGCCCTCCGCACGACCTCCGTGCTCACGATTCCGGGCGACAAGAACAGCCCACGTGACTTCTACGCCGGGTTCACGGGGAAGAAGGATCCCGGCAACGCAGCGGCGCTGTTGCCCTATCCGCTCGATCCGCCGTTCGGCGTGTCGCTGCGGGCCGGCGTGTTCGACCCCGAGTATCTGATCAACTCCCAGTTTGCCGACGCCTGCGCCGCTCTCGAGCGCAGCGATGCAGTCGAGCAGGTGCGGCTCTGCCTCAGCTACGAGTACCCCGCGATGCTGGGTGTGTTCTCGAACCTCGACGCGAACAGCGCGAGCTGCGCCGGCGACAAGGCCGAGCTCGACATCGATGACGACGGCGTGAACACCACGCTGCGCTACCGCTGCGCCGGCGACGTCGCCTTCTCGACGCTCACCACGGCGACATCGGCCTTCGACGCCGGAGAGCGCTGGTTCGGCGGGCTCCGCGTGTTCAGCCTCGGCCCGCGCGGCCAGATCGGCTTCGACGACATCCGCATCACCAGCGCCGCGCCGGTCTCCCCGACGGATGAGCGCCTCGTCGCGTACCAGACCTTCGAAGGCTTCCGCTTCACCGCGGAGGCGTTCTACGAACTGGAGCAGGGCGACCTCGCCGGGGCGGCGCTCAACAGCAGCTTGGCCGGTTTCCAGCTCGGGGACGCGGAGACGTCGATCGTCAGTGGCATTGCTTCGTTCCCGGACAGCGACGTGGAGAAGTTGCTCCACAAGACGAACAGCAGCCTGTTCAAGATCGCCGGGATCTTTTCCAACGGGAAGCAGGAGAAGTACTTCAAGGCCTTTCCGAAGATCGCGGACTCGATCGTTTGCGCGCTCGAGGAAGAGGAGCCCTTCTTCTAGGCACCCGGCTCGCGGGCGATCTCGATGATCGCCGCCAGGCTGCGCCGCACATCGGCGTCGCTCGTCCGCCACGAGGAGACGCTGATGCGCAGCGCGGCGCGGCCGTTCCAGCGCGTGGGGCCACACCAGCAGCGCCCGTCGGCCTGGAGCGCGCGCGCGATGCGTTCGGTGCGCTCGGCGCTGCCCATTTCCACGACCACCTGGTTCAGCGTTACCGCGTTGAGGATCTCGAAGCCCGCGGCGCGCAGCCCGTCCGCGAAGGCGCGCGCGTGGCGGCAGCAGCGCTCGACGAGTTCCGCGACGCCGTCGCGACCCAGGTGCTGGAGCGCGGCCCATACGTCCACGCCCCGAGCGCGGCGCGAGAACTCCGGCGTGAAGCGACACGGAGAGCGCCCCGCGCCCTCGACCAGATAGGGCACCGGCGCGAGCGACATCGAGGCCTCGAGCGAGCCAGCGTCCCGCACGAAGGCCGCTGCGCTGTCGTACGGGACGTTCAGCCACTTGTGGAAGTCCACGGCCCAGGAGTCGGCGCACTCGACGCCTGCGACGGAGTCCGCAGTCGCGGGGCAGGCGCGGGCCCAGAGCCCGAAGGCGCCGTCGACGTGCAGCCAGGCGCCACACTCGCGCGTGCGCAGCGAGATCGCAGCGAAGGGGTCCGAGGCGCCGGAGTTCACGTTGCCCGCCTGCGTGCAGACGATGGTGCGTGCGTCGAGCGCGGGCAGGGCGCTCGCTTGCATGCGGCCCTGCTCGTCCGCCGGAACGCGCTCGCCGCGATCCCGCCCGAGGCCCAGCAGCCCGAGCGCCTTCCGCACCGAAGGGTGCACCTGGTCGCCGACCACGACACGAAGGCCCGGCGCGCCGAACAGGCCCTCCGCCTCGACGTCCCAGCCCTCACGGGCGAGGAGCGCATGGCGCGCGGCGGCGAGGGCCGTGAAGTTCGCGAGCGTCGCTCCGGTGACGAAGGCGCCGCCACACTCGGGCGGCAGCGCGAACAGCTCGAGCAGCCAGCGCAGCGCCGTCTGCTCGAGCGCGGCGGCCACCGGCGAGGTGTTCTCGAAGGCGGCGTTCTGGTCCCAGGCGTTCGCCAGCCAGTTGGCCGCGAGCGCCGCGGGCAGCGAAGCCCCGATCACGAGACCGAAGAAACGTCCGCCCGCGCTGGCGACCGTGGCGGGTGAGCCCACCTCGTCGAGCAGGGCCAGCACGCGCTCGGCGGGCAACCCGCCCTCGGGCAGCGCGCCGCCGGCGAGGGTGCGCAGGGCTTCGATGGCCTGCGGCGTGGGTGCGACCGTGCGCTGGTCGAGCCCTTCCAGGTAGCGCGCGCTGCGCCGGGCGGTGTCGAGGAGAAGCGCTTCGAACATGGCACGAGTCTGCGCTCGACGCGGGGTTCCCGCATCCCGACAAGCCGCGCTCTTTGCCGCCAGCAGCTCTGGGACAATGCTCTTCGAGCGTCAGGTCTCCCACACCAGCCGACTCCCCTTCGTGATAGAGCCCGCAGCCGACCAGCTCCCGCAGGCGCGGCGAGAAGCGCCGCGCGATCTCGCGCGGGATCCCGAGCTGTTGGTTCTCCTGCTGCCGGATGAAGCCGGCGCAGTCGTTCATCGCGAGGCCGACGCGGCGCTCGCCGGTGGAGTTGGCGCCGCCGCCGTGCCAGAGGCTGCCGTGCCAGATCAGCACGCTGCCCCGACGCATCACGGCGGCCTCGCTCTCGTAGCGCTGGCGGTAGGCCGGCGCCTGCTCCCACTTGTGCGAGCCGCGCACCACGCGCGTGGCGCCGTTCGGCTCGCTGAAGTCGGTGGGCGCCCACATCGAGTTGCAGACGAGCGCGAGCCCCGCACGCTCGCGCTGCTCGTGCTCGCGGCGCTCGCGTTCGTGCTTACCCGCGCGCGCTCGCTTCGTCGAGCAGCCGCGTCGCCTCGAGGATCACCTCGGTCACCGACGCGCTGAAGCTGTGCTCGGGCGCCGGGCTGGCGGGGGCGAAATCGAAGCGCCCCTCGCAGGCCTGGGCGATGGCGAGTGCGGCGGGCATCCCGCTGGCCTTCGCATGCTCGGCGTGCACGACGCGGCCCGCGTCGAGCCAGAGGTAGCCCTCGCCGTCGCTGCTCCCGACGGCAAGACAGCCGCTCTGTCCGCCCATCTCGAGCATCTGGAGCACGGCGAACAAGGGCACCTTGGCCAGGTCCCCGCGCAGCGCCTCGGCGCTCGGCACCGCGCCGGGCCAGAACGAGACCAGCGTGCGCGAGTCGTCCACGGGCGCCACCGCCGTACCGGCCTCGACGCAGCAGTAGAGGATTTCGAGGCCGCCGATGCGGATGCGGTCGCCCGACGCGAGCGCGGCCTCGCCGACCACGCGCTCGCCGTTCAGATAGGTGCCGTTCGTGCTGCCGAGATCGCGCAGGAGCACGCGTCCCTCGCGCCAGGCGACGCTGGCGTGGCGGCGCGAGGCACCGGCCGCCGGCAGCTGCAGCGTGCAATCGGAGCCGCGCCCGAGCGTCACCTCGCCGCCCGGCTCGAGGCGCAAGGGCGGCAACGGCGGCGCGAACAGCGTGGGCGACTCTGCGGGCATGCGGAACGGTTCGGCCGTCCCGAGCCCACGCTTGACCGCTGTGGCCTACCTCCGGCGGCGCGTCGCCAGCGCCGCGAGGCCCGCCGCGGCGAACAGTGAAAGCACGGCGGGCTCGGGCACCACGGTCGCCAACACCTGACCGCGGATCTCACCGCCCGGCCTGTAAGACGAGTGGATGTTCAGATACCAGAGGCCGGTGAGTAGCTCCGCTTCGAAGGCATTGCTGATCGTCGCCGAGCCGGCGAACACCCCGGCCGTTACACCAGTCGGAATCGTGATGCCGAGCCGAACAGCAGCGCTGACTCCCACCGCCGCGGGACCGTGGAAGTGCGCCGCCGTCGTCGTGCCTATGAGGCTCGAGAAGCTGCCGCTCCAGCTGAGCAGGTTGGTCACGTCGTCGTAGGTTCCGGTCATCGTGCCGGTCCCGGGCGTGGCGACGGGCGGGACCTCCTGGAGCCCGTCGAGGATCGCGCTGAGCGTATAGCTGAGAGCGTTCGCCGCTCCGGCGAGCCCTACCCCGAAGGCGAGCAACGCAGTTGCGAGGATTCGCGCGCCCATGGTCCCCTCCCGGTAGCCGGTACCGCCCCGAAGGGGAAGCAAGCTGCGTGCCAGTGGAAGCGCGAGCAAGAACCGCTGTGCTTCCGGGCGTCTCCGAACGCGGCACCGCCAGCGCGTGGCATGTCCTTTCCCATCGTGCGGAAGAAGTTTTCTCTCTGCGCTATCGCGTTCCGCTGGAGGACCCCATGCCCGAGACGCTTCGCACCGAGACCCGCGCCGGCGTGCGCCACGTCGTGCTCACCCGCGCCGCCGAGTACAACACGATCACGCCCGCGCTGCGCGACGAGCTGGCCGCGGCGATCGACGAGTCCGACGACGACCCCGCCGTGCACGTGATCCTGCTGCGCGCCGAGGGCCCCGCCTTCTGCGCCGGCTACGGCCTCGACTGGGCGACCGCGGCCCAATCCGCGGAGAACGCTGCCGCGCCCGAGGCCGCCAACCGGACCACGGGAAACGCCGCACGCATCCGCTCGCGTGCCCCCTCGTCGTCCGTCGCGGCGTCCAGAGTCTGGGACAGCGTGGCCGACCACCGCATGATGTCCCGCTTCGTCGCCACCTACATGAAGCTCTGGTACGCGCGCAAGCCGACGCTCGCCGCGGTGCAGGGCTGGTGCATCGGCGGCGGCACCGATCTCGTGCTGTGCGCGGATCTCGTGATCGCCGGCGAGGGCGCGCGCTTCGGCTATCCGCCCGCGCGCGTCTGGGGTACGCCGACCACGGCGATGTGGGTCTATCGGATGGGCCTCGAGAAGGCGAAGCGCTACCTGCTGACCGGCGACGAGATCGCGGCCGCCGAGGCCGCGCGCATCGGCATGATCCTCGAGGCCGTGCCCGACGCCGAGCTGCTCGCGCGCGCGACTGCGTTGGCCGAGCGCATGGCGCGCGTGCCGACCAACCAGCTGGTGATGCTGAAGCTGCTCTGCAACCAGACTGCCGAGCACATGGGCATGGGCCAGACGCGGCTGCTCGGCACGCTCTTCGACGGCATCGCCCGCCACACGCAGGAGGGGCTCGACTTCGTGGCGCGCGCGCAGGACGTCGGCTTCCGCCAGGCCGTGCGCGAGCGCGACGACCCGTTCGAGGACTACGGCAGCCGGCCAGGCTCCGGACGCCGCGACTGACGACGGGGAAGTGCGAGAGCGGATGCGGGCGGCGTGAGCTGCTGAGCTTCAGCGTGCGGCGGCGTGGAACACGACCTCGCCGTCGATGCGGAAGCTCTCGATCGCAGCCTTGCCCGCGGGCGAGGTGAGCCAGTCTGCGAAGCGCGTCGCCAGCGCCGCCTTCACGTGCGGATGTCGCGCGGAATTCACGACCAGCACGCCGTAGTCGTTGCGCAGCCCGGGGCCGCTCTCGAGCAGCAACGCGAGGGCGGCGCGCCGGCGGAAGGCGAGCCAGCTGCCGCGGTCCGTGAGCGTGTAGGCGGCGAGCTCGTTCGCGGTGGCGAGCGTCGCGCCCATACCGCTGCCCGTCTCGCGGTACCAGGCGCCCGAGGCGGCGCTCGGATCGACGCCGGCCCGCTGCCAGAGCCGCCGCTCGGCCCGGTGCGTGCCGGACTCATCGCCGCGCGACACGAACACGCGCTGCTGCGCCGCGATGCGCGCCAGCGCCACGCTGGCGTCCGCGAGCCCGCGCACGCCGGCCGGATCGTTCGCCGGCCCGACCAGCACGAAGTCGTTGTACATGACGTCGCGCCGCGCGAGCGCGAAGCCGTCAGCCACGAAGGCTTCCTCTGCGCTGCGGTCGTGCACGAGCAGCACGTCCGCGTCGCCGCTGCGTCCGAGTCCGAGCGCCTGGCCCGTGCCGACGCTGATCACGCGCACGGCGATGCCGGTCTCGCGCTCGAAGCGCGGCAGCAGGTGGTCGAGCAGTCCCGAATCGCGCGTGGTGGTGGTGGAGACGAGCGTCAGCACCTCGGATGCGGAGGGCGCAGCCGTCGCGCACACGAGCCAGAGTGACGCAGCCAGCCAGCGTGCGCTCACGCCAGGATTTCCCCCGCCAGGAACTTGCGCGCCTCCACACTGCGCGGCTCCCGGAAGAACTCGGCCGCCGGCGTGTGCTCGAGCAGGCGGCCGCGGTGCAGGAACAACACGTCGCTGGCCAGCCGACGCGCTTGGGCCAGGTCGTGCGTGGCCACCACGAGCTTGGTGCCCTCGCTCGCGAGCGTACCCACCAGGGATTCGAGCGCGGCGGCGGCTCCCGGATCGAGCGAGGCCGCGGGCTCGTCCAGAAAGAGCACCTCGGGCGCGAGCACCCAGGCGCGCGCGAGCGCGACGCGTTGCTGCTCGCCCACCGAGAGGCTGCGCGCCGGGCGCTCGGCCAGCTCGGCGAGTCGGGCCGCCGCGAGCACCCGTTCGACGCGCGCGCGTGCGGCAGCGCGCGGAACGCCGCGCAGCGCGAGCGCGTAGGCCAGGTTGGCCCGGACGGAGCGCCGCAGCAGCACGGGGCGTTGCCGCACGATCGCGCAGCGCGGCCCCGCGGCGGCGCCCGGCCCGAGCCAGCGCAGGCGGCCACTGCTCGGCTCGCGCAGGCCGGCGGCGAGGCCGAGCCACAGGCTCTTGCCCGCGCCGTTCGGCCCGAGCAGCACGCTCGTCCCGCCGGACTCGATGCGACACGAAAGCTCGGCGAGCAGCGTCTTGCCGTCGGCCTCGAGGCGCACGCTCTCGAAGACGAGCGGCAGGGCAGAAGCCGCAGAGAGCTCAGCCGGCGGCACGCTGTGCCCAGCCGCGGGCCAGCTCGGCGGCGGCGTTGAGGGTCAGCGACAAGGCGAGCAGCAGGATGCCGAGGCCGAGCGCCAAGGCCAGCTCGCCACGACTGGTTTCGAGCGCGATCGCGGTCGTCATCACGCGCGTCACGTGCGCGATGTTGCCGCCCACCAGAATCACGGCGCCCACTTCGGCGAGCGCGCGTCCGAGCCCGGCCAGCAACACGGTCAGCAGCGCGAAGCGGCCTTCGAAGAGCAGCGTCGGCACCGCGCGCAGGCGGCTCGCGCCGAGTGCGCGCAGCTCTTCGCCGTACTCGTCCCAGAGGTCCTCCGCGGCCTGCCGCGTGAGCGCCGCGACGAGTGGCAACAGCAGCACGGTCTGCGCGATCACCATCGCCGCAGGCGTGAAGAGCAGGCCGAGCGCGCCGAGCGGGCCCGAGCGCGACAGCACCAGGAACACGCCGAGCCCCACCACCACGGCCGGCAGGCCGAGCAGCGCATTCAGCGTGGTGACGACGCCGCGCCGGCCGGGAAAGCGCGCGACGCCGAGCCAGGCGCCGAGCGGCAGGCCGAGCCCGCCGGCGAGCAGCGTGGCCGTGCCGCTCACGGCCAGCGAGAGCGAGACGATCTCGACCAGCTCGGGGTCGCGTTCGAGCAGCATCCGGAAGGCGGCCGCGAAGGCTTCCGACAGGTCGTTCACAGCGGAGCCAGGGCCTCGGGATCCGTGATCGGCAGCGAGCAGACCGTGCCGCGACAGACGTAGGCGGCCGGCGCGCCGCCCACGGCCTCGCGGCCGGCGAGCCAGCTCGGGTCGACGCCGGCCGGCGCGGCGGCGCCGGGCGCGACGACGAGCACTGCGTCCTCGGGCGCGAGGCGGCGCCGAGCGCCGAGGGCCAGCGCGCGGGTGCGCGGGTCGCTGGCCGCGCCCACGATCACGGCGCACGAAGCACCGCGCTCGGCGAGCAGCGCGGCGCGCGCGAGAGTCGGGTAGGCGGCGGGCGCGCGCTCGAGCACGAAGGCGTGCGTGCGCAGCACGCGCTCGGCCGTGCGGCGCAGGTCGTCCTTGCCGGCGAGCGCGGCGGCGCGGAGCAAGCCGAGCGTGGCGAGGCCGGTCGAGTGCGGGGTCGCGCCGTCGTGGTCGGAGCGCGGCCGGTGCGCGAGGCGCTCGCCGTCCTCGGGCGTCAGGAACAGGTCGTTCTCGTCGGCGTCGAAGAAGCGCGCCTGGATCTGCTCGGCCACGGAGAGCGCGAGCGCCGGCAGCTCCGGGTCGGCCGTCGCGCGCGCGAGGTCGAGCAGCGCCGCCAGCCAGGCCGCGAGGTCGTCGAGAAAGGCGGGCACCTTCGCTTGTCCCTCCGCGAACACCCGCCACCAGCGGTCGTTCGGCGCCGCGAGCCGCGCGCGCACGAAGTCCGCCGCGGCCGCGGCATCGGCCACCAGCGCCGGCTCGTCGAGCACGCTCCCCGCGTAGGCGAGGCCCGAGATCGCGAGCGCGTTCCAGCCGAGCACGCGCTTGGTGTCGGTGGCCGGCGCGATGCGCTTCGCGCGCGCCGCGAACAGCTCGGCGCGCTCGGCCGCGAAGTCGCTGCGCGCGCCGCGCGCGAGATCCCAGAGCACGTTGCTGCCCTCGAAGTTGCCCTCGGTCGTGACCGCGTAGGCGCCGCAGAAGGCGGCGGCACGCTCCGGGCCGAGCACGGCCTCGACCTCAGCCGGCGTGAAGGCGTAGAAGCGCCCCTCGTGGCCCTCGCTGTCGGCGTCCTGGCTGGCGAAGAAGCCGCCCTCGGCGCCGCTCATCTCGCGGCGCAGGAAGGCCGCCGTCTCGCGCACGGGCCAGGCCAGGTTCTCGTCGTGCCCGCCGGTCCTGCGCCACACGTCGGTGTAGACGCGCAGCAGCTGGCCCTGGTCGTAGAGCATCTTCTCGAAGTGCGGCACGCCCCAGTGGCCGTCCACGCAGTAGCGGTGGAAGCCGCCGCCGAGGTGGTCCCAGAGCCCGCGCCGCGCCATCTGGCCGCAGCTCAGGACGAGGAAGTCGAGGGCGCTGCGCGCTTCGCCTGCGGGCAGCGCGCCGCAGGCGGCGAGCAGCAGCTCGAGGTTGGGAGGCGTCGGGAACTTCGGCCCGCTGCCGAAGCCGCCATGCTCGTGATCGGCGGATGTGAGCAGCGCGCGCGCCGCAGCCACGACGGTCGCGGCGCCGGGCGGTGCGATGGCGACGCCACGCGGGCGCTCGGCCAGCGCCAGCAGGATCTGGCGCGCCGTGTCGTCCACGCGCGTGCGCTGCTCGCGCCAGCTGCGATCGATCGCGGCCAGCAGCTGCCGGAAGGACGGCAGTCCGTGGCGCGGCTCGGGCGGAAAGTAGGTGCCGGCGTAGAAGGGCCGCCCGTCCGGAGCGCAGAACACCGTGAGCGGCCAGCCCCCGTGGCCCGAGAGCCGCACCACCGTATCCATGTAGATCTGGTCCACGTCGGGACGCTCTTCGCGGTCCACCTTGATGCACACGAAGAGCTGGTTCATCAGCGCGGCCGTCTCGGGATCCTCGAAGGACTCGCGCTCCATCACGTGGCACCAGTGGCAGGCGCTGTAGCCGATCGAGACGAGCAGCGGCTTGTCGGCGGCGTGCGCCGCCGCGAGCGCCTCTTTGCCCCACGGATGCCAGTCCACCGGGTTGTGCATGTGCTGGCGCAGGTAGAGGCTGGTCTCGTGGGCGAGGCGATTCGTGTGTTGCGGGATCCCGGTGCCTTGCACGGCGCGGAGAGTAGCCAGGGATCCCGTAGACTGGCTCGATCGTGAAGACCCTCGTGCTGCAGCCGGGCCGCGATCGCTCCGTGCGTCGCCGCCACCCCTGGCTGCTGTCGGGCGCGATCGCGCGAGTGGAGGGTGAGCCCGAGGCTGGTGAGCTGGTGGCGGTGTGCTCCGCCGAGGGCGAACTGCTCGCGCACGGACACTACGAGCCCGGCTCGCAGATCCGCGTGCGGCTGCTGGCCTTCGGCAAGGAGCCGGAAGAGGAGGGCGCGCTCGCGCGCCGCCTCGCCGCCGCTGTGGCTCGGCGCGGCGCCGATCCGCTGCTCGCCGGGACGGATGCCGTCCGGCTGGTGAACGCGGAGGGCGACGGCCTGCCGGGCCTCGTGGTGGATCGGTACAACGACGTGCTCGTGGTGCGGCCGTCCACCAGCGGCATGCTGCGTCGGATCGAAGCGCTCGCCGCGGCGCTGCGCGAAGCCACGGGCGCGGCCGCGGCGCTGCTGCGCCCCGATGCCGTGTCCCTGCGGCGCGCGGGCGTGGCTGCGGGCGAGGGGCTGCTGTGGGGCGCGGCGCCCGAGGCGCCCGTCGCGATCGTCGAGCGCGGGCGGGCCTTCCGTGTGGACGTGCGCTCGGGTCAGAAGACCGGCTTCTATCTGGATCAGCGCGACGCGCGCGATCTCGTCGCCACGCTCGCGAACGGGCGCCGCGTGCTCGACGCCTTCGCCTATACCGGCGGCTTCGCGGTGGCGGCGCTCCAGGGCGGGGCCAAAGGGGTCACGGTGATCGAGTCTTCGCAGGGTGCGCTCGCGCTCGCGCGCGAGCACGTGGCCTTCGCGAGCGAGCGCGCCACGTGCGTTCTGGGCGACGCCTTCGAGACGCTGCGCTCCGCTGCGGGCGAGTTCGACTTCCTGATCCTCGACCCGCCTCCGCTCGCGCGCCGCAGGGCAGACGTCGCGCGCGCCTCGCGCGCCTACAAGGACCTCTTGCTCCACGCGTTCGCGGGCGCGCGCGCGGGCCGACTCGTGCTGGCCTTCGCGTGCTCCCACCACGTCGGGCCCGCGCTCTTCCAGAAGATCGCCTTCGGCGCCGCACTCGACGCGGGCCGAAGCATTGCGCTGCTGCGCGAGCTCGCTGCGCCCTCCGACCACCCGGTCTCGCTCGATCATCCCGAGGGCCGCTACCTCAGCGGCCTGCTGCTGCGGGTGGACGGGTGAGCGATGTGATCTCGCAGGCGGTGACGCGCGCCGACGGATTCGTCGCGGAGCAGGCAGCGCCGCTCGAGCGCATCTATTGGGACACGCTGCTGCGCCGCCAGGACGCGGGCGCGCTGCTCGCCGCGCTGGCTGCGCAGCAGGAGCGGGACGGCTCGCTGCGGCCGTTCTGCGACACGCCGGCGGCCGAGCCTGCGCTGGCCGCGACGCTGCGTGGGCTCACGCTGCTGGACGCGCTCGGCCTGCTCGATCATGCGACTTGCGAGCGCGCGTGCGGCTGGCTGCTCGCGCGTCAGCAGCCGGACGGCGGCTGGGACGAGCCCGGCGCCGACGAGGAGCGCCGCATCGCGCTCTGCGGCGAGGTCGCGGGTCTGCTCGCGAAGACACCCTTCGCGCGTGCCTCCGCGCTCGCGCGGGCCGAGAGCTTCCTCGCGAAGCACTGGTCTGTCGAACGCGTGCAGGGCCCGCGGTACGCGCCGATCCTCGCCTACGTGCACGCGCTCGCGAACCTGCCCTCCGAGCTGGCCGACGAGGTGCTGCAGTGGTGTGGGCGCGAGCTGGAGCGCGGCTTCCGCACGCACGCCTTCTCCGCGGTCGCGGTGGCACGCGTGTTCCTGCGCGCGCGGGCGCGGGCCTTGCCCGGCGCCAGCATCGACGCGAGCGAGGTGGTGGCGACGCTGCTGGCGGAGCAGGAGCCCGACGGAGGCTGGCCGGCCGAGGCCGGGGAGTCGCGCGCCACTGCCACGCTCGAGGCCGTCGAGGCGCTGCTCCGTCTGGGCCCGAATAGTAGTTGACAGATGGGTTAACTACCTGCCAGGATCGAGGGCATGCGAAGACCCCCTCCCGACGTTCCGCCCGAAGGCTGGCCCCAGATCTCCCCCGCCTTGTTCTACGACGACGCCGCGGCCGCAATCGAGTGGCTCGAGAAGGCCTTCGGCTTCGTCACGCGTCTCTCGGTGGAGGACGGCGCCGGCGGAATCGTGCACTCCGAGCTCGAGCTCGGCAGCGGTGTGGTGATGGTGGCGTCGGCGCGGGACGAGCGGCGGAGCCCGCGATCGGTGGGTGGCGCGAACACACAGGCCCTGTTCGTCTACGTGGACGACGTGGATGCGCACTTCGCACGCGCTCGCGCCCACGGCGCCGCGATCGTGAGCGAGCCGTCGAACCGCGACTACGACGACTGGGAGGATCGCATCTACGAGGCCCTCGACTGCGAGGGCCATCGCTGGTGTTTCGGACAGCGGCTGCGGAGCCGGACCTGATGCAGCGCGTAACGCCCATGCTCGTCTACGCCGACGCGCCCGCGGCGCTCGCGTTCCTCGCCACGGCCTTCGGCTTCGAGCAGCGCTTCCGCATGGACATGCCCGACGGCAGCGTCGGCCACGCCGAGATCGGCCTCGGCGACGAGGTGGTGATGGTCGCGTCCGAGTGGCAGGCGGGCGGCGTGGTGAGCCCGCTCCGGCTCTCAGCCGTGCATGCCCAGATCCACGTACAGGTGGACGACGTCGATGCCCACTTCGCCCGTGCGCGCGCCGCGGGCGCGACGATCGCCGTGGAGCCGACCGACCAGGAGCACGGCGCGCGGAGCTACCGGGCGATCGACCCCGAGGGCCAGCGCTGGATCTTCGCCGGGCCGCTCGCGGGCGAGCCGCGATGACGAGCCGAGCCGGCGGCGCCGCTCGCCAGCTCGATCGCACGTTGGCCGCGCTCGCCGACCCGACGCGGCGACGCGTCGTCGAGCTGCTGCGCGAGCGGCCGCATCGAGCGGGAGAGCTGGCGGCCGCGTTCGACGCCAGCGCACCCGCGATGAGCCGCCACCTGCGCGTGCTGCGCACGCGCGGCCTGGTCGAGGAGGAACGTGTGGACGACGACGCGCGCGTGCGGATCTACCGGCTCCGGCGCGAGCCCTTCGACGCGCTCCAGCTCTGGCTGCGTGAGCTGGAGTCGTTCTGGAGCGACCAGCTCGAGTCGTTCGGCGCACATGTCGCTGGGCGGCGAGCCGCCGCCAAGCCGGAGCGCCCGCGATGAGCACGACCGACTGCGTGCGCGTCACGACGGTGGTGGGGTCAGATCCGGCCACCGCGTTCGATCTCTTCACGCGAGAGGTGGACGCCTGGTGGCGGCGCGGCCCGCGCTTCCGGCAGGGCCTCGGCCGCCCGAGCGTGATGCGCTTCGAGGGCGCCGAAGGCGGGCGCCTGGTCGAGGCGTATACGGACGCGGCCGGCGGTGCCTTCGAGGTCGGCCGCGTGCTGGCCTGGAAGCCTGGCGACCGGCTGATTTTCCAGTGGCGTGGCAACAACTTCGAGCCTGGACTCGTGACGGAGGTCGAGGTTCGCTTCGAGCCCGCGGAGCGTGGCACGCGCGTCACGCTCGAGCACCGCGGCTGGGATCGCGTGCCGCTCGAGCACGCCTCGCGCCACGGCTACGGCGCGAGCAACGCCTTCACCAGCATGATCGGCCTGTGGTGGGGCGACCTGCTGACTTCGCTGCGCGCGCACGCCGGGAGAGGAGCCCCCCGATGACCACGTTCGACCCGCTCGCGACCTTCGTGCACCTGCCCGATGGCCCTGCTGCCACGCTGCTCGAGCTGACGCCCGACTTCTGGCAGGACCTCGCGGCGCGGAGCGATCTCCACGGTGGCAGGCTGATCAGCGCCTACCGCTTCACCGAAGACTGGACGAGCTGGGAGCGGCACCCGGCCGGCGACGAGCTGGTGTTCCAGCTCTCGGGCGCGATGGATCTCATCCTCGACGACGGTCGCAGCGAGCGCACCGTGCCGCTACGCGGCCGCGCCGCCGCCGTGATTCCGCGCGGCGCATGGCACACCGCGCGCGTGCTCGAGCCGAGCGAGGCGCTCTTCGTCACGCGCGGCGAGGGCACCGAGCATCGACCCCTCGAAGGGAGAGCGAGATGAGCGCAACGAAGCCGCCCGCCTTGCCGCCGGGCATCGTCCTCTACCAGATGGCGATCGGTCACTACGTCTCGCGCGCGCTCGATCTCGCAGCGCGGCTCGGCGTCGCCGACCTGCTCGTAGCGGGTCCGCTCCCCGCGGCCGAGCTCGCAGCGAAGACCGACACGAACGCGGCCGCGCTGCGCCGCGTGCTGCGCCTGCTCGCGAGCGTGGGCGTGTTCAGCGAGGGCGAGGGCGGCGACTTCGCGCTCACGGCGCTCGGCGAGCTGCTGCGCAGCGACGTGCCCGGCTCGGCGCGCGCCTCGGTGCTGCTGTTCGCGGGCGTAGGCATCCAGGACTCGTGGAAGGAGCTCGAGTACTGCGTGCGCACCGGGCAGCCGGCCTTCCGCAAGCACTCGCCCGACGCCGACGCGTTCTCGGGCATGAGTCCCGAGGAGACCAAGAACTTCGACGCCGCGATGGCGACCTTCGCGCCGGCGACCTCGGCGGCGATGGCCGCCGCGTACGACTTCTCGCGGCTCGGCACGCTCATGGACGTGGGCGGCGGCAACGGCGCGATCCTGATCGGGCTGCTCGGCGCGAACCCGAGCCTGCGCGGGATCGTGTTCGACCGCGCCGGCGCGGCCGAGCGCGCACGCGCGAAGCTCGCGGAGGCCGGTCTCGTTGCGCGCTGCGCTGCCGTCGCGGGAGACTTCTTCGAGGCGGTGCCCGAGGGCGCCGACGCGTACTTGCTGAAGCACGTGATCCACGATTGGAACGACGAGCAGGCGACGCTCATCCTGCGCAACTGCCGCCGCGCCATGAAGGCCGGCGCGAAGCTGCTGATCGCCGAGGGCGTCTACCCGCCGCGCATCGATCAGTCGCTCGAGAGCCGCGGTGCCGCGGCCAACGACGTCAACATGCTGGTGGTGGCGGGTGGACGGCAGCGCTCGGAGCAGGAGTTTCGTGCGCTCTACGCGGCCGCGGACTTCGAGCTGACGAAGATCGTGCCGACGCCGGCGCGGCTGGCGCTGATCGAGGGTGTGCCGCGATGAAGGCGCACGACCTGCGGCAGGCCCTCGAGGGTATGGCGTCCGGTACGGTGACGACCGCCGAGGAGGACGCCGCGGCGTTTCCGCGGCTCGCGTCCTTCAACGACGGTGCGATCTACGTGGGCCGCTTCGCGGGGCAGACGCCGTGGGAGCGGCACCCGGACGCCGACGAGCTGCTGTACGTCCTCGACGGCGCGGTGGACATCACCTTGCTGACCGAGCGGGGCCCGGCGCTGGTGAGCGTCGCGGCGGGCTCGGCCTTCGTGGTGCCGCGCGGCCTCTGGCACCGTCAGCTGGCGCGGCCCAGCGTCACGTTGCTCGCCGCCGTGCCGGACAACTCCGAGATCTCCGAGGCGGACGATCCCCGCAGCTGAGGAGGCGACCATGTCGAAGGGTCCCAGCGTGACCCCGGCCCTGTTCTACGACGACCCCGGCGCCGCCCTCGACTGGCTCGCGAAGGCCTTCGGCTTCGAGCCCCGCCTGAGCTTCACGGACGCTGCCGGTCGCATCGCCTACGCGGAGGTAGAGCTCGGCACGGGCGTGGTCACCGTGCGACAGACGCGCGGCCACTCGCCGCACGACCGCTCGCCGCGCGATGTGAGCGGCGTGAACACCGCGCACCTCGCGGTACTGGTGCCCGACGTAGACGCCCACTGCGCCCGAGCGGTGGCGGCGGGTGCGCGCGTGCTCGAGCCGCTCGAGGACAAGTTCTACGGGCTGCGCAGCTACACGGCGGAGGACTGCGAAGGGCATCGCTGGAGCTTCGAGTCGCGGCTCGCCGGCGGGAACCGCGAGTGAGCCAACGGGTCAGCGTGAGCACGCGCGTCGCCGCGGCCCCCGCCGAGGCCTTCGCGCTGTTCACCGGCGAGATCGGGACGTGGTGGGCGGCGGGCGCAGTGAACGGCGCACGCTGGCACGGCGCGCTCCACTTCGAGCCGGGCGCGGGCGGCCGCCTGCTCAAGTCGATCGGCGACCAGGCCTTCGAGATCGGGCGCGTCCAGGTCTGGGAGCCGCCCGCACGCTTCGTCTTCGAGTGTCGTGAGCAGGGGGATGCGACGGGTGCCTGCACCGAGGTCGAGGTCCGCTTTGCGGCGGCGGAGGGCGCCACGCGGGTCACGCTGGAGCACCGCGGCTTCGAGACGCTGCCGGCGGACCACCCCGCGCGCGGTGGGCTCGCGCGAGAGGCGTTGCTCCGGCTCTGGGGCCAGTGCTGGACCGAGCGGCTCGAGCAGGCGAAGGCGTGCGCAGAGCGCGGGAGGCGAGGGCGGTGAGCGAGCTCGTCTCGCCCCGGACGTTCCGTTTCCTGCGCGAGCTGGCGGAGCACAACGAGCGCGCCTGGTTCGAGGCAAACAAGCAGCGCTATCTGGACGACGTGCGCGATCCGCTGCTGCGCTTCGTGGCGGCGGCGGGCCCGAAGCTCACGAAGCTGAGCCGCTCTGTCGTGGCCGACCCGCGACCGGTCGGCGGCTCGCTCTTCCGCATCCACCGCGACGTGCGCTTCTCGAAGGACAAGAGTCCCTACAAGACGCACGCGGCGCTGAGCTTCCGGCATGCCGACGGCAAGGAGAAGCCGGCGCCCGGCTTCTACCTGCACCTCGGACCGGGTGACGTGTTCGCGGGCGGCGGCCTCTGGCACGCGCCGCCCGAGGCCGTGAAGCAGGTACGCGACGCGATCGTCGCGCGACCGCAGGCGTGGGCGAGGGTCGTGCGCGCGTGCCCGCTCGGCGAGGAACAGGACACGCTGAAGCGACCGCCCCGCGGCTACGACCCCGCGCACCGCTTCATCGAGGATCTGAAGCGCCAGAGCTTCACCACAGGAGCGAGATTCACGCAGACGCAGGCCTGCGCGGACGACTTCGTGGAGCGCTTCACGGGCGCCTGTCGCAAGGCCGCCGCGCTGATGGAGTTCCTGTCGCGCGCCGTGGGCGTGCCGTGGTAGAACGGAGCGCCTGATGCGTCGCCTCGGGCTCGCGCTGCTCCTCGTCGTGCTCGCGGCGGTGGCGTTGCCGCCGCTCTGGTTCCGGCTCTTCCGGGAGCCGGCGCCGGAGCTTCCGCCGGCCGGCCGGCGCGTGGTGCTCGCGAGCGGTGTCGCCGTGAACGTGGTGGAGCAGGGCGCCGGACCGGCCGTCGTGCTCGTCCACGGACTACCGGGCAGTGCCTACGACTGGCGTCTGACCAGCCCGGCGCTCGCGCAGCGCGGGCGGCGCGCGATCGCCTACGACCGCGTCGGCTATGGCTGGTCCGACGCGCGTCCCGATGACGCCTTCACGCTCGAGTCGAACGCGGCGGAGCTGCTCGCCCTGCTCGACGCGCTCGAGCTCGACGGCGTCACGCTGGTCGGTCACTCCTACGGCGGCGGGACCGCCATCCTGGCTGCGCAGCGCGATCCCTCGCGCATGGCGCGCGTGGTGCTGATCGGCAGCGCGGGGCCAGGGCTCGAGAAGATGCAGCCGCCACCCGCGCTGGCGCGAATCGTGTTCTCCGCGCCGGTGCTCGCCTGGCTCCACGCGGTGCCGCCGCTCGCGCGCGGCACCCAGGCCGCGGTGAGCCGCCAGGCGTTCAGCGATGGGCCCGAGCCCGCCTGGTGGCGGCCGAGCCTCGCCGCGAACTTCGCGCGCCCGCACACCGCCACGAGCTGGCGCAGCGAGGGCGCGGGGATGGCGAGCGCCCCGCTGCCCGACCCGACAGGTCTCGCGCTGCCCGTGCTCGTGATCCACGGTGACGCCGACCGGCTCGTGCCCGTCGAGGTGGGCCGCGAGCTCGCGCGCCGCGCACCGAACGGCCGCCTCGTGCTCGTGCCCGGCGGCAGTCACATGCTCCAGGTCACCCACGCCGAGCTGCTGGCGGACGAGATCACGGCGCAGTGACCGAGCTCGGCTGGTCCGCCTCGGCTCGGGCAGCGCTCTCTGCGGCGGAGCGGGTTCAGGCCAGCTGGGGGCTCACTCGAGGAGCGCCTTGAACACGCCATCCGCCGGGTCGCTGTAGAACTCGATGTTAATTTTCGTCCAGAGCTCGTCCGGTAGATCATTTAGCGCTCGCCGCGCTGCCACGGGCATCAGCAGTGTGGCCGCTTGCTTGTCCACGGCGAGCTCGGCGATCGCGACCGGGTTCGGGACCAGCTCCACGGAGCCGCCCAGGTTGAGCGAGCCGACGAGGATCGTGCCACCGCGAGTGCTCCGCTCGAGGAGGCCACCCACACAGGCCACCAGAACGGGGAGACCCAGCCCGGCGCCGGATTTGTCCGCATCGAAAGGGCGGAGCTGAATCGAGTACTCGTGCGAGCGGGGATCCCGATCGCCCACCAGCTCCTTGGCCCGTGCGTAGAGGTTCTGCTCACCCACCTTGACGCTCTCGCGAAAGGCGGGAGGCACGGGGTGGTTCAGGATCTTCGCGCCGCTGCCGGGGCCTACAGCGACCTCGATCCGATATAGACCCGCGCCAGCTTGGCCGCTGCCTGGGCCGACGGCCCAGACCTGCCCGGGCGGCAACGGATCGCCGTCGATCGCCTCGTCGCTGTGGAGCTCCGGGGTCGCGACGAACTGCTCCACGCCATCCACTCCGAGCGTGAAGGAGAAGTGCGTGTTGCGGAACTCGCTCTTGAGGCAGCGCTTCTGCTGCTCCTTGACGCGCCGACGGGACTCGAGGGCAAGCCGCGCGATCCACTCCAGATCCTGGTCCGGAATGGGCATGTTCGGGTCCGGGAAGAGCAGCTTCGCCAAGCCGGAGCACGTCTTGTTCACAGCCTCGATGTCACGCCCACTGAGCGCACCGCCCCAGAAGACCCGGTTCTGCAACACCGAGAGGCGTGTCGTCTGTCGCGTGCGGCTCCAGCACTCGCTCAGGAAGTCGCTCACCAGACCAAAGTGATCCGTCAGGTGGTCGTTTGGATTGAGTTTCGGGAAGTCCCAGCCGGGGGCGTAAGCGTGGATGCGGTCGTGGAAGGCGGTGTCGTCGCGCATCTCCTTCGGAAGCGGGCTGAGGAGATGTCCGATGCGCTGCTGCTGCTGCACGTCCACGTCGAAGTTGCCCACCATCACGAGCGCTCCTTCAGCGCGGATGCTCTCCTTGCCGCGGCTGAACTCGCCCGCGGCCATGTAGCCCTTCATGATGTTGACGCCGTCCTTCTGGTCGAACGAGATCCCCGATACCTCGTCGAAGCACACGACGTCGTACTGGCAGACGAGGCCGCGCTGCCCGTTCGCCATGTTCACGAACATCTTGGCGACGGTGGCCTTCCCGCCCGAGAGCAGGTGAGAGTAGGGCGAGATCTGCTGATAGACGTGGCTCTTCCCCGTGCCGCGCGGGCCGAGCTCGACCAGGTTGTAGTTGCGTTCCACGAACGGGACCATGCGGAGCAGGACGACTTGCTTCGCACGCTCATCGAGTGCCAGGGGCTCGAGTCCGATCGAGCGGATCAGGAAGTCCCGCCACTCTTCGGTCGTGAAGCCATGTCTCCCTCGCGCCAGGACGTCCAGCACCTCGGGCTTCGACATCTGGATGGGGCGGAGTGCGGCGATCCGGAACGGGCGGCCTTGCTTCTCCTGGGCGACGAGCGGGTCGTACTCGAGCGTGACTTCAGCGTAGAAGCCGTCGGTCAGCATTCGCTCGTTGCTCTTGACGATGGCATCCGCCACCTGGACGTCGTTCAGGTTGAGGCTCGGGAGTTCGGCCACATAGCAATCGTTCCGGGCATCGAGCCGGGCGCGAACGATGTCGATCAGCTTGACGGAGCCGTCCTCGCGCGCCCGCGACTTGAAGACCTCCTGGTCGCTCGTCCGAACGGTGCGGCCCTCGAGCTGCTTCTCGACGATGGCGAGGCCTTCCTCGATCTCCTTCTCATCGACGCTCGCGCAGTAGCGGCCGAGCAGGAACTCGACCACGTAGGTCGGCACCGGGTACTGGCGCGCATAGCGCCGCACGAGGTCCTTTCGCACCAGGTAACCAGGGAAGGAATTTGCGCCCACGAGATCGAGGTGATCCATCACGATGCTGGACTGGTTCATGAGTCGACTCCCACGCGGGTCTGCTTGTGGGTGAGGATTCGGCCGGAATCGTCGAGGAGGACGAGGACCAGCGACGCGGCCTCGTTCTCGTCCCCGGCGAGCACCAGGCTCACGGAGCCATCCGCCTCTACGGTCTTGGGGGTCGCGGCCACAGAGGCTCCGGAAGGACGTTCGAGCCGAAGGTCGGCGGTCACCGGGCCGCCCCGGAGACCCACCTCGACGAGGCATCGCAGCCCTCGCCAGGTGATCGACGTGATGGTCGCTGCCACTGCTGCCTCGCCGGTGCGCTCCACTAAAAGGTCCGGGGTCAAACATTCCTGAATGCTGAGGCCGCCGTGCGCGTACTCCTCGGACTTGTTGAAGCAGGCAATGCCCGGGGCGGTCGCGAACCACTGACTTCCGTTCCAGTGCCACGGCGCTCGCGTGACCGCGGGGCTCGCGCCGCCCGCGACAACTGCGCAGCGCGCCCAGCGGCTCGCGGTGAGGTGCTTGGGCAGATCGACTTTCGGGAGACCTCCCGGGAGCAGCAGCCACCCGTGATCCGTCACCACGCGCACGGCCTTCCAACCCGAGTCCAGGAGGCCTTGGATCCGATCGGCGAGGCGGTCGAGCTCGTCAGGAAGCTGGCGGGCCAATCGACCTTGAAGGCTGTGACCGAGCGAGTCGACCTGCCCCGCCTCGACCCAGCCGCGTGCGGGATGAGCCAGTGGTGCGTCGAACGCTCCCGAGCCGAGGATCTGGTAGCCCCGCTCTTGCATGGCTGCGCGGAGGTTTTGGGCGTTTGCGACTTTTGCTGTCTTCTCGAGCCTCGGAGCGAAGTCCTCGCCCAATGCCTCGCCGACGACTTCGCCGGCAACTGGCGTCACCGCAGGCTTGGCGGTGGCTGTGACGGTCGGCAGCCCCGCCCAGCGTCGCCCGATGTTGACTCGGCAACCGCGCGAATCGAGGCGCTCCGCGAGCCGCTGCCCGAGGTCGTAGCGCAGACCGTCGGCGAACAGGATGCAGACGTCGTCGCCAGCCTCGACGATCGTCTCCCCGCCGCGACCGGGAAGGGGCGCGCGTTCCAGCGCGGCTTGGAAGGCGCGAGCCGAATCCTCGAGCCAGGGCTCGAGAAGGTGTCTCACGGCCTCGGCCACGCGCGCCTCGTCCGCGGTGGGCGCCGCCGCGAGCGCCTCCCAGGCGGCCGCGTCCGCCTGCCAGCCTCTCTCGAGATAGGCCGCGGCCACGTCGTCGGGCGTGGTCCCGCCGATGGATGTCTTCGCGCCCGTGGCCAAGCGTGCGAGCGGCTCGAGCACCTGCGCCATGGGCGCAAGACGCATCCGAGCCCAGACCCAGCTCCGGCGAGGACCGTGATCCTTCTCGATCCGTGCGACGGCGTCGCACGCCTCTCGATGCGTTAGCGCCGTCAACTCCGCGAGCGCCTTGCGGACCGCCTCCTCGTCCTGGTCGTTCAGGTCCGGCCAGCGCTCACGTGCGAAGGGGAGGTCTCCGCCTGGCCGGCTGCGGCGCAGCAGCCCCGCAATGTCGCCATAGCTCGTCGGCGCCTCGGCGAAGCGTTCCCAGACGGGCGCCCACCGCCCCTCGCCCTTCGCGAGCCGCTCGCCCGCGACGACATCGGCCTCGGTTTCGGGATCGAAGCCCAGCTCCTCACGGCAGCGGTTGCGAAAGGCGCCCCAGCCATTCTGGCCGAGACGAGCCCGCGTGCCGGCGGGATCCCCCATCCAGCGCAGCAGGTCGCGCACTACGTCGCCGGCGAGCATGCAGTCGAAGTCGTCCGCCTGGAGGTGCTTGCCTGCGAGCAGTGCCACGGGCGTGAGCGCCACCTCCGGGAGCGCCCGGAGCAAGGCGTCGCTCGTGGCGTGATCGCGCGTGATGTCGAGTCCGAGCATCCTGGGCGAAGTCAGGAACGCCCCAACGGTCCAATCGCTTCCGTTGGGCTGAAGCCAGAGTGCGCCGCGGAACATCAGCTCCACCAGCGGCTTCAAGGCTTCCGGGCACTCCTCACCGGCGCGCAGCTGCTGGCGGGCCACACCCGGCAGGTAGACGATGGGGACGTGCCCTTCCGGCAGCTTCGGCTCCTCGAGCACGCCGTCCACCACGCAACGAACCCAGATCGCGGGGCCAACGCGTGCCTCGGGGCGGTAGTCGCCGAGGACCAGCATCTCCTCTGCGCGTCCCTGCATCAGCTCGGCGAGCGAGCGCCACTCACTCTTGGGATCGGTCCACAGGATCGCGGCCGGGCGCTCCTGGCCATCGAGCGGTGCATCCTTTGCGCGCAAGTGCTCGATCAGGTGCTCGAGCACCGTCAGTTGGGAGAATGCGCGCACAGGATTGGCGCGAGTCACACCGGCTCTCCCGAGCTCGTATCGATCGTCGCGGCAAAGACCGTGAGCCGTAGCTCCGACTCGTCGGGTAGCTCATAGGCCGGGCGCCTGCCGGAAAGCCGCTCGCTCCGCTCCAGGATGATTGCCACTCCCTCGCCACGCCGATCCATCATCGTGGTGCGCTGCGTATCGAGGCCACCGATATCGGCTGGAACCCGACACCGTGCAAGGAGGCTCGTGATCGTCTCGTTCCGGCTCGCCTGGCGATACGCGAGCGTATCGACCGTCATGGTGTTGGGCAGCGCTCCAGGGGAGTAGAGCTCGAGCCGGTTCGAGAACATACGAAGGCGAACCTTTGCGCCGTACATCGAGTAGTCCCGATGTGCCAAGGCGTTGACCACTGCCTCGAAGACGGCGGTCATGTCGTACTGCGGCAGATCCCTCCGACCCATCTTCTTGCTCGCGCCGACGGTCTGATGTCGCATGACGAACCGGCAGGCCTCGCCGATCTGGGCATCCAGCGGCCCAGTGATGTCCTTCGCATCGATCTGGTAGCCGCCTGCATCGGCGGCACCGGCGATGTCCTCGCCGCGGTAGACCACCGCCTGAACGAAGGCGTTCGGCAGCCAGCGCTCCGGATGGCTCGCTCCGAGCAAGACGCCCGCCACCGAAGGCCGCAACTCCCCCGAGTCGTCCTCCCGAGCCATGCCCAGCTTGCGAAGCAGGGTTCTCGGGTCATCACGGCTCAGCGAGGTTCGGAAGCGATCGACGAGGGCCGGATCCAGATCGCCGAGCGAAGCATCGGTAACCACCTGCTCATCGAAGCGGATGAGGCGCGTCTGACTTCGCTGCTGGAACAGGCGGGCAAGGTAATCGGACTCCATTTGGCGCTTCGAGCTGCCAACGCGATGGAGGTATCCACCCGGGCTCCGATGGACGAAGAGGCTGCGCGTGACCTCGACCCTCAGAACCGGCCGCGCCCGCCCGTCCGCGCTCGGGAGCGCCAACCTCTCGATCACCGGAAGGAGGGGCGGCTTGATCGAGTCTTGGACGATCTCCGAGACGTACCGCTCCACCAGGTCGAGACGGTCTGCCGGAATCCCGACGACTTCACGGGTCTTGTCATCCACCCCGAGGACCAAGACCCCTCCACGCGCGTTGGCGAAGGCCGCCAGCTCATCCGCTAGCTCGTCTCGCTCCGGCCCCTTGATCTTCTCGCCTGCGAGCACGACCTGCTTGCATTCGAGGAAGCTGTCTTCGCCGAGCCGAATCTTCTCGAGCAGCTGCTCAGGCGAATCAAGCATGTGCCACCTCTTCCAGGAGCCGCTTGTATCGCGCCTCGAATGCCTGCCGGCCGCCCTCCATGACACGACAGATCTCGTCCCGGACGCCCCGCTCCTGAAGACAACCCGTACCTTCGTTCACCACCACGCACTGGCCTCGTTGGTGATCCATCGCGATCACCATCTCGGCGTCGCCGTTGACGACGATGTTCGGGTTGTGGGTGGCGACGATCACCTGTCGCTGTCGCTTGTTCTCGCGGATCTGTCGCACGATGAGGTCGTAGATCAGATGGTTGTCGAGATCGTCTTCCGGCTGGTCCAGGATGATGGGGTCCTCGCCGTACGAGAGTAGGAATGCGAGGATTGCCGCTGACTTCTGGCCCGGTGAACCCTGCTCGATCGGAACGAAGGCCCCACTGCCAGCTCGCCGATACCCGACGCGCAGGCTGTCCTCTGGCCACCAGAGCCTCAGGTGGTCGAGCTGATCGGGGCGGAGCTCTCGCAGGTGGTTGTGGAACCACTTGCTTCGGCCTTCGACGGAAGAGCTGGTCGCACCGGCGACGAGCTCATTCTTGAGATCGCGGATTCGCCCCTGGATCTCGCCGGCGCGTTCATTCGGGGAAGCGGGAAGGTCCCGATACAGAGCCGCGAGGATCCCCTTGCTTCCGTCCTCCGAAAGGATGTCATCCGCCAGCCGGCCGTCCTCTCGACCGAGCCGCTTGCGAAGCTCGGTCTCAGCCGCTCGGGGATCGATCCCGAACGGAATCACGGCCATTTGCACGAAGGCGTTGCCTTCCAGCACCTCTCCCAGGAAAGCGGCGCGCGTCCGCGACAGCTCGGTGCGGAGCGCCTCGATGTCGTTGAGCGTCGCTTCCGCCTGACCCTCGAGATCCCGCATGCGCTTCTGGACCGACTCCATCTCCGCCAGCTTGCGCTCGAGAGCGTGCCGCCGCTGAACGAGCGCGCCGTAGGCTGTCGGGTCCTCCACGCCCTCCGCCTCGAGGCGCTCGACGAGCGCTCGGTACGCATTACCGATCTCGCTCTCTCGATTGGCCCACGCGGAACTCTGAAGCCGTCCCTTCCAGGTCACGCGGAAGGAGGCGAGCTCCGTCGCGAGGGCGCCGAGTCGGGTGATCACCTCGCGCTGCCGCTCCGCCGCCTCGCGCAGGAGACTCAGTGCCTCTCCTTCAGCCGAGTTCTCGCCGTCGAACTCCTCTTCGCGAAGGTCGGAAGGCTCGAGATCGGCCGCCACACCGCGGAGTCGCTCCTCGGCGCGCTCCAGTTCGTCGTCGCGATCGTCCAGGACCCGGCGCTGCCGGCCCAGGCGCTGGTAGCCCACGAGCAGCTCGCGGTGACCTCCCTCCTCGAAGACTGCGAGCTGCCGGCGCACGTCTGCAAGCTCGCCCTCCACGCGAGTGCGATCGGCGAGCCGAACAGCGAGCTCTCGAACCTGGCTTCGCAAGCTCAGGAAGCGTGTCTGTAGCTCGTTCCATTGCGACTCCCACTCCCGCTGATCGACCTGCGGCGCTTCGTCGATGAATCGCAACAGGGCGTCTGGGTCACTGGCGAGGGCGAAGACCTGCTTCTGGCTGAAAACCCGCACCGGAAACCGGGCGCGGACATCGCCCGGGCTCGCCACCCACTTGCCGTCCGCGTCTTCCTCCTCGATGACCGGACCGGCGCCGTCCTGCCGCCAGCGAACGCTGAATCGCCCGCCATCCTTGCGAAGAATCGCCTCGATCGCGGTTTCGGAGGTCAGCGCGCCGCGATCGCCGCGCGATTCGGGGATACATGCGAACCGCTCGAACTCGCCGCGAAGCTCCTCGGGAAGGTCATTCTCGCGGCGCAGGCCGAGACGCAGCATTTCGATGACGGTGGACTTGCCCGTCCCGCGACCCCCGATGAGCGTGGAGAGCCAAGGGCTGAACTGCGCCCGGAGCGGGCTCGGGCCCCGGCCGGCGTAGCGTGCGTCCCTGAGAACGATCTCCTCGATGACGAGTCGCGCGTGCTCATTGGGATCGCCGGCGGCTGCATCGCTCCGCCAGATGGAGAGCGGCGACCCATCGAGGAGAGCGAGGCGCAGCCCCTCGATCGAGGGCGTCCCCATCTTTACCCATGTGAAGTGACTCCCCGGATACCGCTGGCTCGTATTCCCGGAGGGGTGATGGGAGTCCGAACCGAGGACTTCGCTCCAGGTCAGCTTCCGCTTCGTGTAGTGCTCCGGCTTCGAGAAGGTCAGATCGAACAGCTCCATGGCGACGATCTCTTCGCACTCGAGGGCCTGGGCGAGCGTTGTGCCCTTGAAGAGTTTGAATACGCCGTTCTCTCCGTCTACATGGGCCGGGATTGGCAGACCTTCGGCCCCGCGTATCTTCCTGACGACCTCCCCGAAGGACTGTTCGGTGCAGGTTGCGAGCGACCCTTTGGCCGCACCTCGAATCCCAACGGCGCCGAGCAGCGCGTCGATGTCGGACGTGTCCTTCTCGGGACCGAAGATGGCGAGCACGTGAATCCCGCCGTGAACGGAGATCTCGACGCCAGGGAAGAGGTGGAGCGGGCGGAACTCCTGGGGTGGGTTCCCCCGAAGCTCGAGGTACGCCGCCTTGAGACGATCGACCCCATCCCCGGTGTTGTGATCCGTGATAGCTACGCAGTCGACGCCTGCACGCATGAAGTCGACGAGCCAGTCTCGAGATGTGCGCTTTCTCAGGGCAGCCTGCTTGGCGCCCTTTCCGTAGTCCTCGGAGGCAGGCGTATGCGTGTGGAAGTCGAACTTCCACCAGCGTGCCCCGGCAAGCTGCGTCGTCATCGCTCATCCTCCTGGCCGGACCGCTCGCGGGCGGCGTGTTTCCTGGCCGTCGTGTAGTGCAGATCGTTCCAGCGATCGCCGTCGAAGTCGGGGCCGCCCGGGAAGTCGGTGCGGTCAGCGAGGGTGCCGTCGCCCGCGCAGCTCCAGAACCAGGGGAAGTCCTCCCTGGGCCGGAGGCTTCTGGGCTCGTTGCCGCGGTCCTTGCTCCAGCTGATGTTGGGCTTCCAGCGCAGTAGGCCCGCGCCTTTGCGGCCGCCGCTTCGCAGCTCCGCGGACAGGAACGGCCGGATGTTGAGGCGCACGCCGTCGTTGATGTCGGGCTCCCAGCCGACGGGCTGGCGGTGGAGCGGCTTCCAGCGCACGAAGAGATCGCAGGGCGGCTCGCCCGCGAGGATTCGCTCGAGCTGGGCTTGGAGGTCCTGGGCCGCTGCGAGGCGAGCGTCGGCGCCCTCCTTGCCCTCGCGCTGCTCAGCCTTCTGACGGGTGATCCAGTCACCGAGGTAGCTGTAGGCAAGCGCCTGGAGCGTGCGCCGGCCTTCGCCGTCGGGGCCGGCGAGGCGGTGGTAGCTCACGAGCGCGTGGAAGCCGTCCTTGCGCCCGTCCCAGACGTGCCAGACGAAGGGGCGATGGTGGAAGAGCTTGCAGTGCTCCTCGAAGAAGCAGTCGCGCAGCCACTCTTCGAGCGAGGCGGCGGGCTTGCCGCCCTCGGACGCGGCGGCGAGCAGCTCGTGCTCTCTTGCTCCCGACCATTCGCTACCGAAGGCGGCGGCCAGCAGCCGACGCAGTCGATCCGCCGCGCCGGCCTCGCCGCGCGTCGCGGTGAGGCACACGATGCCGTCGTCGTCGGCGAATGCGTCGAACTCGCGACAGCGCTCCACCCACGCGCGGGCCTCCGCGGCAAGGCGCATCTCGGGATCGCGCTCCGTCGGCCAGCGGTAGCCGAGCAGCCGCGCGACGGCGACCTGGAGCGCGGCCCTCGGCTCGGTCTTCGCGGGGTGGCCATGGAAGAGCCACTGGGTCGGGTCGTCGGACTGAGGCTCAGGAAGGCCGTTCGGGTACTTCTCGGCGGCGACCTGCTCCCAATGGCTCAGGTCGAACGGCACCTTTTCGAATGATGCGTTCGGCACCTTGAGTGACTGGTCGAACGCCCGAACCGCCTTGGTGAATGAAGAGTCTGAACAAAGGCACCAGATTGCAGGGAGGTACGGTGGGTCAAATGGGACAACCGAAGTCATGTTGCTATCGAAAATTGCACCCGTGAAGAGGGCAACAGGAAGCTCACTCATTTGGCTGATCGCAACTCCAGTCCGTCCCCACGCGCTCTTTCCTTGCGGGCGCGCCCATTGGTTGTCCCCATCTGCTGCGTCAACTCGGTAGTAGAGCCCTCCCCAGTGGCTCGTTGCCTCAACCGTGCTCTGATAGAACCGCCAGCGTTGCTGATCCTCAGCAGTCTCCCAGAAGCAGCGCCGAAAACGCGCATCATCGCCTGTCTTTAGGCCTTGGTAGGATCGTGCGAACTGACCGAGACGATCGACGCTTGAAGCGCGCGCCAACGTGATCATTGCATCCGGATTCTCCAGTTGCTCCGTCTGCGGGACCATGATTATCCCCGTCTCGCCGCGGAGCACTGCGGCCTTTCGGGAGGGGTCTTTCTCCTCTGCTACATCGATCCCGCCGAACAGGTGGCCTTCTCGCGTGGGCTGCGCTGACAGCGAGACAAGCATGATGTTCTGATCCCACATCGGAGTCTGAAAGGCCTTAACGCCGAGTCGGGCCACCAGATCCCAAGTCCGGTGTGTCAAGAGCCTCTCGCGAAGTCGCGTGTAGGTAGTGAGGAACAGCCAGTTCTGGGGTGCTACGACGGCGGCTGTTCCAAACCGCCCAAGCCAGTCGAAGATGCGAGACACGAAGGTCGTTGCCAGATTGCCCTTGGCCTCCTTGTGGTGCTTCTGGGCAAACGCCTTGAGAGAATCAGACTGATCACTTCGACCCAGATACGGGACGTTCGTGATGACGAGCGTGTACTGGCCGGCCAGCAGCTCGGCGGCGCGCGCCATGCCCTGTGCGGCCACGGCGCGCTCCACCTGCTCATCATTCGCCCGCTCGCGTTCGAGTACAGCGGCCAGCAGCGGCTGCACGGATGCGAAGTCGGCCTGAAGCAGGTCGGCCTCGAGTGCGCGCGGATCGATCAGCGAACCGAGCTCCGGCGCCTGCTGGAACAGCGCGTGGAGCGCGGAAAGTCCACCGCGCACCTGAAGAGACAGGAGGGTGTCTTCGGTCCGGAAGAGGTCGCGTTCCACTGGCATTCCGCCAGCTGCTGCCGCTTGCTCGGCCAGGGTGAGCCACTCCTGCTTCGTCGAATTCGGTGCGAGCCCCGAGCACGCGATCTGGAGGGTCGGCAGCTCGATGAAACGGCCAGCAAGCTTCCACGCGGTGAGCGCCAGGTTGAAGGCAGCGATCTGCGTGCAGCGCGGGTCGATCTCGAGCCCGAAGAGGTTCTCGGAGAGCACTGCCCGGATCGCGTCGTCGAGGGCCAGGCCTTCCTCCTCCCGGCGCAGCCGTACCAGGAGCTCGAAGCCCTCGACCAGGAAGTGGCCACTCCCGCAGCAAGGGTCGAGGACGCGGAACTCCGCAGCTGTTCGCGGCCAGCCCTCGAAGACGCCCGCGGCCGGGCGCCAGGGGCCAGTGGGCTTGCCCTCGTCGCCTCCCTCCCGCGCCTCGCGCACGAAGCGGAGATACGAGAAGTCGTAGCCGCCCTCCGCGGAGAGGCGCACGGCCTGGCGCAGCTCCCCCTCGCTAGTGACGTCCTCAGCGAGGCCCGCCCGCTCGGCCAGGATCTTTTCGGCTCGCCAGGCGCCGATCGTGTTGTGGAAGAGGAAGAGCACCATGTAGTGCTCGGTGAAGAGCTGCGTCACGGCCGGGAGCTCGTCGGCCCCGATCTTCCTGCCGCTGGCGTTGACCTCGCCCTTCCGCTCCGCCTGCCAGAACTGGTAGGTCCAGCCGAGGGCGTCGTCGGAAGTGAACACGGGGGCGGGCAGGGATTCGAGAAGGCGCTCCAGCGCCTGACGGGTCTCGGGCGCGAGCGCCACCTGGAGGGCTGGGTCGTCCGGGCGGAAGATGCGGGGCAGCATGCGTTCGGCGAAGCTCGCTGCGAGCCCCCACGGGTCTTCGTTTCGTTCGCGCGCAAGCTCCTCGCACTCCGTCATGGAGATAGCGACACCGGAGTTCCGCTCGATGAGGAGCTGGTTCTCGGCCAGGAAGCGGGCGAAGAGCATGCGGTGCCAGTGCTCGTAGGCCACCTCGTGGGCGAGGCGCCCGATCTCCTGCGTGCCACGCGTGCGATCGCGCACGTCGCCGAGCTGCCGGCCGTGGGCGCGGAGACGGTTGCGAAGTGCCGCCTGCTCCTGCGCCATCGATCCGTGAGGCTTCTCGCGATCGATGGCGAGCGCCTCCAGCGCCTTGCGCGCGCCCGCCTCGGCTTCGCGCCGGGCTTCCTGGATGACCTTGGCGAGCTGACTGCGGAGTTCGGTAGGGAGAGAGGCCATATCTCGACTGCTCCGGCTGAAATGGGTGCTATGCGATTCTCACTTTGGCGATCCTGCCGCGGCTGACGTTCAGAAGTCCTTCTACGTGCAGCTTCTTCAACATCTCTTCGACATCACCTGCGCTATAGCCAGCGGCCTGAATTGCTTGGACGAGGTCCGCGCGCCGAACGCTCGGCTTGCCATCGAGGTAATGGACCAGCCTGACTGCCAAGCCACGGCGTCGTCTCTTCTCCGTTCCGCGAAGACGCCGTCCTCGCTTGCTCAAAAACGACTCGAATCTCTTTGAGTAATCGTGGTTCTTGCACAACGATTCGAGGTGTGTCTCGAGGCTTCGCTCGTTCTTGTACTCGATCCGCCGTTTCCCGCCGAGATCGGAGATGATGACTCCGCCCTTGCTGGTCGAAGCGGCCTTGTGCGTGCTGAGATAGATCGCGCGTGGCAGCTCGATGGCTTCGGCATATCCGTACTCGAGAGAGACGTTGGCATTGCCTCCGGTCGCGTCGAAGATGCCGTAGCTGGAGGTGTCGATTCGACTCTTGATCACTCCGAGCAGGTCTTCCGCGTCCTGCGCATCCTTGCGCCCAACGATGGTGAAGTGCAGCGGGTATTTCTTCTCCAGCTTGTCGATGCAGTTCTCGTAGCGTGGCCGCACGTTCCGCCACGGCAGGCCCACGAAGACCTGATTGGGTGTGATCTCAACCTTCTTCCGTGCCACCGATTCCCCCTGCCCCTACCGCGCGATCACCGGGCCCTTGCGGACCGCTTCCACGAGCCTCACCTCGTGTTCCTCGAGCCACGCGCGGACTGCGGCCTCGTCGGCGAGCGTGCCGCGGCGAATCGTGACCGTGGCCGCCGGTCGCTGCGGATCGCCTGGGTCGAGCCGGTTAGCCGCCGCCTCGATCGCCTTGGCGACTCGCTCACCCACGGCGTCGATGTCGGCCTGCCAGGCCGAGAGCGGACGCGCGTCGAGTGCGCCGCGCAACCCTTTGTCCGTGGCGACCGAGAGAGCCGGCGAGGCTTCGAGCCCGAGCTGCCGACGGATCTGGCTCTGCGCTGTGGCATCGAGCTTTGTCCAGGTGGCGTCGTTGGCGAGGGTTGCATCGGCCTGCTGGATCGCCGCGCCGAGTTCGGCATGCCGTGCGGTCAGGGTCTGGCGGAGAGCAGTGGCGAGCTTCGTGACGAGGGGCGCCACGTGGTCGGTGTCGTCGAGCAGCGAGCGCTGCGCTTCGATGGCGTCGAGCTCGGGGGCCACCTCGCCGAGAACCGGCAGCCCTTGGGCATGACGGCGAAGAGCGGCAGCTCGCTCCCAGGCCGGCCGCCGCGCCTCGGCACGCCCGGCGAGCTTCGTCCAAGAGGCGATCCGCTTCTCCAGCTCCTCCTTGCACTCGAGGATCGCGCCGAGCTGCTCGCTGCCTGCGAGGCGCTTCAAGTCCTCGACGAGCTTCGTGTCGGGCACGCTAGGCAGCGGCGGCTGACCACCCGCGCCAGCAGCGCGAGCGGAGAGCGCGTCGAGGAAGGCCGGGGCGCGCAGCTCCTCCTCGCCGCTCTTCGTCGTGACGCCGACCTTCTCGAAGAGGCCACGCAGGGCGATCCGCTGGCTTGTGGTAAGGCGCACCTTCTCGGGGCGGAACTCCGCACCCTTGACGCCAGCCTGGTCGAGGCTCCCCGCCCCTACCGGCTGACCGTTGCGGGTGGTCCGCAGGTGGCCGCTCCGATGGAGGGCGATCAACGCCGCGTCGATCGCATCCTGTGGCCATCCATAGGGAGCGGCCTTGAGCGACTTGTGGAGGTCAGTGCCGCGCGCGGCCGAGCCCACCTTCGCGAGCACCTCCTTGGCGACGGGGTGGTCCTCGGTGGCGCCGTCCCAGCCCACCACCTTGAAGGGCTGGTCCGAGCCGTCCTTCGCGCGGCGCACCGCGGCCTCCCATGCCTTGTGATCGCCGTCGTCGAAGCGCGGGAAGAGCCGGGCGAGGGACGCCTCGGTGCCGGCCGTGATCTTCTCCGAAAGCCCTTCGCCGAAGACTTCGCTCCCGCCGCCCTGGAGAACCCTCGCAGCCCGGCTGACGTCACGGACGATCTCGTCACGGGCGTGCTCGGCGGTAGCCCGCCGACTCTCCATGCTCTCGCGAGCCTCGCGCCCCTCGGGCGAGGCCGGGACGCCGTAGTGCTCGAGGACCTGTCGCGCAGCCTCGGCATCGATGATGCGGTCCTTCAGGACGTCCGCGCTCTTCTTCGGCAGATGGACGTGGAGCGTCGGATCCTCGGGGCCCAGGCGCCGGGCGTCAGCCTCGACGTCCTTCTGCGCGCACGACCAGCCGTCGCGCAGCCACACGGCCACTGCATCGCCGCCGGACGCGGGCGCCTCGCCGCCCGTGTGGAGAAAGAGTGCGCGACGGAGCTTGGCCTCGCCGTGGCTGAGCTTGATGGCCGAGAGGATCTCCTGCACAGCCTGCCCGAAGCGCTGGTCGCGGCGCGTACTGATCTCGACCTCGCTCTGGCGGAGCGCAGCCTGACGCTCGCGGAAGGCGCGGTCCCACTCGGCGCCCTCGGTGGTCTGGAGGCGGTACTCGTCGCCCACCTTCATGAGGACGCCCTCGCTCGCGAGCGCCTCGAGCGTTTTACCCACGCTCTTTCGGAAGGGGCCGGAATCGGCGGTGACGTCGCCGATCATCAGGTCGGCAAGCGCAGGCACGTCGGCGCGCACACCGAGGTCCACGCCCTCTTGGCGCGGAAGCTTTCCGATCAGGAAGACGAGTCCGCAGAGGTCGCGACGCAGCCGGCCTTCTTCGGTGCCGTCGTCGAGCTTCTGGATGCGGGTATTGATCTCGTTCAGGAGGACGCCGGTGTTGACCAGGCTCGGCGCCAAGGCGTTGAAGAGATCGCTTGCTGGGACGGCAGCGCCGAGCTCGAGCTGAGCGACGTCTCGGAGCGAGTCGTGCAGGATTCGGAGCTGCGAGCGGAGCTGGCTGTGGGTGCCAGCGGCGTCAGCCGTCTGGAAGCAGGCCTCCCAGAAGCGCCGGCGCGTACAAAGGAGCGGATAGTCGGGGACGCGGTCGCGGCGGTCCTCGGGCCGCAGCCCCAAGCGCGTCCCTTGCAGGTGGCGTGCGATCTCGCCGGCGTGGGCGTCGAACATCTTCTCGATCTCGGGGACTGCGCTCGGCTTCTTGTGCAAGAGCACCCTGCGGGTGACGGCCTCGACGTCCGCGTCGGTGAGCTCGACCGTGATGCGGAAGCGGTCGCGAAGCCACACGAGGGCCTGCGTCCCCGCCGAGAGGGCCGACTGGCCGGCGGCTACCAGCATGACGCGGCTGTCGAACTGCGTCTGGACAGCCTCGGCCACTTCAGTGATGGCCGCCGAGCGATCCTGCGCCTCGTTGATGTACTGCTGGACCTCGTCGAGCACGAGGATCGTGAGCGGAAGCTCACCATCGGCGCTAAGCGCCTTGCGCGCAGCCGCGATGAACTGCTCGGTCGTGATGTCGGTAGTGAGCTGCGGAAACTGCTGGATCAGGACCTGGCGCGCGGCCTTCACGTCGGCCGCGAAGCTCGGCTCCGACTCGATCAGCGCCTTGGCGATCAGGGGGCTCACGTAGAGATTGTTGAGCTCGCGCAGCCACTCGCGCCCGCCTGCCTCGACGGCGGAACGGACGGCGCCGAGCAGGTCCTGGTCGCGCAGCCAGAAGCAGAACATCGCCTGGGGGTACTGGGCGGGCCAGCCACACGCGCGAAGCAAGATCGAGAGCACCGTGTGGCGGACGTGTTCGACGCTCCCGCCGAGGAGCGTGCCCGCGGCGGCCACCGCAGGCTTTCCAGTACGGCGCACATGTGTGTCGAGCTCGCGGAGCTGCGCCTCGACCTCGTCGGGGAGTCCGCCGCGGACGAGGCTGCGTGCGGTCGAGCCATCCTCGAAGGTTGTGTTCATCCAGAGGTGGGTCAGCATCTTGAGGAGATGCGACTTGCCACTGCCGAAGAAGCCACTCACCCACGCGGAATCCTGGCGCGGAGTTCCCAGGTTCCCGAGGTAACGGTCGAGGATCCGCTGAAGAGCGTCGCCGAACTGGCCCTCGCAAACGAAGGTCTCGAGCTCGGCGCGGAGTTCGACGCGAGCCATTTCATCGGCCCCGTCGGTGAGGCGGGCCTGGCCGTTGTTGGCGAGGCGTGCCGTGCGGGGATCGCGATCAAGAATCTCGTAGATCTTCAAGGGACCCATCCTCCACCGTGGAGCGTGATGCCCTGAGCGAGATAGTTCCACCCGTCGCGGGCATCCAGTAGCCGGTAGTTGCTCTCGTTCTTCGTGCCGGGGAAGAAGACGACCAGACGGCCGCGGACCGATTGCTCCACGGCGCGAATCAGCTCGGAGACGCGCAGGAAGCCGAAGAGCGAGCCCACCCCGAGCACTGCGAGAACGCTGTCGTCGCCAGCGGCCTCGAGCTCGGCGGAGAGCTTGCGCGCGGCCTCCTGGCGGAACTCCCCTTGCAGCTTCATGCCGAGCAGGCTCGGATCCTCGAAGTAGGCATCGCGGTACTCGTCGCTCCCCATCCAAGTGGAGAACCAGCGCGTGCAATCGACGAGCTTCCAGCCGTGCCCGCTTCGCCGGGTCGCCTGCTCGAACTCGCCGATACGGGCGCGCAGCGTTCGCTCCAGCTCCTTCTCATAGACCACCAACATCACACGCTGGGCGCCCGCCAGCGTGCGCTGCCACGGGACGCTGACGTGTCTCTCGTACACGGCAGCAAGCTCTTCGACCTTCCCCATGGTCAGCGCCTCGTGGCCGCGGCGTCGAGCCGGCTCGCGTCGATCTCGACGACCCCGCCGCCAGCGCGCGCGTGAATGAGCCCGAGCTGCTTCGCCTGGAGCGCCATCGGCAGGATTTCGCGCCCCGTGCGGTCGAGCACCCGGGTCCAGCAGCCGTCGAGAAGGGCCTGGCCAGCGAGCCCCTCGAGCGTCCCCAGCCAGAGCGCCATCGCGAGGGAGCCCGGAGTGGGGGCCACGCGCTTGCGGATCTTGCGCATGCGGCCCTGCAGATGGCCCGACTGCGACCACGAGCTGGCCGCGTTCCGCGCCACCTTGTCGAGCACCGCCTCGTTGAGGCGGGATCCGACCGCATCGCGCATGGCGCCGAGGAAGCGGGCGCGTACCAGCTCGGCGCCTACCGGCAGCGCGAGAACGGGCGGTGCGGTCGCGCGCAAGAGGGGATCACGCGCGAGAGCGCAGAGCATCGCCAGCAGCGGACGCCCAGCCTCGTCGATCGCCCAGAGCCGGCACAGCACTCGGAAGAGAGACAGCCGAGGATCCAGACCATAGAGCTCGCCCAGTCGCTGATTCGTCAGGCGACGCGTCGCGATGGTCTGCTTGCCGAGGATGTTCGCTTCGACGATCGCCGTCGCATAGACCTCCCGTTCGGCGGGGACCGGGAGCGCCTTCAAGAGATCAGTCAGCTCGGCGAGCATGATGGTCCGGCTCGTGTGCGTGCCCTTGTCGCCGAAACGGAACCCCGCATCGGACAAGCGGCTAAGAGAATCGTGCGATTCGATGTGGGGAAGCGCGTCCATCGAAATGGAGACCTTCCTAGGCGATCACGGCGACGTGAACTGCGTCCTCGACCTTCACCAGAGCGTCGCGGATCTCCTCGCGGAGAGCGCGCGCCTCCTCATCGACCCCGTCAGCTCCCCTTCGAATCTCTGTGGCCCTCCGGTTGATGGTCTTGATGCGCTCCAACGCCGATCGAACTCGAGCGATCTGGTCCAGGACCAAGCCGGTGTTGACCTCGACCGAAGGGTCGGATGCTCGGTCGAGCCGTGCCTGAGCGATCAGAAGGCGGAGCGCGGTCGTGAGGTTGCCGTGGGTGCACGCCACGAAGCGCCCGACCTCGGTGTCGCCCTCGGCGAAATCGCCGATATCTCGCCCGAGGCCGGAGTGGGTCGCGCTCACGTAGATTCCGCAATCTGCTTCGCGCTCTGCGATCGCCTGCATCATCGCGTCCGCGATCGCCTTGCGACCGAAGGGTGTCTGCCGATCGCGCGCCTCCACCACGATCCGCAGCGGTTCGCCGATCAGCGACGCCTGCGTCATCACAACGAGGACGTCGCCCGGGCGGTTGTCGGCGCCGACGTGGTCCACCTGCGCACCGGTCACTTTCGCCCAGGTCTGCAGCTCCTCGACCACCAGCGTCTCGTAAGTGGCGCCCTTCTGCGTCGTTTGTTCCAACGCCCCACGCGCGGCGTCCTGTCCTCGCACTTCCTTTGCGAGGCCGTCGACTTCCTCCTTCAGCGGCTTCACGGCGTCGGCGACCACCTCGCGGACCGTCTTCGCGAGCTGCCCGTCGCCGCCAGTGATCGACTGCACGGCGGTGCGAACCGCTCCCTGGATCGAGTCCTCCCTCGCGGGGTCGAGACGCTCTCGCACCACGCGCAGTGCCGAGCCGAGTGCGCCGGTGTCCCGGCCGGGATCAAGCTCGCTCGCGAATAGCGTCCGCACCTCACCGAGCTTGACGGCAAGGGCAGTCTCCACTGCCTTGACGAGCCGATCGATCGGGGCGAGCACCTGTCCCTCCCCGGTGCCGATCTTCGCGGTGAGCGCGATCTCGATCGCGGACGGAACTTGCGCGACCGCTCGGTCGACATCGCCCATGAGGCGCTCCACCTGGCGGCGCACGAACTCGGTGTCGTGGCTCGCCTGCGCCCGTTCCAAGCAAAAGACGCCGACCTCGACGGCGTGCACCAGCGCGGTCTCCCGCTCGCTCTCCGGGAGTACGCGCAGGAAGTCCACGACCTCCCGGCTCCCGATCTCCAGGTCCGAGACCACAGCGCTGGTATCGGTGAGTTCGATCCGAGCCGTAGTCGGCTCCGCCGCTTCGATTGCTTCGTGCAGCATCCAGGTCTCCTTCCGAGTTGTGCGATCGCCCAGGCCCGCAGATCGTCGGGGAGGGAAGCGCCGAATTGGAACCATGTCAACGTTACGCCGGCAAAGTTGCCGGCGATCAAGAAACACCCCCGGGGAGCTCGGTCTTAGGAGCAGGGCGAGTGTAAGGGGCCGCAGCGCTGGCTAGCACCGCTTCGGGTTCACCGCAGCGCTTGCCCGGGGGGACCCGCCCGCTGCTACTCCGGCCAGTCGGGCCAGTCGCGACTCACGCGGCCTTGCCAACGGGGGGTGCGCTTCTCGACGAAGGCGACCGGGCCCTCGACGGCGTCGGGCTTCTTGAACAGGTGCAGGTGGAGCGCGGTCTCCTTGCGCTCGACGTCCTCGGGTGAGAGCAGCGGCGCCTCCCAGAGCAGGCGCTTCGAGACGGCGACGGAGAGCGGCGCCGCGTTCGCGGCGACGTCGCGCGCCAGCTCGAGCGCCGCCGGCAGCACCTCGGCTGCGGGCAGCACGCGCGTCGCCACGCCCAGCCGCTCGAGCTCGTCGCCGCCGAAGCTGCGGCCGGTGAGCAGCAGCTCGGCCGCCCGCGCGAGGCCCACCGCGCGCAGCACCGTCCAGTGCGAGTAGGCGTCGGGCATCGCGCCGCGCCGCACCTGGACGACGCCGTAGCGGCCCTCGCGCGCGAACAGGCGCAGGTCGCACTGCATCGCGAGCGTGAAGCCGAGTCCGAGCGCGTGGCCGTTCACGGCGGCGATCACCAGCTTGCGCACGCGGAAGGCCGGGAAGTCGATCGCCGCGGCGCTGAAGCTGCGTGGATCCGTGACCTGGAAGCTGCGCGCCGCGTCGCTCATGTCGGCGCCGGCGCTGAAGGCGCGCCCGGCGCCGGTGAGCACGACCGCGCGCACGGCGTCGTCCTCGTCGCAGCGCCGATAGGCGGCGGCCAGCGCCTCGCCCATGGCGCCCGAGAAGGCGTTCAGCCGCTCGGGGCGCTGTAGCGTGATCGTGGCGACGCCGTCCGTCAGCTCGAAGCGCAGCGGTTCCATCAGGGTGGTGTAGCGAAACTGCGCCGGATTGCGGTACGAAGCGGCTCCGTGCCGAACCTCGCTGCCGTCCACGAGGCGATTGCCGCCGCGATCCCCGAGCACGAGTGCTTCGTGTTCGGCGAGCGCCGCCTCTCGTGGGCCGACGTCACCGAACGCACGCGGCGGCTCGCTGCCGTGCTCTCCGCGGCCGGGCTCGGCTGCCATCGTCCGCGCGCGGGCCTCGCGAATCACGAATCCGGCCAGGACCACGTCGCCCTCTATCTCTACAACGGCAACGAGTACCTCGAGGGCATGCTCGGCGCGATGAAGGCGCGCTGCGCGCCGTTCAACGTGAACTACCGCTACGTCGAGGAGGAGCTGCTCTACCTGTTCGACAACGCGGACGCCAAGGCGGTGATCTTCCACGCCGGCTTCGCGCCGACGCTGGCGAAGCTCCGCGCGCGTCTGCCGAGGCTCCGGCTCTTTCTCCAGGTCGAGGACGGCTCGGGCGAGAAGCTCGACGGCGCCCTCGCGTACGAGGCCGCGCTCGCCGCCGCCACGCCGCGCGCGCCCGAAGCGCTGTCGGACGACGACCTCTACATCCTCTACACCGGCGGCACGACCGGTCTGCCGAAGGGCGTGCTGTGGCGGCAGGACGACGTCCTGCGCGCCACGCTGTTGCCCCCGCGCACGGAGCCCACGCTGGCCGCGATCGTCGAACGCGCGCGCCGCGGGGCGGGCAAGGTGCGCGCGCTGCCGCTGCCGCCGTTCATGCACGGCGCGGCGCACTGGGCCGCCTTCACGATGTGGCACACGGGTGGCACGGTGATCGTGCCCCCGCAGCCGCGCCGGCTCGATCCCGCCGACATCTGGGGAACGGTCGAGCGCGAACGCGTGACGGCCCTGACGATCGTGGGCGACGCCTTCGCGAAGCCGCTGCTCGAGGGGTTGCGCACGCGGCGCTATGACCTCTCGTCGCTGCAGACCGTGAGCTCGGGAGGCGCAGTTCTCAGCGCCGCCGTGAAGGACGAGCTGCTCGCCGCATTGCCGGGCGCGCGCATTCTCGATGTGCTCGGCTCCTCCGAGACCGGCCACCAGGCCACGCAGGTCAGCAGCGCCGGCAGCAAGGCGACGAGCGGCAGCTTCGAGCTCGGCGCCGACAACGTCGTGCTGACCGAAGATCTCTCGGGCCTGGTGGCGCCGGGCTCGGGCGAGCTCGGCTGGCTCGCGCGCAGCGGGCCGGTGCCGCTCGGCTACCTCGAGGACGCCGAGAAGACCGCACGCACCTTCCCGGTGATCGACGGCGTACGCTACTCGGTGCCGGGCGACCGCGTGCTGGCGCTCGCCGGCGCCGGTCTCCAGCTGCTCGGCCGCGACGCGGTCACGATCAACTCCGGCGGCGAGAAGATCTTTGCCGAAGAGGTCGAGACCGCGCTCAAGCACCACCCGGCCGTGTGGGACACCGTCGTCACGGGCACCCCGCACGAGCGCTTCGGCTCCCAGGTGACGGCGCTGGTGGCGCTGCGGCCGGGCGCGCAGGCGACGGAGGAGGAGCTGCGCGACGCCTGCGCGGCGCACATCGCTCGCTACAAGCTGCCGCGCACGATCCTGTTCGTGGACGAGGTGCTGCGCGCACCGTCCGGCAAGGCGGACTACCGCTGGGCCAAGCAGGTGGCGGCAGAGCGGCTGGGGCAAGTCGCGTAGCCCCGGACTCAGCGCGGCAGCTTCTCGAGGAAGCGGCGGATGCGTGCGGCGTTGGCGCCGAGGTCGCCTTGCCCGACGCGCGACTTCGAGCGCACATCCACGATCGCGCCGCCGCCGTCGGCGGGGCGCACCCGCACCACGACGTCGTCCACGAAGCGGAAGAGCTGCGAGGTCTCGCGCGCCAGCAGGGTGCCGGCGGCGGGGTCCACGGCGACCACCTCCCAGCCGAGGGCTCGAGCCGTCTCCTCGGCATGCGCGAGCGCCCGGCCGCTGTCGCTCGAGACGCGGATGGGCGCGAGGTCGGGGTAGGCGGCCTTCACCTGGGGGACGAAGTCGGCCGGGTACGCCATCTCGCGACCTTCGGACCCGGGATCATCTGCGACGGCCGGGTCGCCGGCGAAGGCCGGCGGGTCGGCGAGATCGGTGGTGATGTCGTTGATGCGCGGCAGGTCCGACGCGCCCTGGCGCGAGATGCCGACTGCGAGCAGCAGCACGGCGCCGCAGCCGAGGCCGAGCCAGGCCAGGCTCCGCCCGCCTCGTCCGCCGGCCGCGCGCGTTGCGCGCAGCGCGAAGGGCGTGAGCAGCACGGCGAGGAGCCCGAAGGCGAGGCCCGAGGCGAAGAACAAGAAGCCGCCGATCGGCCGCAGCGCCCCGAGCCGGATCAGCACAGGCCCGAGCACCGCGTCGAAGACGCCGAGTGCGCCGAGGAATCCGCACACCACCGCTAGACGCGATCTCTGCATGGCTGCTCCTGCCCCCCGAAAGGCCCGCATGCTAGAACATGCGCTGCGTTCCGGGGAGGAGAGGGATTGTCCGAGCTGGTGCTCTACGAGCGCCGTGAAGCCGTCGCGCTGCTCACCATGAATCGGCCCGAGCAGCTGAATGCGTTGTCGAGCCGCATGCTCGAGGCGCTGCGCGGACGCGTCGCCGAGCTCGCGTTGGATCCGGCCGTGCGCACGGTGGTCGTGACCGGCGCCGGGCGCGCCTTCGTGGCCGGCGCCGATATCGCCGAGATGCAGCGCATGTCGGCGCTCGAGGCGGAGGCCTTCAGCCGCCTGGGTCACGATACCTTTGCCGGCCTCGAAGCGCTGGCGGTGCCGGTGATCGCTGCGGTGAACGGCTTCGCGCTCGGCGGTGGCCTCGAGCTCGCACTCGCCTGCGACTTCATCTACGCGGCGCGCCGCGCACGGCTCGGCCAGCCCGAGGTCAATCTCGGCCTGATTCCCGGCTTCGGCGGCTGCGGCCGCCTGCTGCGGCGCGTGGGCCCGGGCTGGGCGCGCGAGCTAGTGGCGAGCGGCGAGCCGATCGGCACGGACGTGGCCGAGCGCATCGGTCTCGTGAATCGCGTCTTCGAGGACGAGGCCGCGTTGCTCGAAGCCGCGCTGGCGGCGGGGCAGGCGATCGCGAAGAAGGGCCCGCTCGCCGTGGCACGCGCCAAGCGCGTGCTGCTCGAAGGACAGGACGCCGACGTTCGCGTCGCGCACGCGCTCGAGCAGCAGGCCTTCTCGGCGCTGTTCGCGAGTCAGGATCGCGACGAGGGCCTCGCGGCCTTCGTCGAGAAACGCGCGCCGCGCTTTCGGGGCGTGTGATGCAAGCGCAGCGCGCAGTGAGCCGCAGGCGAACGGAGTCCGCGTGTCGCTCTACCTGTTGACCGGCGCCGCGGGCTTCATCGGCGCCCGCACCACGGAGCTGCTGCTCGAGGCGGGGCACCGCGTCGTCGGGGTGGACGACGTGAACGACGCCTACGACCCGCGCGTAAAACGCCACCGGCTCGCGAAGCTCGGCGCGCACACGGGCTTCCGCTTCTTCGAGCTCGACATCTCGAAGCGCGAGGCGCTGGCAGCCGCCGACTTCGGCGGCGAGCGCTTCGACGCCCTGCTGAACCTGGCCGCCCGCGCCGGTGTGCGCACCAGCGTCGAGAATCCCTGGGTCTACGTGGACGCCAACGTGACGGGCACGCTGAACCTGCTCGAGTGGTGCCGGCAGCACGGCGTCCGCAAGTTCGTCTTGTCTTCGACATCGAGCGTCTACGGCGGCTCGGACGCGACGGTGTTCCGCGAGGAGCAGGAGACGAGCCATCCCATCTCTCCCTATGCCGCCACCAAGAAGGCGGCCGAAGCGCTCTGCTACACGTGGCACGCGCTGCACGGCCTCGACGTGACGGTGCTGCGCTACTTCACCGTCTACGGCCCGGCCGGGCGGCCCGACATGAGCGTGTTCCGCTTCGTACGTTGCATCCGCGAGGGCGAGCCGATCACGGTGTACGGCGACGGCAGCATGGCGCGCGACTTCACCTACGTGGACGACGTCGCGCGCGGCACGATCGCCGCGCTGCGGCCGCTCGGCTACGAGATCGTGAACCTCGGCGGCGAGCACCCGGCGCAGGTGAACGAGCTGGTCGCGACGGTGGAGCGCGCGCTCGGCCGCAGCGCGGAAGTCCGACACGAGTCTCCCCACCCGGCGGATGTGCCGCGCACGGCCGCGTGCATCGACAAGGCGCGCCGGCTGCTCGGCTGGGAGCCGCGCGTCTCGCTCGCGGAGGGCGTCGCGAACGCGGTGGCGTGGTACGAAGCAGAGCGCGCCTGGGCGAAGGACGTCCGCGCCTGAACCCCGCGGAGCCGAGCGAGTCCGGCGGGCAGCGGCTGCGCCGCGACCTGCGCGCGATCAGTGCGGACGGCGCTGCCTTCTCGCTGATGGTCGGCGTCGGCGAGACCTACCTGGTGCCCTTCGCGCTCGCGCTCGGCATCGCGGCGGGCAAGGCCAGCCTGCTCGCGACGCTGCCGGTGCTGGCCGGCTCGCTGCTCCAGCTCGCGGCGCCGGCGGGGGTGCGCCGGCTCGGCTCCTATCGCCGCTGGGTGGTGGGCTGCGCCGCGCTCCAGGCGCTCTGCTTCGTGCCCCTGCTGGGCGCCGCGCTCGCCGGTGCCGCGCCGCCGCTCTTGCTATTCGCGATCGGCGCCGCCTACTGGGGCTTCGGCATGGCCACGGGGCCGGCCTGGAACGCCTGGGTGGGCACGCTCGTGCCGGCGCGACTGCGTGCGCGCTTCTTCGCGCGCCGCGCGCGCCTCACGCAGCTCGCGCTGCTCGTCGGCATCGTCGTCGGCGGCTACGGGCTCGAGTGGGGCAAGCGCAGTGGACGGTTGTTCCTGGCGTTCGCGGCGATCTTCGCCGTCGCAGGCCTGGCGCGCCTGATCTCTTCACGCGTCATCGCAACGCAGAGCGAAGCCCCTGGGCTCGCCGAGCGCCTCGAGGCGATCCGATTGCGCGAGGTGCTGCGCGAGCTCTCGGGGCGCGCCGCCGGCCGCATCGTGGCCTGGCTGCTCGCCATGCAGGTGGTGGTGAATCTGGCCGCGCCGTTCTTCGCGCCCTACATGCTGGGGCCGCTCGGCCTGTCCTACGACGGCTTCATGCTGCTGATCGCGACCTCCTTCGTGTCGCGCGTGGCGGTGATGCCGCTGCTCGGACGGCTCGCGGAGCGCGGTCGCGCGGCGGGGCTCCTGCGAATCGGTGCGCTCGGCATCGTGCCGTTGCCGGCGCTCTGGCTGGTCACCGACGACTTCCGCTTCCTGCTCGGCCTGCAGGCGGTGGCCGGCTGTGCGTGGGCGGCGGTGGAGCTGGCGACGATGCTGGTGTTCTTCGACGGCCTCGCCCAGGAGACGCGCACCAGCGTGCTCGCGCTCTACAACGTCGGCAGCGCAGCGGCCGTCGCCGTGGGCTCGCTGCTCGGCGCGGGCCTGTTCACCGCGCTCGGCGCCGGCCCCTCCGCCTACGCCGCGCTGTTCGCCGTGTCGTCGATCGGGCGCATGGCGACGCTTCCCCTATTGCGCGGCGTCGAACCGCCGCGGGGCCCGCCCACGGCCGGCGAGCTCGACACGCTCGCGGTGCGCCCCTCGCTCGGCGCCCTCCAGCGCCCGATCCTCTCGAGCCTCGGCCCGATCAGCGAGGACCCGCAGTAGCGGCGAGCGGCGAGCGGCGAGCGGGCGGCGAGCGGGGACGTTCGTCAAGTTGTCAAGTTGTCCGCCGCGCGTGCGACGAGTCGGTTCCGGTCAAACAACTTGACAACTTGACGAACGTCCCCGTCAGGCGGGCTTGCGGTCGGCGATCGGCGTCCACATGAGGCCGGTCGGGCCGGCGTAGAGGGCGCGCGGGCGGTAGATGCGGTTGTTCGCGTACTGCTCCATCACGTGCGCGCACCAGCCCGCCACGCGGCTCGCCGCGAACAGCGGCGTGAACAGGTCGGTGGGGATCTTCATCGCGTAGTAGACGGTGGCCGAATAGAAATCGACGTTCGGGATCAGGCCCTTCTCGTTCGCCATGCGCTCTTCCAGGTGTGCGCTCATGTCGTAGAGCTGCGAGCAGCCGGTCGCCTGCGTGAGGCGCTGGCTCATCACCTTCAACACCTTCGCGCGCGGGTCGCCTTCCTTGTAGACGCGGTGGCCGAAGCCCATCACCTTGCGCTTGCCGCTGAGCGCTTCGTCGAGGTAGGCGTCCACCTGCGAAGGCTTCCCGATCTCGAGCAGCATCTGGATCACCTGCTCGTTGGCGCCGCCATGCAGGGGGCCCTTGAGCGTGCCGATCGCCGCCATCACGCTGGAGTAGAGCCCCGAGAGCGTGCTCGACGTGACGCGCGCCGAGAAGGCCGAGGCGTTCAGCTCGTGGTCGGCATGCAGCACCAGGCAGCAGTCGAGGTCGCGCACCAGCTCGGGGTCGGGCTCGCCCTCGACGATGCCGTTCAGGAAGTTCCACGCGAGCGAGCGGCTCGGGTCGGGCTGGATCGGCCACTGCCCGCTGCGCACGCGGTGATAGGCGGTGATGATGCTGCCCAGCCGGCCGGTGAGCCGGATCGCCTTGCGGCGATTCGCCTGCGCCTCGATCACGTTGGCGTCGGGGTCGTGCAGCGAGAGGCCCGCCACGACCGCATGCAGGAAGTCCATCGGGTGGACCTTGGTGGGCAGGCCGTGGAACCAGCCGAAGGAAGAAGGCGGCAGCGGTGCGGCGCGGCCCAGCTCGCCGGCGAAGCTGGAAAGCTCCTGCCGCGTCGGCAGGCGGCCCTCCCAGAGCAGGTGCACCACCTCTTCGAAGCTCGCGTTCTCGGCGAGATCCTCGATGCAGTAGCCGCGGTAGACCAGCGTGCTGCCATGGATCGTGCTGATCTGCGAAGTGCAGGCGATCACGCCTTCGAGGCCGCGGTCGAGTGCGCCGTCGTAGCCCTTGGGTTCCATGCTTCTCCCCCTGCGAACGGGCCGAGGATGCCTCAGCCCCCTGCATCGCGCAGGGCGCGCGCGGCCTCCGGGTCGGCGGAGCGCAGGTGCAGGTCGCGCTGCGGGAAGGGGATCTCGATGCCGGCCTCCGCCAGGGCGCGATGGATCGCGACGGCGAGCTCGCTCTGCGTCGAGCCCGCGCTGTCGAAGTGCCCCGACCAGGCGTACAGCTCGAAGTCGAGCGAGCTTTCGCCGAAGCCGAGGAAGAGCGCCTGCGGCCGCGGGGCGGCGAGCACCTGCGAGTGGGTGCTGGCCACGCCTTCGAGCAGCGCGATCACGCGCTCGGGGTCGCTGCCGTACGCCACGCCCACCTTCACCTCCATGCGCTTCCTGCGATCGGAGAGCGTCCAGTTCACGACGCGGTCCGAGATCAGGTTCGAGTTGGGGACGATCACCTCGGCACCCTGCGGCGTGTGGATCGTGCTGGAGCGGATGCCGATGCGCCGCACCTCGCCGGTGGTGCCGCCCACCTCGACGATGTCGCCGAGCTGCACCGGCCGTTCGTAGAGCAGGATCAGCCCCGAGACGAAGTTGTTCACCACGTTCTGGAGGCCGAAGCCGATGCCCACGCCGAAGGCGCCGGCCAGCAGCGAGACCTTGTCGAGGTCCACGCCCGCCGCGGAGATGGCGAGCAGGAAGCCGAGCAGTAGCACGGCGTAGTGCACGGTGGTGGTGAGCGCGTGGCCGACGCCGCGGCCCGCCGGCAGCCGCGGCACCACGTCGTCCTCGAGCACGGTGCGCAGCAGGCGCGAGAACAGGAACGCGCCCGCCAGGGTGAGCACGAACGCGAGCACGTCGCCGAGCGAGATGCCCAGTGAGCCGAACTGGGCCTCTGCGCCGAGCAGGCTCCCGACGAACTCCTGGGCCCATTCGTCTACGCCGAAGTTGGCGAGCGCGAAGTAGCCCCAGATCACCAAGGCGCCCGCGTGGATCGCGCGCCGCAGCCAACGGTTGACGTCGTCGCCGTGGCGGCGCACCAGGCCGAGGCGGCGGGCGGACTCGGTGCGAAGCCCTGCGCGCAGCGCCGTGCGAAGCACGCGCACGCCGCCGTAGAGCACGACCGCGACGTAGGCCGCGCCGAGCACGCCCTCGGCCAGCATGCGCGACAGGTGCATCCAGCCTGCCAGGTTGGCGATCGCCGAGAGCGCCAGCGCGGCGAGAGCGGCCTGCAGCGCGCGCCCGAGTGTGCGCGGGATGTGCGTGCCGGCCGGGAGCAAGGCGAGGCGCGCGGGTCGGAGCATCCAGGCCAGGAAGGCGAGCGCGGCGACCGTCTCGAGCAGCAGCAGCGAGCGCTCGAAGAAGACGCTCTTCTCGACGATGTCGCGGAGGCGGTCGACCACGGCGAAGAGCGACAGCGCATAGACGGCGGGAGCGAGCGCGGGCTCGAGTAGCCGCGGCAGCAAGCGCAGGACGGGGATCACGACCAGGACGACGCCGAGCGCGTCAGCGAGCCGAGGCGCGCGCGGGTGCAGCACGGGGTTGAGCGAGAGTACGAGCAGTAGCGCTGCGGAGACCGGCCGCTCGAAGATCACCCCCGACGCTTCCAGGCGCGGATCGTCGGCGCGCCAGGCGGAGGCGCGGCGACGCAGCGTGAAGGTCGCGGCGAGCGCGACCGCCAGGAGCACCCCATGGCTGCCGAGCCGCTCCCTGCGCGCCTCGACGAAGCGCTGGAGTGCGCGCCAGCGCATGCCCAGCGTCTCCACGACCTCCGGCGCCACGTCGGCGTGCTTCTCGCGGGCGGCGGTCCAGAGCGGGGTGCTGTCGCGCAGGAAGAGCAAGCTGCGAAAGCTGATGCGCGCCTCGGTCAACGCATCGAGCGCAGCGCGCGCGCGCTTCTCTTCCTCGGCCACCTGCGCCTGGAGCGCGAGCAGCCCGTCGCGGCGCTGCTCGACGCTGCGCTTGGCGTCCTTCAGCGTCTGCCGCACGTCGCGGATGCCCTCCACCACGGTGTCGGGCGCCACCGCCTCCCGCGCCGCCTCCTCGGTGGCCTTCCACACCGCGCGTTGCCGCGAGAGATCGTCGAGTGCTGTCTCGAGATCGGTGAGGCGATCGGTCAGCAGCGTGAGCGAGGCCGAGAGCTGCTCGCGAGCGAGCTCCCAGCTCTTGAGCTCTTCCTCGAGCGCGACCAGCGAGCTTGGGTCGCTCGCGATCCTCTTCGCGTACTTCGCCCGCTCCTGGAGGTGCTTGGCCTGCTCGGGCAGCGTCGCCTCGATCTGCTGCACCTCGGGCATGGGCCCGGCCAGCGATCCCAGCTTGCGGGCCGCGCGAACGGCTTCCTCGCCCTGCTCGGCCACGCGCGGCAGCGGCACCGGCTGGACCGGCGGCGCCTCCGCAGCGGGGGCAGCGGCAGCCGCCGGCGGGTCCTGCGCCGGCGCGGGAGCGGCCGCGACGAAGAGCAGGGCGAAGGCGAGCGCGCGAAGCAAGAGCGCGCTCCTCAACTCGCGAAGCCGCTCGCGTAGGGAAGGCGCTGTGCGGCGCGCTCGATCGCGTCGCCGGCGTCGATCAGCACGGCGGTGGCGTTCCAGCTGCCTTCGAGCAGCGCCTTGCGCACGCCGTCGCGCAGGCCCAACGGGACGCTACCGGCGCGCGAGCTCAGCGTGCGCGCGACGAGGTCGATCACGAGCTGCTGGCCGGGGTCGAGCGAGACGCGGTCCATCAGCGCCTCGAGCTCGCGCTCGTCGAGCGTGACGCAGGGCAGGGCGAGGGCGGTGCAGTTGCCCGCGAAGATCTCGGCGAAGGAGGCGCCCACGAAAGCCCGGTAGCCGAAGCGCATCAACGCTTGAGGCGCGTGCTCGCGCGAGGAGCCGCAGCCGAAGTTCCGCCCGACGATCAGGATGGAGGCGCCCTGGAAGCGCGCGTCGTCGAGCGGGTGGTCGCCCTTGGCCTGCTTGCGGTCGTCTTCGAAGGCGTGCTCGCCGATGCCGTCGAAGGTGACGCAGCGCAGGAAGCGCGCCGGGATGATGCGGTCGGTGTCGATGTCGTCGCCGCGCAGCACGCAGCCGCGACCCTCGACGCGCTGGAGTCCGGCCGTGTCCCGCGCCATCAGAGCACCTCTCGTACGTCGACGACGTGTCCGCGGATCGCCGCCGCCGCCACCATCGCGGGCGACATCAACAACGTGCGGCCGGTCGGTGAGCCCTGGCGGCCCTTGAAGTTGCGGTTGCTCGACGACGCGCACAGCTCGCGGCCGATCAGCTTGTCCGGGTTCATGGCCAGGCACATCGAGCAGCCGGGCTCGCGCCAGTCGAAGCCGGCTGTGCGGAAGACTTCGGGGAGCCCCTCGGCCTCGGCCTCGCGCGCCACGGCCTGCGAGCCCGGCACCACGAAGGTGCGCACGCCCTCGGCGACGTGGCCCGTGCGCGCAACGCGCGCGGCCTCGCGCAGGTCGCTGATGCGGCCGTTCGTGCACGAGCCGATGAAGGCCACGTCGATCTTGGTGCCCGCGAGCGGCCTGCCGCCCTCGAGGCCCATGAACTCGAGCGCTTCGGCCACCTGCGCGCGCTCGCCACCCTTGACATCCGTGAGGCGCGGGATCGGCTCGTTCACGCCGCAGGCCTGGCCGGGGTTGATGCCCCAGGTGACGGTGGGCTCGATCTCGCGCCCGTCGAGCGCGACGCGTTCGTCGTAGTGCGCGTCGCCGTCGCTCGCCATGCTGCGCCACCACGCCACGGCGCGGTCCCAGGCTGCGCCCTTCGGCGCCAGCTCGCGCCCTCGCAGGTAGGTGAAGCTGGTCTCGTCGGGGTTCACGTAGCCGACGCGCGCGCCGCCCTCGATCGACATGTTGCAGAGCGTGAGGCGCTCCTCCATCGAGAAGGCCTCGACCACCGGGCCCGCGTACTCGTAGGCGAAGCCCACGCCACCGTTCACGCCGAGCCGGCGGATGATGTGCAGGATCACGTCCTTCGCGTAGACACCGCCGCCGAGCTTCCCGGTCACCTCGATGCGGCGCACCTTCGGGCGATCCAGCGCGAGGCACTGCGTCGCCAGCACGTCGCGCACCTGGCTGGTGCCGATGCCGAAGGCGATCGCGCCGAAGGCGCCGTGCGTCGAGGTGTGGCTGTCGCCGCAGGCCACCGTCATGCCCGGCTGCGTGAGGCCCAGCTCGGGGCCGATCACGTGCACGATGCCCTGCCTGCCGCTCGCGGCGTCGAAGAAGCGGATGCCGTGCTCGCGGCAGCTGCGCTCGAGGTGCACCAGCATCTCTTCGGCCAGCGTGTCGGCGAAGGGCCGGGCCTGCGAGCCGGTCGGGATGATGTGATCGACCGTCGCGAAGGTGCGCGCCGGAAAGCGCACCGGCAGCCGCATCTCGCGCAGCATCGCGAAGGCCTGCGGGCTGGTGACCTCGTGGATCAGGTGCAGGCCGATGAAGAGCTGCGTCTGCCCGTCGGGCAGCTCGCGCACGGCGTGCGCGTCCCAGACCTTGTCGAAGAGGTTCTTGCCGGCCGGCATGAATGTGGGATTTAGCAGATCGCTCGAGCCGGGCAGAATCCGGTTCGCAGAGGCGGGAGGCCGGGCCGGGTGGACCGATCCTCGCTCCCGGCGCTGGTTCCCTGGGCAAGGCGCGGGTGCTACGCGCCAGCGCTGTGCGCACCGCTGCCCCAGCACGCCAGTTGGGTTGCTACCGCTCGCGCGCCTCCGCGAGGACCGGCTCCACCCGGCCTCGCGACTCGGTCGGCGTTCGGGTGTCCAGCACTCGACGCTGAGTCCATGTGAACCGACCAGACACGGGGACGGGTGGAGCCGGTTGCTGCGGAGGCGCGCGTGCGTTCGCTTACCGGAGCCGCGCACTTGCACGGCGATACGCCGAGCGTGGGCGCGTGAGGCACGCTCCGCACCGCCACCGACAGCGCCGGGAGCAGCAATCGGTCCACCCGGCCCGGCCCCGGATGCTGCACGAGGATTCCGGCTACCGTCCGTCCCCCATGGACCTGCTCTACACGGCTCACGTTCCGCCCGGCGACGGGCCGCACCCCACGGTGATCGCGCTGCACGGCTGGGGCGCCAGCTCGCACGACCTGCTCGGCCTCGCGCCCGTGCTGCACGGGGGCGGCGCGTTGGTGCTGTGCCCGCAGGGCCCAGTCGCCTTCCAGATTGCGCAGGGCGTGCTCGGCTTCGGCTGGTGGCCGATCAAAGAGACGCGCGAGATCGATCCGCGCGAGTTCGAGCGTGCGCGAGAGACACTGCGCAAGTTCATCGACGGCGCGCTGGCGCGCTACCCGATCGACCGTCGCAAGCTCGTGGTGATGGGCTTCAGCCAGGGCGGCGTGATGGCCTACGACCTGGTGCTCTCGGAGCCCGAGCGCTTCGCCGGCTTGATGGCGCTCTCGAGCTGGCTGCCGGAGGCGATCGACCGCGCGATCCCGCCGAGCGACGCGCTGAAGAACCTGCCGGCGCTGGTGATCCACGGCAGTGAGGACCCGATGGTGCCCGTCGCCGGCGCACAGGAGTCGCGCAAGCGCCTCACGGCACGCGGCCTCAACGTGCACTACCGCGAGTACCCGATGCAGCACGAGATCAGCCAGGGCGCGCTGCGCGAGCTGGTGGTGTGGCTCGAAGAGAAGGTGTTCCAGCCGATCAAGCTGGTATGACCAACGAGAGCTACGCCGGCAGGCGCGCGACGGCGAAGCCCAGGCGGCGTGCCGCCGCGCTGAGGTCGCGATCCGCAGCCACGAACACCAGCTCAGCGGAGCGCAGCAGCTCCGCCGACGCGAGGTGCACGGCGTCGTAGCCGCGCAGATTCTGCTCGTGCGCGAGCGCACCCGCGCGCCGCGCGAGCGTAGTGCCGACGCCGATGCGCGCGACCTGCGCCCAGAGGCGCTCGAAGGCCCAGACCCCGTTGCGAAGCTGCGCCTCCGTGAGGCGTCGCTCGCGTGCCGCACGCTTCAGTGCAGCGCGGGTCTCCGGGTACATCAGCACCGAGGACGCAACGGAGCGCGCGGCCTCCCAGATGCGCCCAGCCTCGCTCGACCCCGATTCGGCGACTACGAGCTTCACCGCGGCCGACGTGTCGAAGTACGCGATCAACGCCGCTGCTTGCCTACGTACGCGGCCATCGAAGGCCCACGCCCCCGGAGCCGAACTCGGTGCTGCTGGAGCCTCCGCGATCGACGACGCTGGGGCGGCTCGACCAATCCCTCGGCAATCAACGCGGCCAGGGGATCGCTGCCCGCGCCCACGGCGACGAGGCGGGCCACCGGGGAGCCGCGCTCGGTCACGACGATTTCTTCGCCTCGCCGCACCCGCGCGACGTAACGGCTGAGCTGGTTCTTGAGCTCGCGGATGCCGACTCGAGTACGCACCATGGGGCCACATTAGCGGGTCTGAAGGAGCCACATCAAGGGGAGTCCCCGCGAGCTTGCGTTCGAGTACGGTCGCCTCCGTGCGGTCGCGCCACGCGTACGGCGAGCAGCAGCGCGCCGCCCACCAGTGCCGCCGCGAGCCAGTAGGGCGCGCCCGCCAGCAGCGGTGTGCCGAGCACGAAGACCTGCGTGAACAGCAGCGGCGTCACCAGCGAGCACAGGCCGCGCAGGCTCTGGAGCGCACCCTGGAGCTGGCCCTGCGCCGAGGCATCGACGCCGGCCACCATCAGGCTCTGCATGGCCGGGCCGTTGATGCTCCACAGGTTGATGAGAGGCACACCCGCCCAGAACCAGAGCGCGCTCGGAGCCCAGGCCTGGAGGCCGAAGCCGAGCGCGCCGCAGCCGAGGCCGAGCAGCAGCGCCTTGCGCTCGCCGAGCGCGCGCACGAGCGGGCCGACCAGCAGGCCCGACACGATCACGCCGCCGATGCCGACGGCCATCAGCGTGCGGCCCACGAGCGCCTCGTCGAAGCCGTAGCGCTCCATCGCGTAGAAGCCGAACACGTGGGGGTTCACGTCGTGGCCGAGGTTGTTCAGCAGCGCGACCGCCGCGAGGCCGAGCAGGAGCGGGCTGCCGCGCAGCAGCCCGAGCGCACCGACCGGGTTGGCGCGCCTCCACGTGAACGCGGCGCGCTGCCCCGGCGGCAGCGACTCGGGCAGCACGAAGAAGCCGTAGAGCGCGTTCAGCAGCGAGAGCCCGCCCGCGACCCAGAAGGGCAGGCGCAGGTCGATCGTGCCCAGCTCGCCGCCCACCCAGGGCCCGAGGATGAAGCCGACGCTGAAGAGCGCACCCAGCATGCCGAACGCGGCGGCGCGCTTGTCGGGCGCCGCCGTGTCGGCGATGTAAGCGGACGCGGTCGAGAAGCTCGCGGACGTGACGCCCGCGATCAGCCGGCCGACGAAGAGCCAGGCCAGGCTCGGCGCGAACGCCATCAGCGCGTAGTCCAGCGCCAGGCCGAGGTTCGAGAGCACGAGCACGGGGCGGCGCCCGAAGCGGTCCGAGAGCGACCCCAACACGGGTGCGAAGACGAGCTGCATCGCGGCAAACGCCAGCCCGAACCAGCCCGACACGGCCGCGGCGCGCGCGGTGTCGTCGCCCGCGAGATCGCGATAGAGGAAGGCGAGCACCGGGATCGCCAGCCCGAACGCGAGCATGTCGAGCAGCACGGTCACGTAGATGAAGGCGAGCGCGGCGCGGCGCGGGCCCGCGCTGGGCGCCGTACTCACGGCGCGATGCCGTAGAAGCGCAGCACGTTCTCGCCGAGCACCTTGCGTTGTGATGCGAGCGGCAGCGAGGCGAGGCGGCTCTTCAGCTCCGCCACCACGCCCATCTCTGCATCGAGGTGGGGGTAGTCCGAGGCCCAGATCACGTAGTCGTCGCCGAGGTGCGCGACGACGGGTGCGGTGAGCGTCTCGTCCGGATCGGCCGAGATCACACACTGGCGCCGGAAGTACTCGCTCGGCAGCAGCTTCAGCGAGGTCGGGAAGCCGCCGCGCACGACCTTGTGATCGAGCCGGTCGAGCCAGGCCGTGATCCAGTTCGAGCCCGCCTCGAGCACGGCGCACTGGAGCCGCGGGTACTTCTCGAACAAGCCCGTCGCCATCATCTGCGTGAAGGCCGCCATCACCTCGACGGCCAGGAAGGCGAACATGAAGACGCCGTCGGCGCCGGTGCCGCCGCGCGCCCAGGGCGTGAAGGTCATGTCCTCGCGCGCGACCACGTGGAACGCGATCGGCATGCTGAGGTCCGACACCGTCGCCCAGAAGCGATCGAAGTCGGGGTGATCGAGCGACTTCCCGCGCCGCGCCGAGCGGTCGGGTGAGAGATACACGCCGACGCAGCCGTCGCGCCGCGCGCGCTGCACCTCTTCGACGGCGCCCTCGGAGTTCAGCAGCGTGATGTGCGCGACGGGATACAGGCGCTTCGGCTCCGTGCGACAGAAGTCCACGATCCAGCGGTTGTAGGCGCGGCTGTACGCAAGCGCGAGCGCCGCGTCGAGCGCCGCGTGCTCCCAGGCGATGCCGATCGTCGGATAGAGCAGGACGCGGTCGATGCCCTCGGCGTCCAGCACGGCGAGGCGCGCGTGCGGGTCGTAGCCTCCCGGCGGCGCGCCGTCCCGGTACGTACGCTGGCCGGGGATCTGGAAGGCCAGCTTCTCGGCCGGCGTCTTCGCCTCGATGCCGCCGAGCGCGCCGAGCCGGCCCTTCAGCATGCGCGTCGGCTGGTTGTCGATGAACAGATTCTCGAAGCCGTCGGCGTCGATGCCGACCCGGAGCGCGCGGTCGCGAAAGGCCGGGTCGATGTAGCGCTCCCACGTATCGGCGGGCTCGAGCACGTGGCCGTCGGCGTCTACGGTGAGCAGGTCGAAGGGCATCGGTACCTCGGGGGTGGGGCGGTCTCCCGCTTCGTAGCGCGTCGGCGCGCGAGATCCAGCCGGGCGTGCCGGTC
>Ga0247727_10001589_pt1 | contig 53496 bp, 43 predicted proteins | sample WisWelCaveWW1625_FD_202498 | JGI IMG/M metagenome (GOLD analysis project Ga0247727, IMG submission 202498) | Biofilm microbial communities from Wishing Well Cave, Virginia, United States - WW16-25 | ecosystem: Environmental > Aquatic > Deep subsurface > Groundwater > Cave microbial mat | place... | reverse complement strand
CTGCAGCTTCCGTCGAAGTGCCGCGCTGTCACTCACACTTCCCTTATCGGCTGGAAGACCCCAATGCTTGACTATATTATTTCGTTACGATTCCTTAGCTGATACTCTCCTGGCTCCAGAAACGAGACTTGGAAGCGTCCTTCCTCATTGGATGAAGCGGCGAAGTGATGCCGCCCAATCCCAGCTCGTCCGGCGCGTTGCCTCACCTTCTCAGGCAAGCGCATCCAAGGTCTCGTCGCATCCACCTGACGAATCCTAACATCCGCTCCAGCCGCCGCAGTTCCAGTCGCGATATCGGCGACCACACCATCAAGCGTGACTCCTGTCACGTCTACGACGACTACGCGTTGCTCATTCGCTCGGAGGTCTACCTGAAGGAATCTTGGCTCAGACGCGAGTGGATGTTCTACCGCAATCCAATACGTTGCAAGAATGAGATCTTCAAATCTGATGTTGTCGCCAGCACGCCCCACCTGTGGTGCACCAAAAGTCATGCGACGCCGCGTCGGACGGAAGTCTCGGCTGGTCAGCAAGTTGCGGTCGCACCCGCGGGAAGGCTCGCCGGGCGCGCGTGGGCCGAATGGCCTCGGCGCGCGGCTCGGTTGTCGGTCCGACTTGGACAAGACGTGGTCCGAAGGGACGGCCGAGAGCTTGGCGGCCGACGGACCTGACCCGCCAAGTTGACAGATTGCAAGTCGGCAGGGCGTGGGCTGGGTTTCCAACTCGCCGACGAATGGTCATCCGGCGTGCTCTCGGAGACGGAATCCGGGGCCTTTCCGTCTCAGGGGGAGTTTTGGTTCACCACTGGCCCGGCGCGAGGCCGTCAAAGCGAACGGGCTCGCCCGCCGGCGGGTCGACGCGCGTGTAGGGGGTGGCGGCGCCGAACGGACGCAGCGCCACCTGGTCCAGTTGCCGTCCCGCGGGCGGCGGCACGCTGATCGCGCCGGTCGGCACGGACAGCTCGACGCTCTCGCGCGGCTCGTCGACCACGAGCCGGCGCTTGCGCGGGGTGCCGTCCGCGAACGCCACGGTCAGCTCGTAGGTGCCGTAGGGCAGCGACTCGATCAGGAACGAGCCGTCCGGGCCGATGCGCGTGGCCTCGCCCGTTTCCTGGACGCGGTCGGGCCGGCGGCGGTCGAGGTTGACCCACGAGAGGCAGGCCTTCGAGACGTCCGCGCCGGCGGGCAGGCTGATCCGGCCCTCGACGTCCGCCAGGCCGAGCCAGCGCGGGGGCAGGTCACCGGCGGAGCAGCCGGCGAGCAGCAGGGTCAGCACGAACGCCAGGCGCGGCATCGGACGTCCTCCACGGGCACCCGCCACGATACCCGTGCGGATCCAACCGGGGCCGGTGGTGGAGGTGGCGGTTCCCGCGAGGCGCAGCGCCGGACGGCGCCGCGGGCGGGCCGCGCGCCGGGCTCTCAGTCCTTCTTGCCCACCAGCTCGAGCGCCTTCTGCAGCTCGGCCGGCGGGGCGCGCTTGCTGAGCACCATGGTGGCGCCGGCGTCGAGCACCTTCTTCAGCAGCTCGGGCGACTCTTCCATGGTGACCACGACGATGGGCAGGCTGAAGCCGGCCTTGCGCAGCTTCAGGATCAACTGCAAGCCGCTGACGTCGTTCATGTGCAAGTCGGTGAACAGCAGATCGATCGTGTTGCGGTCCAGCAGCATGGCTGCCTCGACGGCGTTGCTGGCCTGCAGGATCTCCAAGTCCGGCAGCTTGGTGGCCTGCAGGACGCCGGTCACCAGCATCCGGCCCAGCGAGTTGTCGTCGACGACCAGGATCTTGGGCATGCGGGCTCCCTCGGCGCTCCCCGGGAACGGTCTGCGCCGGGCTCCCTCATCGACCGAGTCTGGAGCATGGCTTGAGAGCCGCGGCGGCGGCCAGCAGGTCAGCGCAGGCCGGGTCGGTGGGAGGCAGTCGCGGCGGGCGCCACAGGCGTCAGGTCCGCGGCGGACGGGGGCGGGCCAGCAGGTACTGGACCGGCCAGGGGTGGTCGTGGAGGCCGGCCGCTCCCGCCGAGTCCAGGGTCAGGTAGGGCCGCGCGAGGTGCGCGCGCGCGAGGGCGCACAGGTCGGCGCGGCCGGCGGCCAGGATGGTGTTGACGTGGTCCACGCCCTGGATCGCGCCCACGGCCATGACCGGCAGGCCGACCTCGTGCCGGATGCGGTCGGCGAAGGGCACCTGGTACATGCGGCCGTAGTCGGGGTGGCTCTCGGGCACGTTGCCGGCGCTGCTCACGTCCAGCAGGTCGCAGCCGCGCGCCTGCAGCGCGCGCGCGATCTCGACCGTCTCGTCCAGCGTCTGGCCGCCGTCGTCGTCCAGCCAGTCGGTCGCGGAGACGCGCGCCGCCAGCGGGCGCTCGGCGGGCCAGGCGGCGCGCACGGCCTCGAGGACCTCCAGCGGAAACCGCAGGCGGTTCTGCAGGCTGCCGCCCCAGCCGTCGCTGCGGCGGTTGGAGAGCGGCGAGAGGAAGCTGCTCAGCAGGTAGCCGTGCGCCAGGTGCAGCTCGATCAGGTCGAAGCCGGCCAGCAGGGCGCGGCGCGCGGCGGACACGAAGTCGTCGCGCACCTTGTCCATGTCGCGGCGCGTCATCTCGCGCGGCGCGGGCCAGCCGGGGCCGAAGGGCGTGGCCGAGGGTCCCAGCGCCTGCCACGCGCGGCCGTCGCGCAGCGGCGCGTCGCCCTCCCACGGCAGGCTGCAACTGGCCTTGCGCCCGGCGTGCGCGAGCTGCAGGCCGATCTTCGCGCCGGAGTGCGCGTGCACGAAGTCCGTGATGCGCTGCCACGCCGCCGCCTGCGCGTCGTTCCACATGCCCGTGCAGGCGTGGGTGATGCGGCCCTCGGGCGAGACGTCGGTCATCTCGGTCATCACCAGGCTGGCGCCGCCCACGGCGCGCGAGCCGAGGTGCACCAGGTGCCAGTCGCCCGGCACGCCGTCCACCGCGGAGTACTGGCACATCGGGCTGACCACGATGCGGTTGGAGAGCTGCAGCCCGCGCAGGCGGAAGGGCGCGAAGGCCGGCGGCGGGTCGGCCGGCGCGCCGGGCGGGCCGGCCACCGGGCGCGCGGCGCCGGACGGCGCGTGGCGCGTCCAGGCCTCGTCGAAGAAGCGCCGGCCGACGCGCGCCACCAGCGCCGGGTCGCGCAGCGCCAGGTTGTCCCAGGTGATGCGCTTGCTGCGCGTCATGAGGTTGAAGGTGAGGATGAGCGGGTCCTGCCGCAGGTAGCGCGCCGAGTTCTCGAACCACTCCAGCGAGGTCTGCGCCGCGCGCTGGGTGCGCACGGTGTCGGGCTTGCGCGCCGCCTCGTAGGCGGTCAGCACCGCGGGCACGTCGGCGCCCTGCGGCGCGCGCCCCGCGCTCGCGGCGTGCGCCCGGAAGGCGTCGGCCAGCGCGATCGCGTCCTCCATGGCCAGCTTGGTGCCCGAGCCGATGGAGAAGTGCGCCGTGTGCGCGGCGTCGCCCATCAGCACCACGTTGCGGTGGTGCCAGCGCTCGTTGCGCACGGTGGGGAAGCTGCGCCAGACCGACTTGTTGGCCAGCAGCCGATGGCCGGCCAGCTCGTCCGCGAACAGCCGCTCGCAGAAGGCCAGCGTCTGCTCCTCGTCCGCCGTGTCCAGGCCCGCGCGCCGCCAGACGCGCTCGTGGCACTCGACGATCCAGGTCGACAGCCCCTCCTCGAACGGGTAGGCGTGCACCTGGAACAGCCCGTGCTGCGTGTCCTTGAAGTGGAAGGTGAAGGCCTTGAGCGGCCGGGTCGTGCCCAGCCAGCAGAAGCGGCACGTGCGCCAGTCGAGCGTCGGCCGGAAGTGGTCCTCGAACTGCTTGCGCAGCACGCTGTTCAGGCCGTCGGCGGCCAGCACCAGGTCGTTGTCGGGCACGTCGGCCAGGGCCTTGATCTCGCGCCCGAACACCAGCCGCACGCCCAGCGCCTGGCAACGCTCGTGGAAGATGCCCAGCAGGCGCTTGCGCGACAGGCCGCAGAAGCCGTGGCCCGTGCTGGTGACGCACTCGCCGCCGACGTGCGTCTCGATGTCCGACCAGTACGCGAACTGCTTCCGGATCTCGGCGTAGCTCTCGGCGTCGGCCAGCTCGAAGTGCCCCAGCGTCTCGTCGCTGAAGACCACGCCCCAGCCGAAGGTGTCGTCGGGGCGGTTGCGCTCGTAGACGGTGATGTCCGCGTCGGGCCAGGCCTGCTTGAACAGGATCGAGAAGTAGAGGCCGGCAGGGCCTCCGCCGACGCTGGCGATGCGCATGCGGACCACGGGCTCCAAGAGGGCGACCGCGGGGCGCGGCGCGCGGGGCATTCTAGGGATTGGGGCGCGTCCCCGATCCGTACCGGGCGCAGGCCGTGCGCCGCGCTTGCGCTGCAGGCAGCGCGGCGCCCGGGGCGCCCTCGCGGCGCGGCCATCCGCGCGTGCCGTCCGGCGGCCCGCTGCGGTAGGGTGGGGGCGCTCGTCCTGCCGGTGCACTCCTTCCTCGAGCCGCGTCCAGCTCGAGGTGTCGGCCCGACAGCCCTCATGCGCACCCGCCGCTCGATCCAATCCGCCAGCCCGCAACCCGGCCGCGCGCCGGCCGCGCGGGGCCCCCGTCCATGACGGCCGAGGCCAGCGGCTTCGGCCTCGCGCCGGGCACCTGCATCGGCGACCTGCAGCTCGTGCGCGAGCTGGGCCGCGGCAACCAGGGCCTGGTCTACGAAGCGCTGCAGGTGTCGCTGGGCCGGCGCGTGGCGGTCAAGATCCTGCCGCGCGAGATCACCCTGGTGGACGAGCAGCTCGACCGCTTCCACCGCGAGGCCGAGGCGGCCGGGCGCCTCGCGCACCCCAACATCGTGGCCGTCTACGGCTTCGACGACGCGCACGGGCACCCGCTGATCGTGCAGGAGCTGGTCACGGGCGGCAGCCTGGAGAAGGTGCTGGCCGAGAAGGCCGCGCGGCGCGAGGGCACCAATGTCGCCGGCTGCCGCTGGGCGGCCGAGACCTGCCGGCAGCTCGCGGACGCGCTCGAGCACGCCCACCGCCACAACGTGATCCACCGCGACATCAAGCCCGGCAACGTGCTGCTGACCGAGGACGGCGTGCCCAAGCTGGCCGACTTCGGGCTGGCCAAGGTCTCCGACCTGATGGACCTCTCGCACACCGGCACGGTCATGGGCACGCCGCACTACATGAGCCCCGAGCAGGTCTCGGGCCGGCCGGGCGGCCTCGACGCACGCACCGACGTGTACTCGCTGGGGGCGCTGCTCTACCGGATGCTCACGCACGAGGTGCCGTTCTCGGCCGACAACCTGCAGCGCATGTTCAGCGACATCCTGACGCGCGAGCCGCGCCCGCCGCGCAAGCTGCAGCCGGGCGTGCAGCCCGACCTCGAGGCCGTGTGCCTGAAGGCCCTCGAGAAGTCGCCCGTGGCGCGCTACGCATCGGCCGCGGACATGGCCGAGGACCTCGCGCGCTTCCTGCGCGGGGAGCCGACCCTCGCACGGCCCGTCGGTCTCGTCGGGCGCGCGCTGCGCCTGGCGGGACGCCAGTCCTCCGTCGCGCTCGTCGTGCTGGCCCTGCTGGTGCCTACGGCGTGGTTCGCGGGGGACGTGCTGCTGAAGCGCGATGCCCTGCGCCAGCCGGGCCTGCACGACCTGCGCCTGGGCGTGGTGCTGCTGGCCGCCCTGCTGCTGGCCTGGCCGCTCGCGCACCTCGGCGCCCGGCTGGCGCGCGGGCGCGCGTGGGGCGCGGCGGCGGCCTGGGCGCTGGCGCTGCTGCTGGGCGCCGCCGGGGCCTTCGCGGCGCGCGAGCAGCAGGCCGTGCAACTGCACCACGCGGCGCGCGCGCAACTGGCGCGCCAGCTCGACCGCGAGCGCGTGGGCTCGCGCCCCGACACGGCCGACCTGCAGGCCCATGCCGACCGCTGGCACGCGTGCCTCGACGACGAGGACGTGCTGCTGCTGGCGCGCGGCTACCTCAAGCGCGAGCGTCCGGTCCAGGCGCAGGCATGGGCCTCGCGCCTGAGCGCCGGCGCGGGGGCCTCGCGCCTGGGCGCCGGCGCGGGCGGGGGCGCCGTCGAGCTGGCGCTGCGGGCCGCGATCGCGGCCGCGCTGGGACAGGACGCGCAAGCCGCCGCCGCCGAGGCCGCCCTGCACGAGGCCCAGGCCGGCGAGCAGGACTGGCGCGTCTGGGAGCGCATCGGCGACATCCTGCTCGACATGCGCCGGAACGCCGAGGCGCGCGCGAGCTACGAGCGGGCCGCGCGGCTGCCGGGCGCGGATCGCGACCTGCTGAACCTGGAGCTGGCCCTCGTCGCGTCCGGCCTGTGCGAGTGGGACCAGGCCGCCGACGTGCTCGAGGACGTGCTCAAGTGGCGGCCGGACGATCCCGTGGCGCTGCAGCTGGCGATCACCATCGCCCAGCGCGCGGGCGACTGGGAGACGGCCGAGCGCCACGTCGCCGGCTACGTCGCCAGCCCGCTCGTGGGTCCGGTCGAGCGGCTCGACCGCCGCCTCGGCCTGGCTGTCGCGGCGCAGCGGCTGGACGAGGCCGAGGACCTGTTGCGCGCGTCGCGCGCGGAAGGCGCGGCGGACCCGCTGGTACGCGAGTGGTGCGCGCGCATGGCGCTCGAGCGCGGCCGCGCCCGGCGGGCGAGCGCGACCTCCGCGGCCGCCAGGGGCGAGGCCGAGGCGGCCGGCGCCCACGCGACGGCCGCCCTGGACTGGTTCGAGGCGGCGCGCGCGGACTACGCGGCCCTGACTGCCCTCCCGGGCGACTCGCTCATCGGTCGCGTGGGCCTGGCCGCCGCGCTCGTGCGCCTCGTGCCGTATCGCACGGCGCAAGCCGACGCGCTGTACGCCGAGGCGGCCGACCACGCGCGCCGGGCCATCGAGCTGGACCCGTACTACTGGCAGGCGCACTACAACCTCGGCGTGACCCTGCACCTGAGGGCGCTGCTCGCCGCCGCGGGTCGCGAGGACGACCTGCCGGCCGAGGCCCGGCGCGAGGTGGCCGCGGCGCTGCAGCAATCCGTGCAGGTGAACGGGCGCCAGGCCAGCGCGCTGAACGACTGCGCGCACGCAATCGCGCAACTGCACCGCCTGCAGCCCGACGCGGCCGCGCTGGGGGACGCGCGCGAGTTCGCCCGGCGAGCGGTGGCCCTGGCTGCCGCCGTGGCGCCCGGCGCCTGCCACGCGGAGGTCGCCGACCGGCGCAAGACATCCGCCTGCTGGGACACGCTCTCCGAGGTCCTCGAACTCGAGGGCGACAGCGCCGGCGCGCTGGCCGCCTCGCACGCGGCGCTCGATGCGCTGGACGAGAGCGATGCGGCCACGCGCGCCGTGCGTGCAGCACGCGTGGAGCGGCTGCAGGGCGCGGTGGGCGCAGGCGGCTGACGCCCTCCTCAGGGCAGGATGGTGAAGGACAGGCCGTTGCTGAAAGCCAGGTTCGCCGGGCCAGGACCGTCCGCGCCCGGGTCGGCCACCACCAGTTGCAGCACCAGTTCCAGGCCCGCGAAGCGGTCGATGTTGGGCAGGTGGGTGGAGATCGACCAGGACCCGGCTCCGGGCTCGCCCGCCATCCCGGACAACAGCACGGACAGTTCGGCCGCGACGTTCTCCATGGCGAAGTACGGGTGGTCGGGCAGCGGGCCGCTGCCGATCCACAGCAGGGCCGGGGCCCCGCCCAGCCCGCCCTCGAGCGACACGCCGATCGACCCGCCCAGCGTGGTGTAGCCCGTGCCGCTCAGCTCCGGCACGAGGTCGCCGGAGCCGGGCTTGCCGTTTCCGAAGGCCACGAAGGTGCTGAGCTGGTTGAGCAGCAGCGATACGTTGCCGGAGCCTCCGTGGGTCAGCACCACGTCGGTGGCCCCGTCGCCGTCCAGGTCCCCGACGGCGGGACGCAGCGCGCCGCTCGAGCCCACCGACGAAACGCCCGGCAGCGTGACCACCTCGAAGGCGCCGTTGCCCGCGCCGAAGAGCTCGCGCACGAAGGCCTGGTCGAGCGTCCCGCCCAGGCTGGCGCTGGACGAGAGGATGTCGGCGCGGCCGTCGCCGTCGATCTCGGTCAGCCGCAACGCGCCTCCGCCGACGGCGGCTGCGGTGGCTCCGGTGACCAGCGGCGCGAAGACGCCCTTGCCGTTCCCGCGCGCGAGCACCAGGCGCCCGTCCGCGAGGCCGAGCGCGACGTCGAGCAGTCCGTCCTGGTCGATCAGGCCCGCGTCCAGGCTGCGCACCTGGTCCCAATCGACGCCCAGCGGGAAGGCGCGCGCCGAGAGCACGCCGCCGGCCTCCGAGACCACCACCAGCGCGCCGCCCGCGCCGGAGCTGCCCGACGTGAGGATCTCGTCCCCCGGCAGGCCGTTGACGTCCGCCAGCTCGAGCCCTCCGGTCAACTCGTAGCCGGCGGGCGCCGGCGCCTGCTGCGGTGGCAGCACGAGCTGTCCGCCGGCGCCGGCCGCGTAGACGGCCACGCTGTCGCCGCTGCCGTCCGTGCGCAGCGTCACGACGATGTCGCCGGCCCCGTCGCCGCCGATGTCGCCGACGGCCAGCTCGCCGGCGCTCTGGAGCAGGACGTCCGCGCCTCCCGCAAAGTCGCCGGTGCCGTCGCCCTGGCGCGTGACGAAGCCCGCGCGCGATGCGAACAGGCCGGCGAGGTCGTCCCAGCGGCTGTAGACCGCGACGTCGGGGTGCACGTCCCCGTCCAGGTCGAGCACGCTGACGCTGCGCGGCCCACCCTGCCAGATGCCCCCGGGGGGCAGCGCGTCGGCGTCGATCGGATCCACGTCCGGCACGACGACCGGGCCGGTGACGTCTCCCTCGCCGTCGCCCAGCCAGACGTTGAGCGAGCGCGCGGCGAGGTCGGGGATCAGCAGGTCGGGGCCGCCGCCTGCGCCGTCCCCGGGCGCGTCGCCGACCTCGGCGACGGCCGCATCTCCGGGCTCCTCGGCGCCGAGGAACTGGTTGGGCGAGGCGTCGCTGAAGCCGCCCAAGCCGTCGCCGACCAGCGCGGCCAGGAAGGTGATCGGCTGCGTGGCTCCCGCGGGCGCCCCGACCTCGCCGGCCAGCGCGTCCTGCGTCCAGACCAGGATGCAGTCGGCGAAGCCGTCGCCCGGCACGGGAGCGATGTCGGCCAGCAGCGGGGCCACGCCCTTGCCGGCGTAGGCCGTGGGGATGATCGAGGTGGTGAAGCCGCCGCCCGCCGTGCCGAGCAGCAGCGTCAGCGTGAGCGGCGGCTGCTCCTGCGCGAGGCTGCCCGCGGGGAAGGCGAGGCTGTCGTTGCCGGTGTAGGCCGCGTCCGGCCGCCCGTCGCCGTTCACGTCCGCGAGGCCGCCCCAGCGCGGGTGGATGCCGTCCGCGTCCGGCAGCGCCAGGCCGGCGAAGGCCGGCGAGGGCGAGTAGCCGCCCGCGCCGTCGCCGATCCACAGGTCGATGCGGCCCTGCGGCAGGCCGGCGGGGCCGCCGTCCAGCTCGTGGACGGCGAGCAGCGCGTCGGGCGCGCCGCCGGCGTCGAAGTCCGCGAGCAGCACGCTGGCCACGGCCTTGCCGGTGGCGAAGGTCGCGAGCGCAGCCAGGTCGCCCGTGCCGTCGTTGGCGAGGCTCGTCGCGAAGCCGGTCTCGGCCCCCGGGCCCGCCGCGGGCGCGCCGCTGGCGGACACCACGTCGAGGTCGCCGTCGCCGTCGCCGTCGCCCAGCTCCAGGTCCGCCAGGAAGGCGACGGGCGCGAAGCCGGCCGCGACCAGCAGTCCCTGGCCATCGCCCACGAAGGTCGTGAGCCCCGCATCGCCCGCGACGACGACATCCTCGTCTCCGTCGCCGTCGAGGTCGCCAGTGCGCAACGCGACCGGGTTGTCGTCGAAGGGCAACTGGGTGTCGATCTTGGGGGAGAATCCGCCGCCGCCATCCGCGGCGCCCGACACCTGCACGAGCAGTGAAATGCTGTCCGCGCCGGAGTTGGCGGTGACGATGTCGGCCTGGGCGTCGGACGTGAAATCCGCTGCCCGGGCGGCCAGCGGGCTCGCGCCAGTCTCGTACGTGGAGTTCTCCGCGAAGCTGACGTCGCCCCCGATCTCGGACAGGATGTGCTCGACCGAGATCGCGTTGCCGCTGTTGGGCACCACGACGACGGGCTCGCCGATGAAGTCGTCCCCGGGCGCCGCGGGCGGGATCAGGATCGCGGGCTGGCCGGCCGACCCGACGATGGATTCGAGGCTGGGCTCGAAGGGCTGCGAGCCCCCGGTGCCCTGCAGCTCGAGCACCCAGGCCGCGCCGAAGTTCACGCCGCCGTCGTCGTCGCGCCAGGCCCCGACGAAGAGGCGCGCGTGGCCGGTGGCCGGGTCGATCGGCGTCGCGGCGACGGCGATGCCGAACTCGTCCCCGTCGTCGAGCGTTCCGCCGAAGCCGCCCTGCAGGCCGCTGATCGCGATCTCGGAGGCGACCGAGGCGTCCGACGCCAGCAGCAGCAGGCGCAGCGCACCGCGGTCGGGGCCGCCCTGGTCCGCACCCGGGAGGCCGACGGCGAGGTCGTCGCGGCCGTCGCCGTCCAGGTCGCCCGTCGCGGCGAGGGCGCGCCCGAACAGGTCGCCCGCCTCGAGCGGCGTCGGCAGGCCGCCGCTGGCCGAGGCGATCAGGTCCTGTCCCTGCGTCCTGCCGTCCGCGTGCAGGTGCAGGATCCACACGGCGCCGGCCGCCGAGCCGCCCTCGTCGTCGCCAGGCGCGCCCACGGCCAGCTCGGCCAGTCCGTCGGCGTCGAGGTCGCCCACGCGGGCGAGCGCGGACCCGAAGTAGTCGTTGGAGTCCAGCCATCCGCTGAAGCCGCCCTGGCCCGCGCCGATCTTCTGCCCCTGGCGCACGCGGCCGTCGTGTTCCAGGAACAGGATCCAGATCGCGCCCGCCTGGGGCTTTCCGCCGTCGTCCCCGTCGGCGCCCACCGCGAGGTCAGGGACGCCGTCGCCGTCCAGGTCGCCCAGGCCCGCGACCGCGATGCCGAAGTCGTCGTTGGATGCGAGCGTCCCCGGGAATCCGCCGGCGCCCGCGCCGATCGCGCCGGAGGACTTGACCGAGCCGTCGGGTCGCAGGAACAGGATGCGCACCTGGCCGGCCTGCGGGGCGCCCACGTCGCTGCCCGGGATGCCGACCACGGCGTCCGGCACGCCGTCGCCGTCCACGTCGCCGAGGGCCGCCACCGCGCTGCCGAAGTGGTCGTTCTGGTGCAGGGGCGCGTCGAGCCCGCCCTGCGTCGCGCTGATCTTGCGCGTCTCGCGCACGGCGCCCTGCGCATCGAGGAACAGCACCCACAGCGCACCGGCCTGCGAGGCACCGTCGTCGTCGCGCGGCGCCCCGACGAGCAGATCGCCCAGGCCGTCGCCATCGAGGTCGCCCACCAGCGCGACGGCCCCGCCGAAGCGGTCGTCCTCGTCGAGGTCCCCGGCGAAGCTTCCGGAGACCTGCGAGAGCTTGAGCTCGGAATCCACCTCGCCGGGCTGCTGCGCGGCGGCCGGGCCGGCGCCGGGCAGGATGGCGCAGGAGGCGGCCACCAGGAGGGTCGCGCGCACGAACGACGAACGGGAGGCGTTCATCAGGGAGGACTCGGAAGGAAAGAGGGACCAGTCAGATCCGTGCCGGCCAAGGCAAGAAACGGATTGGACGCGTCCGGCGAAACGGGATGGTAGGCGGGATGCCCGCAAGCTGCTGTCTTTCTGCGGAAATGTTGGTGCTGGAGCGGGTTGTCGCGCGGACGCGTGTTGCGGCCGGGCCAAGGCGAGCGGCGGGTCGGAAGGGCAAGTCGGAAGGCGTCCGGTGCGCTCGGGTCGGCCAACGGTGTTGCAGGGAAGCAGGACGAAGAGCAGCGAAGGGGGTTGCCCGGAGTGTCTGACCGTGCCCGGCCCCGGGGCGCGCGAGCCGCAACGTCCGGCGCTGCCCCTCACGCCATCCGGTAGTTGTCCACCATGCGGTAGCGGTTGGCCACCGCGCGGAACGCCAGCGCCGACGCAAAGGCGAAGGCCGCGAAGAAGAACATCTGGAAGGCGACGATGCCGATGCCCGTGCGGCCGATGGCGCCGATCACGGTGTCGTTCTTCACCGCCGCGTTGACGATCAGCACCCACAGGTTGCCGACGGTGACCGCCAGGCTCCAGAAGCTCATGATCACGCCCTTCATCGCGGCCGGCGCCTGGCTGTAGGCGAACTCGAGGCCCGTGGCCGAGACCAGCACTTCGCCCGCGGTGAGCAGCACGTAAGGCAGCAGCTGCCAGGCGATCGAGATCTGCTGGCCGCCGTCGATCACCAGTTGCAGCGTGCCCACGGCCACCCACGAGGCGCCGGCCAGCGCGATCCCGAGGCCCATGCGCCCGAGCTGGCTGGGCTCGCGCCCGCGGCGGCGCAGCGCCGGGTAGATGACCATGTTGTTGAGCGGGATGAGCAGCATCACCAGCGCCGGGTTCAGCGCCTGCATCTGCGCCGGGCTGAACCACGACGGCTTGGCCATCGCGCCGGCCTGGAACACCCAGGTCGAGGCCTTCTGGTCGAACAGCGACCAGAACGGCGTCACCAGCGCGAAGATCACGAGCACGCGCAGCACCGAGCGCACGCCATCGACGGCCGCGTCGGGGTGCGGGCCGCGCGCGCGGTCGAGCTGGATCCACGCGCCGGTGCCGATGCCGGCCAGCACGAAGACCAGCGCCAGGCACAGCGCGATGACGATGTCCTTGCCGCTGGTCCAGCCCAGCAGGGGGATCAGCGCGATCGAGCCCAGCGCCAGCGCCGCGCCCGCGACGGCGATCGCGAGGCCCGGCCGGCCGGCGCCCGGCGCGCCAAGCGCCGTGCGCACCACGCGCGTGAAGGCGTGCGGGTCGGGCGGCGCCGAGGGCACCATCACGTAGCGCTTGCGCCCGGCCCAGAAGAACACCGTGGCGATGGCCATCAGGATGCCGGGGACGCCGAAGGCCACCGACGCCGGCGGCAGGCCCCACCACGCCGCCGGCCCCCAGCCCTGCAGCAGCTTGGGCATCACCAGCGACGCGAAGAACGAGCCGAAGTTGATGATCCAGTAGAAGCCGTCGAAGGCCAGCTTGGCCAGGTGCTTGTTGGTCTGGTCGAACTGGTCGCCCATGAACGTGGACACCAGCGGCTTGATGCCGCCCGAGCCCAGCGCGATCAGGAACAGGCCGAAGTAGAAGCCCGCCGGCCGGTCCTCGAAGGCCGCGAGGCACGCGTGCCCGGCGCAGTAGATCAGCGAGACCCACAGGATCGTGCGGTACTTGCCGAAGAAGCGGTCCGAGAGCCAGCCGCCCAGCAGCGGGAAGAAGTACACCCCCGCGACGAAGACGTGGAAGATGTCCTTGGCCTCGCTCTCGGCCTCCGCCGTCGTCAGGCCCGCGAAGAACGCGCCGGCCAGGAACGTGGTCAGGATGTTGCGCATGCCGTAGAAGCTGAAGCGCTCGCAGCCCTCGTTCGCGATGATGAACGGGATCTGCCGCGGCATGCGGGCGGGCGCGGGCGTCGTCATGGGGGCGCTACGTTAACCGCGACGGGCCGGCGTACCACCGGCGGCGATCCGCTGCCCGTGGCCGGCGGGGTTCGCCCCGGTGTCCGCGGGCGCTAGAATCCCGGCGCCCATGCTGAAGGGAAAACCTCCGTGTCGTTGGTGAATCCGCTGGACGTGCTGGCGTGCCTGGCGATCGCGTTGACGCTGCCCGTCACCTCCGTGGCCGCGGGCACGCTGCTCGTGCCCCAGGATCACCCCACGATCCAGGGGGCGGTGGACGCGGCCGGCGACGGCGACACCATCCTGATCTCGGCCGGCACCTACCCCGAGGAGGTCACCGTCTCAGGCATGTCGAACCTGATCCTGAAGGCCAAGGGCAAGGTGGTCATCGATGCCTCCGGCCTGCTGGCGGGGCTCACGCTGCAGGACGCGCCCGGCACGCAGGTGCTGGGGCTGCGCTTCACCGGCGGGACCGCCGCCGCCCTGCGCGCGGACAACTGTGGCGGGCTGGTGCTGAAGAAGTGCCGCGTGGAGAACGCGCCGCTTCACGGCTTCGACGTCGAAACCAGCGACGCGGCGCTGATCGACAACTGCCGCGTCGAGAACGTCGTCAGCAAGGGGGTGTGGCTGAAAAGCAGCGACGGAGCGACGATCCGCAAGTGCAAAGTCACCGTGGCGGACGTAGGCATTCGCGCCGACGGTGGCGACGACCTGATCATCGAGCGCTGCACCACCGTCCAGACCCAGACCTTCGGCATCTCGCTCGACCAGTTTCCAGGGGAAGAGGTCACCAACTCGATCATCTCCCGCAACAAGATCTTCGACGCCGAAAGCGAGGGCCTCAGACTGATTGGCAGCGGCAACCTCCTGCTGAAGAACGTGGTGCGGGATTGCGGCGGGGACGGCCTCCAACTGCTGATCGCCAGCCTCACCACTGACAACGTCGTCATCGTCAACAAGTTCATCCGGCCGGGCGGCATGGGCGTTCGCTGCGTCGGCTCGGGGAACTACATCGTGGCCAACCGCATCGTGGACGCGGTCGGCGACGCGATCAACATGCAGAGCGACAGCGGCGTCATCGCCCTCAACAAGCTGGTCCGACCCGGCGGGGACGGCGTGGAGTTCGACGTCTTCGGCGCCGCGACGATTACGGACAACCAGATCACCCAGCCCGCCGAGAACGGCCTGTTCATCCGTGCGGCGGCCACCGGGCTGGTTTGCACCGGCAACAAGGTCAGCGGGTCGTCGATGAGCGGCATTGTGATCGAGGGCGACGGCGGCACGTTTGCGTCCAATGTCGTGACGGGCGCCGCGGGAGACGGCTTCCGGCTCGAGGTCGGCAGCGCCGGCAACGTGTTCTCGTTCAACACGGCCAAGGGCAGCAAGGCGGGCTTCGACCTGAACGACCAGAGCGGCGGTGCGAACACGATCGATGATACGAACGTCTTCAAGACCGTGTCTCCCTGATGTCCCGTCCCTCTTCCCGCGCACTCCTGGTGACCTGAATGGCAGCAGCGACTCGTCGCACGACGCTGCGGGTGGCCTGCCTCGCGCTGGCGACGCTGGTCGTCGGCGAGGGCGTGGCCCGGCTGGCGGACCAGCTCCTGCGTCGCGACAGCTCGCTGGCGCCGCAGCCCGACGTGTCCAAGGCGCTCATGGTGCCGCACCCCTACGTGGGCTTCATCCCGCGGCCCGACCTGGATGCCAGCAAGCCCGGCTCGAGCCTCGTGTTCACGCAGAACTCCATGGGCTTTCGCGGTCCGGAGGTGCAGTGCCCCAAGCCGCCGGGCACCTTTCGCGTGGCGTGCCTGGGCGGCTCGACCACGCAGGCCACGGATACGGAGGACGACAGCGAGACGTGGCCCGCGCGCCTGCAGGCCTACCTGCAGCAGCAGCTCCCGGAGGGCTCGCCCTTCGAGCGCGTCGAGGTCATCAACGCCGGCGCGGCCTCGTACACGTCCATGGAGTCCTTCGTCAACCTGAAGACGCGCCTGCTGCCGCTGGACCTCGACCTGGTGGTCGACTACGACTCGGTCAACGACACGCAGATCATCAAGCGCGCGGGCTTCAAGCCGGACTACTCGCACGCGCGCCGCAACTGGACGCCGCCGCCGGTGCCGGGCCCGCTCGACCGCTGGCTCGGGTGGAGCCACCTCTACGGCACCTTCTTCATCCCGGAGAAGCTGCGGCGTCCGGGACGCATCCTGGAGTGCGTGTCGGTCGAGAACTACTACGAGATGCCCATCCTCGCGCTGGAGCAGATGGGCCCGGGCTTCGAGACCTTCTACTGGACCATGCGCGAGATCGTGGGCGTGGCGCGCGTGCACGGCGTGCCGGCGGTGCTGTGCACCTTCGCGTATCCAAAGGTCGGCAAGTTCGCCAGCAACGAGGGCAACCCGCGCGACGCCTACAAGTCCGTGATCCAGCGGCTGAACGAGATCATCCGCAGCGTTGCCGAGCAGGACCACGCGCTGCTCGTGGACCTCGAGGCCAGCGGGCCGAGCACGAGCCTGCAGTTCCTCGACGGGATCCACCCCAACGCCGAGGGCTACGACCTCATCGCGCGCCAGATCGCGGGCAAGCTGCTGGGCACGGGGCTGCTGATGAAGGCGCGCGACCGGCCCGAGCTGCCCGCGGTCCTCGACCCGACGGTGACCGGTCGCTGAGAGCGCCGGCCCACGGAGCCCGCATGACCACCCTGCGCCGGCACGGCTGGATCCCGGACCTTCCCGACCACCGTGACCACGCGTACGTGCGGCCCGCCGGGCTGCCGGCCGCGCTGCCCGCGAGCGTCGACCTGCGGTCGCGCTGCCCGCCGGTGCTGGACCAGCTCTCGGGCAAGACCTGCACCGCGAACGCGATCGCCAACGCGCACCTGTTCGACCAGCTGCAGCAACGGGTGCCGGCGCCCGCGCCGCCGTCGCGGCTGTTCATCTACTGGAACGAGCGCGTGGCGCTGGGCCTGCAGGCCAGCGACTCGGGCGCGACCATCCGCGGCGGCATCAAGTCCATCGCCAGGATCGGCGCGTGCCCCGAGACGCAGTGGCCCTACGCTGTCCAGCAGATCCTGGTGCAGCCACCGGAGGCGTGCTTCCAGGCAGCGACGCGGCACCGCGCCCTGAGCTACCGGCGCATCCACCGCGACATCGACCTGTTCCGCGCCTGCCTCGCCGAGGGCTGGCCCTTCGTCTTCGGCTTCAGCGTGTACAAGTCGTTCTACCTGCCCGAGGTCCTGGACAGCGGCGACGTGCGCATGCCGCAGCGCGGCGAGGCCCTGGACGGCGGGCACGCCGTGCTGGCCGTCGGCTACGACAGCGCCGCGCAGACCTTCCTGTTGCTCAACTCCTTCGGCACGAGCTGGGGCCGGCAAGGCTTCGGCACCATCCCCTTCGACTACCTGACGCACGCGCACCTGTCCGAGGACTTCTGGACCGTGCGCAGCGTCGCGGGGTAGCGCCCTTCAGCCCGCCGTGTCGCCGTGTTCGCGCATGCGCGCCGCCAGTTGCAGCAGCGCCTTGCCGTGCGCCATGCGCGCCGCGTCCGGGCTGGGCCGGCCGACGCGGGCGGCGATGTCGTCCCACGACATGCCGGCGTAGTCGCGCAGCAGCACGATCTCGCGCAGGTCGGCCGGCAGGGCGGAGAGGGCCGCCTCGAGTCGCTCGACCTGCTCGTCGTGGGCCACGTTCTCGGCGGGGCCGGGGCCGGGGCCGGCGGCCGCGGGCTCGATGCGCACCGAGCCGCTGCGGTCGGTCACGCCCAGCGGCACCTCACGGCCGGCTGCGCGCTTGCCGGCGCCGTGGAAGTCGGCGGCGTCGCGGATGCGGTTCTCGGCCAGCACCGAGAGCCAGTGGATCAGCGCCGCCTCGTCGCGCAGGTCGAAGCGGCCGAAGCCCTGCAGCGCGGCGAGGAAGGTCTCCTGCACGATGTCGCCGCTGTCGAGCCGGCGGCGCAGCGGCGCGCCGAGGCGCACGCGCACGATGCGGCGCACGCGCTCGTAGTAGCGCTCGAACAGCGGCTGCAGCGCAGCACGGTCGCCGCCCTGGACGCGGCGCACGAGCTGCAGCGTCAGGCCGATGTCGTCGGGCAACGGGGCGCTCCGCGGGGGAGCCAGCATGCTCGGCGGTGCGAGGGCGGCTTTCAATGCAGCACCCGGACCCGGAACGGGTACTCCTTGCGGCGGGGGTCCGCGAGCGACCATGGATCGACGCCCAGCAGGGTGTCGGCCGAGAACGCGGCATCGAGCGTGACCCGCTCGGCGTCGTCGAGCTGGACCTGGCCGCCGCGCGTGGGCGCGTCGAGACGCTCGAAGGTCTCCTTGGCGCGCTCGAAGGACACGGCGCCGCTGTCGGAGAGCTGGCCGAGGCGGTACAGCTCGTCCATCCAGCGCTCGAGGCGCGGCTGCGGCTTGGCGGCGGCGAAGACCAGCAGGTGCTCGGCCTGGCCGTCGGCGGCCTGCTCGTCGACGCGCGTGCAGGAGACCGATTCGCCAGGGACGACCAACTGGCCCCAGTGCACGCGGTCCTCGTCCTCGCGGCCGGAGATGTCCAGCGTCATGGGAGCCACCAGCTCGCGCTGGCCAGCCTGGCCGAAGACCGAGAGCGCGTAGACGTGCAGCGGCTCGGCGCCGGCCTGCGCCTGCAGCGTGACGCCCAGCACGTCGCCGGGCTCGACCTCGCTGAAGGCGTCGGTGATGGGCGCGCTGGCGCCCGCGGGCAGGCGGAAGGGCCGCAGGTCGCCGACCCACGGCGCGGGCGGCGGGCGCAGCACCAGCCAGGCCAGCGCGGCCACGGCGGCGGTCGCCAGCACCGAGGCCGCGAGGCGGTTGCGGCGCACGGCGTAGCGCGCCTGGCGCAGGCCCGAGGCGGCGGCGCCGCCGCGCGCGGCCAGCGGCAGCTCGGTGTCCTCGACCCAGCGCTGCAGGTCCTCGCGCAGCGCGCGCATGTCGGCATAGCGGCGCGCCGGGTCCAGCTCCATGGCCTTGAGGCACACGGCCTCCAGCTCGCGCGGCACGCCGCGGTCGGCGGCGCGCGGGCGCAGGAACTCGCCGCGGCCGATGCGCGCCAGCAGCGCCGAGATCTCGTCGCCCGGGAAGGCGCGGCGCAGGGTGAGCAGCTCGTACAGCAGCAGGCCGAGCTGGTAGACGTCGGTGCGCGGGTCGGCGCCGATGCGGCCCGAGTCCACCTGCTCGGGCGCGAGGTAGGCCACCGTGCCGAACAGCCCGCGCGACAGTGCGCCGCGCGCGCGGTCCAGCGAGCCGGCCAGGCCGAAGTCCAGCACCACGGGCGTGGCGTCGCCGCGCAGCAGCACGTTGGCCGGCTTCACGTCGCGGTGCACGATGCCCTGGCTGTGCGCGGCCTCCAGCGTGCGCGCCACCTCGAGCGTCACGCGCGCGACGGCGCGGAACCAGTCGTCGCCGACAGGCGGCGGCCTGCGGCCGGCGGGCGGCGGGCGGCCGATGGCCTCGAGCAGCAGCCGGCCCTCGCGCGGCGGGCCGCCGCCGCGGGCGGCCAGCGTCGCCCGCACCCGGTCCAGCACCTCGCTGGTGGCCGTGCCCTCTACCAGGTCCATCACCAGGTAGGGCTGCTCGGACGGCGCCGTGCCCAGCTCGTGCACCGCCACGATGTTGGGGTGCTGCAGGCCGGCCAGCAGCACGGCCTCGTTGAGGAATTGCTGCTCCGGGTCGAAGGTCTCGCCGCCCAGCGCGGTCAGCACCTTGACGGCCACGCGCCGCTCGAGCTGCTGGTCCATGGCTTCGAACACGCGGCCCATGCCGCCCGCGCCGAGCTCGCGCTGCAGCCGGTAGCGGCCGCCCAAGGTCAGGCCCGGGCGCAGCGTGCGCGGCAGCAGGCCCTGCACGCGGCGGCCGTCCTCGACCAGCTCCAGGAAGCGCTGCCGCGCGGCGTCGTCCGGCAGGCGCCGCGCGAGGGCCGGCAGGTCGATGGCCTCGCCGTCCGCCAGGCGCCCCAGGACATCCTCGGCCTGGAGCCGGGCCTCGTCGTCGGGCTGGTTGCGGGTGGTCACGCGGGGCTCCCGGCCCGCGGCGGACTGCGGGCGCGTGCATCCTAAGCGGGGTGGCGGCCGGGACCGAAGCGGCAGGTGCGGGCCGCCGCGGCTGCCCGGGAGCTACGGCACGCTGGCGATGCGCACGGGCACGAAGCTGGCGATCTGCGGCCTGCCGGCCGAGTTCGGGAGCAGCACGAAGTCTGCCGGCGTGAGCCCGATCTCCAGCAGCCGCCCGCGATCCGGGCGTGGCGCGAGCGCAAAAGTCCCCTCGACCGGGCCGTCCGGCGGGACGACCAGCGAACCGATCGCGGCGCCATCGGCCTGCACCACGACCTCGAGGGGATAGAGGTCCGGCCGTCCCTCGACCGGCCGCAGGCTCACCAGCACCTGCTCCCCGGCGGGCTTCAGCAGCACGAGCATGCGGCTGCGCGCGGACGTGTCGCGGTTCAGGCCGCCGTACACCTGGCGCAGGCCGCGGCCCGTGGTGAAGTCGACCTCGGCCTGCAGCAGGCCGAGCTGCGAGTGCCGCGCGCGCGCGGCCAGCTCGTCCCACTGCTCCCGCGGCGGCATGGGCTTGCGGCGCTCGGCGTACTCGGGCGGCACCTGCGGCAGCGACGCGCCGGCGCCGCGCCCGATCCACCCGCGCCCCAGCAGGTCCTCGGCCACCCAGACCGCGAACGCGTCGATCGAGCGGGCGTTGGGGTGCGGATCGAAGCCCAGCGTGCCGCCCGGCGGCACGGCGTCGACCAGGTTGACGCAGGGCAGGTCCGGCAGACGCTCGCGCAGGCGCCGGGCCAGGTGCCAGTTGTAGTCCGTCACGTTGAGGAACAGGATCAGCAGCCGCGCGCCGCGGCGGGCCAGCGCGTCGTGCAGGCGCACGATCGAGTCGGCGTTGGCGTCGTAGCGGCGCGACGACTCGGGCGCCAGGTCGGCCTCGAGGGCGTCGGCGCCCACCTCGCGCCACGGGACCACGCGCCCGGCCTGCTCGATGCGCTCCTTGGCGATGACTTCCATGTTCACGGTGACGCTCACCGACAGCCACGGGTCGTGGCTGGACGGGTCGGGCGCGACGCGTCGCAGGCCCGACTCGTGCACGCCGTCGATGTCGCACACGTCGTTGCGGCACGGCAGGTAGAGGACGATGTCGGGCGCCAGCTCGTCCATGTGGTCGAGCAGGAAGCTCACCGTGGCGCGGTGGTTCCAGCTCGGGGCCGCGACGGTGCGGCACTCGACGGCGTCCGCCTGCGGGCCGCGCACGGCCTGCAGCGCCGCCTCGACGCGCGCGGCCAGGCACTCGTCGTCGTCCAGGCCGAAGCCGAAGGCCACCGAGTCGCCCAGCACGGCGAGGCGCTTCGCGTCCGGCGGCGCCGGCGGGCCGGGGCGTTGCCGCAGGCCGAGGTGGTCGGTGCGCACCTCGCCCTCGTAGATGGCCACTTCGGCGTCGGGCTCGAGCGTGTAGCCGACGCGCGGATCCTCGTGCGCATGGAAGATGCCCTGCAGCGTGTCGTCGCGCACGGCCGGCGGGGCGCCTTCGGCCGGCGCCGTCGGCGCCAACGGCGTGGCGACCGGCGGGCGCGGCGTGGAGGGCGGCGTCGCACGCACCGGTGCGGCGAGCGAGCGCAGCGAGAGACCGGCCAGCAGGGACAGCGCGCCCTCCGCGACCAGCAGGGCCAGCGCCAAGGTGCCGAGGAACAGGGCCAGCTTCTTCATGCACGGCGCCGACTGGGTGCGGCACGGCCCCGGGGTGGCGTCGCGGGCGCGGACGTCCGGCGACGTCGGTCGTGGGGCGGCGTGCTCCTGTCCATGCGCTCCGGTCCGGGAGCGTGCGAGTATAGGTCATCAGGGCTACGGCCCCGAGGCGCGGCGCAAGCCGTGGCAGGAGCGCGCGACATCCAGCCACCGTTCGCGGAGGCCGAGTTCATGCGTCGACGGACGATGACCCTCGTCGTGGCCTCTGCGCCCCTGCCGATGGCGGAGATCCACGGACCCGCTCCCGCCTTCGCACTGGATCGTGCGCGGTGCATGCGAGCTTCGCGCCCTGCCGCGCCGGCGCGATGACGCCCGCCGCGTTCTCCGCGCTTCGCAACCGCCACGGCGAGCGCCTCGACGCGGCGTTCCATCCGGCCGCCGGCGCCCGCATGCTCGCAGTGATCGCCCACGGCATCACCTCGAACAAGGACCGCCCGTACCTGGTCGAGCTGGCCGAATCGCTCGCGGCGTCCGGCATCGCCGCGCTGCGCTTCTCGTTCGCCGGCCACGGCGGCTCGGAGGGCCGCTTCGTGGACGCGACGCCCGGCAAGGAGGTGGACGACCTCGGCTGCGTCCTCGGCGCGGCTGCGCCGGCCGGCTTCACGCGCGTCGTCTGCGTCGGCCACAGCCTGGGCGCCGCGGTGGGGCTGCTGCGCGCAGCGCGCGACCCGCGCGGGTCCGCCCTGGTCTCCCTGGCCGGAATGGTCCACGTCGCGCGCTTCATGCGGCGACACTTCGGCCGGCTGGCGCCGGGCGAGCCCATGCTCGGCCGGCCGGACTGCCCGTGGTCGACCGCGCTGGCCGAGGACGCGCAGCGCCTCGGCTCGCTGCTGCCGCAGGCCGCGACGATCCGCATCCCGTGGCTGCTGGTGCACGGCACGGCCGACGAGCTGGTGCCGGTCGAGGACTCGCGCGACGCGCGCGCGGCGGCCGGGGGGCGGCCAGTGCTGGTCGAGCTGCCGGGCGTCGACCACCGCTTCACGGGGGCGAGCGCGGAGTTGGCGGCGGTCGTCACGCCATGGATCGCGGCCCTGGAAGCACGCTGATCGTCGGCCCGCCCGCCGACGTGCGCGGCCGCCCGGCTGGGACGCCGGACGCGCGCCCGCTATCCTCGCGCGCATGCTGATCCCCATCCTGCTGGTCCTGGCCACCGCCGCGCAGCCCGCCGCGGACTTCGACGCGCGCTTCACCGGCCGCACGCTGCGCTTCGACTACCACCACGCGGGCGACGCCCGCGAGGAGCACGTCGCGCTGGACGCGCTGCGCCTCGAGGGCCCGTGGCCCGGCTCGCGCACGCAACTGGTCGACACGACCAACCTGGGCAAGTACCTGTTCGAGGCGGTCGACCCGGCGACGCAGGCGGTCGTGTACTCGCGCGGCTTCGCCAGCATCTACGGCGAGTGGGAGACCACCGGCGAGGCGAAGAAGGTCTGGCGCGCCTTCGAGGAGTCGCAGCGCCTGCCCGAGCCGCGCATGCCGGTCCAGCTGGTGCTGAAGAAGCGCCAGGGCGACGGCACCTTCCGCGAGATCTTCGCCCAGCTCGTCGACCCGGCCTCGCGCTTCGTCGACCGCTCGGCGCTGGCCGGCGGCGCGCGCGTGATCCCGATCCTGGAGAGCGGCGCCCCGGCCGGCAAGCTGGACATCCTCGTGCTCGCCGACGGCTACACCGCGGGCGAGGCCGGCAAGTTCGAGTCCGACGCCCGCCGGCTGGCCGGCGTGCTGCTGGACACCGAACCCTACCGCACGCGCCGCGGCGACATCAGCGTGCGCGCGCTGCACGTGCCGTCGCCCGACTCGGGCATCAGCGACCCGCGCCGCGGCGAGTGGAAGGCCAACCCGCTGGGCTGCTCGTTCAACGCCTTCGACACCGACCGCTACGTGCTGACGTCGCGCAACCGCGAGCTGCGCGAGGCGGCGGCGCAGGCGCCCTGCGACGCGCTGATCCTGCTGTTCAACGCACGCAAGTACGGCGGCGGCGGCATCTTCAACCTGTGGGCCACGTGCGCGTCGGACTCGTCCGAGAGCGCCTACGTCTTCGTGCACGAGTTCGGCCACTCCTTCGGCGGGCTGGCCGACGAGTACTACTCCTCGCAGGTCAGCTACGAGGACTTCATCGCGCCCGGCACGGAGCCCTGGGAGCCCAACGTCACCGCGCTGCTCGACCCGGCGCGGCTGAAGTGGAAGGACCTGGTCGCGGCCGGCACGCCGCTGCCGACGCCGTGGGGCAAGCAGGCCTACGACGTGCGCGACCTCGAGTACCAGGCGCGGCGCAAGGAGATCGCGGCCACCGGCGACGACGCGGCGGCCGAGGCGTTGATGGCCGAGGTCAAGCATGCGACCAAGGCGCTGCTCGAGGCCGATGCGCACTTCGGCGAGGTCGGCGCCTTCGAGGGCGCGTCCTACGAGCCCAAGGGCCTGTACCGCCCCGAGGTGGACTGCATCATGTTCACGCGCAACCCGAGCAGCTTCTGCAGGGTGTGCGCGCGGGCCATCGACCGGGCGATCGACCTGTACGCGCGGTAGCGGGCGGCGCCGGACGAAGCGCGCGGGACGGCACGCCGCCCTCGCCCTTCCGGCGCCGGGGCGGCATGATGGCTGCCGTGGACTGTCAGCACCTCGACCTCGGCTGCCGATGAGCGCCTCCCGCCCCCCGGTCCCTGCTCCCCTGGCGCGGCGCTCCGACACGGCCGGCCGCAGGCTGCTCGGCGACGGCCACGCCTACGGCGAGATCTTCGGGCTGCTGGACGGGGTGCAGCCGAAGGGCCTGTGCCTCGACCTCCCGTCGGGGGAAGGCGCCAACGTCGACGGCATCGCTGCCGCCGGCTTCCAGCCGGTCGCGACGGACCTCTTTCCGGTGGCGCGCGCCGCAGGCGACGACGCGCTCGCCGTCCCGACGGTCAAGGCCGACTGGTACGCCCGCCTGCCCTTCGCGGATGCGTGCTTCGACGCGGTGCTGTGCAGCGAGGGCATCGAACACCACGCGGCGCAGACCGACTTCCTCCGCGAGCTGGCGCGGGTGCTGCGGCCCGGGGGCACGCTGCTGCTGACGACGCCCAACGTCCTGTCGCTGGGTGCGCGGTTCTCCAGCCTGCTGAACGGCCATCATGCGCACAATCGCGCGCCGCTGACCGAGGTCACGCAGGTCTGGCGCGACGGCAAGGGCCGCATGCCGTACGTGGGGCACGCGCACATGGTCAGCTACTTCGTGCTGCGTTTCATGCTGTGGCGCGTGGGGCTGCGCATCGAGTCCGTCGCCACGGCGAGATGGGGGCGCAACTCGGTCCTGCTCGCGCCCCTGCTCTGGCTGCCGGTCGGCATCGGGACGCGGCGCATCCTGCGCGGCCTCCGCGACAGCCACCCGGACGTCCATGCCGACATCCTCGCGCACGTGCTCTCGCCGTCGCTCCTCCTGGGCAAGAAGCTGGTCCTGCTCGCGCGCAAGGACGGAGCGCCGCGGTTCTAGCCCGCAGGCGCAACCCGAGCAGCTCCTGCAGGGTGTGCGCGCGGGCGATCGACCGGGCGCCGCGTCGTTGGCCGCGGCGCGGCGCCCGGTCCGATGACGGCCCGCCCGTCACGGAGGCGTGCACATCCGCAGGCAGAAGTTCAACTGCCCCATGCAAGCCCTCATGTGCTCGAGCTTGCCCTCCTCCACGGCCTTCTCGCACTTCTTGAACGCGGCGAGCTCCAGGAGCAGGCAGGCCGCCACCTTCCTCGGGTTCACCTTCAACAGGCAGGCCTTGACATCGGCATCGTATTTCTTGGTGCACGCCAGGATGCCGTCGTCGTACGCCTTGTTGGCGAGGTTGACGCACCCCGTGTAGAGCTGGTCGCACTCGTCGCAGGTCACCGCCGTGGCCGCGAGGCTGTCGGGCGGCAGCACGGCCTGGCCGGCGAGGCCCGCCAGCGCCGTGGCCTGCTCCTCCGCACGGACGATGGCCAGCCCGGGGTCCGACCAGGCCTCCTCGATGACCACGAGGTGGAGCGGCGTCGCGTCGGCGTCCGCGTCGTGCAGCGCCGGCGTGTCGGCGCTGAGCACGACCAAGGCGGTCTCCAGGCCGTTGCCGGCCGAGAGGATCGCCGCCGCGCAGGCCAGCTCGTGTCCCGACGTGGTGGGCAGGGCGACGGGGAAGCGCGCGATCTCGGCCAGCAGGACCTCCGTCGCGAGCGTGGTCTGCGTGTCGCAGTCCTCGATCTCGACGACGCTGACGCGCCAGACGCCCGGCGCGAGCTCCTCGTCGACGAGGACGGCAGACCGGCCGGGATCGAAGGGCGCGTGGAACGCGGCCAACCAGAAGGCTTCGAGATCGGAGGGCGCCGGCTCCTGGGCCCGTGCGGTCCGCGCGAGACAGGCGACGCCCAGCAACAGGGCGGTGAGGCCGACCAGCGATCGGAGGTGGAAGCGACTCGTGAACATGGCAGGACTCCCTGGAGGGCCACAGATGGGCCTGGCCCTCGCGACGTGATCCGTTCTTGTGGGCCGCGCGGGTCATCCGGACCCGGCGGCGGAGTCCCCGGAGGGGCTCCGCAAGGGTCATGGCGGAATCCGGGCGTGGGTCTCGCAGGGGGCGGCCGTCGCCGGGCCGCGGCACCCTGCGCGGCCGCGCCTTGGGCCAGGCTTCATCGGGCGTCTGCCACGCCCCGGCCTCGCGAGGCTCCGCGAGAGGCGCCGCCCGGCCCGCCCTCTCGCTCCATTTCCCCGCATCGCGGATAATCCCCAGCCGATGGAGTTCCAGGACTTCTACCTCGCCTGCCTGGCCCAGGCCAGCTACCTGGTCGGCGACGCCGGCGAGTGCGCCATCGTCGACCCGCGACGCGACGTGGACCAGTACCTCGACGAGGCGCGCCGCCGAGGCCTGGCCATCCGCCACGTGATCGAGACGCACCTGCACGCCGACTTCGTCAGCGGGCACGTCGAGCTGGCGCGGCGCACGGGCGCCGCCATCTGGATCGGCCAGCGCGCCGGAGCCGCCTTCGCGCACCGCGCGGCGCACGACGGCGACGAGATCGTGATGGGGCGCACGCTGCTGCGCTTCCTCGAGACTCCCGGCCACACGCCCGAGTCGCTGTGCGTGCTGGTGCTGGAGCGCGGCGCGACGGACCGGCCGAGGAAGCTGCTGACGGGCGACACCCTGTTCATCGGCGACGTGGGACGCCCGGACCTCGTGTCCTCCAGGGGTTGCAGCGCGCCGCAGATGGCCGGACTGCTCCACGACAGCCTGCACGGCAAGCTGCTGGCGCTGCCCGACGAGGTCGAGGTCTGGCCGGCGCACGGCGCGGGCTCGGCCTGCGGCAAGAACATCTCGTCGGAGCGCTCGTCCACCCTCGGCGAGCAGCGGCGCCTCAACCTGATGCTGCAGCCCATGCCGAAGGAGCGCTTCGTGGCGCTGGCCACGGCCGACCTCGGCACGGCGCCGCGCTACTTCGGGCACGACGCCGAGCTCAACCGCCGCGGCGCGCCGGCGCTGGCCGACCTGCCGCGCCCGCCGGCGCTGTCGCCCGCCGAGGTGCAGCAGCGCGTGCTGGCCGGCGCGCAACTGCTGGACGTGCGCGACGCGCAGGCCTTCGGCGCGGGCCACTTGCCCGGCTCGCTCAACATCGGCCTCGGCGGCAGCTTCGCGCCCTGGTCCGGCGCGCTCTTGCCGCTGGACCGCCCGCTGATCCTCGTGGCCGACGGGGCGGCGCAGGTGGGCGAGGCCGTGCTGCGGCTGGCGCGCGTCGGGCTGCACGACGTCGTCGGCCACGTCGCGGACGGCGTCGCGGGCTGGGCGGCGGCGGGCGAGCGCGTGGCCGGCACGCCGCAGCTCGCGCCGGCGCAACTGGCCGCGCGCCTGGCGCCGCAGGGCGGGCGCGGCGCCGGCAAGTCCGCCGACCGCGCGCACCTGGCGGTGCTGGACGTACGTCGCCCGGGCGAGCACGCCGCCGGCCACGTGCCCGGCGCGGTCAGCCTGCCGCTGTCCGAGCTCGAGCGCCGGCTGGGCGAGCTGGATCCGCGGCGCCCGACGGCCGTGGTCTGCCAGACGGGCTACCGCAGCTCGGCCGCCTGCAGCCTGCTGCAGCGGGCGGGCTTCAGCGACGTGTCCAACGTGGCCGGCGGCACGGCGGCCTGGCTGGCCGGCGGCCATCCGGCGGAGGTTCCGCAGCTCTCGCCCACCTGATCCTGGGGACGCGCGTCCCCGCAGCGCAGCACCCACAACCGGGATCGGGCCGGGTGGCCCGAGGGAGACGTGCATGTCGAGCGGTCCCGAAGAACGACGCGCCGCGCTGGCCGCGGTCTGGCACGAGTCCGACCGCTACCGCGTGCGCCTGGCCCGCGATGCGGCCGAGGTGCGGCGCGCGCAGGAGCTGCGCTTCCGCGTCTTCAACGAGGAGCTGAAGGAGGGCCTGGCCGAGAGCTGGGCGCGCGGTTGGGACGAGGATCCGTTCGACGCGACCTGCGAGCACCTGGTCGTCGAGCTGCTGGACACGCTGGAGGTCGTGGGCACCTACCGCGTGCAGCACGCCGGCCGCGCGCCGCGGCCGCCGGGCCTGTACACGGCGGGGGAGTTCGACCTGTCCGGCCTGTCCGACCTGCTGCCGCAGGCGGTCGAGACGGGGCGCGCCTGCATCCACCGCGAGCACCGCAACACGCGCGTGCTGCAACTGCTGTGGCTGGGCCTGGGCAGCTACATGGCAGCGCACGGCGCGCGCTACCTGTTCGGCTGCTGCTCGCTGACCAGCCAGGACCCGGAGGACGGCAAGGCCTGCTGGCGCTACCTGCGCGAGGGCGGGCACCTGCACCCGACGCTGCACGTGGCGCCGACGCCGGAGTACGCGTGCTACGCGGCCGGCGCGGCGGCGCAGCCCGGCCCCGTGGCGCGCGGCGTGCCGCCGCTGTTCGCGGCCTACCTGCGCATCGGCACGCGCATCGTCGGCGAGCCGGCGCTGGACCGGCACTTCAAGACCATCGATTTCCTGGCGCTGCTCGATCTGCAGGACCTGTCCGAGGTCAACCGCAAGCGCTTCCTGCCCGGGGCCTGAGCGTGGGGTACGTGCGCGCCACGCTGCGGGCCGGGCTGCTGATCGCGCTGACCCTGCTGGTGGTGCTGCCGCTGCTCTCGGCGCTGCTTCTGCCGGCGGGCGCGCGTGGCGAGCGCATGGCGCTGCGCCTCGTGCTGGGGGTGCAGCGTCTGTGGAGCGCGGGCGTGCTGGCCATCGTCGGCGTGCGCGTGGTGCACAGCGGCGCGCCCCCCGCGCGCGCGTGCCTCGTGGCCTGCAATCACCTCTCGTACCTGGACGTGCCCGTGCTGGGCGCGACGCGGCGCCTGCGCTTCGTGGCCAAGTCCGAGGTCGCCGGCTGGCCCGGCATCGGCCCGCTGACGCGGCTCGCGCGCGTGCTCTTCGTGCGCCGCGATCAGCCACGCGACCTGCTGCGCGTGGGCGCCGAGATCCGCCGCAGCCTGGACGCCGGCGTCGGCGTGGCCTTTTTCCCCGAGGGCACTTCCACGTGCGGCCTCGAAGTGCGACCCTTCCATGCCGGGTTGCTGCAGCCGGCCGTCGAGGCCGGCCTGCCGTGCCTGCCGGTGACCCTGCGCTACGAGACGCCCGCGGGACACCCGGCGCCCTCCCACGGCGTCTGCTGGTGGGGCGACATGACCTTCGGGCCCCACCTGTGGAGACTGCTCATGCTGCCGTGGGTGCGAGCGGAGGTCGCGTGGGGCAGCCAGCCGCTGCTCGGCGCCGACCGCAAGCTGCTGGCCGCCGCCCTGCAGCGCGAGGTGGCCGCGCGCTTCGTGCCCGTGCGCCAGGAAGCCGGCCCGGCCGCGTCCGCATCCATCTCCGATCCCGCGCAGGTGGCCCGCACACCATGAAGCCCGATCCCATCGGCCCCAACGTCGAGCTGCTCGAGCAGTTGGCCGCGCTGGTCGCGCGCCTCCACGACGACCAGTACGTGCACGTCGAGAGCCGGCTGACCGGGGCCTCGATCGGCGCGCACGTGCGCCACATCCTCGACCACTACCGCCTGTTCCTGGCCGGCGTGCCCGCCGGCGCGGTGGACTACGACGCCCGCGAGCGCGACACGCCGGTCGAGCGCGAGCGCGCCGCCGCCCTGGCGCAGGCGGCCAGCCTCGCGTCCGGCCTGCGCGGCGTGCCGTCCGAGGCCTTTGCCCGTCCGCTGCACGTGCACCAGCAGGGCGCCTACGAGGCCGGCCGCTTCGAGACCTGCGATAGCCGCGTCGATCGCGAGTTGCTGTTCCTGCAGAGCCACACGGTTCACCACCAGGCCATCATCGGCCTGCTGGCCAAGCTGCAGGGCGTGGAGCCGCCCGAGCACTTCGGCGTGGCGCCGTCCACCGTCGCGTACCTGGAGGCGCGCGCCGCGGGACACCTCGCCGCGCGCTGACGCGCCGTGTGCACGGTCACCTTCCTGCCCGGCCTGCCGCGCGGCGGCTACCTGCTGGCCACCAACCGCGACGAGAGCCCGCGCCGCCTGCCCGCGCTGCCGCCGTACGCCGCGCCGCTGGGCGGGCGCCTCGTGCTCGCGCCGCGCGACGGCGACGCCGGCGGCACGTGGGTGGGCGTGGACGAGCGCGGCTTCGCGCTGTGCGTCCTGAACGGCGACCGCCCGGCCGCCGCGCCGCCGCCCGAGGAGCCCGTCTCGCGCGGCCGCCTCGTGCTGGACCTGCTGGCCCTGCGCGATGCCGCCGCCGTGCGCGCCGAGCTGGCCGCGCGCGTCGCCGCTGGCGCGCTGCGCTTCAGGCCCTTCAAGCTGGTGCTGGTCACGCCCGGCGCTGGCGGCGCGAGCGCGCGCCTGGCGCGCGTCGACTGGGACGGCCGCGCGCTGCACGACGCCGCGCTCGACGGGCCGGGCGTCGTGGTCAGCAGCACCTTCCGCCCCGACGAGGTGCAGACCGCGCGCGCGGCGGCCTTCGCGGCCTTCCTCGAGCGCGTGCGCCCGTCGTTGCGCGCCGACGCCGCGCCGGACGAGCTGGACGCGCTGGCGGACGCGGCGCACGATTTCCACGCTGCGCACGCGCCCGGGGCGACGGCAGGCAACGCCTTCTCCGTGTGCATGCACCGCGAGGACGCGCGCACGGTCAGCAGCACGCTGGTGCTGGTGGGGCCGGAGGCCGTGCGCATGGACTACCAGGCGGGCTGGCCATGCGCGGAGGGGGAACTGCACGTGGTGGAGGTGGGGCGGGGGTAAGGGCCCCTGGTCACTGGACGCCTTGTCAGGTTGCGGCGACCATGCTGCAGTCCCTCCCGAGGAGTGCCGCGCATGGCCGCTCAGCGCTTCGCCGCCCTGCTGCTCCTTGCCTTCGCCGCCTGCGTCGCGCCGGCCCCCGCCCCGTTCGCCGCCCCGCTCGACCTGCGCGCCGCCGTCGACGCCTACTACCGCGACCTCTCCGCGCGCGACTGGCGCGCCTTCGCGGAGCACTTCCACTCCGGCGCCGTGCTGAGCACGCGCTGGACGCCGCCCGGCGCCGACGCGCCCGCGGTCATGATGAGCAGCGTGGCCGAGTTCGTGGCGCAGGCGCACCTCGGTCCCGACAGCCAGCCGGTCTTCGAGGAATGGCCCACGGCCGTCGAGGTCCGCCGCCAGGGCGACCTGGCCACGACCTGGGTGCGCTACGGCGCGCGCTTCGGCGCTCCCGGCGCGTTGCAGGAGTGGGTCGGCATCGACGCGATCACGTGGATCCTGCACGACGGCCGCTGGCGCATCAGCAGCATGGCGTGGGCCGGGGAGTGAGCGACCCGGGTGCGGCGCGGCGGGGCCGGCACGATCGCCGCCCGCAGCGCCGACGCCGGCGCCAGCGCGCCGTGAGGGCTCGTCCTTCTCGCGCAGTCGAGCCGCTTGCAGTCCATGGCGGGCCATGGGCTTGTGTGAGCTTGCGACAAGCGGGAGTGACCGCGCGGCGTCGCGCACACGCGGGGTGCGCCACCCTGATCCTCACGGCAAGCGCACGGTCAACGTCGTCCCGTCCGTGCGCAGCACCTCGATCTCCACCTGCGTTCCAGCGGGGGGCCAGAGCCGTGGCCAGAGATCGGCCGGCGCGAGTCCGTGGCAGTCGAGCGAGTCGACGCGCAGGACGCCATCGCCCGCGCGAAGTCCTGCTGCTGCGGCCGCGGTTCCAGGCGAGACGCGCACCAGCAGCGGCAGCGTGTTCAGTCCGGGTCCCGTGGCATGGCGCGGGGCCTGCATGGTGAATCCGATGAACTCGCCGCGCGGCGGCACGACCCAGCGCGTGCCGGCAGCGGCCTCGCCGGGTGCGCCGGACACGCGAGGCACGCTGGCGCCATCGGGCTGCAGCTCGAGCCATCCGTCGGCAGCGCGCAGGCCGATCCGTGCGAAGGGCAGCAACAGCCCTGCTCCGAGGACGCCCTCGAACGGCAGCAGGTCCGGAGTGCCTGCGTCGTCCAAGGCCGACAGCAGCACCCAGGGTCGCTCGAAGACCACCGTGCCCTCGCGGCACGGCAACTCCAGCGCATCGAGCCTCACGAGCAGGTCGAGCAGCACCTCTTCGGTCTCGCCCGCGTGCGCGGCGCCCACTCCCGACTCGAACGTCACCGCGCCGCGAGCCAGCCAGGGCGCGCGCGTCTCCGGAAGTCCGAGCGCGTGCAGTGCCGCGCGCGAGAGGCGCGCGTCGTACGGCATGCCCGTGTCGAGCAGCACCCGCGACGTCCGCCCGCCGAGGCCGATGTCGATGAACACGAAGGGGCCGCCGTCCGGGTCCGGCAGCAGCGGAACGTGCAGCACGATCGGCGCTGTCCTGGCGACGGCGGATGGCACCGCTTCCATCGGCGGACCCGGCACGCCGCGCAGGATCAGCCGGCGCGCCTGGAGATCGAAGATCGGCGCGTCGTCGCGCAGGACGGCGGCGCCGACAACCACCAGTGGCTGCTCGCCTGCGGAGAACTCCGGCATGACGCCCGCCATGGTGAAGCAGTGCTGCTGCAGGATGGTCGCCCTGCCGAGGTGCAGCGCATCGAGCCAGCAGCGCGCCGCCGTGCTGCTGCCCGTCGCTGCGGCGACGGTCGCCGTGCCGAGACGCGGCAACGCGGCGGCCGCCGTCTCCATCACGTAGATACGGTCCGCCGCCGTGTCGAAGACGGCCGCTGTCGGGCGGCCGGCATCGAGGCGCGCATCGCCCACGACCAGGTAGCCCGAGCCCGGCAGCGCGGTGCTCGCCACGCGCAACGGAGCGACATCCTCCGGCGCCGTGCGGCGCGGCTGCGGGTCGCCTGCAAACAGCGCGGCATCGAAGTGCTGGCGCGCGTGCACGGCACTGAGGGTCACGACGTGCGCCAGACTCGTGCCGTCGCCGGAGACCCAGCGCATGGGCCACTCCAGTCCATCGACGCGGGTCCAGTGGTCCACCAGTAGCCACGCGGGGCCGAGTCTGGGTTCCGTGCCGTACACGCCCAGCATGCGGCCGTCGGCGACGCTGAAGAGGCCGGCCAAGTCCGTGTCCGCGCCGCTCCGAACGTACAGCGACTGCACCTGGCCGCCCGCGAAGATGTCGGGCTCCAGCGGGATGTCCTTCAGCACGGCGGGCACGCCGGCACGGGCTTGCGCCCGCGCGGTCCATGGTTGGAGGAGAAGCTGCAGCGCGCTGGCGCGCTCGAGCCTTTTCATGGCGCTGGCGCCGCGTGCCGGCACGCCCGGGGTGCTCGGCGCGGCGATCACGGAGGCGATGGCGCCCGTCATGTCGGCCGGGATCTGCAGCTCCCAGGTGCGCAGGCCGTTGCTGATCACGACGGTGCTCTTTGGCGGCCGATCGGAAGACATGAGCTCCTGGCGCACGGCGAACGGCGTGGCGCGAACAAGGACCCGGTAGTGGTTGCGCCCGGCCGACGTTTGCAGCTCGCCGATGAACTCGACATCGCCGGCCAGGCGCAGGAGTTCTTCACCACCGACGGCCGTGATGTGCCGGCTCAGGAGCGCCGCGGGATCGGGCGGCGACTGCGCGGCGGCCGCGAGGCCCGTCACCAGCGTGAACGTGGCCGCGAGGGATCCTGGCAGACCGCCGCAGGAACTCGCCCATTGGAACCACGACCGGGTCGGTTGCACGGGCGCATCATGCCACCGTCGTGCCGGTTCCTCGATTCGGGGGCGAGGCCAGGGTTGCCGGCCGGACAGGGACTCGACCGCTTCTCCGCGATGGTCCGCGCGATCAGGAGCTCGCACGGCGCATGTTTCATGGAGCATGGCGTCGTGCGCCGAGACCGGGGGCACGCCGGGCTCGGCTTGCCCGTCGCTTCAGCCACCCCCCGCGTCCTGCCGATAAGCCTCCGATCCCCCGCGGAGGGCCGTCCCATGAAGTTCGTCCACGTGCTGCTCGTCGGCCTGCTGGCGTTCGCCTGCGGCTGGATCGGTTTCATGCTGGGTGACCAGCGCATGGAGCTGTCGCGCCTGCGCGACAGCCACACCACGCTGCTGGAGGGCCTGTCGCGGCAGGTGGAGGAGGTCTCGCGGCGGCTGGACGAGACGCCGGCGCTGGCGCGCGAGCGCGAGCTGCCGCACTCCGTGGCGGCGCTGCGCGAGATCGCCGAGGCGTCGGTGGCGGAGACGTTCAGCGACGACGGCTACTTCGGCTGGAGCTACGCGCGCGTGCACGAGGTCTTCGGGCGGCCGGGCAGCGTGACGCCCTCCGCATCCGGCGCCGTGAGCTGGAGCTACGGCGTCGAGTCGTCGGCGGGCGACGCCAGCGTGCAGTTCCAGTTCGTGGACGGCATCTGCGCCAGCGTGCGCATCGACGACTGACGGCGCCTCAGCCCTCGAGCCACTCGGCCACCTCGCGCCACGAGCGCCGCCGCTTGCGGCGGCCGCCGCTGGTCAGCCAGCGCAGGCCGCCCACGCTGACGGTCAGCGTGCCGAGCTTGCGGTCCTTCTTCTTCCACTTGCGCCAGATCCCGAACGTGATGCCCGTGCGCCCCAGCTCCAGGGGCTCGTCGATGCTGGCCGTCAGCCACGTGATCGGGCGGCCGGGTCGTCGTCCACGCATGGTTCCTCCCTTGGTTACAGCAGCGGCGAGAGCAGCCGCGCCGCGCCGTCGCGCAGGCGCGCCCACCAGCCCTGCGCGCGCAGGGCCTCGGCGGTCACCTCCACGGACTGGGCCACGTCGGCCAGGAAGCGCTGCTCCATGCGGCGCGCGAAGTCGCGGCCCAGCACCAGCGCGCCCAGTTCGAAGTTGAGGCGGAAGGAGCGGATGTCCATGTTGGCCGAGCCCACCAGGCCCCAGCGGCCGTCCACGACCACGGTCTTGGAGTGCAGCATCGAGGGCTGGAACTCGAAGACGCGCACGCCGCCGCGCAGCAGCGCCGGGTAGTAGCTGCGCGCGGCGGCGCGCACGAGGCCGACATCCGAGACGGCCGGCACCACGACGCGCACGTCCACGCCGCGCAACGCGGCCGAGACCAGCGCGGTCAGCAGCGGCTGGTCGGGGATGAAGTAGGCCGACTCGAGCCAGATGCGCAGGCGTGCGGCGGTGATGCCGGCGAAATGGACCATGCCGTTGGCGTTGTGCACCTGGTCGGGGCCGGACGGGATGACGGCCACCACGGCGCTGCCGTCGGCGTCGTGCACGTCCAGCGTGCCCTGGCCGTCCACCGGCGGCGGGTCGGGTGGCAGCGCCAGCTCCTCGTCCGTGGCAAAGGCCCAGTCCTCGGCGAAGGTCTGGGCCAGGTCGGCCACGGCCGGCCCGCGCACCGAGAGGTGCGCGTCCTGGAAGTGGTCCTGGTCGGGCCGGTTCACGACCGCCTCGCGGATGCGCCGCCGCAGCCGGCCGCTGTACTCGTTGCCGATGTTCATGCCGCCGGTGAAGCCGACCTCGCCGTCCACCACGATCAGCTTGCGGTGGTTGCGCAACTGCACCGCCCAGCGCTTGCGCAGCGGGTTGACCGGCAGGAAGGCGGCAGCGCGCCCGCCGGCGGCCTGCAGCGCGGCCAGCCGCCCGGCGTCGATGCCCAGCGAGCCGACCGCGTCGTACAGCAGCCGCACCTCCACGCCCTGGCGCGCCTTCGCGGCCAGCAGGTCGAGGAAGCGCTGGCCGGTCTCGTCCTTCTTGATGATGTAGGACTCGGCCCAGATGCTGCGCCGCGCGGCCTGCAGCGCGGCGGCGATGGTCTCGTAGGCGCGCTCGTTCTCGGCCAGCAGCTCGACCGCGTTGCCGCCGGTGGGTTCCAGCTCGGTCAGGTTGGCGGCCAGGCGCAGCAACGAGGTCTCGCCGGCCGACAGCGCGTCCTCGGGCCGCGCGGTCGCGGCCGCCACCGGCGCGCCGCCGCCCGCCGCGCCCACGCGCACCTGCAGCGCCGCCGCGCGCTTGCGGCGCGTGGTGCGCTGGATGCCCGGGCCCGCCAGCAGCAGATAGGCCAGCGCTCCCAGCGCCGGCAGCGCCAGGATGGCGAAGATCCAGGCCAGCGTGGACTCGACGCCCAGGCGCCGCGTCAGCGCGGTGGCGATGGCGTAGAGGTCCAGCGCCACGACCAGCAGCGTGATGCCCGTCGTCAGCTCGAGGTGCACGCATCCCACGGTACCTCAGCGCACGCCGGATCGACCGGGTCCCGCGCTACACTCGCCGCCATGACCGGTTCGCTCCCGCCCGTCGCCGTCGTGCTCGACGTGCTGCAGCGCCGACTGCAGCTCGACGGCGACCTCGTGGGTGTCTGGGCCTTCGGTTCGGCCGCTCGTGGCGAGGCCCGCGCCGACAGCGATCTCGACCTGGCCTTCCTCGCTCGCCGCCCGGTGTCGCCGCAGGACGCGTTCGAGGCCGGCCAGGACCTGGCGCTGGAGCTGCACCGGGACGTCGACCTCATCGATCTGGCCCGCGCCCCGACGGTGTTGCGGGCGCAGGTCGTGGCGCGTGGCCGGTGCCTGTACGCCGCGGACGGCCCGGCCGCCGCCGCCTTCGAGATGTACGCCCTGTCCGACTATGCCCGGCTGTCGGAGGAGCGTCGCGAGGCCGTGGCGCGCTTCGAGGAGCCCTACCGTGACGGATGACGTGGTCCTCAACAAGGTGGCGACGATCGAGCGTTGCCTCGTACGCGTGCGCGAGGAGTACCGCGACGACCCCGCGCGCCTCGACGATCAGACCATCCAGGACGCGCTCGTCCTCAACCTGCAGCGCGCCTGCGAGGCCGCCATCGACCTGGCGATGCACCTCGTGGCCCGCGGGCGTCTCGGCTTGCCGCAGGACTCGCGCGACGCGTTCAGCCTGCTGCAGCAGGCCGGGCTGCTGGACGCCGACCTCTCGACGCGCCTGCAGCGCATGGTCGGCTTCCGCAACGTCGTGGTGCACCAGTACCGGCAGTTGAGCCGGCCGATCCTGCTGGCGATCGTGCGCGAGCGCCTGGGCGACTTCGAGGATCTCTGCCGGGCCATCGTCCGGCGCGAGCCCTGAGCGTTCGTCAGCCCTTCCGCCGCCGTGACGAGCCGATCAGCCCCAGGTCCAGCAGCAGCGCCACGACCACGGCCGCCAGCCCGAGGCCCTCGACCTTGCCCCACGTGTTCATCGCCCAGGCCCAGGCCAGCGTGGTCAGGGGCGCGAGGAAGAAACCCAGGAAGGGCCAGGCGTTGACGCTGTAGGCGCGGCCGACGTAGTCGCTGAACAGCCAGACGCCCAGCAGCGCGACGCGCGGCAAGCCGAACAGCAGGAGGACGATGACGCACGGCATCGCGGCAGGTTAGCGGGTGCGGGGCAGCGGGGCGAGCGCGGACGCGCGGGGCGCGATCAGGGAAGCCGCGGCAGGATCAGCGCCACCGATTCCGTCTGACCCGTGGCCAGGGTCACGCTCTGCTCGACCAGCGAGGGCTGGTCGCCGAGCTGCTGGCTCCACTGGCGGCGCACGCACACCACGTAGCGTCCCGCCGCCAGGCCGTTGAACTCGAAACGGCCCTCGTCGCCGCGCGCCCAGGACATGCCCCGCTGGTCGTGGTCGCCCTGCGCGTCGAACACCTGCACGATGGCGCCGTCGAGGAAGGGCAGGCCGTTGGACGACAGGACCTGGCCGCGGATGCGGGCGGCAGGCTGCAGCGTCAACACCACCTTCGCCGGTTCCTCGGACACCCTGGTCTCCACGGCGTCGGCCGCCAGCCAGCCGTCCGGGCCCCACGAGGAGACTCGGTAGTCGCCCGGGGCGAGCTGGGCGAAGTCGATGCCACCTTCCTCTCCGGTGTTGTCGCCCGCGACTCCCTGCCATGCGTCCTCGGGGTCGCCGTCAGGCTCGAGCGACTCGGGATCGTGGCGCCACAACTGCACGTGCGCGCCGGCGATGGGCCCGGCCTGCGCGTCCTGCGCGCGCACGGTCAGGCGGCCGGTCGGCAGCTCGATGTCGACGCGGCGCTGCTCGCCCGGCAGGACCGTGGCCGTGACCTTGCTCATGCTCCCGGCCGTCGGGCGCGTCCAGACGAACCAATCGCCGGCGGCCAGCTCCAGCTCGTAGCGGCCGGTCGCGTCGGTCTCGGCTTCGGCCCCTTCCTCGTGCTCGCCCCAGGCGCCGACCTGCGTGCCTGCGACGGGCTGGCCGCCGGAGGTGACGAAGCCGTAGATGCGGGCGCGCTCGGGCAGTCGCAACTCGATGGCCTGCTCCTCTCCGGACACCAGCGCCACCTGGACCGGGCGCGTGCCGGCCGCCGACACCAGCCACGTGCCGGGCGCCAGGTCGATCTGGACCAGGCGGCCGCGCCGGTCGGCGGACGCCTCGCGCTCCTCGACGGCCGCGTCGACGGGCTCCAGCTTCACGTCCTGCCAAGGTGCGGGCCGGCCGTCGGCGCGCAGCACGCTGACGCGCAGCGTGGCGGCGCGCGCGAGGCGCAGCTCGACCGGGCGGTCCGGCGCGCGCGTGTCGATCGGCAGGTCCTCCGAGGTCCGCGTGGCGCAGCCCTCGGCCGTGGCCGTCACGGCGTACACGCCGGGGAGCAGGCCCTCGAAGCGGAAACGGCCGGTCTCGTCGCTGCGGCCGTGCTTGCCGGCGGCCACGAGGTCGCCGTCCTCGTCGCGCGACTGCAGCATCACGCCCGCGCCGGCCAGCGGCGCGCCCGCGTCGTCCAGGACCACGGCCTCCAGCGGCACGCCCGTCGGCAGCGTGACCAGCAGCGTGCCGCGCTCTCCGGCGGGCAGGCCGTCGGCCCATTCGATCACGGACGCGTGCCCGGTCGCGCGCACGGACACCTGCGTGGCGCCCGGCCCGGCGCCGCGCACCAGCAGGGTGCCCGGGCGATCCGCGACGGGCTCGCTGGCCAGCAGCGGCTCCAGCCGCCCGGGCTTGCCGCCGCGGTTCCAGCTGCGCCTGGCCTCGACGACCGCGTCCGTCACGGGCTGGCCGCCCGCGGCGGACACGACGCTCACCAGCAGCTCGGCCGGGGGCTGCAGGGTCAGGGACAGGTCGCGGCGGCCCGGGTGCACGTCGTGCAGCACGGCCGGCTCGAAGCCGGCGGCCGCCGCCGCCACGCTGAGGTTGTTGCGTTGCAGGCCGCGCAGCTCGAAGCGCCCCTCGCCGTCCGCCAGCGCGCGGCCAGTCTCCGGCGCGTCCCGCAACTGCCGGCGCAGCGACTCCAGGCCCTGCGGCTTGCCGCGCTGCGCCAGGTTGAGGCTCACGCTGGCCACGACGGCTCCCGCCACCGGCCGGCCCTGCGGGTCGCTGACCGTGCCGGCCACTACATGGCCGGCCTCGAGCAGCAGGTCGTCGGCCTCGACCCGTTGCCCCGCCTCCGCATCCACCTGCACCCACGCGGGCACCCGGCCGGCCGACCTGGCCGTGAGCTGCAGCGACGCGGCGGGCAGGTCTTCCAGGAGATAGTGGCCCTGCTCGTCGCTGACGGCGACATGCCACCACGCCTCGGCCAGCGCCGGCGCGCGCGTGTCGTCCTCCCAGTCGCCCTCCAGGTCGGTCTTCACCTGCACGCCGGCCAGTGGACGGCCCGCCTCGTCCACGACGTGGCCCTCGATGCTCGCGGCGTCCGCCAGCTGCAGGTCGCCCGCGTCGAGGCGGCGTGCGGGGAACTGGTCGCAGGTGCGGCCCAGCAGCACGCAGCCGGGCGCAGCGACCAGCAGCAGCGGCGCCGCGGGCTGCTCGTGGTCGCGCTCCTCGCTCGGACGCCAGCCCACGAGCCTGGCGTCCAGCTCGAAGCGTCCGTCGGCGCCGCTGAGCGTGGACGGCAGCGCGTCGCGGCGCAGGTCCACGAGCCGGCTTCCGCCCTCGATGCGCAAGCCCGCGGCGCGCAGCGTGAAGGCATCCGGCACCAGCAGCACGCGCGCGCCCGCCAGCGGCTGGCCGGCCGGGTCCAGCACGCGGCCCGTCAGCAGGTGGGGCACGCCGGGCCAGACGGGCGCGGCCTGCGACGGGTCGGCGCTCGCGCCGTCCTCGGCGGTGGGCGGCTCGACCGCGAGGGCCAGCAGGCCCGGCGCGGTGGCCTCGTCCGGCGCGACGCCCGGCAGCCTGCGCGCGCGGTCGTCCTCCCCGACGCGTGCGCGCAGGGCGTCCTGCGGCAGCGTCTCGTCCGGCGGCTCCAGCAGCAGCAGCGCCGCGGCAAGCGCCAGGATGCCGGTCAGGCCGCCGGCGACGAAGAGCAGCCCGCGTGGGCGCATGGCGGTCTCCCGAGGGGCCGGATTCTACGTGCTGGGCGCGGGCGGTAGGGGGCCGGCGCGGGCGCCGTGACGCGGGGATGGCCCGGAGCCTGCAACACGAACCCGCGCGTTCGCGGTGCGTTGCGTCGGCCGGACGACGCCGTGCCGCCTGCGCCCCTCAACGCCGCACGAGGAACTGCACCTGCCGCGGCCCCTCGCCGCCGCCCTTGCCGATGATGACCAGGTCGCTGCGGCCGTCGCCGTCCAGGTCCTCGACGCGCAGGCGGGCGTCCGCGCCCGGCACGGCCAGCGCCAGCGTCGCGTCCGGTTGCCGCCCGGCCACCGCCTGGCGCAGGTCCCAGCCGGGCGTGTCCAGCAGGTTGCGGATGTCCTCCAGCGAGATCTCCTTGCGGCCTCCGTCGCCCAGGCTGTCCAGCTCGCGCGCGACGTAGGCCTCCAGCAGGTCGTCGGCGTCGAAGGACTTGAGGCGCGCGACGAGACCGGTGCCGAAGCCGTCGGGCACGGCGGCGTTCCAGAAGGCCAGCGCATCGCCCTGGACGTCGACCACGTCGTCGAAGGCCCCGTCGTCGTGCAGGCAGGCGTTGACGGCCGGCACCTCGAGGCGCTTCTCGTACTGGTCCTGCAGCTCCTCGACGTCGTCGAGGAAGCCCAGCAGGGCCGGGATGCGCAGGGCCACGGTCATGCGCGCGGTGGGGCGCCGGGCGAAGACCTCGCCGCGCTCCGCCTCCGGCGAGCCCCACACGTCGCGGTAGCTGAAGACGTCGAAGTCCAGCGAGCCGGGCACGATCAGCAGGCGCAGGGCGTCGCCCAGCGAGACCGTGCCGGCGCGCAGGAGCTGCAGCTCGGGGCGGCCGTCGGCGTCGGTGTCGCGCAGCAGGAAGTAGAGCACGTTGCCCGAGGCCTTGAGCACCTGCGTGGGCTGGTCCAGCAGCGGTCCGGTGCTGCCGCCGGCGTAGACGCGGAAGGTGCCGCCGGTCTGCAGCACCAGGTCGTGCGGCGGCGCGCCGTCCAGGTCGGCGGTGCGCCAGTTGATCTGCGGCTCGATGTTGCCCAGCAGGTTGTCCAGGTCGACCTTCTCGCGCGCGGGCAGCTCGGCGCGCAGGGCGACCAGGTCCAGCGACCAGCTCGGCTGCTGAGGCAGGTCGGGCGCGGCGAGGTGCACCTGCACCTGGTCGCCGGTCTGCGACACGAGGTCGGTATCGCCGTCGCCGTCCACGTCCAGCAGCTGGAACCACGGGATCTGCACGTCCTGCGCGAAGCGGCCGTCGAGGCGCGCGGGGTCGCCCAGCTCGAGGCCGATCTCGGCGCGGAAGCTGACCGGGATGGCGGGCTGCAGGCCGCCCGCGCGGTTGAGGTGGATCAGGAAGCGGCCGTTGCCGGGCAGCACCAGGTCGGGGCGGCCGTCGCCGTCCACGTCGCGCACGAAGTTGACGCGCCGGATGCCGCGCGGCAGGAAGCCGCCCGGCTGCTCGAGCAGCGGCTCGCCCGCGGCCAGAACGCCGTCGGCGCCGGCGCGCACGGCCAGCACGCGACGCCCTTCGACCAGCAGCAGCAGCTCGGTGCGGCCGTCGCCCTCGAGGTCGGCCAGCGACCAGCCCACGGTGTCGGCCGGCCAGGCCAGCGTGCTGTCGTCGGCGGCGGGAAAGGTGCCGTCGGCGCGCAGGCGGCGCAAGGCCACGCCGGCCAGGTCGATGGAGAGCAGGTCGCGCCGGCCGTCGCCGTCCACGTCGCGCAGCGCGTAGCGCGTGGTGGGGGCGGGCACGTCCACGACGCTGGAGACGAAGTCCGCCTGCGCGGCGGCGCCCGCGGCCAGCAGCAGCAGCGCGGGCGTCCTCACCGCCGGGCCCCGCGCGAGAGGGCCAGCTCGACCGCGCCGTCGCGCGGGTTGAGCAGGTCCGTGAGGCCGTCGCCGTTGATGTCCTCGAGCTGCAGGCGCGCGACGTCCGCGCCCAGGTCGAAGCGCTTCCACGCGTCCGGGTGCAGCGACCAGCCCGCGCCGCCGAAGGCGCCCTCCTCGTGCAGGATGCGGCGCACGACGACGCGTCCGGTCAGGTCGATCTCGACCAGGTCGGCCACGCCGTCGCCCGAGAAGTCGCCCGGGATGCGCCGCAGCACCAGCGCGTCCTGCAGCGACTCGAGCGTGAAGGCCTGCTCGTCGCGCAGCACGGGCTTGCGCGTGAATGGATCCTTGTCGCCGTCGGCCAGGTAGACGTAGGCCGAGCGCTCGAGCCGGAAGCCGGTCACGATGTCGGCCAGCGACGGCAGCACGTACTTGGTGACGACCAGGTCCGCGCGGCCGTCGCCGTCCACGTCGGTCAGCTCGGACTCCGTGCCGGTGGCCTCGAAGCGCAGCACCTGGTCGGGCTGGTCGGGCAGCAGGCGCCGGCCGTCGTTGAGCAGCACGAAGTAGTTGAAGGTGGCCTGTTCGAGGCGCGTGTCCTTGGGCGCGACGCGCGCCAGCAGGTCCGTGTCGCCGTCGCCGTCGAGGTCCACCGGGCGCAGGATCAGGTCGGTGTCGGGCTTGGCCAGCCAGTCGGGCAGCGGCTCGCTGCGCGTGGGCTGGGCGGGCGGGCCCGTGGGTCCGGCCAGGTGCACGTGCAGCGTGTCGTCGCGGCGCAGCAGCAGGTCGCGGCGACCGTCGCCGTCCACGTCCACCAGGGCCGGCGCGCGGTAGTGCGCGTCGGCCTGCAGCATGGCGGCGAAGGCGGCCGCCGCCTCGCCCAGGAACAGGCCCTGCTCGTCGCCCGTGTCCAGCTTGACGCGCGCGCCGGCGCTGCTGAGCGTGACCGCGCCGGGCGCCTTGACCGAGAAGAGCTGCGCGCGCTCGTCGCCGCCCAGGCTGGCCAGCAGCTCGTAGTCGTCGGCGGGGGCGCTTGCGTCCGGATCCGGCTGCGCGCGCGGACCCCAGATCGAGACGTTGGCGCTGCCGGGCAGCAGCAGCAGGTCGCCGCCGGGCCGCTCGATCGAGTACGACCAGAAGTTCAGCGCGCGCGGCGACGGCACCTGGAAGAGCAGGTCCAGCGTGGCCAGGCGGCGGATGTTGTCGCGGAAGCCGGGCAAGGTCAGCGAGTAGGAGAAGGCGCCGCTGCGCGTGAGGAACAGGAGCTCGCGCCCGGGCTCGGCGCGCACGTCGGCCAGCCCGCAGACGATCACGTCCTCCTGCACCTTGACCGCCTGCGACGGCATGGCGGGCAGCAGGCCGTCGGCGCCCTGCAGGAAGACGCGGATCTCGCGCCGACTGCCCGGCGCGGAGGGCAGCACCGACAGCAGCAGGTCGCGGCGGCCGTCGCCGTCGACGTCGCCGATGCGCGCCTCGGCGACGCTGCCGTCCACCGGGATGGTGACGCGCGCGAACTCGTGCTCGACCTCGCCGGCCGCCGCGTGCGCGCACAGCAGCGCCAGCAGCGCCCCGACGCGCGGCGCGCACCTCACCGCGCCAGCTCCCCGACGCCGCTGGACCAGTGGATCAGGTCGTAGCCGAGGACGGTCAGCAGGGCCCAGCGCTGCTCGCCGTCCTCGCGCTCGCGCCGCAGCAGGCCGAAGACCCACAGGTCCAGCACGGACAGGCGCGTGCGCTGGCCGTCGAGGCTGGCCTCCCAGTCCACCAGCAGCGGCAGGCGGAAGGAGGTCACGACGTGGCGCTCGTCGGGCAGCGTGACGGCGCTGTCGCGCGGCGGGCCGCCGTCCGACGGGCGCCAGGTGAGCGTGACGGTGCTGCCGGGCGCGTGCGCCCCGAGCACGCGGATCAGCGCGCCGTCGGAGAGCACCTCGCGGCCGTCCACGGCCGTGACCACGGCGCCCGGCCCCAGGCCGGCGGCGGTGACCGGCGAGCCGGGGGCCGCCGTGACCAGCCGCGCGCCGCCGCCGCCGGGGGCCCAGCCGGCCAGGCTGCGCGTGCGGTCGCGGCGCCAGGCGGCGCGCGCGGGCGCCACGGCTGCCGCGCCGGCCAGCACGACCGGCACCTCGAAGGCCGTGTCCGCGCGCAGCACCAGCAGGCGCGCCGCCTGGCCGCCCGCGGCGGTGGCCAGCAGCGCATCCAGGCCGGCCGGGTCGTCCAGCGCGTGGCCGTCCAGCTCCAGCAGCACGTCGCCCGGCTGCACGCCCGCCACCGCGGCCGGCGACGAGGGCGCGACGCTGGTGATGCGCACGCCCGGCTCGAAGAACAGCTCGTCCAGCGAGCCCGAGTCGTTCTCCTCCACGGCCAGCCCCAGGAAGGCGCCCCCCGACGGCGGCGTGACCCACGGCAGGGCCTCGGGCAGCGGCTCGGGGATGGTGGCCAGCGTGGCCGTGGTGCAGCCGGCCAGCGTCAGCGCGGCCAGCAACGCGGCGGAACGGAGGGCGAGCGGCATGCGCGGCCAAGGCTAGCAGCGGCCGGCGCGCCGTTCGCCTGCCAAGTCCGTGGCGATCGCATGGACCGGCGGGGATCATGCCGGGCATGGAAGCCGTCGAGTACACGCGCCTGCACGAGCTGGAGCGCAGCCACTTCTGGTACGTCGGGCTGCACGCGCTGCTGCGCGGGGCCCTGCGGCGCTGGGGCGGCCCGCGCGTGCTGGACGCGGGCTGCGGCACGGGCGGGCTGCTGCTGGACCTGCCGGGCGCGGTCGGCGTGGACCGCAGCCCGCTGGCGCTGGGCTTCTGCGCCCGGCGCGGCCTGCGGCGCACGGCCTGCGCCGACGTGCAGCGCCTGCCCTTCGCGGACGGCGCCTTCGACGCCGTGGTCAGCGCCGACGTGCTCTACCACCGCGCCGTGTCCGACGACGGCTCGGCCCTGGCGGAGCTGGCGCGCGTCACCCGCCCGGGCGGCGTGGTCGTGCTCAACCTGCCGGCCCACCGCGCGTTGCGCGGCGCGCACGACGACTTCGTGCACGGCGCGCGGCGCTATGCGCGCGCCGACGTGGCCGTGCTGGCCGCGCGCGCGGGCCTGCAGCCCGTGCGCCTCACGAGCTGGAATGCCGCGCTGCTCCCGGCGGCGTGGGTGGTGCGGCGCCTGTCGCGCGGCGGGCCTGCGGCGTCCGACGTCGCGCGGCCGCCCGCGCCGCTGAACGCCGCGCTGACGGCGTGGTTGCGGGTCGAGGCGTGGCTCGCGCTGCGCGTCGGGCTGCCCTGCGGCCTGTCGGTGTTCGCGGTGCTGCGCCGGCCGCGGTCCGATCCGCCTGCGTGCTAGACTCCCGCGCCGCCAAGGGATCCTCCGTGGGCACGCCCGATTCCCCGACCTCCGCCGCGCGCGCCGGCGCCCCCGGCATCTCGGCCTTCTTCCCGGCCTACGGCGACTGGGGCACGATCGCCAGCCTGGTGCTGCTGGTCTCCGCGGTGCTGCGCGAGCTGACCGACGACTGGGAGGTCATCGTGGTCAACGACGCCAGCCCCGACCACACCGGCCAGATCCTGGCCGAGCTGCAGCGCACGTGCCCGCGGCTGCGCGTGGTGACGCACGAGACCAACCGCGGCTACGGCGGCGCGCTGCGCAGCGGCTTCGCGGCCGCCACCCGCGAGTGGATCTTCTACACCGACGGCGACGCGCAGTACGACGTGCGCGAGCTGCGCGACCTGTGGGCCGCGCGCGACGGCGCCGACATGGTCAACGGCTTCAAGATCGCGCGCAACGACCCGCTGCACCGCAAGCTCATCGGCCGCACCTACCACTGGCTGGTCAAGCTGGCCTTCGGCCTGCGCATCCGCGACGTGGACTGCGACTTCCGCCTCGTCCGGCGCGCGGTCTTCGACAAGGTCGAGCTGACCCGCGACAGCGGCCTGATCTGCGTCGAGCTGGTGACCAAGGTCGAGAAGAACGGCTTCCGCGTGGTGCCCGTGCCGGTGCACCACTTCCACCGCCTGCACGGCAAGAGCCAGTTCTTCAACTTCGCGCGCGTGGGCCGCGTGGCCGCGGGGATGCTCGGGCTGTGGTGGGAGCTGATCGTGCAGAAGCGGGTGACGCGCGTGGCGGCGGCGCCGCCGGGCCCCGGGGCGGCCGCGGCATGAGCGCCGCGCCGGCCCCCGATCTGCCCCGCGCCTACTCCGGCGCCGACGTGCTCATCACCGGCGGCCTCGGCTTCCTCGGCAGCAACCTCGCGCGGCGCCTGGTGGCGCTGGGCGCCAAGGTGACGCTGATGGACTCGATGATCCCCGACCACGGCGGCAACCCGTTCAACATCGAGGACCTGCGCGACAAGGTCACGGTCAACTTCGCCGACGTGCGCCAGCGCAGCACGATGGACTTCCTCGTCCAGGGCCGCGACTACCTGTTCAACCTGGCCGGGCAGGTCAGCCACATCGACAGCATGCGCGACCCGTTCACGGACCTGGACATCAACGGGCGCAGCCAGCTCTCGATCCTGGAGTCGTGCCGGCACAACAACCGCAAGGTGAAGCTGGTCTTCGCCGGCAGCCGACAGGTGTACGGGCGCCCGCAATACCTGCCGGTGGACGAGGCGCACCCGGTGCGGCCCGTGGACGTCAACGGCATCAACAAGGTGGCCGGCGAGCAGTACCACATCCTCTACAACGACGTGCACGGCATCCGCGCCTGCAGCCTGCGCCTGACCAACACCTACGGCCCCGGGCAACTGGTCAAGCACGACCGCCAGGGCTTCATCGGCTGGTTCATCCGCACCGTCTGCGAGGGCGGCGAGATCCAGCTCTACGGCGACGGCAGCCAGACGCGCGACCTCAACTTCGTGGGCGACGCGGTCGAGGCCTTCCTGCTGGCCGGCGCTTCCGACGTCGCGAACGGCCGCATCTACAACCTGGCCGCCGAGCCGCCCGTCGCGCTGCGCGACTTGGCGCGACTGCTGATCGAGCTGGCGGGCAAGGGCTCGCTGCGCCTGGTGCCGTGGCCGGAGGAGAAGCGCGCCATCGACATCGGCAGCTACCACGGCTCGCATGCGAAGATCACGGCCGAGCTGGGCTGGACGCCGCGCACGCCGCTGCGCGATGGCCTGCGGACCACGCTCGACTTCTACGCGCGCCACCTGCGCCACTACCTGTGAGCCCTCCGTGATCGACCGCCCGTCGCCGAACGCCCGCTGGCCCTTCCACGACCTGCACGCCGGCTTCGCCGCGCAGCGCGCGGAGCTGCTGGCCGCCGCGACGCGCGTACTGGAGTCGGGCCACTACGTGCTGGGCGCGGAGGTCGCGGGCTTCGAGGCCGAGCTGGGCGCCTTCCTCGGGGGCCTGCACGTCGTCGGCGTGGCCAACGCCACCGACGCCCTCGAGCTGGCGCTGCGCGCGCTGGACGTCGGGCCGGGCGACGAGGTCGTCGTGCCCGCGCTGACCGCCGCGCCCACCGCGATGGCCGTGCTGGCCACCGGCGCCACGCCCGTGCTCGCGGACGTGGACCCGGCCTTCTTCACGCTGGACCCGGGCAGCCTGCGCGCCTGCCTCTCGATGCGCACCGCGGCCATCGTCCCGGTGCACCTCTACGGCCAGTGCGCCGACCTTGACGCCATCCTGCACGTCGCCGCCACCGCCGACGTGCCGGTCATCGAGGACTGCGCGCAGGCGCACGGCGCCGCGTGGCGCGGTCGCGCGGCCGGCACCTTCGGCGCCGTCGCGGCCTTCTCCTTCTATCCCACCAAGAACCTGGGGGCCTTCGGCGATGCCGGCGCGCTGGCCACGGCCGACCGCCACCTGGCCGAACGCCTGGCGCGCCTGCGCTTCTACGGCGGCGTGGCCGGCTACGACTTCGTCGAGCCCGGCCGCAACAGTCGCCTGGACGAGCTGCAGGCGGCCCTGCTGCGCGTGCGCCTGGGCGCGCTGCCGGCCGGCAACGCGCGCCGTCGCCTGCACGCGCACCGCTACCGCGAGCGGCTGCGCAACCCGGCCGTCACGCTGCCCGCCGAGCGCGCCGGCTGCGAGCACGTCTGGCACCAGTACGTCGTGCGCTGCCGCGAGCGCGACGCGCTGTGCGCGCACCTTGCGGCGGCCGGGCTGCCGACGATGGTCCACTACCCGCGGGCGCTGTCGCAGATGCAGGCCGTGGCCGCGCACGCACGCGTGCCGGCGGCGGCGCGCGAGGCGGAGCGGGCGGCGGCCGAGGTGCTCAGCCTGCCGATCTACCCGGAGATGCCGGAGGCGCAGCAGGCGGCGGTGATCGAGGCGGTGAACCGCTGGGAAGCATGACCAGCAAGCGGGGCTGACCGCTGGGTTGGGAGTCCGTGGAATTCGAGCGCGGTTGCCTGCAAGCGACCAATCAGCGCCGGATTCGACCATCCCGAGACGTCGCGTCGAATCTGGCCTTTCGCGGGTTCTGGGCGTCTTCCCAGCGTCGGGAAGCCTACGCGGAGGCCCAACGGACGTCGGCTCGGTATTTCGCACCGAGCCCTTGCGACGAGCTGTCGCGCTGTAATGCCGTAACCTATTGACTGACAATGGCTTGCCTTCGGACAAACCCGCGAGAGGCCACGTCGAATGGGAGGACAAGGCGCTGACCTCGAGAAGGTCCCTACCTTGACGCGGTCTTGAATCCGCGTGGCGGGGCGTGGATTGCGGCGGTCCACATGAGCCGTTCCCACAACCACACCCCGTCCCCACCCCCATTTTTTTTTGGTCTAGACGCCTCGATGACTTCGGCCCATTGTTCCAAGACCCGAGACGGACGCGCGAGAAAGGAGTGCTGGCAATGAGCAAGATGCCGAGTCAGTCGAGCATTCGGGCGATCTTCATCGGTGCCGTTGGTGTTGTTGGCTTGGGCCTGCTGCTGTTCCTTGCGGAGTTCGACGGAGACGACCCGCGTGCCACCGGCGTGCGAACAGTCCAGGTTGCAGTCGGTCGGGCTGCCGATGGAATCACTGGACTTGTCGCCAGGCAACCAGAGCCGTTACCGCCCGAAGTACCGGACACCATTCCGTCGCTCGCGACCGCGCCAGAATCCAGCCTGCCGCGGCTCGAGGTCGGTTCACCGGAGTCGGTGCCCGAGGGCCAGGTCTGGGATGAGCTCTACGGATCACTCGGGGCGCTCATGAACGGCACGATGACCCAGGATCAGCTGCTGTCATTGGGCTTCGGCCTCATTGCCCAATTGGATCCCGAGGCGACGCCTGTAGTGGTGCGGGACGGCGAGGCGGTTGCCTACAACCTCATGAGTGATCCGAGCCTTGGAGATGTGACGTTGTACATTGCACTTGATGCAGCGAGGAAGGCGGTGAGTGCCACCGACTTTGAGGTGGAGGCGTCGTTGTACACGAGGCCAGGTGCCTTCACCGGGGAGCCGCAGGACGGTGCCGCAAGGTCCAGGATGTCCTTCACCCTGAATGTCGATTCAGCTGGGGCGCCTACGCATGTCGGCGCGAATTGCCAGAACCTGGTCCACCACACTCCGGATTTGTGGAAGATGCTGAATTCGCGTACTGGTGCGGCGGCAATCGGCGGCGCGTTCAACGTGGGCCCCGATGCGGCGAAGTGGTACCAGGCGACCATCGAGGCGGGTGGCACCGTCGACAAGCCGTCGTTCACCTCGACGTCGTCGGAGCCGATCGAGATGCCCGGCACGATCACGGACCCGAGAGTTGTCTACATGACTTCTGTGCTGGAGGGGCTAAGGAATTCCGCTGTCAAGTAGTGCTTCATTGCCAAAGGAGGGCAAGTGATGACCATGAGGACGTTGGGTGTGGTTGCGCTGTTTGCGGCTGTTGTCGTCACGCTCGCAGTCGCGGCGCCGCCGAGCAGCTCGGCCGCCCCGGTTGTCGGGAACTGCTGCTTCTGCTACTTCGTCGGGGGGCCCAATCCCCATTGGGCCTGCTCGTGCGATGGTGCCGCTGGTGGCGAGTGGTGCACCGTTCGGCCGACGTCGTGCACTCTCGAGGGCTTCTGCCCGTAGGGTGCGCAGCATGCGCCACAGTCGAGGCAACATGGCTCGGCGGCTGTGGAGGCAGGTGACGCCGGCTTGGCCGTGTTTGGCTCCGAGCCGTCGACCAGGCCGGTGTCCCGTGCTTGCCGGCGGTGACCGGGAGCCGCGAGTCCGTGAACGGCCTGAGCCCGCCGGTTGCCACCCACCGGGCCCACCCGCAGCGGGTCCCGCGTTGGACCAGGGTGTTGGAGCCTTCCAATTCTTCGCGGAGTCGAGGGGTCTGCGACAGGTATCCGGCTGATCTCCCGCCCCGCACCACCTACAGCGCCCGCCTCCGCATCACCAGGCACGCCACCACCAGCAGCCCCGCCGCCCACGGCCACGGCAACCACAGGTTCTGCGCGTAGAGCGCCTCGCTGTAGCCCGCGTCCGACAACCCGCGCGCCAGCCCACTGACCTCGCGCAGGCAGGAGTTGTCCACGAAGCTGGGGTTGAAGGAGGCGAAGACCCAGTACTGCTGCGGGCCTAGCACCTCCTTGAACAGGTCGAAGCCGAGGTACACCGCGAGGGCCGCGGACACGGCGCCGGTGCCGCCGCGCGCCAGGGCCGAGATGCACAGGCCGAAGGCCCACGTGGCCAGCAGCGGCGGCAGCGTGGCCTGCAGCGCCGAGAGCAGTTCCGCCTGCACCTCGGCGCTGGACCAGATCTCGTAGTTGCCCTCCATGACCGGCCCGAAGGCGAACAGCGCGCGCGCCGCCAGCCACGCGCCGGCGCCGGTGACGACCAGCGCGCCCAGCACCAGCAGCACGCCCAGCAGCGCGCGACCCAGCACGAGGCCGGTGCGCGAGGCCACGCGCGTGCGCGCGACGCGCAGCAGGCCCGCCTCGCGGTCGCCGGCCAGGCTGCGCGCGGAGGCGATGAGCAGCAGCAGCGTGGCCACGGTCAGCCCGGCCAGCCAGCCGTCGACGAAGGGCGACCAGGCGTTGCCGGGCCCTGGCGGCGGAGGCACGGCCCGGTCCTGCGACAGGGCGCGGCGCACGGCGTCCGCGTAGGCCGCCTTGTCCGCCAGGTACGCGGCGCCGACGCGCAGGGCGGAGACGGCCGCCAGGAAGACGGCCGCGCCCGAAAGCACGCGCGAGTGCCGCGCGCGGTACCACTCGGCGGACAGGACGCGCAGCGTGCCCTTCACGCCGGCACCTGCACGCCCTGCTGGCGCTGCTCGTCCACCAGCGCCTCGAAGGCCGAGAGTAGCGTGGTGCGTTCGGGCACGAAGGCCGAGACGGCGCAGCCGGCCTGGACGAGGGCGGCGTTCAGCGCGGCGGGCGCCGCGGCGCCGGGGTCGACCAGCAGCTCGTCGTCGCGGCGCTCGAGCACGCTGGCGCCGGTGCGCTGCAGCGCGGAGACGGCGTCGGCCGCGGGCACGGCGCGCACGCGCAGCCGCAGTCGCTGGCCGTGCAGCAGCTCGTCCAGCGTGCACTCGCGCAGCAGCCGGCCGCCGATGAGGATGGCCGCGCGGGTCAGGATGGTCTCCATCTCCGGCAGGCGGTGGCTGGAGAGCAGCAGCGTCAGGCCCTGTCCGTGCAGGGTGCGGAAGAGCTGCAGCATGGAGCGCACGCCGACCGTGTCGAGGCCCGAGAGCGGCTCGTCCAGCACCAGCAGCTCCGGCTGGCCGAGCAGCGCGCGCGCGATGGAAAGGCGCCGGCGCTGGCCCAGCGAGAGCCGACCGGCGCGGCGGTCGGCCAGCGCCTCGATGCCGGTCAGCGCCAGCAGCTCGCCGTCGGGCCGGCCGCCGCCGTGGCCCAGCACGCGCCGCGCGTACTGCAGGTTCTGGCGGCAGGTCAGGCCGTCCACCAGCGTGGCGCTGTCGAACACGACCGCCACTCGGCCGGCGCTCTCGTGGATGCGCTGCGCGGTCCGGCCCAGCACCTCGATCGAGCCGCTGTCGAAGTGCAGCAGCCCCAGCGCGCAGGACAGCGTGGTGGTCTTGCCCGAGCCGTTGGGGCCGAGCAGGCCGTAGACGTCGCCGCGCTGTACGGTGAGCGAGACGCCCTGCACGGCGCGCGTGGCGCCGTAGCTCTTGACCAGGTCGCGGACGGCGAGGGCGGCCATGGGGCCGGAGGGTAGCAGGGGCCGGGGAGCGAACAGGACGGCCTTTGCCTAGGCTATCCACTAAACAAATAGCCTTTTTAGCGCATGAACCATGAGCCGATAAAGGCTATTCTTGTTGAAATAGCCTTGTTGGCATATACGGAGGCGACATGGCCGGACCCAGCTTCGTCGCGTTGACCTGCGACCTCGTGGATTCCAAGGAGCAGCCGGACCGCGCGCAGCTCCAGTTGCGGCTCGAGACGGCGCTGCGGGATGTGAACGCCGCCTTCACGGGCGAGCTGGTGGTGCCGCTGAGCATCACGCTGGGGGACGAGTGGCAGGGCCTGCTGCGCTCGGTCGACGCCGCGCTGCGGCTCGACTTCGCGCTGCGCCGCGCGCTGCACCCGGTGCGCCTGCGCACCGGCCTCGGCACGGGCGCACTCACGTCGGAGATCCGCGAACGCACGGCGCTGATGGACGGGCCGTGCTTCCACCGCTCGCGCGCCGCGCTGGAGGAGGCTGGCCGGCGGCGCAGCGCCGCCACGGTGCTGGACTCGGGCCGGCCCGCGCTCGACGGGTGGGTGAACGCCGTCGAGGCCCTGGTCCACGCCGTCATGAACGGCTGGACGGAGCGGCAGTTCGAGTGCGTCATGGCCTTTCTGGACCACGGCAGCGAGCCGGCCGCCGCGCGCGCGCTGGACATCGCCCAGCCCACCCTGCACAAGAGCGTGGCCGGCGCGCTGGGCAAGGAGGTGCTGGCGGAGATCGAGGCGCGCAACCGCTACCTTGCCAGTCGCCCCGTGGAGGACGCCTGATCGTGCGCGACGCCATCGGCCTGATCCTCGCGGCCAAGGGCCTCATCCGCTACGGCGAGATCCGCGACGCCAAGGATCAGAAGGTGGCCGAGTACGTGCTCATCGGCACCATGCTCAGCCTGCTGTGGGCGCTGCTGGCGGGGTTGGCGGTGCAGCGCTGGGCGCCGGCGGGGTGAGCAGTGCGCCGGCTCGCATGCGCGCCGGTCGATCCCGGACCTCGGGCCCGTCCAGCGTGCCGTGGTCCGAACGACACGCGCAGCCGGCCGAGGGCCCAACGCCTCGGCCAGCCCTGTTCAGCCCGTGCAAGCCGTAGCACACTGCCGCCATTGCGAGGATCAGGATCCCGAATCCCGGAGGACCCGCCATGCGTCGTGCCACGCCGTTCGTGCTGAGCGTCTCGCTGGTCGCGCTCTTCGCCGTGCCCGCCGCCGCGCAAGGCTGGCTGGACACCGCGCGCTGGTACGTCCAGCCGCAGGCGGGCGAGTTCCACTACGTCGCGGACGTGAACGGCGACACCTTCGACGACCTGGTGTGGTTCGCGGGCCTGCCGGGCACGCCCACCGACTGGACCGGCTTCAAGGTCTTCTTCAACGACGGCACGGGCGACTTCCCGACGCAGGGACCGCTGGTGTCGCTGCCGGTGAGCAGCGGCTACTTCCGGCCGGTGGACATCGACGGCCTGCGGCGCCTCGGCGACGTGACCGGCGACGGCCAGATCGACGTGCTGGTGCTGGAGGAGCCGTCGGGCTTCACGCCCGACGTCGCGCTGCACGTGTACCCGGGCCTCGGCGGCGGCGCGTTCGGCGCGCCGGTGTCCATCCCCATGGCGGGCGACTTCGACGCCATCGCGCTGGGGCAGGCCGACGGCGACGCGGCGCTCGAGGTGGCCATCGTGGACGAGGTCGGTTCCAGCGAGAGCATGCGCTGGTGGGACTGGAACGGCGCCGGCTTCACCGGCTCGGCCGAAGCCTTCATCTTCGGAGGCATCCTGTCGCCGCGCGCCAGCTTCATGGTGGCGCTCGACCTGGACCGGGAC